>Ga0316197_10000970_pt1 | contig 20339 bp, 23 predicted proteins | sample OudBiesiAoxic_MG_FD_204939 | JGI IMG/M metagenome (GOLD analysis project Ga0316197, IMG submission 204939) | Coastal sediment microbial communities from Oude Bieten Haven, Netherlands - site A oxic | ecosystem: Environmental > Aquatic > Marine > Coastal > Sediment | place: Netherlands... | reverse complement strand
TTCGATCGCCGGACCCCACCAGGTTTCGGACGCTGCCACCACGCCGGACGGGAAAAGCGCCACAACGCCGCCGTCCTTGAGGTGGTTCATCGCCGCCGCGCGCATCTCCACGCCCTTGCGCTGTGCTTCGGGATCATGCGGGAAGGGCACCGGGATCATGAAGGTTCCCGCCGCCTTGTCGATATTGGTCAGCAGTGATCGCGTCAGGATGCGGTAGTCAGGGCGGACCCGGCCGATGAGATCGGCAAAGATCATGCCATCGACAAGGCCATGCGGGTGATTGGCCACCACGATGACCGGCCCCTCCTTGGGGATGCGGTCAAGCTGTTGCTGCGGGGTCTGCAGGTCGATGCCCATGGTGTCCAGCGCACCGCGCCAGAACGCCTGCCCGGTGGGGGCGCCTGCCCGTTCGAACTTGCGCACCAGCCGTAGGATGGTGAGCTTGCCTGTCACCATTTCGATGGCGCTGATCATGCGTGCTTTCCAAGGATCCTCGAAGGTGGAGGCATAGGAAAGACTGCGGCGGTCGTATTTCAGCGGCGCGTCCTCTTCCGCTGTCGCGCCGTTACCAGAGATCGATTGTACGTCGTCCACCATAAAGGTCACCCTTGTGAGGTCGGCGTTCAGGCGTCAGAAGCCTTCACCAAACTTATCTGCCACCAAGGCGGTCAGCGCCTCGGCCAATGCTTCTTCGTCAGGGCCAGAGGTTTGCACGTCAATAATGCTTCCCTTCGCGGCTGCCAACATTAAAAGGCCCATGATACTGTCCCCAGATGCCGTCATGCCATCTTTGCTGACTTCGGCGCGCGCGTCAAAAGCCTCGACCACTTCGACCAGCTTGGCGGAGGCCCGGGCATGCAAACCTTTTTCGTTCACAATCTTGAGGGAAACTTGCGTCATTTTTCGGGCCCTTAGCTTGCGCTGACATTCTGGCTGTCGATGTATTTCTTACCGGCTTCCATGGCGGCGCGCACGGCGTCAGGCACATCCATCTGGCGGGACTTTGCCAATTTGATCAGCATCGGCAAATTCGCACCATACAGGATTCGCCGGTTTTCAGGCTGACAGGCCATCAACGACAGATTGGACGGTGAACCGCCGAACAGATCGGTTACGACCACCACACCATCGCCCTGATCCACTTCGTCGGCAGCCTGACAGATTTCGATCTGTTTGGCGTCGCGGTCGTGGTCGGCCTGAATTGAAATTGCACGGACGCCGTTTTGCGATCCGACCACATGTTCAATGGCAGCAAGATATTCCCGCGCCAAACCGCCATGTGCGACTATCACAATACCGATCACGTACCCGCCTTACCCTTCATGCTGCCGCTCCAGCTCGCGATGCCTAATTGACACCTGCCACCCCAGTTGCGCAAGTCGCAAAGCGTGCTCTTCTGCCAGGGCGACGGAACGGTGTTGCCCGCCGGTACAGCCAAAGGCGATGGAGATATTGGATTTCCCCTCTTCGCGGAAGGCAGGCAGGAGCAATTTGCTTAGCTCAAGCACCTGTTCGGCAAAGGGTGTATAACGCGGGTCTTCCGCCACGAAGGCCGCGACACGCGCATCCTTGCCATTGGCGTCGCGCAAGCTGGCATCCCAGTGCGGATTGCGCAGGAAGCGACAGTCGAAGACCATATCCACGGACCTGGGCAGCCCGCGCTTGTAGGAAAACGATTGTATTGAAACGCTCAGGTGGTGCTTTCCATCGGGGGCAAACCAGCGCTCCACCTCGGCCCGCAGATCGTGCACGTTAAGAGAGCTTGTATCGATCAACACGTCGGCGCGTGCCTTGAGCGGGCTGAGCAGGGCAATCTCGCGGTCGATCCCGACCGAGGGCGGGCCGCCTTCGGCAATCGGGTGTCGGCGGCGGGTCTCGGAAAAGCGACGCAGAAGCACCTCTGCGGAACAATCAAGAAACAGGAGTTCGACCGACAGGTCGGATCGGTCAGACAACCGTGCCAGAATGTCCATTACGGCATCGGTCGAAAAATCACGCGTGCGGGCGTCGATCCCAAGCGCGACAGGGCGATGTTCGCCCGGGCCGTCCAGCAGTGTCGGCAGCAAGCGCAGCGGCAAGTTATCAATGGCTTCGAACCCTGCATCCTCAAGCACGTTCAGCGCAGAAGACCGTCCGGCACCTGACGGCCCGGTCACCATCACAACCCGGCGTTTCGCGGGTAGACTTGTCGTCTTTTCAGTCTCGTTGGTGCCGTTCATGCGTTGTGATTTACACTGCCTGAAAGGCAAAACAAGATGGCTGCGGCGAAATGCGGGCTGGGTGCGTTGTGAAGACACGGAAAACTGAGGCCGCACAGATCATGGGTGTGCGGATGCGGCAGGCGCAAGGTCTCGGTCTGCGACAGGTCGATGACCAGTGCGACCGGCACCGCGCCGGTATGCCCTATCCGCAGCAGACCCACGCCGCGGGCCTCAATCAGACCGGCGATTGCTTCGGGGGTATCGGCGCGCAAGGTACCTCCGACCTTGCTCAGAACCGTCCGATCATCCGAGACCAGTTCTGCGCCGAGGGAAATCAGTTGCAAGGCGAGCGATGATTTTCCGGCACCTGACGGCCCGACGATAACAGCGGCGCGTCCATGATGGCTAATGGTGGTCGCATGAATGATCTGGGGGGTGTTCGGCGCTGTCATCACCGGGTCAGGTCGGCAAACCCACCACGAAACGTGCACCCAGCGGATCAGAGGTGATATCCGCCTCTGTCGGGCGAATATTCTCGGCCCAGATCACGCCGCCATGCGCCTCGATGATCTGCTTGGAAATCGCAAGTCCAAGGCCGGAATTGTTACCAAAGTGCTCTTCGGGACGCTGGGAGTAGAAGCGTTTGAAGATCTTGGACAGCGCCTGTTCCGGAATGCCCGGGCCGGTGTCCTCGACGACGACCAGCACGCGGTTTTTACGCTTGCGCGCCCAGACGCGAATGGCGTCACCGTCTTCGCAGAAGGAAATCGCGTTGGTGATCAGGTTCACGAAGACCTGCGCCAGACGCGCCTCAAGTCCGTGTACCATGATCGGTTCATCCGGCAGGTCTGTGATAAAGTCGATGCCTTTGCTCTTGGCATCCTCACCCAGGTATTCACCGAGGTTGCCCACCATATGAAGCAGGTCGAACTGTTCCTGTTCTTCCTTGACCAGTTCTGAATCGAGCCGTGACGCGTTGGAGATATCGCTGACCAGACGGTCAAGGCGGCGCACGTCGTGGTCGATTACATCCAGCAGTTTTTCACGCTGATCATCGCGTTTGACCATCCGCAGCGTGCCAACCGCAGAGCGGAGGGAAGCAAGCGGGTTTTTGATTTCATGCGCCACATCCGCAGCGAATTGCTCGTTGCCATCAATGCGATTGTAAAGCGCAGAGACCATGCCGCGCAAAGCACCGGACAGACGACCAATCTCATCCGGGCGGGCGGTGAGATCCGGGATACGGATGCGCCCGGGATTCACCTTGCGCGAATTCTTGTCGCGGCTGAGTTCGGCGGCTGCGGCCAGATCGGCAAGCGGATTTGCGATGGTAGATGCCAGCACAAGACTAAGGCCGATTGAAACTACCGTGGCGATCACGAACATCTGCAGCACGCGCTCGCGTTCACTGCGCACCAGATTGTCTATCTCACCGGCAGCGGAGGCGATGGCCACGACGCCAACTGCGGTATCCCCCTGCATGATTGGGGTCAGGACGGTCAGAAGCGTCCCGCCGTCACCATCCAGCGTATTGTCGGTCCGCGTGCCGTTCTCAAGTGTGCTTGCGATCAACGGCATGAATTTCTCTTCAAGCGCGACAGCCTCGCCGCCGGAACCGATCCCGAATGCGCCCGAAATCCTGTTCCACACCCAGCTCAATCCGTCTGTCAGCAGAGTTGGAGAGTTGCCATCGGCAGCATCACTGCCAGCGCCCAATCCATTCTGGGACTGTGCGACAAGTACCTCGGACGGATCGAACACGAACACGTCGATCCCGCCGCGCAAATCAATTGCTGCCAGTGCTTCAGGAACATCAACCCCCGTACCGGTTGCCAGATTGACCGGTTGACCTTCAGGCAGCTTTGCTTCGATCACATCGGCGATCAGCTCTGCTTCGGCCACCAGCGATGCGGCCCGTTGAACAGCAAGGGAGTCACGCGACGAATTGAGGTAAAGGATGCCGGCAACCAGAACGTTGAGCGCGATCAGGTTAAAGGTGATAATCTTGCGCGTCAGCGGCGATCCACGCAGCGAAAAGAGCCCGCGCCGTTCCCGCCGCGCACGCAGTTCGTCCGACCCAGTGTTATCCGGGGCGACCCAATCGTCGCCCAGAACCACATCGCCGTCTTGCGTAGGGGTGCTCAGATCGCGCACGAAGTTCCTTTCGGCAATCGCCACAGTCTCGGCTTATTCTTCGTTATATCTGTAGCCGATACCGTACAGTGTCTCAATCGCGGAGAATTCATCGTCCGCTGTGCGCATCTTTTTGCGCAAACGCTTGATGTGGCTGTCGATGGTCCGGTCATCCACATAGACCTGATCGTCATAGGCAACATCCATCAGCTGATCGCGGGATTTTACGAAGCCGGGGCGCTGTGCCAGCGCCTGCAAAAGCAGGAATTCGGTCACGGTCAGCGATACGTCCTTGCCCTTCCAGGACACGGCATGACGCAGCGGATCCATCCGCAGATCGCCGCGCTCCATCACTTTGGTTTCTTCTGTGTCGCCCACCTCGCCGGTTTCAACAGCATCCTGACGGCGCAACAGCGCGCGAATGCGTTCGACCAAGAGGCGCTGGCTAAAGGGTTTCTTGACGTAATCGTCGGCGCCCATCCGCAGGCCCAGAACCTCGTCGATCTCATCGTCCTTGGACGTGAGGAAAATCACTGGCATCGCTGTCTTCTGACGGAGACGCTGCAGCAAATCCATCCCGTCCATGCGTGGCATCTTGATGTCCAACACGGCCATATCCGGGAGTTTCTTGTTAAACGCGTCAAGTGCGGCCTGACCGTCGTTGTATGTTTCCACCTCGAAACCTTCGGCTTCAAGAGTCATCGACACAGACGTCAGGATATTCCTGTCGTCGTCCACCAATGCAATTTTTGACATTGCCTGTTTCCTTGTACTGCTCAATTATTGTTTTTTAGTTTTTTGTCATTGATCACCATTTTGGCCCCTCGAATCAATCACTAACTGCGAATCACTCTGATCCTCAGCCACATTTCCGCCATAATTTGGTTAGGAATGGCTAAATTGCCGCACTTTTACGTCTGGGTTGATAGAGAGTTTCAGGCTCTCGGGCCAAAGTTTGCCATGATGGCGCTAACTGCGGCAAAGCTGCCTGTTCATCCGAGAAACCCTCGTGCTAAGAGGCGCTTTATGGCCCAAAAGGGTCGCGGCCTGAACGGTCGCTCACGTCAGTCTGCGCCCGTTATCGCGCGCCTACAGGAGAGATTGCATGACATTTGGACGGGTAAACCCGCAGTTCCGCCTTGAGGATCAACAGATCACCGGGCTGGGCAATGTCTATTATAACCTGATGGAGCCCGCGCTGATCGAAACCGCGCTCAAGCGCGGCGAAGGCACACTGGGCAACGGCGGTGCCTTTCTGGTGACCACCGGAAAATTCACCGGGCGATCCCCCAAAGACAAGCACGTCGTCAAGACAGACAGCGTTTCCGACAGCATCTGGTGGGAAAACAACGCCGCAATGTCACCCGAAGGGTTTGACGCGCTTTATGACGATATGGTCGCGCACATGCAGGGCAAGGAATATTTTGTTCAGGATCTGGTGGGCGGCGCCGACCCCCGCCATTCGATCAATGTGCGCATGGTGACGGAGCTGGCATGGCATGGCCTGTTCATTCGCCACATGCTGCGCCGCCCGGACCGCGCAGACTTGGACGACTTCACCGCGGATTTCACCGTCATCAACTGCCCAAGCTTTCAGGCGGACCCGAAAAAGCACGATTGCCGTTCTGAGACGGTGATCGCAATGAACTTTGACCGCAAGATGATCCTGATCGGCGGCACTGAATACGCAGGCGAGAACAAGAAGTCCGTTTTTACCCTGCTCAACTACCTGCTGCCTGAGAAAGGCATCATGCCGATGCACTGCTCGGCCAACCACGCGACGGGCAATCCGGTGGATACGGCTGTTTTCTTTGGGCTGTCCGGCACGGGCAAGACAACGTTGTCGGCAGATCCCCAGCGCACCCTGATCGGCGATGACGAGCATGGCTGGTCGGATCACGGTACGTTCAACTTCGAAGGCGGCTGTTATGCCAAGACGATTAACCTGTCGCCCGAAGCAGAGCCCGAGATCTATGCCACAACGACCAAGTTCGGCACTGTGATCGAGAACATGGTCTATGACGAAGAGACCAAGGAACTGGATTTCGACGATGACAGCCTGACCGCCAATATGCGCTGCGCCTATCCGCTGCACTATATCTCGAATGCGTCCAAAAAGGCCGTGGGCGGACATCCAAAGAACATCATCATGCTGACCTGTGACGCCTTTGGCGTTCTGCCCCCCATTGCACGGCTGACGCCTGCGCAGGCGATGTATCACTTCCTTTCGGGCTTTACGTCGAAGGTGGCCGGGACAGAGCGTGGCGTGACAGAGCCAGAGCCAACATTCTCGACCTGCTTTGGTGCGCCTTTCATGCCGCGCCGTCCCGAGGTCTATGGCAACCTGTTGCGTGAAAAGATTGCTCAGCATGGTGCGACCTGCTGGCTGGTGAATACCGGGTGGACCGGTGGGGCCTATGGCACCGGGTCACGGATGCCCATCAAGGCTACCCGTGCCCTGCTTACAGCCGCGCTTGAGGGCGATCTGGCCGACGTGGAATACCGCAAGGACCCGAACTTTGGCTTTGAAGTGCCGGTGTCCGTGGAAGGCGTGCCGGATATCCTGCTTGATCCGCGCCGGACCTGGGACAATCCCGAAGCCTATGATCGCCAGGCGGCCAAGCTGGTCGGGATGTTCTCGGTGAATTTCTCGCAATATTTGCCATTCATCGACGATGATGTGAAATCAGCTGCGATTGGCTGAACAAGCTAGCACAAAAGAAAAGGGCCGCAGCATGCTGCGGCCCTTTTTCGTTGGTATGCCGTTCAGGCAGCGTTCTTGACCAGATCCTCGACTGGGATGTCGAGCAGATATCTGGCGTCTTCCTCACTCAACCACGTCAGAAACGCCTCAAGCGGTTCTTCACGCCCCGCAATTTGCCAATGCAACGCACCGGGCTCATTGTGGAAATACCCCATCCGTTCAGAGAAGCCTTTGAAAGCCACCTGACGCAGCATGAAGCCGTAGATGTAGTCCGGGTTCCAGCGGCGCATGATCTCAAGCAGCCCTGTGCGGGCCAGAACCGTTGAAAGCCCCGTGCCCCGGTAGGTGCCATCCTCCGGCGCCATCCACACCTCTCCGTGATAGACGACATCGCCCTCGATCCGGTGTGCACCCGGCGTCGCGCGGAAACGGGAGCGCTCAAAGTCGACACCCGGAATTGGCGGCGGGAAATCCCGAAAACTGTTCAGCAGATGGCCGGCAAGGTTCTTGCCAGATAAGTGTACCTTTTTTGCCGCTTGTGTGTGGATAAGTTCGCCTTTGGCGTTCCGTCCGATCAACCAGAACGATTCTTTCTTGTGCAAATCGTACTTCTCAAAATCGAAAGGTGCGCCAAGATTCTGCACCTTCCGCTCAGATTTGATGATCCCACTATATTCCTCGAAATTACTACCTATGGTTATTTCAATCCCATGTGACCTCAAGATATCGCGGCTGGTCGCAATGAAGGGCGCTGCATCGCGCGGGAATTGAATTGTCATGTAGTGTTCCTTTCACCAATCTTGATAAAAGGTTAATACATATGACAAAAAAACACCCGCGTTTTGACACTGTGCTGCCCAGATTTTGACACAAAGCAGTTATGCGTCCCGCAGCATGCTCTCAAATCGCGCCTCAGAAAGCGGAATATCGATCATTTCGACAGGGTCCAAACCTTCTACCGTGGATAGGTCGAGACCGGCAATTTTCACGTCATGAACGGGCACCACAAGGGACATGACAGCGGATGACCTATCCGGGAAAAACCCGCTTAGCATCAGCCTTTGATATGCCACGGGTGCAAGACCTTCACTGTCGGACCGAGGCATGCGGGTGAACACATGATCAAGCCGGACCATCTGCGCGGCCTGCACCTCATCGAAGGCCTCGTAAATCAGGTGAGAGAATTCTTCACCTGCTGGCATCTTGCTGATCGGCCTGCCGATACTTGACCGCGCATAATCCTGACCAAACCAATTGACGTAGACCGACTTCTGACCGAACTCGACACAAATCCAACCTGCGTCTGACTGCCGATAGATGATGAGATACGGCCGCACATGGGCAAACAGCGGGCTCTCGATTTCTCCGCTTGCCATGCTCCAGGCGCGGAAGGTTTCCCGCAGCAAGACCGACGAATCATTCCAGATCAAACCCAAAGGTTGCTGCTGTTGATAGAAGTCCCAGTCATCGGCACTGGCGTGCAACTGCTGCAATTGGCCCACAGAACGGGATTGACCATTCAGCCAAAGCACGCCCCGTGCGAGAATATCCTTCGCAGAAGGCAGGACTGCCTCGCCCAAGGGGCTAAGTTGATAACGGCGGTCCTCAACCTGGAAAAGCGGCTCCCCCATGGAAGCCTCAAGATGAGAGATATGACGGCGTACAGTCTGCCGTGTGCTCCCCAAATCCTTTACAGCATGGCTTAAATTCAATGTGGCCGCGAGAGTGACGAAAGAGCGGATCATCTCAAAAAGCAGCGCAGGCGGTTCATTGTTCGCCCGCAGTACCGATGCAGTTTCAATGTCTCTGGCTTGGTTCATCACAACCATTGGTATACAAATCATACATTAATGCAACAGATATCACCCATATACAGATGATTCGTGACCTAAATTTGAAAAAATCTATGCAATTGAATGGAAATGAGAATCTCGCGAATAAGGTTGCCAGACACAACCAGAGGTTCATTTTATGTCGCATCCCGTCGATCTGCACGTCGGTCGCAAACTCAAGCAAATCCGCACGTTGCGGCGTCTGTCCCAAACGGACGTCGCTCGCAAACTTAATCTGTCATTCCAGCAAATCCAGAAATATGAAATCGGTTCCAACCGCGTCGCTGCCAGCCGCTTGTTTGAACTTGCACAGATCCTGGATGTGCCGCCTTCTTTCTTTTTCGAAGGTCTGCATGACAATCAGAACACGGCCCCAAAAGAAGACGCGGGCCTCGAAATCGTCCATGCCCTTGCAGCAATCAAGGACGAGGAAATCAAATCACGGATCGTCACCTTTATCGAAGACGTGTCCGGTCTGACCGTCGCACGGCGCGGCTAAGACTTTGACGTCAGAACAATGCACGCCGGATAAGGTTCGCACCGGCGATCAACAGTACGATCAGCGTCGCTCTTTTGAACATCGCCTGATCAATGCGGTTGATGACCTTGCCACCAACCCACATGCCCAGAAGGGCAGGAAGGATCAGTAACGCCGAGAACGGCGCAGTCTCTGTCCGCAGAACGCCTGATCCTATGTGTGCCCCCAGAAGGGCAACCGATCCCATCCCATAAATCACCCCCTGAACGCGCATCTGATCATGTTTCGGCGTGCCAAGCGCCGTTAGGTACATGACGGTTGGCGGCCCCCAGACCCCGGCAAAGCCGCCCATCACCCCCGCAAGTGCCCCAACAGCCGTTTCTACGCCTGCACGACGCCGGGTCAGATGAAACTGGATGCCGCCAAGCTGCAGAGCAGCATAGGCCAGCGCAGGTACGCCAATAGCGAATTGTAGGACGGCCTCGGGTACAATGCGCACCATCTGCGCCGCGATCACCAAGGTGATGCCCCCCGAGATCAGGAAATAGCGAAACTGGACGATTGAGGTCCAGGCCGCACGGGCACCCTGCCCCATTGCCTGAAAGATATTCCCTATCAACGTCGGCAGGATCAGACCCGCCAGCGCCAGTTCTGGTGATAAAAACAGCGTCAGCCCCGAAATCATTACCAACGGCTGCGCGAACCCCACCACGCCTTTGACGAATCCGGCGCAAAAGGCGATACTCAAAGCCAGGATCAGATAAGTCGGGGTCAAAAAGAGGAAAAGAGCGTCCATAGCTCTACATACCACCCTTGAATTCGGGTGCACGGCCAAATTGGTCGCGCAATTATCGAACAAATTGACGCAGCAAAACGTATCTTTATTGTGCTGCACCTGCGAAGGCGCTATCTGCGTGTCAAACATACAAGGGATAGATTCTATGGCACATGACGGTCAGGACATGGCACTTGCACAAGCTCCGGTTATTCTGGACGACCTGCTGGGATTGACGGCAGCGGCGGTGCCCCCGGTTGAAGCGCTGATGGAAAAAGCAAAAACCTCCGTCCGCGGGTTGGTGAGCAAGGATGGTCGCGTTTCTGCCGGTCTGATCGAAGCGCACCAGACCGCCGCTCATGGCCTTGCGTGGCTGGCAACATACGCACAGTCCCTGCGTGAAATGCAGCGGTGGGCGCTTGCGTTGCAAGAACAAGGCAAGTTCGGTGAGACCGAGCAGTTGATCCACCAGATCGCCTTTGGCGAGTACCTTTGGCAGATCTACGGCGGCATTCAGATGAACCAGGGCGAAATCCTGCGTCTTCAGGATCTGGGCCTGTCCCAGGAAGATATGCGCGGCATGATGGAGCCAGCCATTCAGACCTTGACGCAGGGTGGCAACACGCAAGCAGCGCGCACCCGTCTGGTTGAGCTAATGCAGGAGCATTCGGCAAATATCACCGTTGGCGCCTCTGGCCTTGATGAAGAGCTTGAGATGATCCGCGAACAGTTCCGCCGCTATGCTGTAGACAAGGTAGAGCCCTATGCCCACGAATGGCATCTGAAGGACGAATTGATCCCGATGGAGGTGATCGAGGAACTGGCCGAAATGGGCGTGTTCGGCCTGACAATCCCCGAGGAATTCGGTGGCTTCGGCCTGTCAAAGGCATCCATGTGTGTCGTGTCAGAGGAACTGTCGCGCGGATATATCGGCGTGGGTTCCCTTGGCACCCGGTCCGAGATCGCGGCGGAGCTGATCATCGCCGGCGGTACACAAGAGCAAAAAGAAAAGTGGCTGCCACAAATCGCAAGTGCCGAGACGCTTCCAACGGCAGTCTTCACCGAGCCGAACACCGGTTCAGACCTTGGCAGCTTGCGCACCCGCGCGGTCAAGGACGAGAACGGCGATTACAAGATCACCGGTAACAAGACATGGATCACACACGCAGCGCGTACGCACGTCATGACACTGCTTGCGCGGACTGATCCCGCGACATCCGACTACAAGGGCCTGTCGATGTTCCTGGCCGAAAAGACGCCGGGCGATGACGCCAACCCGTTCCCGACCGAGGGCATGACCGGCGGTGAGATCGAGGTGCTGGGTTATCGTGGCATGAAGGAATACGAGCTGGGCTTCGACAACTTCCATGTGAAGGGCGAGAACCTTCTGGGCGGCGAAGAGGGCAAAGGCTTCAAGCAGCTGATGGAGACGTTTGAGTCCGCCCGCATCCAGACCGCTGCCCGCGCCATTGGCGTGGCACAATCGGCACTCGATATTTCGATGCAGTACGCGCAGGACCGCAAGCAATTCGGCAAGGCGTTGATCAATTTCCCGCGCGTGTCGTCGAAGCTTGCGATGATGGCGGTTGAGATCATGGTGGCGCGCCAGCTGACGTATTTCTCGGCCTTTGAGAAGGACGAAGGCCGCCGCTGCGACGTGGAGGCCGGGATGGCCAAGCTGCTGGGGGCCCGCGTGGCTTGGGCTGCGGCAGACAACGGCCTGCAAATCCATGGCGGCAACGGCTTTGCGCTGGAATACAAGATCAGTCGCGTGCTCTGCGATGCCCGTATCCTCAACATCTTCGAGGGTGCCGCCGAGATTCAGGCGCAGGTCATCGCGCGCCGCCTGCTGGGCTAACTGCACGCTGAAAATTCAGGCACAGGCGATGCACGTCGCCTGTTGCGCCAAGAGCCGCTTACCAATCGGAGAGGCACCACTTGCCTCTCCACCCCTGCGGGCGATATCATACCCTCATGTCACGCCCCCGACTCTCTCCTGAAAAGTGGATTTCTGCTGGCTTCGATGCCCTCGCAGCTTCTGGCCCATTGGCACTTGCGGCTGAACCTCTGGCGCGCGCGCTCGGGACGACGAAAGGGTCGTTCTATTGGCATTTCAAGGACGTTCCCGCTTTTCAGGACGCGCTGCTGACCAAATGGCAGACCCGCGCGCTGGAACAGGTGTTGGACCAGTTGCAGCAAAGCGACGACGCGGACAAACGACTGCGGGATTTTGGACGGGCTATTCTGGCCGATCCTGTTGAACCGCAGTTGCGCATCTGGGCGCAGAATGACCATCGCGTGCGGGAAGCCTTGGTTGAGGTGGACACGGAACGATTGGCGTATCTGACCCGGCTTTTGGGCCAGCTGGGGCTGCGCAACACTGATTTTGCCCGCGCATTGCAGGCGGCGCTGACAGGCCTATCGCTCAGCACGGATACGGACATGGCACCTTTCGACACCTTGATCGATACTGTGCTGGCCCTGCGTTAGGCCGCCCTGATGCCAAGCCATGTGATCCTTGTCGTGATCCTTGCGCTGACCGTGTGGCAACCGGATGAGACCCTGCGCCGCTACGGGGCGGCAGATCACGAATGGCATCTGGAGATGTTGAGGGGCACACCATTCAACGCCCGCGCCACGATCACCTTTCCAGCGCGCAACCGGATCGTGGGCATGGCACCCTGCAACAGCTATACCAGCACCAACATCATGCCGTATCCGTGGATCAAGGTGGGGCCGATCGCCGCCACCCGGCGCGCCTGTCCCGATCTGGATGCCGAAGCCGCGTATTTCGACGCTCTGCGCGCGGCGCGGGTGGCAGTCGTGGAAGGTGACAGGCTTACCCTATCGGACGAAGACACACCGCTTCTGGTCTTTAGAGCCCGCGACTGAACCTTTCGACATATCGTGCGCGGGCCTCTGGCAGGGGCTTGTCTCCCAGATTACGGGCCAGATGGGCGTTCAGGAAATGGCCGGTTGTCTTGAAGGCCTGTGCAATCTCGGCATCCGGTGCCTCCCCTTGTCCGCGCAGCACATCCGGCAGCGGCAACAACTTGTCGGCCCAATCGCCTGCGCCTTTTTCCGAAACGGCACGCCCCGACTTGGGAGAGACATACACAAGGCCCTCCGTCGCCCCGGTCACAGCACATGAGCCAAGATCAAGGCCATAGCCCATCTCTTCGAGCAATCCCAATTCCCACTGCAAGTAGGCAAGTGGCCAGACATCCGCCTGCCCCAGCAGATCAAGCAACGCCTCTGTTCGGGCGTAAAGCGCGGGGTGAGCTTCCCTTTCCGGCAGGCAAAAAGACAAAAGCGCCGTAACTGCATTCAGCCCGGCCAGTGCCAGCCTGTCACCCATCGCGGTGGCCGCGCGACTGCGGACCGGTTCCACGGTAAAGCTGCCGATGTGATCTTCCAGTCGCGCGCGCCACGCCACGTCCAGCTGCGCGCCGGGCTGGAGTATGGGGGCGATCTTGCGACTGGTCCCCCCGCGCACAACGCCGACGTGGCGGCCCTGCGAGGGCGTGAACACTTCGATGATAGCAGAAGTTTCGCCGTGGCGACGCGTGGCCAGAAGGATCCCCTGATCACGCCATTCCATCAGGCAAGGCCTTCCTCATCCAGCAGATGCCGCCCGTGCTTGTCCTCAACCTCGATCACCCAGAGATCAGGATCGAAACTGCGCTGGCGCGTGATGCTCTCGTCCACCTCGCGATCGGTCCCGCAGCTCATCTCGGTCCAGCGCTGCGCGCCTGTATCAAGGTCAAAGGAGCGGTGGAACAGCGCCGCCTGACCGTCCAGCGTAGAGAGCTTGATCAGGACAGCCCCGCTGGTGTCATCCCCATGGGAAACCACAAACGCGGGAATGCCGTGTTGCGACAGGCGCGCGATATAGGCGTCCACCCAGAACCGGGCTGTCAGGCGCGCCATCGTATGCTCCCGCCCTCAGCCATTCCCGTCCTTGAAGTCGAGACCCATCTCGGAATACCGCTCCGCTTCGTTCAGCCAGTTTGGACGCACTTTGACCTGCAAAAACAGATGCACGCGGCGGCCAAGGAATTCTTCAAGCTCTTCGCGGGCGGCCTTGCTGACCGCCTTGATCGTTTCGCCCTTGTGGCCCAGTACGATGCCTTTGTGTCCGTCGCGTATCACATAGATCAACTGGTCGATCCTGCACGAGCCATCCTTGCGCTCTTCCCAGTTCTCCGTCTCCACGGTCAACTGATAGGGCAGCTCCTGATGCAAGCGCAAGGTCAGCTTTTCGCGGGTCATCTCTGCCGCGATCATCCGCATGGGCAGATCGGCAATCTGGTCTTCGGGGTAAAGCCATGGTCCCTCGGGCAGTTCTTTTGCCAGCCATGCGCGCAACGTATCCACGCCATGCCCCCGCTCGGCTGAGATCATGAACGTTTCGGCAAATGGATATCGGTCGTTGAGGTCCTTGGAGAGCCCCAGCAGAACGGGGGCCTCTACCCTGTCGATCTTGTTGATGGCCAGTGCAACCTTGCGGCCTTGTCCGATATCAGCGAGCCCTTCGAGGATACGCTCAACCCCTTCAGTGACACCGCGATTTGCCTCGACCAGCAGGACGACCACATCGGCATCCGCAGCACCGCCCCAGGCCGCTGCAACCATTGCACGGTCCAGCCGCCGACGTGGCTGAAAGAGCCCAGGTGTATCCACGAAAACAATCTGGCTGTCCCCCTCCATGGCGACCCCGCGGATGCGGGCGCGGGTGGTCTGGACCTTGTGCGTCACGATCGACACCTTTGCGCCCACCATGCGGTTGAGCAGCGTGGATTTGCCAGCGTTTGGCTCTCCGATCAGGGCGACGAAACCGGCGCGGGTTGTCATGTGTCATTCTCCAATTGCGCCAGCAATGTGCTGGCGGCGGCCTGTTCTGCGGCCCTTTTCGACGGTGCGCTGGCCTGTGCTTCGGCCCCGTTTTCCAATCGCGCGGCGATGGTAAAGACCGGGGCGTGATCCGGCCCCGTGCGGCCGGTCTGAACGTACTTGGGCGGCTGCAGTTTGCGCGCTTGCGCCCATTCCTGCAACGCGGTCTTGGCGTCGCGCGCGTCTTCCTCGACCGTTTCGATCCGGTCGCCCCAAAGCCGCAAGACCAATGCCTTTGCCGCATCAAAGCCGCCATCCAGATAGACAGCCGCAATCACCGCTTCAATAGCGTCGCCCAAAAGCGCCTGCTTGCGCCGCCCGCCTGAGATCATCTCGGACCGGCCCAGTTTCAGGACTTTTCCCAGATCAATCTCGCGTGCGACATCTGCGCAGGTTTCCTTGCGCACCAAGGCGTTAAAACGCGGAGCAAGCTGCCCTTCAGTCGCATTCGGGTCCAGTTCCAGCAGCGCCTGCGCCATGACCAGACCCAGCACACGGTCGCCCAGAAATTCAAGCAACTGGTTGTCGTCGCGGTTGGCCGAGGACATCGAGGCGTGGGTGACAGCACGGCTCAGAAGCGCAGGATCGGCGAACGTATGTCCGATGCGCCCCTCAAAGGCCCTGAGATCACCGTTCAGTTTCATTCAACCGCTTTGAAGAACCGGTCACCGCGCCATGTCCAGAAAAACAGCATCGACCGTCCGGCCGAGCTGAACATGATGCGATCGGCCCGTCCGATGAGGTTCTCATAGGGGACAAAACCCACGCCGCCGACCTGCTGCGCCAGACGGCTGTCAGCAGAGTTGTCGCGGTTGTCGCCCATGAAAAAGTAATGTCCCGCAGGCACCGTATAGAGACCTGTGTTGTCCGACTGTTGGTTGCCGATGTTAAGGACCGGATAGGACACCCCGTTGGGCAGCGTTTCGATCTTGCGCGATTTTATGCAAGTCCCGCCCTCGCCCAGCGGTCCATTTTCGCAGCGTGGGCGCAAACGCTGGGGCCCTTGGGCGGTCATCTCTTCCTCGAAGGTGCCGTCTTGCTCAAGCTTGACGGGGTCGCCGTTGATATGGATGACACCCTGTTTCACCTGCACCGTATCGCCCGGCAGACCGATCAACCGCTTGATATAGTCCCGACCCGATACCGGATGGCGAAAGACCACCACATCGCCACGCTCCGGCTCACCGCCGATCAGACGGGTGTTGTCCCCGTCAAAAAATCCGCAGACGTCCTCGGCGTCCACTTCGATGCCTATGTTAGGCAGCATCAGGCTGGGACAGGACGCGTAGGAATAGCCATAGGCCATCTTGTTCACGAAAAGGAAATCACCAATCAGCAACGTCTCTTTCATCGACCCCGAAGGGATCCAGAACGGCTGAAAAAACAGCGTGCGAAAAATGCCCGCTATCAGCAGCGCGTAGACGATCGTTTTGACCGTTTCGACAAAAGCGTTGCCTGGTTTTTCCTTGTCAGCCATGCGGCGTCCCTTCCGTGGAAATTTAAGGGTACATGCGGGTGGGGGGCGGTGCTGTCAAGGTGGGGGATAGGGTTGTGACCTCAGGCCGCCGGTAGCTGGCTTTCACTTCATAGGATTGCAGCAAGCTCAGGCCTCGGCGATAGGGCGCGCTTCAATCAGGACAAAGGCCTGTGCCCATGGATGGTCATCGGTCAGTGTTACATGAATGATCGCCTCATGTCCCGGTGGGGTCATCTCTGCCAGCCGATCGGCGGCCCAGCCGGTCACTTCCATAACGGGCTGTCCGGTCCGCAGATTGCTGACCGCCATATCACGCCAGCTGATCCCCATGCGCAGGCCGGTGCCCAACGCCTTGGAGCAGGCTTCCTTGGCCGCCCAGCGTTTTGCATAGGTGCCCGCCACATCCTTGCGGCGCTCTGCCTTGCGTTGCTCTACTTCCGTAAAGACACGGTTGCGGAAACGATCACCAAAACGGTCGAGCGTGCCCTGAATCCGCTCAATATTCGCAAGGTCCGTCCCGATTCCGAGGATCATGCCGGTCCTTAGCCCTCGTTATCGAGCCGGTAGAGATGCGTCACCATTTCTGCATGTACACCGCCCGCATAATCGAAAGCACCACCGCAGGCCGCGTGGAAGTGCGCCAGAGACAGGTCAGGAAAGCGGAACATCTCGGCGTCGATCTCTTCCTTGCGCGCACCAAAGATAACGCGGTCGATCCCGGCCCAGCGCATTGCAGCAAGGCACATCTCGCAGGGTTGGCAGGACGCCAGCAGCGTGTAGCCGGACAGGTCGCGCTGGCCCAGCGCGGCGCCGGCCTTGCCGATCGTCACCACCTCGGCATGACGCGTCGCGTCTTGATCCTGACCGACCGTGTTGCGGCCCCGGACAATCTCTTGGCCGTCTTTAAGGATTGCGGCGGTAAACGCTGGTTTGCCTTCGGTCTTGCCTATCTCTGCCGCCCAAGCGTTGATCTCCGCCATGATCGCCCGCTCTTGCGCGCTGGCCTTAATCGGGTCGCTCACGCGCGGGCCTCATCCATAAGGCGTCGCATTTCCTTGATCGCCGGTTCAAGCCCAAGGAAGATCGCCTCGCCAATCAGGAAATGACCGATGTTAAGCTCTCGGACCTCGGGGAAGGCGGCGACGGGCGACACGGTGTCATAGGTCAGGCCGTGGCCCACATGCACCTCAAGCCCAAGCGAATGGCCGTAGGTCGCCATTTGCCGCATCTTTTCAAGCTCTTCATCCGCTTCGTCGAAACGACCTTCGGTATATGCGTCGCAATAGGCCCCGCTGTGCAGTTCGATCACCTGCGCGCCAATGCGGTTGGCCGCTTCGATCTGGCGTTCGTCTGCGGCGATGAAGATCGACACGCGGCTCCCTGCCTCGCGCAGTGGCGCAATGAAATGGGCAAGTCGGTTTTCTTCGCGCGCGACCTCAAGCCCGCCTTCCGTTGTGCGTTCCTCACGCTTTTCCGGCACGATGCAGACAGCATGGGGTTTGTGGCGCAGGGCGATTTTCTGCATTTCATCGGTCGCTGCCATCTCAAAGTTCAACGGCACGGACAGGACATCCATCAGCCCCTCGATATCTGCATCAGAGATGTGGCGGCGGTCCTCACGCAGGTGCGCCGTGATGCCATCAGCGCCAGCGACCTCGGCAATCTTGGCGGCGCGCAACGGATCCGGGTACGTCCCACCGCGTGCGTTGCGCACGGTCGCCACATGGTCGATGTTCACGCCCAGCCGAAGTTTTTCTGTTCCTGACATCCCGTGTCCTTCCTATTTGACTTCATCAGCCTTGCGCTTGGCCTCGGCCTTGGCGGCAGTTTTCTGTTTCAGCGCTTCAAACTTGGCCTTGATCAGACCCCTGCGCCGCTTTTGATAGGCTTGCAGAAGCGGCACCATGAGATAATAGGCCGCAGTGGCGCAAATCACACCGGGAATGATGCCGCCGATCAAATAGGGGTAGAAAACCTCACGCGAAAAAATAGTGAGGCCGGACCAGTCCATCTTGGCATCGGTGAAAACGGCGATGAAGTTATGCCACAGGTCACTTCCCGCGTCGCCAAACTTGCGGCTCAGCGCGCGCAGTTCTCCCTCTTCCAACTCTGTTCCAAGGATCAGATGCCCGGTTTTGAGCGATGATAGCGCGATAAAGACAAAGGTCAGCGGGTTGCCCACAAAGGTCGCCATCAATGAGGCCAGGATATTGCCCTTCATCATCCGCGCCAGAAGGGCCGCGAAGACGAAATGCATGCCAAATAGGGGAGTAAAGGTGACAAACACCCCCGCCCAGACCCCGCGCGCGATGCGTTCGGGACTGTCAGGCAGGCGCTTCATCCTGTGTTTGACGTAGTGAAACGCGCGCGTCCAACCCCCGCGTGGCCACAAGAATTCGGCCACCGCGCGTAAGGTTGGTTTCGGATCACGGCGTTTAAAGATCAAGTCAGAAATCCAGTATCGGTCGTATCTTTGGGCCCAGCGGCATAAATGGTGTCTCGGTCATCTCGCGGGCTTTTGCGCGTCTATTTTGCGGTATCTTGAGATTGCCGCCACGTCGCTTTCTGCTTCCAGCGTCAACATCAAGGAATGCAGATGCGCAACATCCCGTAAGGCCACATAGATCAGCAGACGGTAAAAGTCAGGTTTCCGCTCCAAAAATTCCAGATCCGAGATATTTGCCGACGCCTCTCCGATCAAGGTACAGATGCGGCCCAGAACGCCTGCGCCATTGCCAATGGTTAGGTCAATCACCGCTTCGTAAACGGCTGGATGGTTGCCCTCGTGCCAGCGCAGGTCGATCCAGCGTTCTGGCTGGTCCTCATAAGAAGACAGCTTTTCGCAGTCGATGGCGTGGACGGTCACGCCTTCGCCTTTGAAGGTAATCCCGATGATGCGTTCGCCTGGCAAGGGGTTGCAGCACGGGGCACGATTAAAGGACTGGCCCGGTTCCAGACCGACCACTGCGCGGGCCGCATCGATCTGCTCACCTTCTTTTGGCGCCAGATCGGCATAGACCGATTGGACCACTTCGCGGCCTGTGATTTCTGAACTGCCCAAGCTTGCCAACAGGTCCTCGGCTCCCTTGAACTGCATCCGTCTTGCAGCTGTGCGCAATGCCTTGTCTGTCGCGCGCTTGCCCACTTGGGCAAAGGCGGAGCGGGCCAGTTCACGCCCCAGTTTCACGAACCGCACCCGATCTTCTTCGCGCAGGGACCTGCGGATCGCAGATTTGGCCTTGCCCGTCGTTGCAATATCAAGCCAGGTCGCCTGCGGCGTCTGACCTTGGGCACGGATAATCTCAATCGACTGACCGTTCTTGACGCGGGTCCAAAGCGGCACGCGCATACCGTCGATCTTGGCCCCTACACAGGCATTGCCGATGCGGGTGTGGATCGCATAGGCGAAATCAATCGGCGTAGCCCCGCGCGGCAGCTTGACCACGTCGCCCTTGGGGGTGAAGCAGAAGACCTGATCGGCATACATCTCAAGCTTGACGGCTTCGAGGAAATCTTCGTGATCTTCCTCGGCGTCAAACTGCTCTGAGAGCTGCGAAATCCATTTGGCCGGATCCACCGCAAAGGGGTTCTTGGAGCGCACGCCGTCGCGGTAGGACCAATGCGCCGCCACACCTGTTTCGGCCACATCGTGCATCTGTCGGGTTCTGATCTGAACTTCAACGATCTTGCCATCGCGTCCAGACACGGTGGTGTGGATCGACCGATAACCGTTTGATTTGGGCTGGCTGATATAGTCCTTGAAACGACCCGGCACCGCCTTCCAGCGTTTGTGAATGGCGCCCAGCGCACGGTAGCAGTCTTCTTCGGACTTCGTGATCACCCGAA
>Ga0316197_10000969_pt1 | contig 20363 bp, 17 predicted proteins | sample OudBiesiAoxic_MG_FD_204939 | JGI IMG/M metagenome (GOLD analysis project Ga0316197, IMG submission 204939) | Coastal sediment microbial communities from Oude Bieten Haven, Netherlands - site A oxic | ecosystem: Environmental > Aquatic > Marine > Coastal > Sediment | place: Netherlands... | reverse complement strand
AGCGTGGTTTCGGCCACACTCTAGGTAACGCACTTCGTCGTATCTTATTATCGTCTATGCCTGGCACAGCGGTAACTGAAGTTGAAATTGATGGTGTACAACATGAGTACAGCACCAAAGAAGGCGTACAAGAAGATATCCTTGAGATTCTTCTTAACCTAAAAGGCTTAGCTGTTAAGCTTGAAGGTAAAAACGAAGTGCTAGTTAGTTTAACTAAATCTGGCGCGGGTCCTGTTACTGCAGGCGACATCATCCATGATGGTGATGTAGAGATAGTCAACCCAGAACACGTGATCTGTCATTTAACGGGCAATGCTGAAATCAGCATGCGTATTAAAATAGAATCAGGTCGCGGTTATGTGCCAGCTTCATCACGTATTCATACTGAAGAAGATGAGCGTCCAATTGGTCGACTATTAGTAGACGCGACTTTCAGCCCTGTTGAGCGTATTGCTTACAATGTTGAATCTGCTCGTGTTGAACAGCGTACCGATTTAGACAAGCTTGTTATCGATATGGAAACAGATGGTACACTTGATCCGGAAGAAGCAATTCGTCGCGCAGCTACAATTTTAGCTGAGCAATTAGACGCATTTGTTGATTTACGTGAAGCAAGCACACCAGTCGTCGAAGATGATACGCCAGCGTTTGATCCTATTCTTTTACGCCCAGTAGATGATTTAGAACTAACGGTTCGTTCTGCTAACTGTTTGAAAGCAGAAACGATTCATTATATCGGTGATCTAGTACAATGTACTGAAGTTGCACTTCTTAAAACGCCTAATTTAGGCAAGAAGTCACTAACTGAGATCAAAGATGTTCTTGCGTCACGTGGACTATCTCTAGGTATGCGCTTAGAAGACTGGCCACCAGCAAACCTAATCGAAGATTAATAAACTAATCGTCGAATAACAAATAATAAGGATTAAGTCATGCGTCATCGCCACAGCGGACGTCAACTTAACCGAAACAGCAGCCATCGTCAGGCTATGTTTCGTAATATGGCAAGCTCAATTGTTGAACATGAAGTAATTAAGACTACTTTACCTAAAGCAAAAGAACTTCGTCGTGTAGTTGAACCTTTAATTACACTAGCTAAAACGGATAGCGTTGCTAACCGTCGTTTAGCTTTTGCTCGCACGCGTGATAACGCGGTTGTAGCTAAACTATTTAATGAATTGGGTCCTCGTTACGAGGGTCGCCCTGGTGGTTACACACGTATCATTAAATGTGGTTTCCGTACTGGTGATAAAGCTCCTATGGCTTACATCGAGTTGGTTGACCGCCCAGTAGTAGCTGACGAAGAAGCGTAAGCCTCTTTTAAGAATCGTTTTGTAACGATTCCTAAGTTACATTAAAAAAGCCGAACTGATGTTCGGCTTTTTTGTGTCTGGAATATAGCTATAAGCCGTAAGGCTAGAAAGCTATAAGGCTACAAGCATTCCCGCCTTCCTGCGCGTTTCTTCCTAATATTCATCCAATCTACCTTGGACAGCTTTTCCGATTAACGCCGCTAATTGCTCAAAACAGAGTAAAAGAGGACATCTTAATCTGGTTATTTTAATCCCCTTTATTCAGGCAAAAAGTTTTGGGGTCCCAGATCTTTTATTAAATTTCCAAGTTGGACGCTTACTTTAATTGCACCTTTCTAAGCAGTGGATTATCCAAATCGTATTGCCAAGTAGAATTATCACTTTGTTCGATCCATATCCACATGATAATCGCCTCCTATTATTAAAACCTAGCAGGCGTAAATTACCACTGAGGCAAATACCATGTTATTCAACTCACTGAATGAGGCGAATAGGTGAGTTAATCCCCTCATTTTTTAACATTGGGACAACTATCAGAAAATAACGCTTAACTATGTAACGATCGATGACATAGAGTGAAGCCATCAAAGCGATGACTGTTGTTTATCTAAATTATCTTACTGTTTACACATTACAGTACTTTAAAGTCGATAATAATTGCCCTGTCAGTTTGCTTAATAGCAATTACCTAAAATCGGTGATCAAAATTTTGCGTAGGAAATACGGCTTAATTCAGAACGTAAGTTGGTGAATGATGAAACCTCCACAAGACTTTTAATGAATAACAGTCTGATTTTTATCATTGCAAGTTATGGATGTCCCCGATTAGTTTCCCCGATTAGTTTCGTAATCCATTGCGTTTTGATAGACAAGGGAACTTGGTTAATCAGCTTGGCAAAAGCAGATTCATTTAAATTGCTAAACACACGTCCGTTGCGGGCAACTTCTCCCTCGCCATATTTAAAAGAACAGTAAAAATAACCGCCCGTTTTAAGCATGTTAGCTAAAGAGAAAAACACTCCAGATAACTCAATTAACGGAACATGTAGCAAGGAAGCACAAGCCCAAATTGCGTCAAACATTTTTTTGTTTTGATAGGCTTGAAAAAAAGCGACTTCTACCTTTTTACCCGTCAATTCTGAGGCTAATAAAGCCAACTTTTTACTTGCGTCAAATGCATCAACATCAAAACCAAGATCTAAAAAAGCTTTACTATCACGCACCGCAACCTGCATCTAAGATTGAGCCGCCAGCAGGAAGCAAAGGCAGAAATTGACCATAAAGCGTTTGCATATTGATAACGATTGTCGAATCATAAAAATCCTGTGCGTTATTATCATAATATTGCTGGTTTGTGTTAATCATCATCGACTCGCTTGTAACAGAAACGGATTCTTCCTCATTGATATTAATGAGAAAATTGCAAAAGTAACTTTACTGAAGTGACTGCTTTAAATCAAACAATTTCAATATACTCATTATCTACCCTACCGCCAATTTTGCTGCATCATCCCAGAGATAGGCAGGCAGTGGCTCTGTTAACCTCCAAGTGATATTCATTGGTTTACTGCCATGATAAGATTCGATATTAACGAGGCCAATATTAATAAAACCCATTGTTTTACCATTCTCATCACTTTCCTGCTCACGAACAAATAGAATGATTTTTTTACCTAGTTTTTGATGCTGAATATATTCCTGTCCTTTACCGCGATCTGGTCTTGTTGCGTTTTGACTCTGCCAATGAAATAGATATTCATTAATTGCATAGTCATGATACATGGTGGTTGGTGAAAACTTTTTATCTGACTTTTTCAATGTAACAAATAGCAGTTCAACATTGAGCTTTTTGATATCAATCACGCCTTCTCGACTACTGGATTTTTTTTCAAAGGTGTTGGCACCAAAAGCAGCGAGAATTTGATCTCGGCTATAACGTGCATGCACAGCTAATGCACTGGGTGTTTCTAACTTCATAACCAGCTCAGCCGTATCTAAGGAATCAAGAACCAAGTCTAAAACCTCTTCACATTCCGCCATTAGCTGCTTATCTTTACCTAACGCACTAAGACTTTCCTGTAATGATGAGAAAGCAAATGCATGTCCTGCTTTCGCCCAAAAATCATAATGCGCCATCAATGCCATTTGATTCTCTACAACATTTTTTTTATTCCACGTAAAATCATTGCAAAACAAATCTCTCAAAAAAAGTAGATATGATCGTGAGGTACATTGCAGTATTCGATTTGAAATAGCACGAAACATCGCTTGTTCAACTTGCACATCAATATCGTTTTTTACCACCCTAGCTTTAATGCAAAGACGGTTCCAGCCACCGCCACCGTCAATTTTGTTTCGATAGATATTTTCAAGTGTGACGGTGCTATAAAAATTCAAGAAGTTTTTAAGCGATAGTTTCCGCGTCGTCTGCTCTGAATAAGACCCAATCCAACGCAGCAGTTTCCTTTGATTAACAACCGCATTGCTTATGTTACGTAAAATCACCTCTTTTGCCTGTTTCTGCAAAACAATTGAACAGCCTAGCGGTAGGTGAGGAAAATCTTGCTTCACTTCATCAATGGTTGAAACGTGGCTTTTGCCAATCAAGGCTCTGAACTTAGAAGCGAAATCATACTCGGCATGTGCATTGCCGACAAAATCTAAGACCGTCAAACACTCTTTGCTTTCGGTCAGACGTAAACCACGACCAAGTTGCTGCAAGAAAACTGTTAAGCTCTCTGTTGGGCGTAAAAACAGCACCGTATCAATCTCAGGGATATCGATGCCTTCATTAAATATATCAACAACAAACAGTACATTAATTTCACCATTTACTAATTGATTTCTCAGGCGTACACGCTCTTGGCCATTCTTACTGGTTAATACCGCTGCTTTGATGCCTTTAAGAACGAATTTCTCAGCCATATACTCAGCATGCGTTTGAGTAACACAGAATGCCAACGCTTTAATACTTGTTAGGTCGCCGATTATATCCTGCATATTTCTCAGAATATGGCTAACGCGTATGTCATTAGCGGTATAAAGCTGAGTTAACTCTGCAGGTAAATATCTTCCACTAGCCCAGCTAGCATTGGATAAATCGACCGTATCATCGACTGCAAAATATTGAAATGGGCAGAGATATCGCTCATTAATCGCATGGGGTAAACGTAATTCTGCGGCAATAGTGCCACAAAAATCATCCAGAATATTAGTGCCATCATGACGCTCAGGTGTTGCCGTTAAACCAAGTAATAACTTAGGCGTGAAATAATTTAATATTGCGCGGTAACTTGAAGCCGAAATATGATGTACTTCATCAATAATAATAAAATCGTAATAATCAGGCGAAAGTTCAAGATTCTGGATCTGATTATTTAATGTCTGCACAGAAACAAACAGTTGTCGATGGTGCTCGGGTTGATGACTGCCTACCCATAACTCACCAAAATCAGCATCGCGAAGTACCCCTCTAAAAGCAAGACGGGACTGCTTTAGTATCTCTTCTCGATGTGCAATAAAGAGTAACTTGGCACCGCGATTGTTCTTCTTAAACTGCTTAAAGTCGAAAGCAGAGATAATAGTTTTACCTGTGCCCGTAGCGGCAACCACTAGATTCCGTCTACGATTATGTATTTCACGTTCGACCGTTAAACACTCAAGAATCGCTTTTTGATGAACGCGCGGCTCTATATCAAAAAACAATGCAGACTCTTCCGGACGCGCTAAACCACGTGCAATTTTCAGTGATCTTTTTAACTTATCCTGTGATGCTGCTTCATTGAAGCGATAGCTTTCAAACTCGGGTGAACTCCAGTATGTATCAAAGGTAGCATTAAACTTTTCAATAATATGTGGGATCTCTTGCGTGGTTACTTTCAAGTTCCATTCAAGCCCATTAGTTAAGGCAGAGCGAGAGATGTTAGACGAACCAATATAAGCAGTATCGAATTCGGAGTTGCGCCTAAATATATAGGTTTTAGCGTGAAGTCGTTCTTGATCTGTGTTGTAACTCAGTTTTACTTCGCAATTTGGTAATGCAGATAAAAAATCGACCGCTTTTTGATCTGTTGCGCCCATATAAGAGGTGGTAATGATTTTAATCTTTCGGCCAGATTCAGAGAACTCCTTTAATACATCAGCAAAAATACGAATACCCGTCCACTTGATAAATGAAACTAACCAACAAATCTCATCGGCAGATAATATTTCGCGTTTAATTTCACTTTCTAAGGAGAGTCCGACATTTGACCCTGTAAACAGTTCACTTTGTGCAAGCCCCGTTAACGGGGTTATTTTTGCGACATGCTCTTTAAGATCGCGTGCAATAGGATCTTTTGAAGCATAAAGCGCGGTAAGTAGCTGCCCCTGAACATCAATGATATTTTCAGAGATATCGGCATCGTTAAGATAATCCCTGAGCCAATATATAAGCGCATTAGAAAACTCAATTTGCTGCTCAACTTTATCCTTACCAATCGGCTGTGATTGCAAAACCAATTGTAGGATGCGTTGTAAAAAACGTGAAAGGTATAATGCAGCATCGGCTGGCTGTAAAGACTGGCGTTCAACGTAATATTCATCTTTTGATTGCTCAAGCTTAGTATTTAAAACCTTGGTAATGAGTGTTTCGTATATGCCTGTACTATTCATGAAGAATCCATATTTTGTTTTAGATAAGTTAACTTACAGTGAGCACTTTTCTACATTTTGGGAAATTAGTGCAGCCCCAAAATTGACTGCCTGCATTGTTGCCCTTTTTAGCTTCTCTTAATACCATTTCTGAACCACATTTAGGGCAAGGTTGCCCTATAGTTTTCTGTTTTCCATGCACTATTTCTTGGTTTTCTTTAGAGTCAGCTTTACTTTCAATAATACTTTTAACATGTTTGTTATGGGCTAAGTGGGTTTTTAAACCGCTCGTTAAGCGCCCTGCTTCTATGCTCGCAACGATATCAGCCACTTGCTCCGCACTAAATTGAATTACTTGTTTAGTTCTGATGTAACACACACAACCACGCGCATAGGTTACGTTTTCTGGCATATCAGTTTTAAAGGTACTATCCCCAATAAAGACAATAACCGAATAGATAAGCTCGTGCGGAATTTCTAAACAGCTAGCCAATGTTTGCGTGTGTTTATAGTTTTGATGTAGCGGATTTTGAAACTTACCCGAGTACTTAAAAATTTTTTGCGTCCATTTTTTTTGCTTGGCGTTACCAAAGATCCAACCTTTCATATTTTTAGTTTCAATTACAAACACGCCAAACTGCGACACTACAATATGATCGATTTGTGTTGTGCCATCATCAGTTGGCAAGGTAACGTTTTTGATTAAGGTGTATTTATCTTGTGGCAGAAATTTTTTTAATAAAAAGTTAACCAAAAACTCACCTAACACACCTTTAAACCATGCGGATTTTAAAACGACAGGCAAAAGAAAGAGCGGCAGTAAAAACCAGTACGTACTTAATGCATTAAAGATGATGGGGGTAAAATCCATTTTAAATCCTTTGGGGTTAGTAGATAGTTATTAATTAAAAGCAAAAAAGGTGACACAGGCATACTTTAAAAAAACAACTTATCTAACGTCTGAATTGCTGAATCACTTAGGCGAAAGCGATGAGTTGCATCAAGATGAAAATTCAGCAGGGTTTGCATAATATTTGTTGTACGGGGTAATATTTCAAATTTACCATCGCCACTACTACCACAAAGCAAGATTTCCATTTTATATATAGGTGATAAGCATGTTAATTATTGTTTAAAGTCACTCTCAATATTCGTTTCGATATAAAAGGTATTCCTTTACAGCATCCAAGTCGGCTGATAACACAGTGCTTCGCTCTGTAGACACTGCATATGGTGATGATTTAGACATCACACTAAGGGCGGTTCGAAAGTCAATCAAAGGGATCTGTTTCCTATCTGCTTCCAAATGGCTTAATTATATTTTTTTGAGTTTTGAAAACATAACAGATTGAAAAGGATAATGATAATGTATATATCAAATTTACATTGGTTTTCATTATAACTTTACTTGTAAATAAACAATCATTCAGCATTATTTATTTTCTTTCATATAAAACGAGAAATGTTAACTTTTTCAAACACACTTATCCCCCCTCTTATTTCACGAACTATTCGTGGCCCCATTAATCTTCTCAAGCCATTGTTTGGGTGAAATACCGAGTTTCTTTCTAAAAACCCGTGCTAATGCGGAGCCATTTTCATAACCTACTGCATTGGCGACGATCGCAACGGATTTGTTTTTCTGTAAAAGGCTTTTGGCTACCACGATGCGCCAATCAATCACATAATCTCCAGGGCTTTGTCCAACAATGCGTTTAAAAAGGTCGGCAAACTTTGAACGCGACATTAATGCAAGGGCAGCCATCTCTTCTAATCCCCAGGGTTGTTCAGGTGCATCATGAATAGCAAGTAACACTTTAGATATTTGGGGATGCGCTAAACCAGCCAACAAACCATGTTTAATAATATTGTTACTTAATACATGCCTGAGGATGTAGATAATAAAGATGTCAGTCAATGAGTTGATCATCGGTTGTCGACCGCATTGCTCTTGAAAGGCTTCTTCAAATAACCATAAAGCGGTTTGTTTTATTTTCTCACAATCATTGAAGTTGAAATGCAGTAATGAAGGTAGCGCATCGGCAATGGGGTTCGAGGTGGCTTCATTGTAAATAATATTGGCACACACCAGCACAGGAGGATTGTCTTCACTGCCAATAATACGGTGTGAATGTGGCGAAGGTAAAAATAATACGCCAGGTTCATTAAATAGGGTCGATTTACCCTGTTCATCGATTAACGTTAACTCGCCGCTACGTAAAAGGTGTAAATGCCCTTGATTGGCCTGCTTATCGAATTGGCTGATGCCACATAAGTTACCAGTGAAAAATACTTCCGTGTTCATCGAGAACCGCTGCAAAATAACTGAAAGTTGATCCATTTTTCTTCCTTTAATGATTATTCTGGACGATTGGGTTCAACCTTAGGACGATGTCATCCCTTTCATTAAATTAAAACCCTTATATTACTTACCAAGCAAACGCTTCTTATTATATAAGTTTTTAACACGGAGAAACAAAAATGAAATTTTCATCTTTACTTAAAACCACATTGGTCACCTCTGCGCTTTTAGCAAGCAGCTTTAGTTTTGCCGAAAATATTGAGGTTAATGGTAATGCTAATGACCTCGCGCTGAAAGGTTACGACACGGTTTCTTATTTTACTCAGGGCGCACCAAAAATGGGCTCAGAACAATATACAGCAGCTTATAACGGCGCTATCTACCACTTTGCAAGTGCAGATAACCGTGACCTATTTAAAGCGACGCCAAGCAAATATGCACCACAGTATGGTGGTTTTTGTGCCATGGGTGTTGCGATGAATCAGAAATTTGATGTTGATCCTACAGCGTGGCACATACGTAATGACAAGCTGTACTTAAACCTTAATAAGGATGTACAGAAAAAATGGCTAACCGATGTACCAGGGTACCTTGAAACAGCTCAGGTTAATTGGACAGGCATTAAAGGTTTGACTGAAGATCAAATCAAAAAAATAAACCAATAATAATAAACAATTCAAGTGGGTTTACAGTATGAAGCAATTAACTTCGGCGAGCACGATTAATGAGTTAGCACCACCAGATAAACACTCATTGCTGTTTTTTAGCGCATCCTGGTGTGCACCATGTTTGGCAATGAAACCAGTGTTAGAAGCGGTTTCTGATCAGATGGGTAAACGCATCAACACCATTAAAATAGATGTTGATGCATCAAGAAAAGAAGCCCTAAATTATGGCATTCGTAATGTACCCACAGTGATATTAATTAAAAACAATGAGATTATTTCTCAACAAGTTGGCGGTATGCCCGCACTAGAGTTAACGCAGTGGTTAGAGCAATATATTTAGTTGCTTCTTGCCATTCATTACCAATGAGTAATGGGTAATACATCTATAAATGAAAGGAGTTTTTATGAGTAATAAACGATTAACTAATGCCCTATTAGCAGCAGTATTCAGCGCTGCGGTTGTTGCCCCAGTGCAAGCTGAAAGCAAAGAAAAGCATCACGATGTTTCCGCAGTATTTCAAAAAGATTCTGCTAATTTTGATGGTGATAAAGCAGTGCGAAACGACACATCAATACGCGCAAAATCGATTTTGATGCGTCAAGAAAAGAAGCGCTAACTGATGGCATTCATCATGTCGCACACTGATATTAAATAAAACAATGAGATTGTTTCTTGAGATTCAAGATCAATCACTGATTAGTCAAATTAAAGGGTTTTTTATGAGCAATAAACTATTAACAACTGCTGCATTAGCAGCCGTGATAGCCGCTGGTGTTGCGGCTCCTGCACAAGCAGCAGGCAAAGAAAAATGTTACGGCGTTGCTGCCGCTGGTCAAAATGACTGTGCTAACTTAGCGGGGACGCACTCTTGTGCAGGCCAATCTAAAGTTGATAACGATAAAGGTGAGTGGAAACTGGTCAAAAAAGGCACTTGCTCAACCTTAGGTGGATTGTCTAAAGAAGATGCAAAAGCGCTATATACATCAACCCAAGCACTATAGGTAGCATGATATGTCAGTAAAGAATAATGAACTATTAATCGGTGTCGGTTTAAGACACCCACATTTTGCTGACATATTAACCAAACCTAAACAAGTTGATTTTATCGAGGTGCACTCTGAAAATTTTTTTGCGCAAGGCGGAGCTGCGTTATCGGTATTAACGCAAGTAAGGGAGAAATATCCCGTCAGTTTGCACTCAACATCGATGGGATTAGGCTCTCAGCAAGATATTCCTGAATATTACCTAAATCAGTTAAGCCGATTAACAAAACAGATTGATCCTTTTTTAATGTCTGAACATGCCTGTTTTACATGGGGGCAACAACAAGGGCAACTCATTCACAGTGGCGACTTATTGCCTATTGCGCATACCCAAGCCAGCTTGCAACGCATGTGTGAACAAGTCGATAAGGTGCAGTCATTACTCGGTAGGCAGTTAATTATTGAGAATGTTTCCGCTTATGTAAAATTTGCTGAGAGTTATTTATCAGAGGCGGATTTTTTAGTACAACTTTCTCAGCGTACAGGCGCAAAAATATTGTTAGATATTAATAATATTGCGGTAAACAGCATAAATTTTGAAGGGGGTGATATTAAGCAGTCGGTTGGTGATTATATCAATCTATTACCACCCGAGAGTGTCGCGCAAATTCATCTTGCAGGTTGCAGCCTACCTTTAGCAGGCGAGCCCGTTATTGATGATCATGCTTGTCCTGTTTCTGATGATGTTTGGCAGGGTTATCAACAAGCATTAAAGCGCTTTGGCGCAATGCCTACTTTAATAGAGTGGGATAACAATTTACCTGAATGGTCAGTCCTCATTAGCGAAGCGGAAAAAGCACGTAACATCGCCCATTCAGTTTTAAGAAAAGACAACTTATAGAGGCGTGCGCATGGATGAACAACAACGTTTGCTTAATGTAATTTGGAATAACGACCCCGACTTACTGGCAGAAAGTGGCTTTGATATTCAAGGTATTATGATTTACAGACGTAATTTACTCGCCAATGCACAACGCGCTTTAAACATTACCTTTCCGACTATTTTTAAATTACTTGATAGTGATATTAGCGACAATTTAGTTCAACAATTTTTAACTTTTTCACCGCCATCTCAAGGCGATTGGGCACAATGGGGAGATGCGTTTGCGAATTTTATCGCGATAAAAGAAATCGCTTGTGACTACCCCTATTTACCAGATTGTGCACAATTGGATTGGCATTTTCATTGTGCGCAATCTGGTAAAGATCAACGCTTAATAGAAACTTCATTGCCATTGTTAGGTAATACCGATCCTGAAAACATTCAGGTTATCGTTAATGAAAATGTGGCATTAATGATGAGCCAATACCCTATTGCCGATATTTTTGATGCTCACCATCATGAACAGTTGTCACGGCGAGATAGTGCGATGAAAAGCGCAAAAATGGCACTGATAAATGACCCAGAAACTGTAACAGTGATGATATCAAGACCGTTGTATCAGCCCAAAGTAACTCGCTTAACAGAGCAAGATGCAGAATTTATGCAGGCTTTAATGTCAGGGCGATCATTGGCGGAATGCCTCGATGTTGTGAACCATCACAACACATTTTCTTTCGAAAAATGGCTGTTAACGGCACTTGAGCAAAACTTAATTTACAAATTTCAAAAGTGCTAATCAAAAACAGCGCTCAAAGGGCTTTGAGCGCTGTGATAATTGCGTTACTAACTATTACGCTTTAGTGAAGATTAAGCACTCAAGCTCTAGCCCTACTTTGACAAAGTTTAGGTCTAATTGGTATAACCCTTTCTCTAACTTAACTTGTAGGCCTTCAACGGTAATCACTTTACCATCTGTGCCGTTTACGCCGAGTGACATGCTGAAAATGCCGTTTAAGCTTAAGCTACAAGACGATTGTGCTAATGAGTTACGGTCGTAGCTAATCAAACCACTACATTGATAAACACCCGCTTCGGCAACCTCAATAATCAATGTCTTATTAGTTTTACAGTTAAGCTGAATGTCGCTTTCAATGGCAATTGCATTAGCTGCTGACAGTTCGCTACTTGCAGCAAAGGGTTTAATTGGCTCATAGGCTTTAAGTGGACGATTCATCACTGGCGCATTGTTAATAAAGCGACAAATATTCATTGCACAACGTTGTAGTTCGCCAATGGTTAATGTGCCCTTTTCTAATGCTTCAAGGGTATCATCACCCATACTGTTGCTTTCTGCGCCGTCGTTTTCAACAACCATGTACAAATCGTTTTGAGAGCGGATCATGTAAGAGGTATAAGTTTTATCCTCTTTACCCGCTTCAATTGGACAATTCATTTTAGCCCACCAGTCTGTCATCACAATACCCGTATAACCCCACTCGCCACGTAATACGGTCGTATTAAGATCGTAGTTAGAAGCAGTCCAGTGACCATTAATTGGGTTGTAAGCACTCATGATAGTTGAAGCATCACCTTCACGTACTGCCATTTCAAAGGGTTTCAGGTGAATTTCACGTAACGCACGTTGCGACATCACACTGTCTACATCGACACGTGCTGTCTCTTGGTCGTTTGCTGCGTAATGTTTAATTGTACCCGATACACCCGCTTTTTTAAGGCCGCGAGTTTGTGCTGCGCCCATAATACCTGTCATTAATGGGTCTTCTGAGAAATACTCGAAGTTACGACCATTTAATGGATGACGGTGAATATTGATACCAGGGCCTAATAATGTATCAATATGATTTGCGTTTAGCTCTTCACCGATAAGATTAAATAGTGCTTCGTTTAATGGTATATTCCAAGTACAACCTAATAACGTACCAATTGGCACCTGTGTAGCTTCATGTCCACTGTCCATACGGATACCAGAAGGGCCATCAGCAGCGGCTGCCACAGGAATACCTAAATTAAACAGACTATCTGAAACACCACCAAATGCAGAAGCGGTTCCCGGTGTTACTTTAGGGCTACACATACCTTCACCACGGATGATAGTTGCAAGCTGCTCTTTGCTCATCTGTGCCACAAAATCGGCTAATGAAGCACGACCTTCTTTTACATCAATCAGTTTAATGCCTTGATCACCCGTTATAGGGTAAGAGGTTGGCATATTGTCTTTAATGCGATCGCCCATTGAAACAGTACGTTGCGGTACTGGCTCATAGGTTGCTTGATAAAAACCTTGCTCACTTAACAAACCTGGTTTTAAACGCGTGAACTGTTTGATTGGTGCCAACACTTCTTGTAATGATTCAAGTACTAATAACTGGTCTAACTTAAATATTGCAGAAATCGGTTGTGACTCACGCACGCTTCCACCCGTGAAGAACTGATAACAACCCGCCTCTAACACATAACTGTTTGCTTTACCTGTTACGCCACTATCATCAAATGAAGCTAGTCGTTTCATCGCAATAGAAAGACGTAATGTTTCACTTTCACCCGGTTTTAGAATTTTAGATTTTGCAAAACCCACTAATACACGAGCTGGCTGACCTAATTTACCCTGTGGTGCAGAAACATAGAGTTGAACCACTTCTTTACTGCTATGTTCGCTGCCGATATTTTTAACAGTAATATCAAAGTTTAAAACTTGTTCAGCACCCGCGCCTTCAATCGAATAGGCTGTTAACTTACTGCTAAATTCAGTGTATGAAAGACCTGCACCAAAAGCGTACTGAACAGCTTGTGGGTTGAATGTTTCAAAGTAACGGTAACCAACATAGATATCTTCTGCGTAGAAGTTATGATCTAAACGTCCGAAGTTAGTTGAAGAAGGGTAATCAGCAAGTTGGTAAGCCACGGTATCGGTTAAACGACCACTTGGTGAAATATCACCACTTAATACATCAGCTAACGCATCACCGCCTTCCATACCAGCAGCCCAGCTGTATAAAACAGCTTGAATCGAATCGCTATTTGGAATGCTGTTTAACCAAGACATATCCATAACATTGGTTACATTAAAGACAATAATGACGTTATCAAAATGTGCCGTTACTTTCTCGATCATTGTTCTTTCGAGTTCAGTTAGCTGATAGCTACCAGCTTCGTCGGCATTGTCTTGGTCTTCACCTGCAGTACGGCCAATAAAGAACAGTGCTTTGTCTGACTTAGCCGCAGCTTGTTTTACTGCTTCGTCTTCTAGTGGCATCTCTTGTTGGAACCAAGGCTCAGCTGCCCAGCCGCCACCGCCATCGTCAAATGGATGGTCTGCGATCCACTCTTCGTAAATAGTGACTAGCTCTTCGTTAATTTCAATGTTTGAATTGCCACGTAAACCTTGTAGAGCATTCACTGCATAAGGGACATTCACCGCACCGCCCGAACCGGTACCACTGCGGTATGTATCTATTTGACAGCGCCCAAAAAGTGAGATTTTTTCTCCCTTTTTCAGCGGCAAAGTCTGATTTTTATTTTCAAGTAATACGATACCTTCACTAGCCGCTTGACGACTAATAGGAACAAGATTTTTTTGAGCCATGCTAATTTTTTCAGTTTGCATATCTATGTGTCCAACTCGATAAAAGGAAATAATAGGGTGTTAGTTAGTTGCAGCCATTTCCTGAGGATAGTAATAAGTGCTTATCTGTCGCCCTTTTAAATACTTTATCCATGTCAGAGTGGCGACCAAATCGTCTCGATAGCCACTCTGCTAAACAGGTTTTTGACTTTGACTGCCAATGAATAGTTTTGTTCATGAGTCTATTCATTTTGCAGTTTTTACCTTCATACTAACGTTGAAAAATAGTTTAGAAGGAATAGCATGCTTTTGTGATTAATTATCGTCAATTACTAATACTATTGTCTCACAGTTATTTAACCGTGAAAGCCAACAAACCAATTAATGATCAATGCATTTGCCAAGTCGATAAAAAAACCACATACCAGCGGCACCACGATAAATGCACGATGGGCAGCACCATACTGCTGTGTGACAGCAGTCATATTAACAATTGCGGTTGCAGTCGAGCCTAATGTTATTCCCCCAAAACCAGAGCTAATGACAGCGGCTTCGTAATCTTTCCCCATAAAACGGTAGACAATAAAAACAGTGAAAATAATGGATAAAAGTGCCTGTAATATCATTACCGTGCTCAAATATGCCAATGCGCTTTGTAACTGCCAAAGCTGCAGTCCCATCAGCGCCATGGTTAAAAACATACCTAAACAGATATCTGAAATAAGACTCAGTCCTTTTTTAGTGCCTATTTTCATTTTTCTTTTTAAGACTAACGTTCGAAAGTTGCCAATACAGATACCCGCGATAAGACAGGACACAAATAGCGGCAATTGCAGGCCCGTTTCTGCGATAGCCATGTCGAGTAGATACCCAATCATCAAACTGACATTTAATAATAACCATGCATGTAAAAATGCAAAATGATCTAAATTAACATGTTCCTCATGGCTGAAACCAATATCTAAGTCTTCATCTTTATTGGTTTTAAGTTTATGTCGGTTAATAAGGTAATTCGCAATCGGACCTCCCATTATACAAGCTAGAATTAAGCCGATAGTATTACTAGCAATGCCTATTTCCGCTGCGCCGCTAATCCCCATCTCTTCAAAAATTGGCGCCCAAGCAACCGTTGTACCGACACCACCAATTAGCGAAATAGAGCCAGACATTAAGCCTAATATCGGTTCAAAACCAAAGGCGGTTGCAACACTTACCCCTAACACATTTTGTAAGAGAATATAGGTAATGGCTAAGGCGGTTAAAATAAGTAGCGGCTTTCCTCCTGAAATCAGGCTTTTAAAGTCTGCATTTAAACCGATACCAGCAAAAAAGTAGAGCAGTAATATATCTCTTACCTCTAAATCAAATTCGATCTGTTTATCTAATAAATAGTAGAAAATAGCGACAACAGCAGCACATATAAACCCGCCAATAACAGGCTCAGGAATGCTGTATTTACGTAATAGCGATGAATTTTGAGTGGCGTATTTGCCAACAAAAAGCAGAATGATTGCTAAAGTAAAGGAGACAAACCCTTTTATATTAATGATTTCCATGATTTTCCTATAGTTAGTTATACATAGTTATTACAATTTTATGTTTATTTTGCAATTATTATTTTACCTCTATTTTGGTAAATGGTTATAGAGGTACCAGTATTTGTGCAGGGAAAGGAATGATTATCAAGGCGAGAGTTGTCGCCTTGTTCGACATTAACAGCACTAACACTTCAATAGTGGCTCTCACTTCAAAACTCACAACGCAGTGAGGGCAACGATAACGAGAAATAACATCCTAAATATGCACTTAACTGCAAATGTGAAGCAAACTGAATAGTATAAAAATACCTATTGAATATCTCAATATTTACACTGTGATTTTAATCCTATGATTTGTGCTATTAGTCGGTAAAAGAGACTGGATTTAATCAATATCAAGCTATATTCTTAAATAACACAATTGTTAACAAAATGTTATTTGCCAAGCATTTATTAACAGTATAAATTTCCTTTCATAATTAAATTCAGGGAAGAATATGAAGATGCCACAAAGAGATATTACGCTCAGATTTTTAGCCGAAACACAGGATGTTAATTTTGGGGGTAAAGTACATGGCGGTGCGGTAATGAAATGGATAGATTTAGCCGCCTATGCTTGTGCGGCAGGTTGGAGCGGACGCTATTGTGTTACCGCTTATGCTGGCGGCATTCGTTTTGTTGCGCCTATTCATGTGGGCAGTTTAGTTGAAGTAGAAGCGAAGGTTATCTATACCGGTAAATCTTCAATGCATATCGCCTTAGAAGTGAACGCATGTGATCCAAAATCTCTCAATCGTCGCCTTACCACACATTGTATTGTGATTATGGTTGCAGTTGATCAAAATGGGCACTCCGAGCGCGTTCCTCAATGGATTCCAGAAAGTGAAGCGGATATCAAACAGCATGATAGCGCTAAAAAACTGATGGAGATGCGTAAGAAAATTGGTGAAGAGATGCAAATTTTTGTTGAATAATAGTTTGCTTATCACCCCATACAGGCACTTTTTTCCAATTCTTTAAGTAGCAACGATTTCCCATTTGATTCTATGTGCTCTAAAAACGCCGATGCTATCAGTGTCGGCCGTTTAGCATTAGACCACATAAAAAACCAATGTGAATCTATTGGTAATTCCTTGACGGGTAAACGCACTAACCCACTTTGCCCACCATAGGTCAGCGTGTGTGCAGAGATAATAGAAATACCTAACTTAGACATGACTGAATGTTTAATCGCCTCGTTACTTTCAATAGTCATTTTTATATTTGCTTGCAACTTATGCTGTTTAAACAGCGACTCAATCGCATAACGCGTTCCAGATCCCTTCTCTCGCATTAAAAAAGGCGCCTCACAGAGTTCACTTAAACTAATGGTGCCCTGCTTGGCAAGTGGATGATCTTGATGTGCAATTGCGACTAAGGGGTTTTCTAAAAACTCTAAACTGTGCGCATCGATATCCTGTGGCGGATGACTAAACACATAAAAATCGTCAACCCCTTGTTTCATTCGCTCGATGGTCTGCTCACGATTACCAATGTTTAATTGAATATCAATATCTGGAAATTGTTCACAAAAAGGGCCAAGTAGATGCGGGATAAAGTACTTAGAGGTGGTTACAACAGCTAAGCGCAGTGTGCCAGATTTAAACTCGCGAATATTTCCTAGCGTCAGGTCTAAACGAGCAAAGCTATCAAGCACTTCAACCGCCGTTTTAACCAACTCCAACCCTACATCAGTAAACACTAACTTACGATTTATGTATTGATATAAAGGCTCACCAATTGCGTCATTCAATTTACGCATCTGGATAGAAACCGTTGGCTGCGTTAAAAAAAGCGCTTTAGCAGCTTCATTAATACTGCCTTTATCATGCACCGCCAATAAAATTTCTAGCTGTCTCATGGTGCCTACATGGGCATGAAGTCGTGATTGCATTAAATTCCCTTTACTGTTGTTGATTGCTCGCCATCGCAATATAGATATTAGGCTATATTGTGATTAGATTATATCTATTTTTGTCTATTTAAGGTTTTTGGCATACTGCCCTCAATTAATATTTAGTAACAATTTAATAACAATTACGAATAGGGATTAACAATGAGCAATTTTAAAGTAGCTATCATCATGGGTTCACAATCAGACTGGCCTGTGATGCGCCAAGCAACGATTCTTCTTGAGGAGTTTGGTATTCCTTTTGAAGCAATGGTAGTTTCTGCACACCGTACACCAAAACGCTTATATGAGTTCACTGAAACAGCCGAAGATAATTACAGCGTTATTATTGCAGGTGCTGGCGGTGCAGCTCATCTTCCTGGTATGACTGCAGCTTTGACCTGTGTACCTGTTATTGGCGTTCCTGTGCAAAGTAAAGCGCTTAAAGGAATGGACAGTTTATTATCAATTGTTCAAATGCCCAAAGGGGTTGCTGTAGCGACTCAAGCGATTGGTGAAGCGGGTGCATTCAACGCGGGGCTATTAGCAGCACAATTTCTAGCTACCCACGATGCGACATTACAAAGTAAAGTAAAAGCATGGCGCGCGCAGCAAACAGAGAGCATTGTTTGGGAGGTAGAATAATGCGCATAGCGATTGTCGGTTGTGGGCAGCTATCTCGCATGATGGCGCTCGCAGGCATTCCACTCGGTTTAGAGTTTAGCTTTATTCGTGATGATGAAACACAAACCCGAGACTGCGTGCAAGGTTTAGGTATTATTGAAAATGCGCCCGCTAAAATAACCGAGACAAATAGCTATCCAGCAGAGGCGATCGCAAACCTTTACCAAGCCCTTGGTGAACCAGATTGTATCAGTGTTGAAAAAGAGCAAGTAGACATAACGCTGTTACAGGCGTTAGCTATATTTTGCCCTATTTACCCAAGTGTTGATGCTATCAAAGCTTGTCAGCATCGTGGTGCAGAGAAGCAATTATTAACAAGCTTGGCAATTCCAACCTCACCTTATCTTTATAACTGTTCAGCAAAAGAAGCGGTTGAGCGTTTAGGTTACCCCGTGATGGCAAAATCATGCACAGAAGGTTACGACGGTAAAAACCAATGGGTGATAAAAAATGCCGATGATGCGATACAGTTTGATACATTGCAGTTGACGGATTATATCATCGAAGGTTTTATTGAATTCGATAAAGAGATTTCACTTGTTTCAGCTCGCAGTCAAAAAGGGCAGATTGCACATTATAGTTTAACCGATAATCACCATGAGAAAGGGATGTTGATCCACTCTATCTCACCTGCGGTGAATATTTCTGATGCCTTACAGGCTCAAGCACAGCGTTATATGGAAAGCCTGCTCAATGAATTAGATTATGTTGGCATTTTAGCTATTGAGTTTTTTGTGGTTGGCGATAGTTTAATGGTAAATGAACTAGCTCCAAGGGTACATAACAGCGGACACTGGACTCAACTGGGCAGTATTACCTGTCAATTTGAAAATCATGTGAGAGCGATTGCTGGTTTAAGCCTCGGAAGTACAAAACAAATATCGAAAACAGGCATGTTTAACCTTATCGGCACCGAGCGTCCTCCTTTTGAAGCGCTAACCGAAAATAGCAAACTATACTGGTATAACAAAACAAGCAAAGCAAAACGTAAAGTGGGTCATATCAACTTTATTGCAGCAAACCAAGCTTTGCTTGAACAACAAATCACGCAATTAAAGATGCGCTGGAAAGCAAATAATTAACGTTTACCAATTTACTAAAATGGCTACCCATTTTATTAAATTGGAATAACACTTAACTATTAAAAAATAGCGTTGTATTCGGAGATGAATGTTGTGTTTGGAAATCGTTTTGAAAATATTAATTTAAAGGGAGATATCTTTGGTGGTGTAACAACTGCAATCATCTCTTTACCACTGGCGCTGGCTTTTGGTGTTGCTTCTGGGGCCGGCGCTGAGGCGGGTCTTTGGGGCGCCATTATGGTGGGGTTCTTTGCTGCGTTATTTGGAGGTTCAAGCACATTGATCTCCGAGCCAACGGGGCCAATGACCGTGATCATGACCGCGGTATTAACCAGTATGATGGCGAAATACCCAGAAACAGGTATGGCAATGTCATTTACCGTGGTGATGATGGCAGGTGCTTTTCAAATTCTGCTGGGTACACTCAAGCTCGGAAAATATATCACTTTAATGCCCTACAGTGTGATATCAGGTTTTATGTCTGGTATTGGGGTTATTTTAATTATCTTACAGTTATCACCACTTTTAGGACATTCAGCCCCCCCAGGTGGCGTTATCGGGACGTTAACCGCGATACCTGATATGTTTGTAAACATGGATGTGAGTGAGCTATTTTTAGGGTTACTTACATTAGCTGTGCTCTTTTATTTCCCTAAACAGTACAGAAAATTTGTACCCGCGCAATTGGTTGCATTAGTCGCAGTCACTGTTTTATCTCTGATGTTTTTTGATAACGATAGTATTCGTCGAATCGGTGAGATACC
>Ga0316197_10000968_pt1 | contig 20365 bp, 16 predicted proteins | sample OudBiesiAoxic_MG_FD_204939 | JGI IMG/M metagenome (GOLD analysis project Ga0316197, IMG submission 204939) | Coastal sediment microbial communities from Oude Bieten Haven, Netherlands - site A oxic | ecosystem: Environmental > Aquatic > Marine > Coastal > Sediment | place: Netherlands... | reverse complement strand
TCCGACGCCCAAGGCCCCGTAGGTGGCCCAGGAGCCCCAGGACGGGGCCAACAGCCGACTCGCCGCTCCGGGCGCTCCCATCGCGAACGCGGCCAGCGGTCCCCCGTCCTGCCCGGCCTCGCGCAGGACGCCTCGTACGGCCGCGACCTCGTCCACGGAGCGGGCCTCGGCGACGATCTTCAGCGGCCCCGCGGAGACGGCGCGCATCCGGCGGTACAACGCGGTCAGTGGAGCGGTCTCACAGCGGACACCGTGGCTGGAGAGGATCACTCGCGAGCCAAGAGCTGGATCGTCGATCAGGGCCGCCATCGGACAGTCCCACTCGACGTCCACGAAGCGCACGCCGGAATCGAGAGCGGCTCGAATGCCCTGCTCGCGTTCCTCCTCGGAGCCGTCGAAAGCTCCGCCGTCGCCGCTGCGCCGGATGGTGACGATCAGGGGCCGTCCCGCCCCGCGTGCCAGCCCCGCGATCTCATCGGCCCGCAGGTGGTCGGCCCGCAGTTCGATCAGACCGCACGCAGCGGGCGCTCGAGACAACCCCTGCATGGCCTGCTCGGCGTCGGTGGGGAGGACCGAGCAGACGACCAGCGGACCTGCTGGAACGTTATCGCGCAAATTCACCTCACAGCAGCGAGTAGGGATCGACATCCACCGTCAGAGCCTTCCTCGGCACCTTGCCTTCGACCGCGCGGATCGCCCGATCGACCGTCTCCACCAACCGGCGCCGGCCGGCCGCCCGGACCAGGACCTGCTGGCGGTAGCGCCCCTTGATCCGCTCGACCGGCGCCGGCCCGGGACCGGCCATCAGGATACGCCTGGGTTCGGTCGATCGCAGCGCTTCGGCCACTTCTCCCGCCCAGCGACGGGCCAGGACGAGGTCTTTGTCCTGAATCAGGATCTGAACCAGCGCCGACAACGGAGGATACCGCAGCGCACGCCGGTACTGGATTTCGCGGTCGAAGAACGCCTCGTAGTCCTGCTGCGCCGCGAGGTGCAAAACCGGGTGGCCCGCGTCGAACGCCTGGACGACGACCGTTCCGGGGCGCTCGCCGCGTCCCGCGCGACCGGCCACCTGGGTCAGGAGCTGGAACGCGCGCTCGGAGGAACGAAAATCGGGCAATCCCAGTGTCTGGTCGGCCGACAGCACACCTACCAGGGTCACCCGAGGGAAATCGTGCCCCTTGGCGATCATCTGCGTGCCCACCAGTACGTCGATCTCGCGACGCTCGAATCGACGCAGCACCTTTTCGTGGGCCCCTCGACGACGGATCGTATCCCGGTCCATTCGCTCGATCCTCGCGCCGGGTAGCATCTCGCGCAGCACGTCTTCGATGCGCTCGGTTCCCTCGCCGAGCTGGTTCAGTTCGTCCCCCCCGCAGTGCGGGCAGCGGTCCGGATGGCCCTGCTCGAAGCCGCAGTAATGACAGCGCAGGCGACGAGCCGCCCGGTGCCATGTCATCGCGATACTGCACTGCGGACACTGGACCCGTTCTCCGCAGGTCGGGCAGTGGAGAGCCGTGGCCCATCCGCGCCGGTTGCGCAGGATCAACGCCTGATCGCCGCGGTCGAGGCAAGCACGAAGCTCGTCCGCGAGCGGCCGGGACAGCGCCGTCACGGCACCCTCTCCCTGGTACTCCTCGCGCATGTCCACGATCCGGACCTCGGGCATCGGTCGGCATTCGACGCGTCCGCCCAGGCGCAACAGGCTGTAACGGCCGGCCCGTGCATGGCCGAACGACTCCATCGACGGAGTGGCGGAGCCCAGGATGATCATCGCCCCTTGCTCGCGGGCCCGTACGACCGCCAGGTCCCGCCCGTTGTAGCGTGGGGTCTCGTTCTGCTTGTAAGAGGTGTCCTGTTCCTCGTCGACGATCACCAGACCGAGATCGGGCAACGGTGCGAAGACTGCCGATCGCGTGCCGAGGACGAACCGGCGCTCGCCCCGAAGCACGCGTTCCCACGCCTCTCGTCGCTCGCGCCGCGCGAGCCCGCTGTGCAGCACCACGGCCGATCCCGGAAAACGCCGGCGCACCGTCGTCAACAGCAGCGGGGTCAGACCGATCTCCGGCACGAGGTACAGCACCCCTCGGCCCCGATCGAGTACGCGCCGCGCTGCCTGGAAGTAAACCTCGGTCTTGCCCGAGCCCGTCGCCCCGTACAGCAAGAACGGACTGTAGCCGCCCGAGCGAATCGCGGAGTCGAGTTGACCCAGTACCTCGTCCTGCCCGGCCGTCAGTACGTGCGGCGCGGGCGGAGGCGGGACGGACGCCGTTGCGTCGGGTCCAGCGGCTGCGGGCTGTTCGAAGACCTCCACCAGCCCCGACTGCTCGAGCGGCCGGATCAGGCGGCGCTCGGTCACCGACAACCCCGCCAACGGGAGGCCGCCCTCTTCGCGTGCGATCTTCTCGACCAGTCGTCTTCGCGCGACCGCACGTGCCCCGAGCGCGTCGAGGTCGAACCCGGGGTTGACACGCACCGAACGCGGCGGGGGTGACGGAGCCGACGCCGGCGGAAGCGCGGCCTCGATCGCCTCTCCCCAGGAACACAGGTAGTAGTCGGCGACGAACCGGGTCAGGTCGAGCACCTCGGGACTGACGCAGGGCTCGCCTTCGGCCAGGCCGGCGATGGGCTTCAGTTCGATCCCCTCGTCGGGCGCAGGCGCGGGACACTCCACGATCGTTCCGATCACCTGCCGTCCGCCGAAGGGCACGCGGACCCTTGCCCCTCGCACGGCTGCCGGCGCCAATCCGGAATCGACCGTGTAGGTGAACAGACGGCGGACCGGAACCGGGATGGCGACCGCGGCGTGCCGCGCCTCGGCCATGCGGACTATTCGTCCATCCGTGCTCGCGCCGCTTTCAAGTCGTCGAACACCTTGCGGCGATTCTCCTTGGTGTAGGCGCGGAGCAGGTAGGCAGGATGGAAGGTCGGCATGACGGGGATACCCCGGAACCCGTGCCACTGGCCGCGCAGCTTCGTGATGCCGATTCGGGTCTGGAGCAGGGTTTTCGTGGCGGGAGCACCGAGCGTGACGATCACCTTGGGTCGGATCGCCTCGATCTGCCGTTCCAGGAAAGGAGAACAGGTCTCGACTTCGTCGCGTTCGGGATCCCGGTTCTTCGGCGGCCGACATTTCACGATGTTGGCGATGTAGACCTCGCTGCGGGCCAGACCGATGGCGGAGATCATCTCGTCGAGCTTCTTGCCGGCTCGCCCGACGAACGGCTCGCCGCGCGCGTCCTCGTCGGCGCCAGGCCCCTCGCCGATGAACATCAGCCGTGCGCCGGGATCCCCGACGCCGAAGACGACGTTGGTTCGTTGCTCGTGCAGCTTGCAGCGCGTGCACTCGCCGAGTTCGCTCCGGATCTCTTCGAGACGTTTCCCGGGATCGGCCGGGGGTGGAGCACTGAACCCCTCGATCTCGGAAGCGACGGCCAGGACCGGCTCCGTGGTCCGGGAGGCCGGCGGCGCGGCAGCCTGTCGCGGCGCCGGGGCAGCCGATGATATGGCTGCGCCCACCCGCAGTTCGCGGACGCCGATATCTTTCAAGTAGGCCACCCATTCGGTGACTGCGCTGCCGTCCGGTCGTCTCCCACCCGCATCGTTCACTTCGTCTCCCCGACCGGCACCGTACCGAGCACCCGATCCAGAATCGCCTCGGCGATCTCGACCTTGCTCGCCTTCGGCACTTCCCAGGACTGACCGTCACGGCCGAGAATCGTCACGGCGTTGTCGTCGGAATCCATTCCGATGTCAGTGCGCGAGACATCGTTGGCCACGATGTAATCGACGCCCTTGCGTTCGAACTTCGAGCGGGCGTTCGCGACCAGATCGTCGGTTTCCGCCGCGAAGCCGACGAGGATCCGCTCGCTTCGATCATGCCCCAGGCCGGCAAGGATGTCGGGCCCATCGTCCAGTTCGAGAGACAGGCCAGCGCCGGTTTTCTTGATCTTGCTCGCCGAGTAGCGCGGGATGTAGTCCGAGACCGCCGCCGCCATGAATACGGCTTCCGATCCGACGCGGGCCTCGTTGACCGCGTGGTTCATCTGTACAGAGGTCTCGACCTCGACACGCTCGACTCCGTAGGGCAGCGGGAGATCCACCGGTCCGCTGATCAAGATGACCTGCGCCCCGCGGCGAGCCGCCGCGCTGGCAAGGGCGTATCCCATCTTGCCCGACGAGCGGTTCGAAATGAACCGCACGGGGTCGATCGCCTCACGCGTGGGCCCGGCGGTGATGACGATCTTCTTGCCGGTGAGTTGCCTCGAGCGGCGCGCCGCGACCAACGCGCAGTCCACGATCTTCGCGGGCTCGGCCATGCGTCCGTGACCGGTCTCGCCTTCGGCCAGCCAGCCGCTTTCGGGATCGACGACCGTGACACCGCGGCCGCGCAACACGGCGAGATTGGCCTGCGTAGCGGGGTGCTGCCACATGCGAGTATTCATCGCCGGAGCGACCACGACGGGAGCCGTGACCGCGGTATAGAACGTCGAGAGAAGGTCGTCGGCCACTCCCCGGGCCAGCTTGGCCAGGATGTTGGCCGTGGCGGGCGCGACCACCAGTGCGTCGACGCTTCGCGTCAACTCGATGTGCTGGATGGTCTGGTCGGAATCAAGATCGAACTGCTCGATCAGGACCTTGCGCCGGGATAGCGTCTGCAGCGTCAGCGGCGTGACGAATTCGCTCGCGTGTGAGGTCAGGATCACCTGAACCTCGGCGCCGGCCCTGTCGAGGCCGCGGACGATTTCGGGAGTCTTGTAGGCCGCGATACCGCCCGTCACTCCGAGTGCGATCAACACGGGTAGTCCCCCGCTGGTCCGGTCGGTCGTGGCTACTCCTCTTCGTCTTCGACGACCAGCTCCAGATCGACTTCTTCGATCTCGGGGCCCCAGACGTCCACCAACCCCGCGGCAACTTCTTCCTGGGCGATCACGGTGGCCTTGCGGTCGCCGTCGCCAACGCGCGGAAGTGCGCCGACCTGGAGTTGCTCGGCCCGCTTGGCCGCCAGCGTCACGAATCGGTACTTGTTCTCGAGGTCGTCAGGCAATTTGAACATTATCCATTACTCTCCTGTTTCTTCTTTCTACGATCGCCGGGCCAAGTGCCCCGTACGACCCAGGTCAAGATTCACTCGGGGAACGTGGCCAGGATGCGTCGTGCGTCACCACCGATGCGCCGGGTCCGTCGTCGTTCCGCACGAACGATCGAACAGACGTCAGAGACCGATGTCTCCAGATCCTGATTGACCACGAGGTAATCGAACGTGTCGAATTCCTCCAGTTCCTCGCGCGCTTCGGCCAGTCGCCTTGCACGCTGTTGTTCACTCTCACTCGCCCGGTCTCGCAGTCGCGTCGCCAGGGTGGTGTAATCCGGAGGCAAGATCATGATCGACACGGCGTCGATCTGCGCTCTTCTGACCTGCCGTGCCCCCTGGACGTCGATGTCCAGCAGCAGATCTCGCCCCAGCCCGAGCTTGTTTTCCGTCTCCCCGCGGTCCGTCCCGTAGGAATTACCGAAGACTTCGGCAAATTCCAGAAACGCCTGGTCGGCCCGCATCCTCTCGAATTGCGCTGGATCGACGAAATGATAGTGCTTTCCGTCCAGTTCGCCATCTCTGGGCGGTCGGGTCGTGTATGAAATCGAAAACTCCAGACCCGCCAGCCGCTCGAGGACGCTGTTGGCCACGGTCGATTTTCCCGTTCCCGACGGCGCCGCGATGACGAAGAGGATGCCGGCTCGCCCTCCCACCAGTTTCACTCCAGGTTCAAAACTTGCTCGCGAGCCTTTTCGACGTCGAGCTTGACAGCCAAGGCATGCTGGGTCAACTGGAGATCGGCGGCCTTGCTGCAGACGGTGTTCGATTCCCGGTGAATCTCCTGGAGGAGAAACTCCAGCCGTTTGCTCAGCGGTTGATCGTCCGGTTGGCTCAACAGCGTTCTCGCCTGGCCAAGGTGGCCCTCGAGCCGCACGATCTCCTCGGTGACGTCACTGCGGTCTGCCAGGTAGGCAGCTTCCTGCGCAAAGCGGGCCGGGTCCAGTTCGGCCACGTCCGACAGATTCTCCAGGCGTTGGACCAGCTTGTCCCGCAGGATCCCCGGAACTTCCGCGGCACGTTGTTCCGCTTTCTTCGCGTTGGCCAGCATCGCGTCGATCCGCGTCAGGATGTCGCGAGTCAGCGCCTCGCCCTCTCGCGTGCGGTCGGTGTCGAACGCGGTCAGGGCCTGGAGCAGCGCCTGGTGCAGCAGATCCTTTTGGGCGTCCGTCCAGGTCACCTCGACCGATTCTGTCCTGAACATCCCCGGAATCGACAGGATCCCGGTCAGGTCCAGCGGACCCTGCAGACCCAGTTCCTGCCGCGCCTCTTCCGCTGCGCGGGACAGTTCCTCCAGCAACGGGCGATTCAGCGTCTGCCGGATCTCCTTGCCGTCCTGCCGCTCGACGCCGACCGTGACCTCGACACGACCCCGTTTGACCCGTTCCAGGACCTGACGGCGAAGTTCGGACTCCAGTTCGCTCAGCTCGGCCGGGATTCGGAACCTGACGTCGGTGTAGCGGTTGTTGACGCCGCGCAACTCGACGGACACCCGGATCTCGGGCGACTCGCTCGTTCCCTGGCCGAAGCCTGTCATTGATCTTATGGCCATAACAAACCGGGCATGATAGTCCCGATCCTCCGATCTCTCAATCGTCCCGAACGTCCGCTGGCCGACCCAGCGCATCCAACTCGAAAAGGACGCTGTCGGCGGCACGTTCGAAGACTCCCTGGTCACCGAGTTCCCTGCGAACCTCCGAGAGTCCCTCCCGAACCGCGTCAGCGGCCGCCGGGTTGTCGAGAAACTCCGCGAGTTGGGCCGCGACCGCCTCGGGCGTACAGGCCCGCTGGACCAGTTCGGGGACGACTTCCCGGCCGGCGACCAGGTTCGGAAGCGCGATGTGATCCACGCGAACCAGCGCGCGGCCGATGGTGTAGGAAAGCTGCCGCACGCGATAGACCACGACCATCGGAAGGCCGACGATCGCAGCCTCGAGACTGGCCGTGCCCGAGGCGACCGCACCAGCGGCGCAGGCCCGCAGAATGTCCGGGAACTCCCCCCTGTGGATGCGGCAGTCGGTCAGGCCCGAGGCCTGGACGTATCCCTCGAGCACCTCGCGCGGCACTCCCGGGGCCTGCGGGACCAGGAATCCCAGCCCGGGCCGCTGCCGGCGCAGCAAGGCCGCGGCCTCGAGCAAGACGGGAAGCAGGTAGTCGATCTCCGTGAGGCGACTCCCGGGCAACAACGCAACGACAGTCGTCTCGGAATCGAACCCGATCTCCCGGCGAAGCTCCTCGGGTGCGCGGGACGAAAGCACCCGTTCGACCACCGGGTGGCCGACGAAACTGACCGGGACGCCCGCGTCCGTGTAGAACGGCACCTCGAACGGGAAAAGCACCAGGATCCGACGAACCATGCGCCGGATCTTCTTGACCCGGCCGCGCCTCCAGGCCCAGATCTGCGGGCTGACGAAATAGACCACAGGAACGTCGCGACGACGTGCGTTGGACGAGAGGATGAAGTTGAAGTCCGGAAAATCGATGGGCACGAGAAGGTCGGGGCGCCTGCGATCCAGGCAGTCCAGCAGGCGTCGCTTGGCCGCGCGTAGCGCCGGGAGATGAGACAGGACTTCCAGAAATCCCATCACCGCCACCTCGCTCGAGTCCTGGACGATCTCCACCCCGGCGCGAGCCATCTCATCGCCGCCCATGCCGAACAACTCGATCTCCGGCCGCCGGCGGAGCAGCGCCCGCGCCAGCCCGGCACCCAGTCGATCCCCGGAGGCCTCGCCCGCGCTGAGCATGATTCGCGGTGGGGCGCTCATCGCCGTCCCTTGTCGTGAACCGATCGCGGGGGCTCGCCGGGCGGTGCAGGCTCGAGCAACGGAACGCCCATCTCGGCGTCCGCCAGATCGGTCAGTCGGTTCAATTCGTTCTCCAGTGCCACACGCAGCCGTTCTTGCTCCGCTTCGTCGGCGTGGCGATCCACGGTCATCGGTTCGCCGTAAACGAAGAGGGCGCGGCCGAAGGGGTAGGGAAGCGTCATACGGTCCCACGAACCGAGACGTCGCGACGGGCGTGCCGAATAGGCAAAAGGGACGATCGGAATACCGGACATGCGGGCGATCGTGATCACGCCCGGCTGCACGCGGCGCTGTGGGCCGCGCGGGCCGTCGGGGGCAATCGCCAGGGAGTACCCTTCCTTGATTTTGCGCAGGACCTCGCGAACCGCCGACATCCCGCCGCGCGTCGTCGATCCCCAGACCTGGCCCAGCCCGAAACGGCTCATCACCCGGCCCAGCATACGGGAATCGCGGTGCTGGCTTTGCAGCACGACACCCTTGTCCCCGAACCAGCCGAAACGCCCGAAGACCAGTCTGGAGTGCCAGAAGACATAGATCTGCGCGTCGGACCGGCTGGCCGCGCGGTCCAGCGCCTCGCGGTTACGGTAGCTGCGACGCACCGTCGCCTGTAGCAACCGGATATACCAGTACGCCAACGAGGGGGCGATGGCTTCGACGATGCGCTTGCCGAGGGGACTCATGGCGGAAGGCGGCAAAGTCTAGCCTTTTCGGGGAGTTGGGTCAACGTTGCGTTGACGCCGCACCCCACCGTCGATATCTTTCCACTCCGTCCTGTCGATCGTCAAAGACTATGCCAGAAACCCACATCGCCGACCTCGTCCTTTCCGTCGTGCGCCGGCGATGGGAGGAGGCCGAACGCCTCGTCGCGTCTCGGCGCCCGGACCCGGCGGCCTTCGTGGCACAGTGCCGCGAGTGTGATGTCCACGCCTGGGTTCACCATCTGCTGACCAGCGAGGGCCGGACCGAACTGGTCGGCGAGACGACGATCGAGGCCCTGGCAGAGATGCGCCGCAAGGTCCGCTACGACACGATGCTCTTGCTCGGCCGCGCCGAACAGGCGCTCGATCTGCTGGCCGGAGCCGGCGTCAGGCCGGTCGCACTGAAAGGGCTCGACTTCCTGCACCGGATCTACCCGACCGTCGACCTTCGGGCCACCGACGACGTCGACCTGCTGATCCGCCGCGGCGACCTGACCGTAGCGCTCGAGGCTCTGCGCGAGGCCGGCTGGCAGTTGCCGTCCGAAGAGAAAACGACCCACTACATTCGCAGCAGTCACCACCTGCCGCTGCGGTCGCCCGGCCCGATCCACGTGGAGTTCGAACTTCATTGGAACCTGGCCCAGTCAGAGCGTTACGCGATCGACGTGGACGCCCTGTTCGATCGGGCGGTGGCGCTCGAGGTCGCCGGACGGCAGTTGCTGCGACTCGACGACAGCGATGTGGTCGCCCACCTGTTGATCCACCACTTCTCGCATTACTTCGATCGCCGGCTGAAATGGCTGGTGGACCTGCAGGGGCTGGACGCGCACGGAGCGATCGATTGGGAAACGGTTGCCGCACGCGTGGGAGAGTGGGACGGGACCGTCGCGGCAGGGGTCTCCCTGACTCACCTGCACAAACTATCGCCCGAATTGATCCCCCGACAGGCGCTGTCGGCTCTGCCCGTCGCGGCCTGGCGCCGATTGCTGGTCCGCCCGTTGCGTTCGCCCCACCCGCTGGAACTTTTCACGGGGACGCGAAGCCGTAAGGTCCAGTTGTACCTTGCCGCCGTGATGCTCGAGAATCCGTCACGCCTGCCCGGCTGGCTGCGACACCGAGCCCGGCGCGACCGACGCCAGAGCGACAACCCGCTGGACGAGGGCAGGTCGGCAACCCACTGACGTCGAAACGAGAGATCGGGGCCTGATTCGTCCCGACGGGGGGATACTCGGGTTCAGGGCTGGAGTTCGCGGATCTGTGCCTGTTCCTCGGCCGTCGGCGCGTAGACCGGATCGACGCCCGCGCCGGAGACCTCCTGGGGATACTCGCGAACTCGGATGACCTTGTCCGCCGGGCCGCCACGCTGAACGTCGGACAAGTCGAACGTGTGCCAGACGGTTTCCATGATCTGCGAGTCAGAATCGACCAGCTGCACGCGGACGGTCAGCTCGGAGAGCTTGGAGTTCGGCGGACCGGACAGGCGCGTGCCGATCGTCACCGTGCCGTCCTGGCCCTGCGACCAACTCTGGACCGTCACGTCCCAGCGCGCTCGGTCCTGCAGGATGCCTTCTTTGGGGTCACTGGGCCCACAGCCGGAGGCGAGGGCGGCGAGAATCGCCAGCAACGCGGCGACCGAACTGGTGCGAGCGAGTTGTCTGTGAATCATCGGGCGACGAGTTTACCCGACGTTCGCCTTCGATTCCAGCCGTCTCTTGCGCGCCGCCTTCTTGTCGCCTTCCTCGTTGTAGTAGTACGCACCCGCGTAGTAGTAGTCCTTGTGGTACGCGCGGTCGAGATCGACGGCGTTGAGGACTGCGCCGACGACGACGGGATTCACAGCCCGCAGGCGGTTCAGGGTCTTGATCACGACTTCACGGTCGGTCTGCGCGTGCCGGACGACGAGCACCACCATGTCGGCCAGCGAGGCGAGGACCGAGGCGTCGGCCAGCGAGGCCGCGGGCGGCGAATCGATCAGCACCCAGTCGTAGCTCTCGCGCAACTTGGAGACCAGGTTGGTGAATCGCTCCGACCCCAGCAACTCGGGCGGACTCGGAGGAATCGGTCCGCTCGTCATCACGTGCAGGTTGGACGGCCCGACGGGCTTCACGTACGTGGACCACTCGGCCTCGGCTCCCTGGGCTTCGATCGGCACGGACAAGTAATTCGTCAGGCCGAAGTCCCGCTCGGCGTCCTGGATCTGGTGTTGCACCGGACGGCGCAGATCGCAGTCGATCAGGATCACGCTGTCGCCGGCGGCAGCCAGCATCCGGCCCAGGTTGTTGATGGTTGACGACTTGCCTTCCTGAGGTCCCGAACTGGTCATCAGGATCACTTTCCTGCGGTGATTCTTGCTCGAGAAGATCACGCTGGTGCGTAACGACTGGTAGGCTTCCTTGATGGCCCGATCGTTGATCGTGTCTTCCTCACGCAGCTTCGGAATCACGCCCAGCACCGACAAGCCCAAGTGCTTCTCGATGTCGTCCGGTGTGCGGAAGGTGTTGTCCAGGTAGTCGAGGAAGAACGCTGTGCCGACGCCGAGGAACAGACCCACCATCGCGCCGATCATCAGGTTCAGCCTCTTCCGTGGCCTGATCGGGTAGGGCGGCACCGTGGCCTCGTCCAGGATCGAGACGTTGTTGCTCATCAACTCTTGGCCGATCTGGACCTCGTTGACCGTTCGCGCGATCAGATCGAAGATGTGCTTCTTGTTCTCGGCCTGCGTCTTCTTCATCTCGTAGTCAGACCGTCCCTGCGCGACCTGCACGGATAGTTCTTCCGACCGGTGGATCTCTTCCTGGAGGTACTGTTCCAGCTCGGCGGCCGATTCGTAACGGTTCTGAAGCGTGCCGAGGATGACGGCGACGCGACCACGAATCCGCTGCTGCACCTTCTGCAGTTCGCCCTCGGTCTTCTGATAGGCCTGGTGGCCCGGTCGAAGCTCGACCTTCGCGCTTTCGAGGGCCCGCTCGAGCTTGACCCGCTCGCTGTAAAGATCACGCAGGTTGACGTCGTCCGCGAGTTCGGGAATCGACATCACGTCGGCTCGGGACGCCTGGAGTTGTCGGATGCGTTCGAGCTTCTCACCCAGACGGTTCATCTCGATCTGGGTTCGATTGAGTTCCGAGTTGTATTCCTGCAGACGCTCCTTGATGATCCCGGCCTGTTCCTCCGAGCTCAACGTGGACATCTTCAATGCCTCGAATCGAGCCTCCTCGGCGTTGGACACCTGATTGTGGAGCGACTCCATCTGGGTCTCGATCCCTTTCAGCGCCCGTCGTATGTTCTCTTGAGCCCGCTCGATGTTGTAGGTTTCGTAGGCCTTGGCTACCGCGTTGACCCAATCTGTGATCTCGTCGGGGTCCGTGCCCATCATGCCGATCTCGATCAGCCCGGTCTCGCGCCGGGGTATGGCCATGATCCTGTGGCGAAAGGCGTTGATCGCGTCGTTCTTCGAGAGTTCCCGGAAGGCGTCGTGTTCTTGCAGGACCAGAACGTCGAAGACCTTCTCTGAAAGGGCGAAGCTACGAATGATCTCGACCTGCGTGTTGTGGTATTTCTCCTCGGCGAACCAGCCATAGCCGGACACACCGAGCCCCGAGACGTCTCGACCCGCCGCGACGCTGTTTGCCTGGGGCTGGACCTCTATCGTCGCCCTGGCTTCGTAGATCTTGGGCTGCATGTAGGTCCAGACGGCCGTCAGCCCGACGACGACGAAGAAGATCGCCGCGATCGTCCAGCGGGCCTGCCAGACGATCTTCCAGTAATCCCGCAGGTGGGTTTCCTGGTACGCGGCCGGCTTGGCCTCGACCGGGGGGTTGTCCATCTTTTGCTCTCCGAGTCCGAACCGTGTAGCCCAAGAAGTCTAGCAGCAGTCCCGCGCTATACCTTTACGGCCAGTGTGGACGAGCTTCCACGCAATCAACAATTAAAAGAATCGCCGTTTGATCACGATGACCTCGCCACCCTTCAAAACCGGATCGCGGGCCTTCCCGGCCTGGATCTTCTTCAGGTTGACCACGACCTCCTCGGCCCCCGGGTCGCCCCCGGAGAGGATCCGCACGTTCTTGCGGTCGGCCCACTCGTTCAGGCCACCAACCAGCGTGATCGCTTTCAGAAGCGTGGTCTCGCGTTCGATCGGGATCCGACCGGGAGAGCGAACCTCTCCGTGGATGTAGCAGTAGGCCGCGCGCGGCACGTCGACGATGTCGCCGTGCTCCAGTACCGGGTTCTTGAGGCCGGCCTCGAACTCGTGACGCTCGATGGTGATCGTCTGGAAATCATCCCCCTCGTCGTCCACGGGACGCGAGATCGTGATCAACTGTCCGCTAGTCTCTCTGAACCCGCCGGCGTCGGAGAGGACCTCCTTCAGGCGCGTCCCGCCTCGCAGGATGATGCGGCCAGGCAGCACGACCTCGCCGGTGATCATCACCCACTGGCTGTTGAATTCTTCGACCCCGACGTCGACCTGGGGATCGACGAGGTAACTGCGGCCGAGTATCTCCTCCAACTGGTCGGCCAGTGCAGCCGGACTCAAGCCCGCGGCCCGGATCTCTCCCAACATCGGGAGGGTGATCGTACCGTCACGCGAGATGGTCAGGACCGTACCGAGGTCGGGATGGTTGTGCACCGTGATCGCGATCTTGTCCCTCGGTCCCAGCAGGTATTGGTTCTCGACCATGGCGCTCGAGTCGCTCCGGGCGAGGCGCGATTCGAGGGTCAGTACCAGTACGCCGGACTCGATCGCGACCCGACCGAGGTAGCCTGCGGCAAGCGTCAACTCGACGCGGATACGGCCCTCCCCCATCGGCTCGACGTGGCTGTCGAGAATCAGGCCGCCGCTGTCGGCCTCGAAGTCCATGGGCAGCCCCGCCCCTTTCGGCAATTCGATCACCAAGCGGCGAGGTTCGGGCTCGATGGCCACGTCGGGGAGTTCCCCCGAGGGAAGTTCGAATCGAACCTCGGAGGAAGTGCTCGCCCCGGCTCGCTCCGAGTCGCCCTGGGCAGCCACGCCCGTCACCGCCAGCACGATCACGAGAAGGGTCACCAGCGCGCGAGTCATCGATTCAGAACCAGCCGAGCCGCAGACCGATCGTGGCCGCGCTCGCCTTGAAATCGTTGTCGTCGAAACTCGACACGCGCTCCTGGTGTCCGCCTGCGAGCCGGATGGCGACCCTGGGATGTACAAACCAGTCAAAATAGGCCTCCAGTAGGTACCGATGGTCCTTCCGAATTTCGGTTTCGCCTTCGAACAAGTCGCCATACTCACTCCGCGAGTACTGGGCACTCAAGCCTGCCATGAACTGACGGAGGAAGGGACGTTCCACTCCCATGCGAAAGGAGTTCACAATGTAATAGGTATCGAAGTTAGAGGGCAAGGGACGTCGCCAGACCTGGAACGTCAGATTTGTCCTGGCGCCGACTCCGATCGCCAGATCGGCTGCGCCCACGATCCCGTTGTACTCCGCCCCGGTCCCCTCGAGGCGGAACCGGCCGTAGCCGACCCGCAGGTTGAAGGGCTTGGCCCGGCCGGCCAGCCCCCCCAGGCCGAGTTGCAGCGTGTCGGCCACTTCCTCGCGAAACGGGACCCCGACCTGGGTGCGATCGTTCGGTTCGTAGTGGTTGAACCTGCGCGAGTCATAGTAGACCCGGAGCCAGTTCCTGCCGCCCATCGGTTGCCGGTACTCGAAGGAACTCTCGAAGCCCCGATAGTCGAAGAACGGGATCGGTTTGTTGAGGGGATCTTCCGGCGGGGCAAAGTTCAGATCGACGCGGGCGACTCGGACGATGAAACCCTTACGCGACGGGTTGGTGCGAGTCCACATCGCCTCGAAGCGATTCAGGTCGTAGGGTCGATCTTGAAACTCGAATTCTCCACCCTCGTCGATCGCGCGCACGTCGCTCGAGCCGCGGGTGTAGTTGTCGCTGATGATCAACTGGTCGCCGGTGCTGAAGCTGAATTGAAACAGCGCTCCGAAGATCTCCTCGAGCGGGCGCAGTGGCGGCGCGGCCCTTTCGTATTGCCTCTTCTCCGCCTGATAGCGCAGTTCGATCAAGCTGTTCCGCACCGGCAGCCGAGCGGCCAGTCCGATGGCGTTGCGAGAGACCGCCTGAGCATCCAGGCAGTCCGGTTCCTCTACCGGACAACTGCTCAGCCGGAACAGGTTCTCTTCCATGCCGACCTGGCTGATGAAGTACGGAGCGAGAATCCAGCGACCGACGGGCAGGCCCTCCGGCGGGTACCCGACGGAGCGTGCCACGGCGGGGCCCGCGAACAGCGTCAGCAACGCCAGCATCGCCCACCCGGGTCGGCGGAGCCGGAAACAACGTCGGTTGGAATCGATCTCGATCACGGGGGACTCATCAGTCATGTCGGTGCGACGAGGCCGCGGCAGTCAGCGGGTGGAAGCCTGCCGTGGTGGTGGCTCCCACGCATCGTCGTCGGTAGGCGGCTCGGAATCGGGGCTGGCCGTGCCCCCCACTCCCCGATCGATCCGCCGTACACGAAAATACAGGACGGCCAGCAGCGCCGCCATCGTCCCGACCAGGATGCCCAGCAGCAGAAAGCCAATCTCGCGGCTGTTGACGAAGGTCAGCACGAAGGCCACGAGCGCCGACGCCAGCCCCACACTGTAAAGAATGAGCACCGCCCCGCGGTGGCTGAGACCACTGTCGATCAGACGGTGGTGAATGTGATCGCGGTCCGGCAAGAAGACGTGATTCAGGTTTCTCAGTACGTACCGCGCCATCCGATCCGACTGGCGGCCGCGGCGGCTCAGGCGGTACAGGCGGCGGATCACCGCCAGCCCCGTATCGATCAGGGGCAGCGCCAGCACCAGCAACGGAACCAGCACGACGACGACCGTCGGGAGTTTCTGGCTCCCCCGCGCCGAGGCCACGGCCAGGACGAAGCCGAGGAACATGCTGCCCGAGTCTCCGAGGAAGATCTGCGCCGGGCTGAAGTTGTAACGCAAGAAACCGAGCAGGCTGCCGGCCAGCGCAACACAGGCTGCGACGACTCCGAGATTGCCCATCTTGAAGGCGATGACCGCAGTGGCCAGCGTCGTGATCAACGCGGTGCCGGCGGCGAGACCATCGAGGCCATCGATCAGGTTGACCGCATTGGTGATGCCGACGATCCACAGGACCGTGATCGTCAACGACGCCCACCAAACGAGCTCCTGCCCTCCGCCAAATGACATGGTGTCGACCTGGAAGCCGCTGTACCAAACATAGACGGCGCAGGCGATCTGGGCGGCGAACTTCCAGTAGTACCGAAGGCCCCACAGGTCGTCGGCCAGCCCGACAAGAAAGATCACGGACGCGGCGATGACCAGCCCCGGCCAGTAGACGTGAACGTGGATCGGCTCGAGCAGGAAGCCGGCCAGAAACGCCGCGGAAGCCAACCCGGCGACGAAGCCGAAGTAAACCGCGATCCCACCGATTCGAGGGATCGGCCCGCCGTGGACCTTGCGCCCGCCGGGCAGGTCCATGGCCCCCAAGCGATGGGCGAGGCGAATCACGCTCGGTGTCAACACCGAGGTCACGCCCATGGCGACGATCATCGAAACGATGCCGAGGTATATCATTGCTCCCGAATCCGGTTAAGCCCCCTACCAATCACTGAATATACGGGCTTTCTTCGACTTATCACCGCTTTCACGCATCATCGAGGCGCTCGACCCGAATCAGCCCGGTCCGACGCGCAAACCAGAGGAAGGCCTCGATCAGCATCAACGTTCGGATGACCATCACGCCTTGACCCGCAATTCCCCCACCGAAGTGAATGAACTGGATCAGCAGGACGATGTGTGTGGCCCTCCGGATCGGGTCCAGTCGGTTGCCCGCGCCGTAGCGCCGGTAGCAAAAGCGGATGCCTGTGCCCCAGATGGCCATTCCGATGATGATCCCCATCAGATCGAAGTTCCAGTACAACTCCCCCGGCACGGTGGAGGCGATGCTGGTCTGGTCGTCGATGATGAGAGTCATGCGGAAGGTCCGTCCGAACTCGCGCCCCAGATCGAATAACGGCTTGTCCTTCCAGAGGATCCTCGGGACGAAGTAGGCAAGCGATGGAAGAAAGATCGTCCTCCCGTTGGCGTACGGCACCCAGCGCGGCGTGTCGCGAACGACGATGGCGACCGAGTTGATCAAGGCCAGCCTGCCCTTCGCCGCGGTGGTCGACGCCTTCACGTAGGCCTGGGTGTCCCAACTCGAGACGATGTTCCAGGTCATCTCGGCTCGCAACATCGTGCCCAGCCGGGGATCGATCAGCTTGAACGTGTTGAAGAACGGAAAGATGACAAAGATCAGAAGGAGAAACAGGACCACCAGGCTCTTCCAGGGCAACTTGCCGCGCGTGTACCACACGGCAACGATCGGCACCGCGACCATCGTGAACGCCCCCGACTTGTCCGTCAGACCGTTGGCCACGATGATCATGGTCGCCGGAACGGAGGTCCCGAGCAGCACCCATCGGGTGAGCCTGCGAGTGGAGGGCGAGAGCGCGATCAACCAGCACAGCGCCCAGCCGAAATGGTACAGAGGCGATAGTTGCGCGAGCGAGCTGATGCTGGTGGAGATGTTCACCCCGACCCATGCGGCTCGAGCCCACAGCGCACCGGCCATCGACCCCACGAAGCCGATCATGCCGGGGATCAGCACGAACCAGATCGTCGTCGGGCGGTCGATCGTCTTGCGCACCACGTCCGAGCGAAACCACGACGCGTAGTATCCCGCCAGGAAGGCGATGAAACCCAGCGTGCAGTAGAGCGTCGCCTGGAGCAGATAGGGTTCGACGTAGCGGTCGAATGCCACGTTGACCGGATCCTGCGCTGTCCAGATCGCACCCATTCCAAAGAACACGAAGTAGCGTAGGCCCATCACGTGAACGGACTCGAACGGGTCGAACGAGTTTCGCTGGACGTTGATCCATATCGGAATCGACAGGCAGGCCAACTGGACCAAGACCAGCGCGACAAGGGCCGGATTCCGAACGTAGGGGAGTAACAGCGCAACGGAGGCGGCGAACAGAAAGAACAGTCCCGCCTTGAGCGAGGAACTCGCTTCGTGGATCGTCGTCGTGCCTGCCAGAATAGGGTCCCGGTTCATCTCGATCACACACAGGTCCGGTCTTCCGAACCGGCTCTCGAGCCAGTTGCTCGGGACGCGGGGGAGACCGGGACAGGCTTCATATACGTTCAGGGGGCGTCGACGCCACTCGGAATCGCCCGTCGGAAAGCTTAATACTACTAATTCTTGTCAGAACGATCGAATGACTACCGAGGCGCGGCGGGACTCTGGAGGCGTTCAAGCTCCCGGCGCAGCGAGTCCGCCTCGCTGTAATCTCCCTGTTCCAGCCGTAGATTCAACATCTGCCGAAGCGGACGCGGGTCTCCCGGGTGCTTGGTCTGGGCCCACCGCAGAGACTCTTCCGCCCAGTCGGGCCTGCCGAATTCGACCGCGAGCCTGGCGTAAGTCAGTGTGTAGCCCAGTTCACCCGGCCGGAGGCGCCGTGCTCGGCGGAGGAGAGTGAGGGCGGATTCCAGTTCGCCTCGTTCCTCGGCGATGGCGGCCCGGGCGCGGAGGCCCAGCGGCTCGAAGATCGGATCGGCCTCGGCCTCCAGAAAGACCTCGATCGCCTCGTCGTATCGCGCTTGCATCTGCAGGGCCTGGCCCAGGCGATAGTAGGTATCGGCCCGGTTCAGCTGGGTCCCGGGCGTCTCGAGCGCTTGTCGAAGGTCTCGTTCGGCCTGGATCGCGTTGCCCCGGCGCAGTTCCAATCTTCCGAGAGCCAGCAGGTGAATCACGCGCGGCATCAGCGGGGTCTCGCCCAGCGCGTCTCGCGCGCCCTCGGCGAACGCATCGACCACGTCCCTGGGCAACGGAGTCAGACTCGAGTAGGAGTGCATGCCGAAGTGCGGCTGGACGCGCGCCGACTCCCGGACCATGGCCAGGGCCTGCTCGCGCATGCCGTAATCCATCAACGCAAACGCCATCTGGTCGAAGAAGACGTACTGCGTCGGCTCGCGCTCGATGGCCATGCGCATCATTCCCAGCGCGATCCGACCGTCTCGGCCGACGAAGGCCCAGCGATCCTGGCCGACCAGGTCGAGCGGCAGCCCGAACCGGTAGAGGAAGCGCCGCTCGCGTTGGTGATAAACGTCGGCCAGCGAGGCCCAGTACCATCCCGATGCCGGACTGAGCGTGATCGCCTGGGAATGATCGCCAAACGCCCCGCGCAACAGTTCGTCCAGTTCCTCTTCCGTGGCGTCCTCGACGATGCGGGACTGGTATCGCCCCAGTTGCATCTCGCCGGCCAGCCAGAGCATCGCGGCTCGCTCGGAGCCGAGTGCACCCTTCCTGACATCCGGCAGGGCCTGTTCGAATCGACCGGCCGAGGCGAGGCGGCTTCCTTTGCTGTAGGCGAGACCTCCGATCCAGCCGGTGATCGCCCTACCACCGTAGAGCAACAACAACGCCACTGCCGCGACCACCGCGATCCGCGATCGACGCCCGACCGTCATGACCGCTCCTCGGCGCCATCGAGACCCTCGCGCGGAGCGATGGCGATCGCTGCCAGAGTGGTGAACAGCAAGGCATTGGCCGGTACCTGGTGGTTGAAATCGAAGAACGCGTGGACGGACAGGGCGATCAGACCCAGCACCAGTCCGATGGCCGCGTAGTCGCGAGAACCGTGCGGAGTTCGCTTCAGGGCACCCAGCGCACGCCGCCAGTAGTTCCAGATCAGCCAGACGACCAGCAACGCCGCAATTGCCCCACCCTCGAGCACCACCTGCAGGTAGTCGTTGTGGGCGCGGTACCAGCGCATGTACTCACCCGAGGGAAGGTAGGCGGGAAAGACGTCCTGGAACGAACCGAATCCCGAGCCGGTCACGGCGTAGTCCTTGATCATCGCCGTCGAAGCGTTCCAGGCCACGAATCGATCGACCTCGCTGACCTGCCCCCCGGTCGCTTCCACGAAATCGCGGATACGCGTTCCCAGCGGGAGGTAACGAAGTCCAACCGTGAACAGACCTAGCAGCGACAGTGCGCCAAGCAGGATGACCAACCGCTGCCGCCAGCCCCGGCAAGCGACCAGTGCGAGCACGGCGAGAGAGATTCCCAGCAGAGCGGCGCCGGCCTTGCTGGCCGTGGCCAGGGCAGAGAGGACGCACAGCACGGTCGCCGAGGCCAGAAACGGAATCCGCGACTCCCGCAACGGCGTGGACGCGGAACGACGGCGCCAGGCCATCCACGTGTAGCCGGCAATCCACGGCGTCGCAAGTTCCATGACACCCGCAAAATTGGTCGGGTTCACGTACGGACCGAACGGGGTGGTGTTCTCCAGTGTTGCCCGAACCCAGTACAGCTTTCCGTTCGACGTTGCCGCGTAGAGCAAGCCGAACAGGGCCAGGCCAAAGAACATGACGAACAGGAGCTTCCGGTAGACCTCGGCCAGTTCGGGGTCGGCGCAACGTCGCCGGGCGACCAGGAATCCCATCAGCAACGCGAAGTACCAGTGCACGCGCTCGAGCCCGGCGTCGGGAAGCAGCGACAACGGCCGCCAGCCGTCCCACCTGCCCCCGAGTTCCAGTCCTGCCGGCGTCGCACTGCGTCGAGGCTCGGGGAGGCCGGCGGCCTCGTCGACGCGCTCGATTGCCTGCACCTCGACGGCCTCGACCGTGACGGGCTCGGTCCGATCGGGATATTCGGGAAAGGTCGTCCGGTAGAGGGCATCGGCTCTCGGGCTCAGCCGCTCGACGACCTGGGCG
>Ga0316197_10000967_pt1 | contig 20371 bp, 1 predicted proteins | sample OudBiesiAoxic_MG_FD_204939 | JGI IMG/M metagenome (GOLD analysis project Ga0316197, IMG submission 204939) | Coastal sediment microbial communities from Oude Bieten Haven, Netherlands - site A oxic | ecosystem: Environmental > Aquatic > Marine > Coastal > Sediment | place: Netherlands... | reverse complement strand
GTGGCGCAGTTTTCGGCAAACTTTTCAATTCGTTTCACCTTGCTGCAGCTGGTCGCTGTAGTCCTGCTGGTCTGGTTTGTATTGGGTGAGCCGTTAACCCATGTTGCGAACCTGTTCTACGCTGCTGGTCCTGCGCCCTGGGAAGAAATTGATCTGGTCTATCTCCCGGACAAGCGCAGTCCTTCGGTCAATGAGATCACTTCAGATCCGGGTAGTCTTGCGGAGTGTCGCAGCTGGGCGCGTCACATGGCTGCTCAGCAGGATGACCCGCGCATGGAGCGCGGCAGTTACCAATGTCGAACAGCGTCTGCCAGTTTGTTCGGTGCGCAACGCAGTTACCGTTTGTCTTTGCAGTGAGCGGGTCTTATTTTTCATCCAGGTTATCGACTGCGTTTATGGTGATGTCGTAAGGCCGGAAGCGGGTATACAGCCAATTGCCGGTGAGAATAAAAAGCCAGTTAAAGAAGGAGAATAACAGGGCGAAAATCGCTGCCGAGAAAACGCCGGACACCAGGCCGGTCACACCGAATACCGGGTTACCTTGCAAGATGACAGTTTCATAACCGAAGAAACTGAACACCCCCATAAGAACAACCAGCAATCCAAAAGAAAAGGCATGTCCAATGAACAGGATTTTGAACAGGCTGCCGGCCCTGATGCCTCTTGTTGTGATTCTTTTATCCATGCCTTTCTGTCCCCCGGAAAATCAGAAAACCATTATGCGGCGGCTATTGTATTAGTGTGAGTCTTTTCTGTGTTGTTGGTGCGTGATGATGCAGCGTGTGCGGGGAATGGCAGTTAACTTTAGTCGTATTGTCATCCCGGCGCAGGCCGGGATCCAGGAAGAATAACCCTGCTCGGAACGACTCGCTCCCGGCCTGCGCCGGGATGACGAGGTGTTGGTTTCAGTAAGTATTGTTCGGCTGTGCGGGTTCTCTTGGGCCAGTTTATGCAGTGGGAATCAAGCCGGGGCTACATACTACATATATAGTTGCCTGTTCCGGCATATACTGGGTTCTGCACAAAAAATAGACACCGGCTGATGCCATAAGTGCGTGGGCAAGCTGACATATGCGGTTGATTCTGATACCGAACTGCCGGGTTTTCGATTTAGCTACTTTTTAGGCTGGACTAGGCGTACAGTCATCACGTAGATGTTCTATTGCATTATCGTTTTTATCTGAACCAGAAAACGGCTGAATAAATTCCTCGGAGGAGGCTCAGCCACTAAATAAAAAAACAGTCGCTGTATACCCTGAGTAGTCTTGGGGGACGAATACAACGACAAGCAGATTCGATAACAGGGAATGCAAATAAATAATTTCAACGTCTGGGGAGACGCTTGTGTGGCACTGGCTTAAAAAAGCCAGGGCCGACGGTCATCACCCCGACACGGGGGCTCCGACTGACAGTGAGCAAGGGCGAGACAGCATGTTTCGTCTGGAAGCGCTTGAGCCCCGGTTACTGCTCTCCGGTGATCCGGTACTGGCAGAACTTGCACGCTGGGTTGCCGATGATGGCAGTGCCAGTGACGCCGAAGAACTCTCCGTAATAATCCAGGAAATTGATCTCGCCGCTGAAACTGAAATCAAGGCCGGTAACGGTCCTGATGAATCCGCTAATGGCGGACAGACCGTTGCGTGGCCAACAGGCTGGGCAACCCCCGCGAACCATTCCGAAATAAGCGAAACAGCAAAACAAATCCGCTTCAGCGAAAGCGGCCAGGTTGATCTGCTGTCACTGGTGACCAGCCTGGTTGGCCAGGCGCTGGGAAATTCCGAAACAGCTGAGGGCGCCTCGCAAACATCTGCTGAGGGTTCAGGCCAGGATGGCAGTCAAACGGGTGGTGGGTTAGCTGCCGACTCGATTACGAGTGAGCAACTGAACGGCCTCATCGAAAAGGCCATTGAGGTGTTATCAACAACCGATAGCGCGCTTGCCGACAGACTGGCGGACATCAGCTTTCAAGTGGCCGATCTGGCTGACGGTGTGATCGCCGAGATCCGGGGTAACGTCATTTACATTGATGTCACGGCAGCGGGTCACGGCTGGGCGCTCGACTCCCTGTTTGGGCATGACAACGCCGCGGCCGGTGAAAGCCATGCAGCCGTCACGGATGCCGGTTCTGGTTCAGAGGACGACAAGCAACAGCTGACTCAGGATGTGTTTGAGGAGCAGGCAGCCTCGCAGGGACAGGAGGCTGCAACAGGCCATGAGCATGTCGTGGTCGATGCAGTCACTGTTGCAGTGAGTGAGGCGTCAGATAATTGGCAGCCAGCAGCGACGGTAGCGCATTTAGAGAAGACAACGGCGGGCGGTCAGGGCTCCGGGGCCATTGGCGAGACTGCCGGTCATGCCTTCGCAATCGATCAATTCCAGACTCAACATACCCCGACGCCGGCTCAAGGCGAGCAGGGCACGGTGGGCGATAATGGTGCAACGCCGGGCAACAGCCCTTCTGATCTGTTACAGCAAGTGCTGGATCTGGTCGGTTTGGCAACCGGACTTCAGGGTGGAGTCGAGGCCGGTGACGGCGCTTCTGACCTCGCCATTGGCGTGGTTGCCGCCAGTCATCGCTTGCAGGAATCGAATCGTTCCGCACGCAGCGAGTTGCGTAAAGACAACAGCAAGACAACCAGCACGGGTGAGACCGGTCCGGATCAGGTCTCTCAGGCAACTGAAAGTGACGTTACCGTAATTGCTGAAGGCGGGGATGATGCCTCGCCGCGTGGTCCGCCTGCAATTGAGGAAGATCAGGCAGTTATAGAAAACGATAGTTCTGATACGGCACAGGGGTCTCCCCTTGTGTCTTTGCTTTATGACGAAATGGTACTTGAAACGGCTACTTCTGATGATGAAATGCCGCGTGCACCACCCTCGGAAGACGAGCAACCACGCGCACCGCCCGCTGTTGCAGACATGCCACGTGCGCCGCCGGTTGGCGATGACAGCACGGACGAACTCCAAAGTAACGGCGCCGCCGTTGACGCCGACATTGAGATAGCACCCGCTACCGGTTCATTTCAAACCACCACACAAAATACCCAGACCAGCACCCAGGAAGACCTGCACCAGAATGGGGCAGACTATCTGCTGAGTATCGGAACTCCCGATCCAGCCTCCCTCTCCTCAACCGTACTCACCGAACCCACTGATTCAAGACTGGCGGCGATTATTGCCGAGGCCATTCAGCGCTGGACTGATTCCGGAGTGATCCCCGCCGGTGCCGTTGACCTGTCCACGGTCACGTTCGCTATTGCTGATCTGGATGGAGATGCCCTGGGACAGGCTGTCGGTACGACGATTACCATCGATGCTGACGCCAGCGGGTTTGGCTGGTTCATTGACACGACGCCGGCCGAGGATTCCGAATTCGACGGCACGCCACCGACAGGCATCGACCTGCTCACCGTCCTGCTCCACGAGATCGGTCATGTGCTCGGCTTCGGTCACGACTCCGGGCTGGCAGTGATGGGTGAGCAGCTGGGTGCCGGTGAGCGGACTGGTCTGGTCGAGCCGTCCCTGGCCGCTTTGGGGAACGGCGGGGGCGATGCGGGTCCGGTGAGCGGAATGCTGGTAACCGGCACCGCGCCCAATGTGACGCTGGATCTGACCCCGTTTGCCGACGATGCGACCAGTGTCGTGGTCACCGTCAACCCGGATGGCACCATTAATGTTTCCGGTTCGGCTGGGGATGATTTGACATCACCCATTTCAGACGTCATCGACATCAAGGGCAACCCCAACGGGAGTCTGGAAATTGTCGGTCCGGACGAAGACGTCATCTGGAACCTGGACGCTGCGGACTCCGGCAGCCTGACCATCGTTGGTGGGGCCACAATAACCTTCAGCAACGTGGACACCCTCACCGGTGGAAGCGGGACGGACACGCTGCTCGGTCCGGACACGGCGACCACCTGGAGTGTAACGGCTGATGGCAGCGGTGAGGTGGCTGGCGTCACGTTCAGCGGGATTGAGAATCTCTCGGGCGGCGGCGGCACTGACACGCTGGACTTCTCCGGCGTTGTCTCGGAACTCGCGGTCACGCTACACGTCGACGGGACGCTATCGGTGAGTGCCGGCGGCAGCGTGGTTCAGACCATCGGCGGGGTGGAGAACCTCATCGGCGGCATGGGTGCGACGACCGTCACATTCGAGGACGGGGCTGGGCTGGTCGGGACGCTTTCGGCGGCCGGCGGCCTGACGCTCAACTACACCGCGTACACCTCCGTGGTGACCGTGAACCTGGCGACGGGTGCCGCGACCGGGACGGGTGGCGTTTCGAACCTCGCGGGTGTGAAGGGCGGTACCGGAGTGGATACGCTCACCGGTCCCGCGACCGGAGCCACCTGGGTGCTCAGCGGCGTGGATAGCGGTGCGGTCGGCGCAGTTGGCTTCAGCGGCATTGAGAACCTTGATGCCGGATCGGGTGATGACACTTTTGAGATGACCGGCGGTTCGGTCAGTGGAACGATCTCCGGTGGCGCGGGTAATGACACGCTGGACTACAGCGGCAGTGCGTTCGGTATCACGGTGAATCTGGCCGCGGGCAGGGCCACTAGCACCTCGGGGATCAGTGGCATCGAGAGCGTCACTGGCGGGTCTGGCGATGACACCCTGATCGCAACCCTGGACGCGGCGACCCTTAATGGTGGGCTGGGGAACGACACACTCGATCTCTCGAAGGTGAGCGGAAACGTGACTGTCACGATCCACGCTGCGGGCGGTGTCAGTGTGAGCGATGACGTGAACACGGTTGCCAATATTGCCGGCGTGGAGAACATTGCCGGCAGTGCAGGTACCACTACATACCGCTTCGAAGATGGCGCGGCGATTGCCGGTACGCTCGGCGGCGCCAGCACAGTGCTGGACTATTCGGCCTACGGCACAGTGGTCTCGGTTGATCTTGCCACCGGCGCTGCTATCGGCACGGGCGGGGTGTCCAACGTCGCGGCGGTGATCGGTGGTGACAGTGCAGACACGCTGGTGGGACCGGCCGGCGGTGCCAGCTGGGCGCTCAGTGGTGTCAACAGTGGCGCGGTCGGCGCGGTTGTCTTCAGCGCCATTGAAAACCTCATCACCGGATCGGGCAATGACACCTTTGTCATGGCAGGCGGTTCGGTGAGTGGGACGATATCGGGCGGGGCGGGCAATGACACGCTGAAGGGTCCGGCTGAAAATGCAATCTGGACCATCAGCGGCGCGAACGCCGGAAACGTGGCGGGGTTGTCGTTCAGCAGCATGGAAAATCTTCAGGGCGCTGCTGATAACGAGGACACGTTTATCTTCGCCGCTGCTGGCGGTTTGAGTGGAGTGGTTGACGGCGGGGAGCGGGGTTTTGATACCGTGCAGGTTAACGCTTCGTTCAACGACGCGACGTTCACGTACACGGGCCCCACGTCCGGATCGATTAATCTGGATGGCATCTTATTGGCTTATACCGGAATGGAGCCTATCACTGTCACCACGGTCGGTGGACCGCCACCGACCAGTGTGACAATCGATATTCCCGGAGCGAGCGGTGACCACTTCACACTCAAGGACGATGTCGCCGCTGGCAACGGAATGCTGTTACTGGACAGCACGAACGCAACCTTCGAGGACACCACCTTCCAGACTCCGACCGGCACGCTGACGATCAACAGCGGCAACGGAGCTGACGAAATAACGATAGAAGACCTCGGTGCCGATGCGCCCGGCGCTCTGATTGTCGATGGTGGCGCGGATTCCGATACGATCATCGTGACTCGCGATGCAGCCAATATTGACCTTGGCGACACGGCTCTCGCTGCCGATGCAGAAACCATTTCACTGCTCTCCATCGAAATTGCCAATATCACTGGCGGGGCAAGTGCGAACGCATTTACCGTTTCAGAATGGAGTGGGACCGGCACGCTGACCGGCGCAGGTGGCAACGACTCCATTGCTCTGGGCAAGGATGCGGCGAATATCACCCTGACCGACAGCTCGCTCAGCGCGACCGGCGGGCCGGGCTTGACTCTCAACGGGATCGGCGAGGCGACCTTGACGGGTGGTACCGGCGTTAACGCATTCCTGGTCTCTGACTGGAACGGAATCGCGACCCTCGCAGGCCTCGGCGATGTCGACACCTACAGCTTCGGTAATGACTGGGGCACGGTCACCATTAGCGACGATGGCGGGATGCTGGATTTCTCGTCCGTCACACGAACGCTGACAGTCAATGAGTCTGGCGCAAATATGGTCGTCGTGGCTGGGGATGGCAGCCAGGTGACCTACGATGCGGCCGGTAACTACGGGACGGACCTGGCCGTCCTCACGCAGGCTGCAGCGCTGAATGAAGGTCTTGCCGAACTGGCGAAGCTGGGTTTAGAGCTCAAGACGTTTGATCGGCTCGGCGAGCCATTGACTTTGCTGGGTGAACAGTCGATCGGCGATTTTCTCGATATCGGCGCCATCCTCGACCAGGCCCTCGCACAAGCCTTGGCGACCTGGTTGGGAGGGCCCGATCGCGACCTCGGCGGACTGGTCCAGTTGCTGAATGCGCTGGATGGCAGTGCCTATACGGGTCCCGGGAACCTGAATTTTTCGGTCGCCACCACTGGCAAGGTGTCTGGCGATGTGCTGACGCTCGATCTGAGTCTCACGGCCACCGTCACCCACACGGGCGTGGCACTCGACCTGGGCGACGAGATATTGAGCCTGGGTGGCACTCTCGATCAACGGCTGGAAGCTTCGGTAATCACCGCGACCCTGGTCACCGGGTTCCTGTGGGACTTCAGCGTCGGCGTGGATGCGAGCGCAATACCGTTCTTCTTCGCCGACTTTGCCAGTGACATGGCCGTCACTACCCACATCAATGTCGATCCCGCCAGCTTGGTTGTCGACCCCGTCAGCTTCGACCTCACGGCCGGCCTGCTCGGCCTCGATGTTGGCGCTTTCGGGCCGGGTTTGGCTCCCAGCACGATCACCATGGTCGCCGCCACGACACTGAACACCAGCGCCCTCGGTCAGCCGACCCTGACCGAACTGCAGAGCCCCAACAGGCTGGACAACTTTGTTCCTGACGCCGGTGCAAGCGCGCAGGTCGACGTTAATCTCTATGCCCAGGCGACCGGGGTGTCAGGCATCACCGACAGCGAGGCGGCGTTCATCCACTTCAGCGAGGATGTCTTCGACGCGACTGCCGCCACGTCGTCCCACAACTTTGAGGCGCTCGGGATCCCGGCCTTCTTCAACCTGGATGCCAATGCGGTGCTGCAGGTGATGCAGCAGTTCGGGGACTACCTCAATGTGCTTAGCCTCAAGTCGCTTGACAACGAGACTATCCTGCTCGCCGCAGGAACGACTATTGGTGACCTGATCACGCTTGCAGGTGCCGACGGTTTTCCGGACCTTGTCGGTGCTGACGGCCTGTTCCGTGAAGGATTTCTCGAGCTGATCGAACTGCCGCCACACACCGCCATTACCTTGTTGACTGACATCATCGGTCAGCTGGAGGACGGGGAAACGCTGGCGCAGTTGCTCGGCACCAGCGAGAGCACCGCGCCGGAGTTCACCATTACCCTGCGGGACGGCAGCGATTTCTCCGTCGATCTCGACGTGATCGCCTTTGACCCGAACAGCACGACTCTCGGCGACATCGTCAACGCGATCGAAGCTGCCAGCAACTCCACTTTAACCGTCCACACGAATGCCGACGGCTCCCTGACTCTGGTCGATTTCACCATCCCGGCGTCTGACACCGACAAATTGTCGGTGACCCCCAAAAAGAACGGCAGTGAAGAGGATTACGCCGCCGCTGCCAAGCTGGGGCTGACGGGCGAGGCTGTTGATCGGGACGTGAATGGTGACGGCATACTGGAATCCGTCGTCGACGTCGCACCGAACCCCGGCCCCAATTTTGTCACACTGCAACAGATGAACAGCCTGGCTGCCGGTGGCACGAACACTACCGTCAACTCGGTCAACTATGATTCCAGCACGTCGAGTGTCAGCTTCACACTGGATATTTCCAAGACCTTTGCTAACGCCATCGATACACTGGCGCTGTTCGATCTGGGCCCTTTGACTGATCTCGTCACCATCAGCACGGTGGATCTCCTTAATCCTACATTGACGCTGCATTTGCCTTTTGAGCTCCAGCTGACCGCGTTGGGATTCGACACGCCGTTGTCTGCAACGACCAATCTGTCGGACTTGAACCAGGGGGCGGGCGTGAGGGTCGTCGAGGGTGCTGACGACATCCGCGTGCACCTGGCCGACGGCACCACGTTCACTGTCGATCTCGATCCCGGTCTGGCGGCCGCCACCCTGGCCAGTCTGAACGGGGGTGGCGGGGTGCCTACCTCCGGCGATGGCTTAACGGACCTGAGTGTCACGCTCAACGATGGCACGACCTTCAGCGTCGACCTGGACGCCGATCTGGCCTCCACCGGCAGACCGGCAGCGACCCTGGGCGAGTTGGTCGAAGCCATCCAGGCGGCTGCTGATGCAGCAGCGTCAATCACGGGCACAGCGGCAGCGGGCGCAGCGAGCAATGAGCTGGTCGATGCATCATCGCCATTCGGATTGGAAGACAGTCTGGTAGGGCGCAACGTCATCGTTGGCGATGAGTTGCTTACAATTGTCGCCAACACGGCCGGTACGCTGACCCTCAACGGCGAGTGGGAGTCACCGCCTGCGGCCGGGGACAGCTATGAAGTACTGAGCCACCTCGACGGGCTGGTGACCCTTGACAGTGCCCGCGGTACCCTGAGCCTGACCGATCGAACGACGGGAGCATCGTCGTTTGCCGTTGGCGCCTCCGTGGCTGCCACCGCGCTCGGCCTGGACGGTGCTGCTGAACAACGCACCGTCGATGGCGACGAGATCTTAGTGATTGAAAACCCGCTGGTCACCTTAGGTGATCTCATCGCCCGGATCGAATCTGCTGCCGGCTCGACTCTGACCGGCGCCAGCAGCGCCGCTGTTGACATCGACGATCCCGATTCAGGCTTCGACAACGCAACGCTGACGGATGCAAGCGCCAGCTTCACCCCGGGGGTCCTGGTAGGCCGCACCGTCAACCTGCTGGACGCGCCAGACGGTAATGTCGTCGAGAGCCGACGGATTGTCTACAACGACACTACTACCCTGTTTCTCGACGCCGCCTGGACTGATGACGTAGCGCTCGGGACCGATTACGAAATTTCCGGAGCCGGCCTGACATTGCCGACGGCTGGCTCATCGTTTTCCGACCCCTGGACGTTTGACGTACAGATCGTTGGCGACGGCATCGTGCTGGTGGATCGCACCGTCCCGGTGGGAGCACTCATAGGCACGGCGGAGGCTGGTGCGCAGGCCAACGAACTGACAGACAGCGGGGCGTTTGCCGCTTACGATCCCGATGCCCTGGCGGGGCGTATCTTGAACCTGCTCGACGGGCCGGGCGGCAATGTCGTCGAGAGTCTCAAGATCATCGCCAACACGGCAGACACACTGACGCTCGAGTCCGATTGGGAGACGGCGCCCGGTCTGGGTGACGACTACGAAATTCCCACCGCCCTGATCGTCACCGCACTGAACGGTTCGGGGGCACGGGCCAGTCTTGGTTTGGCGAACTTGGCCAGTGATCAGGAAACCAACACCGACACGCTGCTGTTTGACGGCAGCGAAGGCCTCGGGGTCCGTACCAATGGGACGAGTGCCGATGACCTGATAGTACAACTCAGCACCTTACCAGGTGAAACCCCCATCAGTTTTGGCGTCGATCTTGACGACGGTTCGCTGACAACAGTCGGTGACCTGGCTGCCCGGATTGCCGTGGCCGCGCAGGGCGCCGGCGTTGAGCCGGACCAGTTTGCGGTGTTCACAGATCCGGGCACCGGGATTGTGTATCTCATTGATCGCGCCGCCAGCGGCGCCGTATCGACGTTCACGGTGACCAATGCGGTCGGCAGCCAGGCCGCCACCGACCTCGTAGGTCCGGGCGGGGCCGGGGTATTAAGCAAGGTGGATCTTGAGAACGAACCCGATGACAAGTTTGTCATTGCATTGCAAACCCCTGCGCAGGTCATCGGTGGTGGGCCGCTGCACGGGGACACCGCCACTAATCACCTGCGCCTTTTGGCCAGTGCAACGCCGCACATTGGTTTCGACATGTCGATGGCTGCGTCAGGCGGAACCGGCAGCGGTCTGTACGGACCGGTTGCCGTGGATTTTTCTGACCTCAACATTGACAGTGCCATATCGAATGTGGGCGTTGAAATCGCCCTGAACACGGCGAGGCTCTCGCAGTTGTGGGATGGTCTGGGTGACCCGTTCCCGTGGATGGTTGGTGATGCGCCGAGCTATAGCAACCCAATCGATTTGAGTCTCGATCTAAAGCCGGTCCCCTCGATCGACGGCGTGCCAACTGCCGCCACGACCTCACAGGATGTCGTGATTGCCAACATCTACGACGTGCGCGACGGGACCGAGGCCATCACTCCGACCACGACGGACAACAACGAAATCACGGTCCTGCTCGGCGCTGTCGAGAACCTGACCATCCAGGATGTGCTCGACGCTCTGGATCGGGCCGGGGACTACCTGGTTGCTTTGCAGACGCAGTCAGCGCTCGCGGACCGCTTGCCCGGTCTGTCGACGAGCATCGGCGAGCTGTTAGCCTTTGGTGACCTGTTCAAGGACAGAGTGAGCGAGCTGAATGCGCTCCCGGACGACTTGCGCCCCGTGTCACTGCAGGCCCTCAATGCCCAGCTTTCGGCCCCGCTTTCAGGTGCGGTTCTGACAGCGGAGATGAGCTTCGACGTCGGCACCGGAGACCTCAAGTTCGGCCTGCGCCTCGATTTGGACGCCGTTGCCACTGAACTGCCTCTGACTCTCGACCTGACCAAACTGGGATTGGATCTAGAGGCGCTGGGACTCCAGAAGGTGGCCGCCATCGTCGACACCCTGGGATCGAGCCCGTTGCAGGTCGATGCGGATGGCACTATTGATCTGGAACTCGGCATCGACCTGTCATCGCCGGGCGCGCCGAGGCCGTTCTTGTTCGGGGACATGAATCCGGGAACCGGCACCGGTGCCTCTTTCAACATCCGGGCATTTAATGATGACGGACTCAGTTTTACTGCCCTGTTCGGCAGCCTGCCAGTGGAGATCACGGGCGGGACCTTCGTGCTCGACCACGACGGGGCCGGGGTTTCCGAGGCCCCTGCAACCTACACGGTAGAACTTCAGACGGACGCTGACATCGCCATGCCCGCACAGATCTCCTCAGCGGCTGACACGCTGACGACCGTGCAGGTAGGCAGCGAGGTGGATGCGAGCTTCGACCTTGTCTTCCCCGAGCCGATCGTTCCCGCCGATGCGCCGGCCGGTATCGCACCTAATATCACCCTGCAGGTTCCCGACCTGAACAATCCGGCTGCCGGCAGCAGCCTGATCACCAACCTGACCGGTTTGCCAGGAGAATGGCCGACCTTCGAGGTGCTAACGCAGAACTTCTCGTTGGCGGACTCGATGGAAGGCTTCAAGCTGGGCTTTTACGACCTGTTCACCAAGCTCGATGAGGTCCTGGACACGGCGCTGTTCGGAGTGGTTCTGCCGCTGGTTGGCACGCAACTGACTGAAGCGGCGGATTTCCTGCTGCAGATCCGCGACTCTGTGTTTGACCATCTGGATCTGCTGTCGAACGTGCTGACCCCGGAGTTGATCCACCAGTCGCTGTTCGACGCCTTCGGCCCCGGTGGATTCGGCTGGTTGCAAAACGACGCTGCTGCGGGCGACAGTGTCGTCAACATCAACGACATCGAGCTGGTGCTGCAGACGGCCACCGCGGCGAGCGGCCGCGAACTGGTGGTCGGCGTTGAGTACCAGATGGATCTGGAGATGCCACCGCAGTTGCTCGATTTTCCGGTCGATCTGGACCTGTTGCTGCCGGGCCTGGGACTTGAGATTGACGCCCTGGCGCAGGTCCTGTTCGGCTTTAGCCTGCCGCTCAACGTGGGCATCAGCATTGCAGACGGCGTTTACCTCGACGTCGACCTGGAGAATGAACTCGAGATCAGCCTCGATGTTGCTCTACCGTCCGCCGCCGTCGTGATGACTGGCAACCCGGATCTGACGTTCTCGAACACCGGTGGCCCCACAATCACAAGGGATCGGGGCGACTGGGCGCTTGATGGATTTGAGGTGGGTCATATCATCGGGGTCTCAGGTTCGCAGTTCAACGACGGTGAATACGTTATTCAGAGCATCGACGGGGCCGTTCTCACGCTCGATCCAACCCTGCTGCAGCTCAACCCACCGAGTAGCGACGTCACCCAGGAGGGCCCGCGCAGCAATGTGAGCATCGCGGTTAAGAAAGTGTCAATGACCGGCGCGCCGACGCTCACTTTCAGCAACCAGCAGATAGTTCGCAACCACGGCAGTTGGGTGGAGGACGGATTCGGGGTCGGGGACAGAATCACCATCACAGGTCCGGGCGCGAATAACGGCACCTACACCATCTCCGCCATCAACACTGACCAGGTGCTGAGCGTTGAGCAAGGCCTGGGTGACGCAAATGCCCTCTCAGGAAAGGTCATTCTGACCAATGAATCGCAGGGATTCGACGCACGCATGGGCGTGCTGCCCTACCAAGTGTGGGATGCGACCCCCGGGCAGTCCGAACTCACCGGGACGTTGCTGATCGACCTTCTCGATCCGGCTGTCATCGGTGGCCAGCAACGGCTGTCGCTCAATGACCTGATTACTGCTTCACCGTTCCCGGACGCGCCATTCACGGCCGCGCCACTTCCGGACTTGCTGACGATCAACGAGAAACCCGGCGAGGAACTGACCCTCAACGATATCTATCTCGAGCTCACCACCGACCTGCCGCCCGGCACTGCATTCCCCGACTACCGGATGGATCTCGACATTACGGGCTGGGATTGGGGAGTCCAGAGTTCGCTGGTCTTCGAGATCGCCACGCCGGTAATTGCTTTCAACAACGTCCAGTTCGAACTGGTGTCGTTTGTGCGCGACTTTGTGGGTGCAGCGATCACCAGGTTCGACACCGCGCTTGAGTCGATGGATGGGATCTTGCCTTTCCTGCAGAGTGAGGCAGTGCCGATCTTATCGCTGCTGTTCGGAAAGACGAGCTATGTCTCGGCAGGGGATACGTTCGGTGGTACCGTTGAAGTGGGTGACTTTATTGGGGCAGTGACTGCGATCAGGGCGCTTGCAGGTGGCGGACAACCGTTCGAACGAGACGCGATTACAGAGCTCGCAGGAGACGTGGGACGCGTCCTTTCGGCCGTATACGACTATATTGTCGGTAATGCAGCAGAGATTGATTTTGACGACGTTACGTTAGTCCCGATACTCAGTCTAACCGGTCAGGCGTGGATCGATATAGGAGAATTCTCGGTAGACGCCAATGTCGCCCGCGGGAAGACCAGCGGGGCACTTTTTGACGACGAGAACAATAACGAACGAAGCCTCGGCAAGATTGAAGACCCGTATTCCGGAGTCGTCGAGTCCGTCACCTTTAGCGGCGACACGATAACGCGTGAGACGACAAAAGCTGGATCCCTGTTCGGTATCCCCTGGACCTTTGCGAATGACACCTGGGCGGATGACGGTTTTCAGTTGGACCAAAGCATCGTGATTAAGGGTACCGGGGGCAATGACGGAACATACACAATCACGGCAATCACCGATTATACGTTGACTGTTGATGAGGCGTTGAGCTCGGAGTCCGGGGTCACCGCGGTGATTGAGCCGGAAGATGCCAACAACTCAATTATGGCGCAGATTGTGGCGCTCGCCGGGGTTCCCGGTCACTCGGCTAATGACGCAGCCAACAGTTTCATCGTGACCCAACTGATTCCGGGAACAAAGGGGTTCGACGGCATCGGGGGGCTCACAGGGACGATTATCAACTTGGTGAAAGTCGGCAAGATAGATTTCTTTGGTACAGGCACCGACTCAAGCCTCGGTCCGATCGGCTTTCCGATTCTCTCTGAGTCATTCGGGCTGCTCCTCGGCGAGACCGATTTCGGGAACGGAGAGGAAAACAGTGAGTTGCTCAGGTATGGCACACCTGAACTGGAACTGATTCTGTACCAGTCGTTAACACTATCATCCGAGTTGATCCTGAGGGCGACGGTAGGCAAAGCTGCGAGCGCCGTGGGTAAGCTGGCGGACAAGACCAGCGTGGTCAGGCCGTTCATCTCCATCTCTTTCGAAGCGCGCGCAGACTTTGAGATGGCCTTCGATACGACCGGGTTGAAGCGTTTTGGTGTCACCGGCAACCCATACGACATCGTCGATGGATTCTACTTTGACGATTTCGTAGGCGTGGATCCAAATCCCAGCGCGATCGGCAATGTCAACATCGGGGCGGGGAGTCAGTCGGGTGCCAGCACAGGCCTCGGGGCTGCATCTACCAGGATGGACGAAGCGCAGGTACGGATATTGGGTGGGATAGGGTTTGGTTATTTCATCAATCCCTTTCTCAATACACCTCTCGCAAATTTTATTGAGATAAAGATCGGCTTCGAAGCATCCTTGTTCGTCGGGCAGGATCTTAACTTCAACGACTTCGACCCCGATGGTCCCACTCGCCTTGAAAGCGGGCCCGGTTTTCTTCTGGGTTTCACTGGCACTGAGAGTCCCGATGGACGGATCCGGGCCAGCGAATTCGATTTGCTGACCGGTTTCGCACCGGATTTTTCCGCCGGAACCTTCAGCGGTGTGGGTGAGCAAGCCTTCGATGAAGGATTGAGGATAGAAGTTAGATTTGATGTCTTCGCCAGCTTCAAAGTCGGTATCACGATTAAGATTTTTGGGTTCAAGAAGTTTATCGGCATCACACTTTTCGACATACGGATCAATCTCATAACCATCGGCTTCACAATTCCGCTGACCTCCACTGCTTTCAACCCGCCGGACCTGGGGAACCTTAGCGATGGCATGCTGACGCTCGGGTTTGGCAGCGGCCAGGACGACATCCTGTATATCGGCGCCTCCAGCGCACCCGATGATGCCGGCAGGCAGGACATTATCGTGTCGGGCCGCGTAGCGGGCAAGCAATGGCACGAGGCGTTCACCGGGGTCGCCAGCATCGAGGGCATCGGTGGAGCCGGCAACGACACGATCATCGTCAATAACAACGTCCTGTTGTCCGTCACGCTGAATGGCGGCGCGGGCAAGGACATCCTGATCGGAGGCGCTGGCAACGATACCCTGGTAGGCGGCGGCGATAATGACTGGATCGAAGGTGGCGGTGGCAATGACACAATTTGGGGCGACGATCTAGCAGGCGTGCTCTCCGGTGCAGACGTGATCTTCGGTGGCGTCGGTATCGACATCATCCGCGCGGGCGCCGGTATGGATGTGGTCCGTGGCGGTCGCGGCAAAGATGAGATTAACGGCGAGGGAGGAAACGATGCAATCGACGGTGGGGCGGGCGACGACACCATCGACGGCGGGGCTGATGACGACATCGTTCTCGGAGGGATCGGCAGGGACACGTTGAGCGGCGGCAGCGGCAAGGACACCATCGAGGGAGGCCGGGGCGCCGACCTGATTTATGGCGAAGATGTCGCGACGATTGCCGGGATCGACCCGCTCGACGCCGACCTGATATTCGGTGGCCTCGGCACAGATATGATCCAGGGCGGCTCCGGTCCGGACATCATCTTCGGCGAAAAGCACAATGACCTGCTGCGCGGCGGCGGTGGCAACGATATCCTCGACGGCGGCGGCGGGAGCGACCGGGTGTTTGGCGGCGCAGATGACGACCTGATCAAGGTGCGGGCAGGCAACGACCTCGTCGATGGGGAGTCCGGCGACGATACCTACCAGGTGTTCTTTGAGGGTGGCAAGACCGATTCCTTGATCCGGATTGTCGAGAGCGGCCCGGCTGAGGACACAGACGTGTTCGCGGCTTTCGGCACAACGCAGGATGACCAGTTCCTGCTGCGCGCCAGCGTCGATGGCTCCAATGCCTTCGTGGCGATGCTCAACGACCCGGATCACGACATCTCCGATCCCGGTTACGACCCGACCGTGGAGCGCATCAACTACCTGGGCGTCGAGCGCATCGTCGTCAATGCCGGCTTCGGCAACGACCGCTTTGCCGTTGACGACACGGCTGCCGAGATAACGTTGAACGGCGAGAGCGGTGACGATTTCTTCCAGATCGGCCAGTTATTCCGCTCTGAGCGCAACGAGCAGGACGCCAACGTGTCCGTGGGCGACGTGTTCGCCACCATCGAAACCACCCGGGGTTTTCTCTCGAACGGCATCAGCAAGGCGATGACCGTCAACGGGGGGCTGGGCCAGGACAGCTTCGTGGTGTTCCATAACAGAGCTGTGCTGTCTCTGAATGGCGATGAGGGCGACGACAGCTTCGAGGTCCGGGCCTTCGCTCTGGTGGGTTCGCAGGAACCACAGCGGCAGCGCACCGACATTACCGGCGGCGCGGGTGCCGACCTGGTGCAGTACGCGGTCAATGCCCCGGTCAATATCAACGGCGGGGACGGCTTCGACACGCTCATTGTTACCGGCACCGAGTTTGGCGATGATTTCGTCATTACCGACAAAGGCGTATTCGGAGCCGGACTCACGATCAACTTCACCAATATTGAGTCGCTGCGGGTCGACGGCGCCGAGGGCAACGACCGCTTCTTCGTGCAAAGCACCAGTGAGAAATTCCTCACTGAGATCTTTGGTGGTCTGGGCGATGACACGTTCAACCTGTCCGGCGAAGCGCCGCCGGTGGTTAGCAACGATCTCCTCGGCCACAGCGGAATTATCGCCAACGACGTCACCTTTTCCGACGACCTGCGCTATGAGGACCTCGTTATTTACGGTGTGTCAGCGAATGTTGCCGACAATGATGAGCCGTTCGTGGTGATTCGTGAAAGCGGCGGATCGACCATCGTCGCGGAAGGACTCTTGGCAGACCCGACACTGATCGACTTTTACGAGGTGGTCCTGACCCGTGCGCCGTATCCCGGCTTCGACGTTTTCGTCAAGGCGCTGGCGCCGCTGCCGACGCCGGACCAGCGTGAGCTTGGGGCCCTGGCCTACCGGCTGACGAGCCCGGCGCCCGGCAAGGTCGAGAAGGCCGATGGCTCGGTGGTGACCCTGCGCTTCACCACTGACAACTGGTTCATTCCCCAGATTGTCGAGATCCGCGCTGACAATGTGACGCAGACCGATACGGGTGGGCTGTTCACGCGCCCCGAGCTCGGCCAGGATGCGCTTTTCGTATACGACGACGCGGCCTTCGAGGGAGTGCGCTCGACGGTCATCAATCACCTGGTAGTGTCCGCGGCTGCAACTGTCGAGGGCAAGCCTCTCAGCGTGGCTGCCAGTCCGACGGTCACGATTGCCACCGACAAGCCTTTCTACGAGTTCCTGGGCGAGAATATAAGCGTCACCCTGGCTGACGGCACCATGCAAGACCGCCGTATCGTTGATGCCAAGCTGGTCGATGGCAACATGCAGCTCACCGTGGACCGCTCCTGGCTGGCAGGTGAGCAGATACCGGACGCGAGCAGCACCTTTGAGATCGATCTGGACGGGCCCCCGCTGACGGGCAACCCGCTGTCGGCCGTCAACCCGAGCATCACCGTTGCTGACCCCCTCGATCCGACGAACCCGTTCATCGACAGTGTGGATGATCTCCTTGGTCGGCAGGTCACCATTATCAACGGCCTGGGCACCGGCCAGAGCCGGTTCATAACGGGGGTGGAGGGCGTGATCCAGATCTCCGGCTCCACCAGGGGTGTCTATGCGTCCAGTTCACCGAAGAACTTCGCGTTTGACCTGACCGCAGCCAGCGAGGCCGTAAACGTTACCTCTGGCGGCACGCTCACGATCCGTGCGCGGGGCGACTTCGACGGGTCGCAGGAATTCCTGACCGTCAACATCGAGGGTGCCATCTCGCAGAACGTGTTCGATGGATCCACGGGCCGGTGGTATAGGTCGATGACAGCCACCATCCCGCTGACGCAAGCTGAGATTGAGGACATTCTCGACGACGGCCAGATCAATCTGAGCTTCGTAGCTTCGCCCGCGGTCGACAGCGACTTTTTCTTATTAGTATCCGAGCTGTCCTTTGAGCTTGATTTTACGGCCGATATTGGCGACACCATTTTCAACAAAGGTGTGCTGGGCGATCTGCGACTCACTCTCGACCGCGGCTGGATTTCGACTGACGTGCCCGATAGAGACAGTACGTACCAGATTCGCATTGACGATGCCGTCATCGGCAAAGTCACAGCCATCGACGAAACCCCGGCCGGCCTGCCGCTGGATCCCGGCTTCCCGCCGGCCCTGGATCAGCGGTCGACCTTCAGTGACAGCAAGGCCAACTTCAATGACCCCAATTATGGCCCGGAGGGCCTGCGCGGGGCGGTACTGCAGATCGTGGGCGGACCTGGTGCCGGACAGCAGCGGCTTGTCCTCGGTGCCTTGAACAACAATACGCTAATACTGAACGGCGAGTGGCTGACCGACCCGGTTCCCGGCGAGAGCCTGTACCGCATCGCGCGCTACGACGGCCTCGCCATCGCCAGCGTCTCGGTCGAGGTCAACGACAACGACGAGGCCGGCCTGACCGTCGACGAGACCCAGGGCATCGATGCGACCGCTTCCGGTTCTGTGGTCGCTGACTATGACACGATAACCGCGGTGATCGAGGGTGGCGATGGTGATCATCTTGGTGAGCGCGACGCGTTGCGGGTGCGGCTGTCGCAGAAGCCGATTGATGACGCCAGCGTTGACGTGATGCTCGTCTACGATGGCATCCAGCTTGAACTCCAGGATTTGAATGGCGTCGTGATTCCTGGCGGCACGCTTCATTTTACCACCGGCAACTGGGATAAGTTCCAGACGGTCGTCGTGGTTGCCCTGCATGACAGCCTGCGCGAGGGCTTTCACACCAGCCTGATCCAGTTTGTCACTACCTCCGCGAACGCGGACCAACCCGCACCCAAAACCGACGACTTCAATATCCCGAGCAACGCGCCTGTTGAGTTCGTCGGCCTCAGCCGGCAGCCAAGCAGCATCACGAGCGTAATCTACAATGGCCAGACGCTGCAGGAGTTTGATCCGCTGGGCACCAACACCGGAACTGCCGCTGCGCCCAACTGGGAGTTGATCAACAACAAGATCCTGTTCCGGGGAGTGGGCGGTGAATTGACGAAGGTGGTGGGCAATGACCTGCACATCAAGTACCTGTATGAGATACCGGGTTTCAACAACGTCTTCACGAGTCCCGTGTTGGTGCGTATCAACGATGCCGATGCTGCGACGGTGCTGGTGCGCGAAACTGGAGGGTCAACCGACGTCGTCGAGGGCGCGGCGTCCTTCCTTATCATCCAGCTGGACGGTACGCAGAGTTTCGCGGTCAATAGCCTCGTCGACCGGACGATCACCGTCTCCGGTGGTCAGGGCGCGGGTCAGAGTGCAACGATCGTAGGCAACACCAGCGACACGATCACGATCGATCAAGTCTGGGCCGTGAGCCCGGACGGCACCAGCACGTTTGCCCTTGATGATGACCCCGGTTTAGGCATCTCGGTGCCGGGCGCAGTTACCGGCGACCTCTCGGCCAGTTACGAGCGCGATCCATATGAAATCTCCCTCGTCGCGGGCGTGAGCTATACCTTTGACCTTGAAGGTTCTCCGACGGGCAAGGGCAGCTTGTCAGACCCCTATCTCAGGGTGTTCGACAACACGGGCCGTCAGGTGGCATATGATGACGACGGCGGGGTTGGTTATAATTCGCACCTCGTATACACACCGAGCGTCTCGGGCAGCTATTCTCTCTCCGCGGGGGGCTATTCCTCGCGAACCGGGACCTACAAGCTCAGCACCAGTGTCATTGGTGACATTGCGGCCACGATCGGTACGGCGGCGAGCCTGTTCGTGCCCGGTTCGGCGACCACTATCTCGTCGGCGACCAGCGTAGTTAACAGCAGCGGGGATCAAGACTGGTTCCGGGCCGACCTGCTCGTGGGCAATACCTACAACTTCTTTCTAGCCGGGTCTTTTTTCGGGGGTACTCTCGGTGCTCCCTTGCTGCGGCTTCTCAGCGATGCTGGTACCGAGCTGGCCGAAGAAAGTGGTTCAGGTCTTGCGATCATCACCTACACCCCGGCCGTCTCGGGTACCTATTTCCTCTCTGCACAGGGTGTTTCTGGCAGCACTGGATCTTATACGCTCTATGGCCTGACGACGCCGTTGCCGCTCGGCGCCGTATCGGCAGCGGTGACGTCCTTTGAGACTGACACCTACGAACTGGTCCTGACCGCTGCCCCGGATAACGGTACCGGTAACGGTACCGTGCAGGTGACGGTTACCCCGGAGATCACCAAGACCACGCGCACCGGCGGGGTGCGCACCG
>Ga0316197_10000966_pt1 | contig 20402 bp, 20 predicted proteins | sample OudBiesiAoxic_MG_FD_204939 | JGI IMG/M metagenome (GOLD analysis project Ga0316197, IMG submission 204939) | Coastal sediment microbial communities from Oude Bieten Haven, Netherlands - site A oxic | ecosystem: Environmental > Aquatic > Marine > Coastal > Sediment | place: Netherlands... | reverse complement strand
TGTACCTTTAAATTAGTTTCACCTAATAACTCGAAATATACTTCAGGATTTAATAGGTGATAAGCTCCTACGGCTCTTTCTGTTATCATCAGCTTAGTATAATAATCATATTTAGATGCACTTTCAGTTTCCTTAGCTTGAATTGCAACATTTTGAGAATCTAGTAACTCAGTTATAGATACTTCTCCTCTAGAATATGAATCAGTTACTAATTCAAGAGTTTTAATTGCAGCAACTCTTGCATCTTTTGAAGTTTCAACATTTATTTTAGCTGTTATTAAATCTGTGAAAGAAGCTCTGATATTTTGTTTTACACCATTTTCAACATCTTCTTTTTGAATTGTTAGTTTTTGAACTTGTTCTGTAGCAGTATTTCTTTTAGCTATTCTTTCTCCACCTTCTAATAATGGAATACTCACCTGTACTCCTACAGTCCAAGCTTCCTTTCTAGGATCTCCATCAGTAGAATATAATTTTCCACTACCACTTCTATCCATATAATAGTTATAGTCAGCTGTTAATGCTACTTCAGGACTATAGAAATTTCTATTTGCTTCCTTTAGTTTTCTCTCAGCAGCTTCCATATAACTTTGGATCTGTTTGATCTCTGTAGAATTTTCAAGACCTAATGTTATTAATTTATCCAAAGTATCATCCATCACATTTTTCTTAGTTAATTCCAAACCTGCTATTCCTAAAAATTCTTCAGTATCTAAAATATCTATAGCTTGAAAATTTGTATTTAGATCATTATTTAAAATTCTCATCAATTGTTCCTTGGCATTTTTAAGTTTAGCTTGGGAATTACTTAATTTACTGATGTCTGTAGCTAGTTTACTTTCCCATCTATATACATCTGATTTTCTAGAGTATCCAACTTTTTCCCTAACTTTAGCCAACTCTAAATTCTTTTTAGTCAGTTCTAAGTTACTATACTGTATACTTTTGGAAGCTTTTAATTTCAATACATCAAAATAAGCTGTAGAAATTTTTAAAACTGTATCTAATTCACTTTGTTTATAACTTTCTTTTTCTGCATTAAAAACACTTTTTTGTACGGATACAGATGAATTTAATTTGTCATTCCATATTACTTGTTTTAATCCTACTCCTACATATGTATTTTCTTTTTTTACATCATTAGCAGCATCTGCTTGACCACTATCAACTGTTTTATATCCACCTTTTGCTATTACTTGAGGCAATCTAGATGATTTGGCAGCATCTACTTGATATTCTTGGATATTTAGGTCATTTTTATCTATTGTTAGTTGAAGGTTATCTTCTAATCCTTTACTTATAGAATTATAAAGCGTTAATTCTTCTCCTAAATTTTCTTTTCCAATTATTTTAGCAGAGACCGTTGTTCTCCAATTTGGCCATTTTTCTATTTTTTCAGCCACAGATTGGTTTATAACTGGTCTTAACTCTCCACCAACTACATATACTTTTTGATCTTTTGCACTTTCACCATCTAATATTTCTAGGAGGGAAATAGCAGATTTTCTGAGTCTTCTTTGAGTATTTGTGTCTACTTCAAAAGAAAGGTATGCTTGTTCACTTATACGGGAACCATATCCATCTGCATATGTTACTATTTTTTCGTTATTTAAAACGTCCATAATTTGAGTGAATTTATCACTATCAGAAAAACCACCTAAAAGGGCTACTGTTTGTCCTTTGACATCTGCAGCTAATTTTTCATAATCGTCATTAAAAGGGATCCATGTTACCTTAGATACTCCATTTTTTCTGACTTTTTCCTCTATGAAGGAAAACATTTTTTGATCTACATCAAAAAATTCTTTAGGTGCTATAAGGGCAATTTCTGAAAAATCTTTATCTACACTTCTAAGAAGTTGGAAGATTTTATCGAACCCAATTTCTTGAACACTGTAAGTAAGATTTTCGACTTGACTAGTTTCACCATGAGAGATATATTGAGTAAAAGGCATAATACTTAATTTTTTAATACTCTCTCTACTAATGATTTGATTAGACACTAGATGGTCTCCACCTACTATTACATCGGCTTTTTTATTTTTAACTAGATCAGAATAACTTTTATCAATTTCTTCTGGTCCTTCTTTTGCTACAACCTGTAATTCCTTAGGAAAAACTACAGTATAATTTCCTTCTAAAACATCTGTAAACTCTTTTTCAATGATACTTTGAGAATTTTTTATATTATTACTACTTTTTTGACTGTATAATACAGCAATATTTACAACTTCTTTAGCAAAGGTGCAAATATTTATGATGAACAACATAAGAATTAAGCTTATTTTTTTTATCAATTTTGTCTCCTCCTATATATTTAATCTAATTTAATTAACTATTAACTTTTTGCCTCCTTTTTGCTTTATTTACTAATTTATATTATATGTAAAATAGTTGATGTTCCTGTAAATTAATTTTTTTTAATTTGTTATACTATTAGTGATATATTTACTGATATCTAGATCTATATTATTAAATACTCTTCCATAAATATAGCTTCCGATACTCATAAGGATTATTGCCATGGTAGCTTCTTCTAAATCCTTTGTTATATTAAATTCTTTTTTTTCTATTCCTCTCTTTAAAATTTGCAGGACAAATTCATGAGTTTTTAAAGAATGTTCCCTTATTTTGTTTTGAAGTTTTAAGGGTAAGCCATTAAAATCAAAAGTTAATTTTGCGAGAACTTCAGAGTATAATGTTTCTTCTGTGTTTACTTTCCCTAAATAGGCATTTAATTTTTCTTTTTCACTTTCATAAGTTAGAATTTTCTCTTTTTTCTTTTGGAATGTTTCTTCTACTGAATCCATTATTGCAATCCCTAAATCTTCTTTCTTTTTAAAATAGTGATAAATACTAGATTTTGCAATACCTATTTCATCTGCAACTTTTTGAAAACTCAGCCACTCGTATCCCTTTTCACTGACCATCCTCAGCGCTACTCTGATTATTTTACTTTTTGTACTATTCATTCTTCCCCTCCTAAATAACTTAATCATTATAGCCTACCTATCGGTCGGTGTCAAGTTTTAAATTAATTTTTTTTAATGTTTGTTTTTCTGATTTCCATAGATTTTAAATAAAGTAGTCTGACATATTCGTATTCAAATGGAGTTCCTAAACTGTAATATTGAAAATCGACTTCACTTCTAGCATCTACTGCTTCTAAACCTTTGATAGCTAGGTCGTGCCATAAGGTATCTGATCCCCCATAGATATTGATAGGATCAAGGGGTGCTCTTAGAACAAAGGTTGTCAACAAGGAACTGGCATTTCGAAGGTCGCTAGGTCCCAAAAATGGAAGGATTAGATAAGGTCCATCCTTTATTCCATATATCGCTAGGGTATCATTTAAAGTAACCTTGTGTTCAGGGACCTTTATAAGGGTTGCTACATCAAATAAACCTAGAACACCTACTGTAGTATTTATAAAAAATCGACTTATTCCTGTAAATACGGTTTTATAGTCTAAAATTAAAATTCCATTTACTGTACTGATAGGTTCATATAAGTTGTTAAAAAAATTACCTACACCAGTTCTAATTGTTTGTGGAAGAAAAAATTTATATGAATTAGAGACAGGTAAAGCCACCCAATAATCAAATTGGTAGTTAAAATAGTATACCCTTCTATTTAATGGTTCAAAAGGGTCGTATGCATCCATGAGACTAGACTCTCCATCATTTAAATTAAATTTAAAATTCTCTGTTATAGGAGTGGTTTCAGATTTACTATGAGAAATTTCTTCCTTTACTTCTAGATTATTACAACCCATAAAAATTAAAGTTATTAAAATAAGTACTTTTTTCATTTATAACTCACCTCTTTTAAGGTAATCCACCATGAAAGTCACGTTATCTTTATAGAAGATATTTCCACAATGCCCTCCATATGGATAAATTTTTATTTTATTCCCCATGGTGTCTTTTAGATACTTTAAATTATCAGGAGTTAATATCAATTCATCTTCATTAGTGATTACTGCAATATTTTTAGCAGATTTTAAGTAGGGTTCTATAGATTTCAAACTGCTATACTCTATCATTTTTTCCATAGTCAGAGTTTTGTCTAATTTTTTATATGTTTTAAACCCAATTCTGTCTATATAGTTTTGAAAATTACTATAATTAACAGCACTATAATATTCACTCATACTTTGAAATTTAGTTAATTTTTTATCAGGGTCTGTATATATTCCACTTTTAGTCATGAGGTCACTAATATAGTTGACATCTATTGCTACAAATCTAAAAGTAATACCTATGAGAATTTTTAGTTCATCATCATTCATATTTAATTTTTTAAAAAGTGAATAAATTGCAGTTTCATCTATTTTCATCTTTCCATTCTCTTGACCATATTGCATTATACCTAAGATTATCTTTTGCAATAATTGATCTAATTCCTCTTCGGTTTTTATATTATCATCTAGTAAATGATCTAAAAGTCTAGCAGAATCGTATAAACTTACAGTTGGATTGATCGATAGAATTCTTTCAAAGTTAAAATGTTTTTTTCGACTATCGATCTCTCCTATTGCTAGAGCAACTGTACCTCCTAGGCTATATCCAGTAACATAGGTTTTTTTATACTGAATTTTATCCTTTACTTTGTTCAGAGCTAACCCCATTATGTTGTATATTTCATTGCTGTCTTTTTCTAAAAATCCAGGAGCATGGGTTTTAGAAGCCGAAATAATAAAGTTGTAATCAAAGCTAGTAGGGAGCATAATAACACTAAATCCATTTTGATATAAGATTCTACTCATATTCAGCATCTTATGGGAGTTATATTTAGATCCTGTTCCAGCCAATAAAAATATCAGAGGAGCCTCATGATCTTGAGCCATCAATCCAAATCGAAAGCCATCTAAGTACCACAGATTAGGTGGTGCTTTTTCATTTTTTAAGTTTAATTTTATCTCCTTAAAATTTGTATTTTTAAATGGTGCCATATCTTTAGTAGGGGTGGCTAAGACTGTTGCTAGATATGGATCTGTATATGGATAATCGTATCCATAACTCCATAAACTTATAATTATATATATCAATATTATTTTTTTCATATGAACTCATCCTTTTTTATTTATTTTATGCCTATATAGGTGATTATTCTGTTTGACTTGGTAGTTTCCTTTATTTTCCAGTCTTTTATATGGTTATACCTCCTTTTCTACTGTTTTATCAAAAATTTACCTCCTAAAGCTACTGATAGTTACATAAAAAAAGGGCATAAATTATGCCCTTAAAATCTTATAGGTATTGAATTTTATAAGATATAGCGGTTAAAAATAAGGTTACCAAAAATGGATTTTCTTCGACAGGTAAATTTAATTTATAATAAATGATTTCTTCTAATCTTTTTAAGTCTTCATCATCAGCTTTTTTAGCAATTTCAAATATTGTTTTATTGAGTAGAGTTCTATTTTTTTCTTCACTTAATATATCTTTGATACCTCTAGAAATAATATTACTTATATCGGCATTGGGTCCCTTTTCATCCATTAATTTTTTTATTTCCGAGGCATACCGTGATATATATTCATTTGTAGTATTCATATTGAAATATGAAATTTTTTTCTTTATGAAATCGCTCATATTAGAAATTTTTTCCTCTACTGCATCGATCGAGATAATTTCTAATAATTTATCATGTGTCTTTTCAAAGTGAAGATAAACATTTCCGTCGACCTCTTTTGAAACTTCAACAAGTCCATTCTTTTGTAATTTTTTTAAAAATTTAGAAATTATTTTAATGTCTATTTCCATTTTATTGGAAAGATCACTTATAGAAATATTATAATTCAATGCTTCATTTCCTAATTTTGGTGCAATTAATCCCTTTAATAGATTAAAAAAAGCTATATCTTCAGATATATTTTTGTTCATTTCTCCACCACCCTATTATTTTAAAACAATACTTATCTAGCTAATAAGTCTTTATTTATTATATTATAAATATTTACTCCTAATAAATCAACAGTTAATTTTATCTCTCAAAATAAAGGAACGCTAATTAGTATACTCTAAATAAATTAACTTCCTTTTTTTTTAGGCAATTTTATTGTATAATTAAGGAAAAATTATAATTGGAGGGAAATATGAAATTTTTGGGAGTTATTCCAGCACGATATGCTTCAACAAGGTTAGAAGGAAAACCTTTAGCTGACATAGATGGTCATTCTATGATTGAATGGGTATATAAGCGTACTCTATCATCTAACTTGGATATGGTCGTTGTAGCAACAGACAACCAACTTGTATATGATAAAGTGAAGTCATTCGGAGGAGAAGTTGTCATGACCTCTGAGAATCACCAAAATGGAACTTCTAGGATAGCAGAAGTTGCAGAAATTTATAGTGAATTTGATGTAATTATAAATGTACAAGGTGACGAACCCCTTATAGAAAAAGAGATGATTAATGCTTTGATTACTCCATTTTTAAAGGAGCCTGACTTGAATATGGCGACTTTGAAACATAGGATAGATTCTATGGAAGAGGTTGAAAATCCAAATAATGTAAAGGTGGTTACAAGTAAAGACGACTATGCAATCTATTTTTCTAGATCACCTATTCCATACCCCAGGAAACTGGATATAAAAAATTATTTTAAACACGTAGGAATATATGGATATAGAAGGGATTTTGTTATCAAATATTCACAGATGGATCAAACTTCTTTAGAGATATCTGAATCACTAGAACAACTTAGAGTTTTAGAAAATGGCTATAAAATAAAAGTTTTAGAAACACCCTATAAAATTGTAGGAGTGGATACTAAGGAAGATTTAGAAAGAGTGAAGGAAATAGTAAAAGAAGGTAAAATTACTATCTAAATTAATAAAAAAGATGATCTCTTAAATTCAGAGATCATCTTTTATTTTTTAAATAAGTGATTATTAATAACTTATTTTGTAGGTATTGTTAATACTTGACCAGCTTCAATAACATCTGGATTAGTGATATTGTTTTCTTCACTTAATTTGTCCCAAGACATATTATATTTTAACCCTACTCTGAATAAGTTATCTCCTTCTACAACAGTATAGCTTGTAGGAGCTTCTTCTGCCATTGGAACATCTTCAACGACAACTTCTTCTTCTACAACCACAGGAGCTTCTTCAACTACCATAGTTTCTTCAACTACTGCTGGAGTTTCTTCAACAACAACCTCAGTAACTACAGGTGTAGTTTCTACCATATCTTCCTTTGGTTCGTTACTGCTACATGCTACAAGTGATAAAGCTGCTAATAATATTAATAATTTTTTCATTAAATTCCTCCTAATTAATTTGGTATTGATACGAGTATAGTATATAAATGCGAATTAGTCAATTTATATGTTGAATTTTATTAAATTATTTTAATGTTTCTAAAATTTTAAATGCAAGGTCATTTTTTTTCATTTGTGGAATTTCTAAAACATTTTTGTTCTTATCGATAAAGAAAACTTCATTGCTGTCATTTCCAAAAGCACTAGTAGAATTAGCTACTATTAGATTTAGATTTTTCTTTTCTAATTTTTTCATGGCATTTTCAATTAGGTTATCAGATTCAGCAGCAAATCCAATAAGAATTTGTTCTTTTTTTCTCCTACCCATTTCCATTAGGATATCTGGGTTTCTAGTTAATTCAAAGACTAGATCTCCATCATTTTTTTTGATTTTAGAAGTTGAATATTCTTTTATTCTATAATCTGCAACAGCAGCACAACCAATGGCAATATCCATTTTTTCAAATTTATTAAAGACTGCTTCATACATGTCATTAGCACTCTTTACAGATATAAATTCTACCCCATCTGGAACTTCAAGATTAGTCGGTCCACTGACCAAGGTAACGTTGGCTCCTAACTCAGCACTTGCAGCAGCTAGAGCGTATCCCATCTTACCTGTAGATCGATTACTAAGATATCTAATAGGGTCGATGGCTTCCTCAGTAGGACCAGCCGTAATCAAGATATTTTTTCCCTCTAAAAACTTTTCTCTTTCTAGAGCTTCAAAATGATTATTAATAATATCAACTATATCAGTTTCTTTTTTTAGTCTTCCCTTAGCTATCCAGTCACAGGCAAGTTGACCTGAATCAGCATCTATAAAATTATATCCATAACCTTCTAATTTTTTGATATTATCTTTTAAGATAGGATTATTATACATATTTACATTCATAGCTAGAGCAAAATAAGTAGGAGCACAAGATGCAGAAATTACAGTAGAAAGCATATCGTCAGCTATACCATTTGCAACTTTTCCGATGATGTTATAAGTGGCAGGTGCTATTAAAACTAGGTCAGCCCAGTCGGCTAAGTTTATATGTTCTACATCTATATTTGATTTTTCTGCCCACATATCAATGGCTACTCTGTTTTTAGAGAGAGTTTCCAAGGTAAGAGGGGTGATTATTTCAGTGGCATTTTTAGTCATTACGATCTTTACATTATATCCATTTTTCTTTAAAAGAGAACAAATATTAGCAGATTTATAGGCTGCAATTCCTCCAGTAATTCCTAATAATATATTTTTATTCATTGATATATCTCCTTTTTTCACAATTTTTCACTAGATTTGAGGTTTTATATTTATAAGTATATCATACTAAAAAAAAAAGGAAAATATGATTTTAAAGAAAATAAGAGATAAAAAAGTAGAAAATAGGAGGTATCCACACTTGTAAATAAATTTTTTTTAATCTGATTAAATTAAATTAAGTTTACTTTTTAATGACAACTTAAGAAAAAAATGGTATAAATTATGTAAATAAATTTTTAAAGGAGAGGAACTATGTTTAAACTTAAATTTAATTGAGCTTGATTAGCCAATAAACTTCTGGATGAAGTTATGATGGAGCTTTTATGATTTGAAAAAGGATATGTTAGGTAGTATTTACTATTTTAATATAATAAACATTTATTCCAATTCACTCTTTAACTTCCAACCCATTTTGAAATTATTATAGATACGAATAAAGATATTAACGAGATATTATGACCTTAATATTTTATCTATTTCTAAAATAATTACTTTCGGAACTATTCTGTTCCAATTAACAATCACTGTAAAAACAAAAAACAAAAATTTAATCGAAATGCATATTAAACTATTTAGTTATAGTGGTTATTTATGCCATCTTTTTTTATGTATAAATATAATCTCTCTCATAAAACAGAGAGGTCATTTGCAATGTATTAAATTAAAATCATTAATTCTAAAAATTAGTTTACATCTTTAGCCATTAGCCTTTTTCTCATTATCTCTTTGTGTTAAAAATAAAAGAGACAATGAGAAAAGGGAGGAATGTATAGAATATAAAAAAAGTGAATAAAAGAACAAAAAAGTATTTAAGAAGAAATTATCGCTTTAAAATGTTAAAAATAGAGTGAATATATTATCTTTTTATATAAACTAAAAAATAGGGAGGAACAAATGAAAAAAATATTAGCGTTAATATTGTCAGTAATTTTATTGACAGCAGTAACAAGTACAGAGACAATGGCATTTTGGGGAAAGAAGGAAAAAAAGGAAAAATTGGTAGTATGGTTACCGCCTATTGGAGAAAATGATAAAGTTGTATGGGAACCAATTATGAAAGAATATGAAGAAGCAAATAATGTAGAAGTAGAATTAGAGATTATTCCATGGGAAAATTATTCTGAAAAATATGCTGCTGGAATCGCTTCAGGACAAGGGCCAGACATAGGGTATATGTATGCTGAGATGTTCCCTCAATTTATAGAAATGGGAGCAGTTGAAGACTTAACACCTTACCTTACAAAGGAGGATTATGATAAATATATATATATCAAACATGGAGAAATGATGGGTGGTATGTATGGACTAGGTATAGAAGCAGCTAACCCTGCAGTTATCTATTATAACAAAGACATCCTTGCATCTATAGGTGAAGATGTTCCTGTTACATGGGAAGATTTCATAAGATGTTCAGTAAAGGCTACTCAAGATATAGATAAAGATGGAAAAAAAGATCAATGGGGATTTTCTCAAGGATGGGGAGCACCTTATTTTGGAGATCTAAACTGGAACTGGTATGGATTCCTTTGGCAAGCAGGAGGAGATATATTTAATGATGACTTAAAAACTGTAAAATTTAATGATAAAGCAGGAGTTAAAACTGCTGAATTTTTAAAAGATTTAAAGTTTAAATATGATGTATTACCTCCATATTATATGGCACAAACTAATAAAGAGATGTTACAAACAACATTTGGTCCTGGAAAATCATTATTTTCTATATATTTATCTTCAGCAGCAGGAGAGATCTTAGATAAATCATTCCCTGATTTAAACTATGGAATAATTCTTTCTCTTGAAGAAGAAGGTAAAGGAACTTTTGCATCAGTAGACCAATTAGTACTTATGTCAGGTGCTAAAGATAAACAATTAGCTTTTGGATTGATAGAGCATATGTTAAGTACAGAATCTATGACTAAATTCCATAAACATCATCCAAGAGCACCTATTGCTAAGGGAGAACCTTATCAAGGTGATCCAAGATTACAAAAAATGATCGAAACAGAAGAGGGAGTATATAGACCACTTGTAGTAGGACCTCATGGAGTAGAAATATATGAATATCTTTGGAAGCAACTTCAAATGATGATGGCAGGAGAAAAAACTGCTAAAGAATCTTTAGATGAAGCAGCAGAATATTCTAATAGATTATTAGCTAAATAATAAGGAGCTGGATATGCAAAACACAGAAATTCTTTTAATCAAAGAAAAATCTAAGAAAAGATTTTGCATAAAAAGACTGGTAGGTAAAGGGAAGCCCTATATTTTTATAGGGCCTCTTAGCCTTCTACTATTTACTTTTTATGTGATACCTATTTTTCTTTCAATATACTTTAGTTTTACAGACTATAACATCATAAAAAAACCAGAATTTATAGGAGTTTCAAATTATAGTGATCTTCTTTTGGATAAAACTTTTAAAGCATCATTAAGAAACACTTTCTTATTTACATTAGGGGTAGTACCTGCCCAGACTATTTTTTCTTTAGTTATGGCTAGCTGGCTAGTAAGTAGAGGTAAAAGTAGACTGACAGAATTTGTGAAGGGAGCCATGTTTATACCTGTAATTTCCTCTATGGTACTGGTTAGTATTGTATGGAGGATACTTCTAAATGGAGAAGGGTCACCTCTTAATCTTATCCTTAATGTATTGAATATAACTCAGCCTAACTGGTTAGGGGATTCGTCTATAGTGTTATTTGTTCTTATGGGAATAACAGTATGGAAGAATACGGGGTATTTTATGATCCTTTATATAGCTGGATTGATGGAAATACCAAAGAACTATACAGAGGCTGCCAAGGTAGATGGGGCAGGTAGATGGAATGTTTTTTATTATATAACTTTACCTCTACTAAAACCTACAACAATAATGGTAGTTTTTTTAGGAATGGTATGGTCACTTCAAACTTTTGATCTTATTTATACTTTAACAGGGGGAGGGCCTGGAAATTCTTCTATGACCCTTGTCCTCCATATATATAACAATGCATTCAAAAATTTGAATGCAGGATATGCAATGACTGTAGCCAATATATTACTTTTATTTTCGTCTATTGCAGCAATAGTTCAGAAAAGTTTTTTAAAAAAAGAAAAATCAGAAGTTTATTAGGAGGAAAGGATGAAAAAACAATTAGGAAGGCTGGTTTTAATATTAATAGCCAGTTTTATGATAATTCCATTTCTCTACATGTTTATGACGTCTCTAAGGGTTACTTATACAGCTTATAACTTTAAGTTTGTTTTAGATGATTTGACACTTAAAAATTACAGAGAAATTTTTTATAATACAAGTTTTATTATTTATTTTTTAAATAGTTTATTTATATCACTAAGTGGAGTTTTATTGACTGTGGTGTTTAGTTCGATGGCAGGGTATGCTTTTGCTAAACTTGAATTTAGAGGGAGAGAAAAGATCTTTTTCTTTATGCTAATGACCCTTATTATACCTTCTCAAGTAACGTTATTACCACTCTATGTGATAATGAGACATCTAGGGTGGCTAAATACTTATATGGCTTTAATACTGCCTCTTCCCACAGCTGTGGGAGTATTTATAATGAGGCAGAGTATCCTAAAAGTTCCTAGAGATCTAATGGATGCAGCTAGAATAGACGGATGTTCAGAATTTAGAATATTTATGGAGGTAGTTCTACCATTAATAAAACCGGCAATAATAGCACTTTCAATATTTACATTTATAGGAGCATGGAATGAATTTTTATGGCCACTTATAGCCACTACTTCAAATTCTATGAGAACTCTTACTGTAGGGATGGCTAGTATGAACGCTCAGTATTCTGTGAACTACGGATTGGTTATGGCAGGAGCTACTATGACATTTTTACCTTCGTTTATCTTCTATATCCTCCTCCAAAAGCAGTTTGAAGAGGGGGTAGCGTTATCGGGATTAAAGGGATAGAAGCTATAGAGGTAAGAGGAACAAAAGAATATGAGGTAGCAGAGGTAATAGATCTTATAAATTGTGTATTTAGAACTGGTAGGGGAGATCTTCCCCATACTATGGAAAAAGAATTTCCTTTACTTCTTACACCTGAAAATGCAGAAAATATGAGGATAATAAAAGAAAATAAAAAGATAATTTCTGTTGTAAACTTCCTTCCTCAAAAGATCTTAATAGAAGGAATACCTATATCTGTAGGATCTATAGGGGCTGTATGTACCCATTCTGACTATAGGGGAAGAAGATATTCTTCAAAAGTTTTAGAAGATGTAGGGAAAAGGATGAAAGAGACAGGAATAAACATTTGTCTGATATCTAGTACGAGAAATTTATATAAAAACTGGGGAGCTGACAGTGTAAAAAACTGTAGGAGATACAGGGTTTTAGCAAGCCATCTTGAAATAAAATATACAGTTAGAGAGTATAAAAAAAATGATCTAGTGTCATTAAAAAAAATCTATAATTCCTGTGGAACAAGATATTTAAGATTAGGAACAGATTTTGAGATACTTATAGATTCAGGGACTTTCCCATTTGGAGATACATCGTACAAAAGGTATGTATTGGAAGACGAAAATGGCCTAAGGGGATATATAATTTTAAAAAAGACCGATGAAAGTGTAGAAGTTAAGGAAGCTGTTGGTGAAAAGAGTGAAATCTTTGATGCACTAGGTTTTCTTGGAATTCAATTAGGTGTAAATAAAATAGATTATATTCTACCCCATGGGGAAATAGCTCCTACAGGATATCATGGAGAAGTGGAAGATCTTTCAGGAAGTCTAAAAATAATAGATTTTAAAGGATTAATAGAGGAACTAAGGCCATATTTTAGACAATATCTTACAGCTAAAGAAGTGATGTTTTTAGAAGCTAAAGAGATAGATGGTAGATATGAACTTAGTTTAGGGGCGGAAAAATTAGAGATACAATCACATAAAGAGCTTATTGAATTGATTTTTGAGAAAAAAGCCGAAAAAAAAGAAAAAAATATGAATAGGGGAAAATTGGAAGAATTTATAAATTTAGTATTTCCACTTCCATTTCCATGGACAGAAAATTTAAATTACCAATAGGAGAAATCGATGAATATTCAATATAAACTTTATAATTCAGCATTCAAACATATAGACGGTAAGGAACTTCCTGTAGAAAACAAATTAAATTTAAGTGTATTAAAAGGTGAAAAATTTGCATTTCAAGTAGCACTAACTAGTGAAGAAAAATTATTGTTTTCATTAGGGACTTATAATCATATAGGTTATAGAGGCTTAGAAAAAAGAATAAGAATAGATCTTGAAAAAAGAGAAAACACAGAACTTAAAGGATATTTTCTAGGATATGTACTGGATGATGATTCAAAGACTCTCATAACTGATCCCATATTAAAGAAGGAGTATTTATACAATGAGATAAATAAACCAACTATGATTTGGGTAGAGGGAAAAGTTGATAAAGAATATAATGGAGATAATCTTAATATTACTATAAATCTATTGAGTCAAGAAGGGTATGATACAGAAATAAAGGAGCAAGTTATTCATCTAGATATTGCTGTGATAGATAAAGTGTTGCCTGAATTACAAGAATCTGACTTTCATTTAGACCTTTGGCAACATCTTTCATCTTGGGCAAGGATGTATGAGGTAGAATTTTGGAGTGATGATCATTTTAAGATAATAGAAAATTATACGGCAGAACTAGCTTCATTAGGAGAAAAGGTAATTACTGTTGTAGCCTCTGATTTTTCTTGGGAGGGACAGGGATGTTTTCAGATAGAAGAAAATTGCTCAAATCTTTTTGAACATAATATCATCGGAGTAAAAAGAGATATGGAAGGGAGGATACAGTGTGACTTTACTGCCCTTGAAAGATACCTTAATATTTGTTTTAAATATAAGATGGAAAAAGAAATAGATATATTTGGTCTTTTAGCTAGTTGGCAGAGGATAGATTTTGGAAATCCTCTAAAGGACTATGATGATTATATAAGGATAAGTTTCTTTTCAGAAAAATATGGAACCTATGGTTATATAGATAATAAAAAAGATTTAGGAGAATATATTAGACAGGTATTTGAATTTTTTAATAAAAAAAACCTCATGGACAGGGTAAGGGTAATCAGTGATATGCCTAAAAATCCAGAGTCCTTTAAAAAATGGTCAAATTTTTTAAAAGATTCAGCAGGAATGGACCTTCTAATAAAGACTGCTCTACATGAAGACAGTTTTACCGATAAATTAGATGGAATTTCAGATATCTCACTGTCTCTGCCTCTACTATTAAAAAGTAAAAATATTTTAAATGAGATAAAGGAAAAAATAAAGGGGAAATTAACTTGGTATGTTTGTTGGTTCCCAGATAAATTAAATCATTTTATAAGTTCTCCTCTCATGGAAAGTAGACTAACAGGGTGGTATTCGTATTATATGGGACTCAATGGTTTTTTAAGATGGGATTATGCACTTTGGACAAGTAAGCCCTTTGATAATATTAGCTATAAAAGTCCTAGATGGAAGGCAGGAGATATGTTTTTTGTATATCCAGGAAGAGATATGAAACCTATAAGATCTATAAGATGGGAAAATCTAAGATTTGGAATTCAGGATCAAGAGATAATGAAGATAGCTGAAAAGAAGATGGGAAGAGAAAAAATAAATTTACTTTTAAAGGAAGTTTTAGGAGATAAAAAAGACATGAAAACTTTAGGAGAATTTTCTGTAGATATGAATTATTCTGTGGATTACAAAAAATATATGGAAATAAAGAATAAACTTATAGAGGTAATAATTAATAAGATTTAGTCACGAATTACACAAAGAAAACGCCAAAAGGGGTGAGAGGGTCAGAGATTCTTAACGCCCCCTTTAGTTCCCCCTCTTAATATAAGTGGGGGAGGATTTTAAGGGAAGAAATAAAAAAAATGGACACAGAGATACACAGAGGGGAAAAAGAGAGTACACAGAGAAAATACAGTAAAATTTGGTCTACAGCTCCGTGGAGCTCTGTGTCAATAGATTTTAACTCTGTGAATCTTTAATCTAATCCTCAGTGAGTCTCTGTGTCAAAAAAAAAGGAGTTTAGAAAGAGTTATGAAAGAAAAAATAGAATTTATTAATGCATGTCCATGATGTACTAAATTTGAGGTCTTCGTGGAAGATTATGCAAAAAAAAAGGGAATGACAGCTAAAATTTATAAAGCAGGAAAAGATTTTGATTATTTAAGAAAATATGGAGCTGTAATGAAATCAGTACTTATTATTAATGAAACCAAAAAATATCAGACACTGACCGAAGAAATAATAAAAAAAGCAATAGATGAGGCGATTTAAAATGATAAAGTTTTTAGAAGAAATATTGAGGAGTTCGTTTGAGATATTAAATTCAGCATCTATATGGCTGATCTTTAGTTTTTTATTAGCTGGTTTTTTAAGAAATATATTAAATCCTTTGAAATTTCAAAAGATGCTTGGGAATACAAAACTATCTTCAATCTTTAAAAGTACACTATCTGGAATGCTACTTCCCATATGCAGTTGTGGTGTGATACCTCTTGGTATGAGTATGTATTTTTCAGGAGCTTATCTAGGGCCTGTTTTAGCCTTTATGACATCGACTCCTATGATTAATCCTGTGGCAGTTTTACTTGCTTTTGGACTACTAGGACCGAAAATAGCTGGGATCTATGTTTTGACAGGATTTTGTTTGCCTTTTTTAATCGGTATAATTGGAAATAAATTTGGTAAAAATGAACTTCATGCTCCTGGTATGGATGAGTTTATCCAGTCTGATTATGATGATGACAGAAGTTTTAAAGAAAAAACTATAGATGGTTTTAACTGGGCATTTAACGATTTGGCCCTTGTTGTAAGTAAATATGTGGTTTTAGGTATGGTTATGGCTGGATTCTTATTTACTATTTTTCCAAAAGGTTATATAGAAAAATATTTAGGAGACCCCAGTATATTGTCTCTTGGAAGTATAACTATTTTGGCCATGATAATGTATGTATGTGCTGTAGGTCATATTCCATTTATTGCTGCTCTTGTTGCTAGTGGAGCTGCTCCTGGTGTAGCTATTACATTTTTAATGGCTGGGACTGCAACAAATTTACCAGAATTACTCAGTATGTATAAAATGATGGGGAAAAGAACAGTTTTAATATACTCCTTAACAATGGTTATATCATCTTTAGGAGTAGGATATTTAACAAATATTTTATTGGTTGATTTTAAACCAGTGATTGATTTTGATAAAAATTTAGGATCTATTGATGCTGCTAACTTTTTACTTATTGAACCACCGGAATATCTTAAGTATCTATGTTCTATAATAATTATTTTATTGGCAATAAAGGCTGTTTTTCCTACCATAAAAGAGAGAGTGATGGCATGAAAAATAAAATAAAAAAAAATGATAAATTAAAGAAATCAAAATTTAGATTTCTTAAGTTATTTCTAACTAAGTGGAATATTACGTTTTTATTTATCTTCTTAATTGGATTTGGTTTTTATACTTATTCTTCACAGGAAGTATCACAAAAAAATTATGATATTATAGATAAAAAAAATCCATTATTGAAAATATTTAAAAATAAATATTCAAATAATATTATTCTCATGAAAGAGGGAGATCTTACAAATGATGGCATTGCGGACTTGATAGTTATCTATGGGGTATCTAAATCTGAAAAGAGAATGGTTATTGTTATGGGAGGATCAAACACTTTAACAAATAGTGTAAGAGCTCCTATTGAAAGGCAAAATATTAAATTTAAAAATATTGATGAAAAAGATGAAATGGAATTCATAGTTTCAGGTTATAAGGGCAGTAAACTAGGCTATGCCATATATAGAGTAGAAGATGATAAAATTATAGATCTCTTTGGAGAAGGTATGGATCAGTGTTGTTAATAAGGGAACAAAGAACAGATAAATAAACAAATAAATAAATACAAAAGGAGAAACAAATGAAAAAATTTATACTAGGGTTGTCATTACTTGCATTACTAGGGTGTGGCGAGAAAAAAGAAGAAGATTATACGGTTAAATTAGGATATTATAATTGTGATCATATGACTGCATCGGTTATTGCTAAAGATGCTGGAATATTTGAGGATATGGGGCTTTTGGTCGATATCAGTGGGAATGGAAAGGTACCTCAAGCAATGGCTGCTGGACAGATGGACGTTGGATATATAGGAGTTAATAATGTATTCAGATCACAACTTAAAGGTGCTCCACTTGTAATCGGTGCAAACAACCATAAAGGGGGATCATTTTATTTAGTTGTTGGAAATGATGTTGAAAAACCTGAAGATTTAATTGGTGAAAAATTAGCTATAGGAACTCATCCTGAAAGATCAACTGGATGGACTCAAATTGCCAAAAGTTTAAACTTACCAGTAGATGGGAAAAATTATCAAGGAATTGATATTGGATCATCAACAGATGCATTAACAGCTCTTAGAATGGGAGAGATCAAAGGATTTACAGCATGTGATCCATGGGCATCAATGGCAGAATATCAAGGTATTGGAAAAATTATGGGTACTGAGAATAAGTTATTAAACGGTGAATGGGGAGTATGTTGTACATATACTTTGAATAAAAAATTTATTGATGAACATAGAGACTTAGCTAAAAAGATGATATTAGCTCATGCAAAAGCTATCGAATATATCTATGAATATCCTTTAAAATCAGCTAAAATTTTTGCTGATAACTACAATGTTCCTTTGGAAGTTGCTATAAGTACAATCTATAAAAAAACTGTAGGAGAAGGAAGAACTTTAACATGGAAATTAGATCCTCAAGAAATTAAAAATGAATTAGAGTGGGCACAGGAAAGTGGATTTACTCCAAAAGAAGTTAAATATGAAAATATTGTAGATGAATCAATATATAATGAATCTAATGTGCCTGATTTTGACAAGTTCATAGCAGAAAACATCGAGGAGAATTTTCCATTAGGGATGAATTATGATTCTTGGTATGCAAAAGCTCAAGAATTAGCTAAATAAAAATGAAAAAAGTTAATATATTTATTATTATATTATTTGTTGCGGCTTTTATTCTCCCAAAAGAAAAAAGAATGGAAAAGCCCCTAAGAATTGCAAGTGGAAAAGACACCACAGGGCTTTTAGTTAATAGACTCCTACGAGAAAATATTGAATTTCAAATGATAGTTGGAGAATATGAATTACAAGATTGCTGAAGTTCGGCAGCTCAGTGGGCACTGAGTAGCGATGTATTAGATGTAGCTTTTTTATGTGATGACGCTGTGATTTCATTAGAGAAAAATACAGAATTTATAAATTTGGGAAGTGCAATAAAAAACTCAGATATAATTGTAAAAAATAAAAAAAATCCTAAAATGATTGCGTATGAAGGGAAGAAAAAATATCAAAAAAAATTAATTCAAAAATATACCGTAAAATATCCTGTAAAGGCTAATTCTATTCCTATACTCTTGGAAAGAGATGTAGTCGGTGCAGCGATATTAGACGGAGTTAAAGCTATTACCATAGATGGTGATTATGAAGAAATCCAACAGAACTATACTACATATAATATGGTAGTTAGAAAAGCTGTAATAGAAACCAAAGAATTTAAGGAATTTATCGAAAAATATAATGAAGTGGTAGATGAATTAAATAATGAAAAATTATATCGAAATGAAGTTGAAATTTATTCGAAGGAGGGAAAATGGCCGAAATATGTCTCTACACCAAAGTTTCAAATAATCAAAATTTTATGAAAACTAAGATAAAAAGTATATTCAATAGATCTATAGCATTTATAGGAATATTAATTATATGGCAGATAATGTCACTACATTACAACAATGAACTATTACTTCCCTCGCCAATTATTACTATTAAAGAATTTTTCAATTGTATAGTAGATATGGAAGTATTAAAAAATATGGGAATTACAATGAGCCGTGTATTAAGGGGATTTTTATTATCTCTTTTGTTTGGACTACCACTAGGTTTTTTAATGGGGTATTTCAAGTCGGTTGAAAAGGCTATGGGAGGAATGATTGATGCACTTCGTCAAATTCCTGTCATGGCATGGGTTCCCCTGACTATAGTATGGTTTGGTATAGGTGATGGGCCTACACTATTTCTAATAGCATTTTCAGGAGTATTCCCTGTAATCTTAAATACCTTGGAAGGGGTAAAAGGGATCTCATCTGATTATTATAATGCGGCTAGAAGTATGGGAGCTAGTAGATTCAGTCTATTTAAAGACGTGACTCTTCCAGCTGTAGTTCCAGATATATTAACTGGAGCTAGGATCTCTATCAGTACAGGGTGGATGTCGGTTATATGAGCGGAGTTCATAGCGACAAGTGCCGGGTTCGGTCACTCAATGGTAGAAGCTCAAGCTTATATGCAAACAGAAAGATTAATCGCCCTTATGATGTTAGCTGCAGTAGTAGGTTACACAATAGATAGAGGACTTTTAATGATAAACAAGCATCTCACTAGTTGGAGGGAAATATAATGGAAATAAAAAATATATCTAAAGTATTTTCTTCAAAAGGAGAAGATAATACTGTACTCCAAAATGTAAATTTAACTGTTAATAAAGGTGAATTTGTAACTCTATTAGGTCCATCTGGATGTGGAAAAACAACTTTGTTAACCATGATGGCAGGTTTTCAAAAACCTACCTCTGGTGAAATTTGGTTAGGTGATGAAATAGTAAGAAAACCATCTCCTAAAAAAGGTTTTGTATTTCAAAATTATGCACTTTTTCCATGGATGACAGTAGGAGAAAATATACTTTATCCTATGAAACAACAAAAATTAGCCAAAGATGAGATGAAAAAAAGATTTAAAAAATTAATAGAAATTGCTCATCTTGAAGGAAAGGAAGACTTATATCCAAAGGAGTTATC
>Ga0316197_10000964_pt1 | contig 20424 bp, 16 predicted proteins | sample OudBiesiAoxic_MG_FD_204939 | JGI IMG/M metagenome (GOLD analysis project Ga0316197, IMG submission 204939) | Coastal sediment microbial communities from Oude Bieten Haven, Netherlands - site A oxic | ecosystem: Environmental > Aquatic > Marine > Coastal > Sediment | place: Netherlands... | reverse complement strand
ATGGGCGGCTCGGTTGTGGCGGGGAAGTTGCTTCGCGTGATCGCTGGTGTGATGCCGTATGGTCGTTCGGCCCTTGTCTGCTGCAACGGGTTCCGACATCGTGCCCTCAGGAAGACCGAAGGAGTGCTCGGTGGCGTCTCGGATCAGTCGTCTGATGGTGGTAATGGTTGCTGCAGCCCTGGTTGCTGCCGGTTGCGGTGGAGCTGGGGGCGACTCAACCCCCACAACTGCAGCGAGTTCAACCACAACAACTGTTGCGAGCTCGACCACGACCACGACTGTCGCTTCGACGACGACTGTGCCGAGTACGGCAGCCGGTGGGCTTGACCAAGTCCGCGGAGCGGTGGTGCAGATCGTGGCAGAGGGGAGCTTCGTTGACCCCGAAGAAGGAGCCGTTTCGAACGCAGCTGGATCTGGGACTGGGTTCATCATCAGTCCCGACGGCATCGCCGTAACGAACAACCACGTCGTGACTGGAGCAGCGTTCCTACAGGTCTACGTTGACGGCGAGGACGATCCACTGAACGCGAAGGTACTGGGTGTCTCAGAGTGTTCGGATCTCGCCGTCATCGACATCGACGGCGATGGATATCCGTATCTTGACTGGTACGACGATTCGGCAACGGCCGGCATGGACGTGTATGCGGCAGGGTTCCCGCTCGGTGATCCTGAATACACGTTGACCGAGGGAATCATCTCGAAAGAGAAGGCATCCGGTGAAACGAACTGGGCTTCAGTGGATTCCGTCGTTGAGCACACGGCACAGATTCTGCCCGGCAACTCGGGTGGACCTCTCGTCACCCCCGATGGGCAGGTGGTCGCGGTCAACTACGCGGCATGGCAGCAATTCGATCTCCAATACGCCATTGGGCGCGACGAGACCATGAAAGTGCTACCTGATCTGATCAACGGCCAGAACGTCACGTCGATCGGTGTCAACGGTACGGCGTTCGCCTCAGACGAACTGTCCGGCATCTGGGTATCCGCAGTCGAGTCAGGCTCTCCGGCGGCGAACGCCGGGATCAAGGGCGGGGACATCATCACACAGATCGAAGGACTCGTTCTCGCGACTGATGGAACCATGTCCGACTATTGCGATATCTTGCGGAGTCACGAACCGAGTGATCCGCTCGCGATCGAGGTCCTTCGCTTCGAGACCGAGGAGGTACTCGAAGGCACGCTGAATAGCGGAGAGGAACTGACACTCGCATTCTCGTTCGCCGAAGAACTCGCCGACGATGTCGCAACCAGCGACTCCGTCCCATACGAGTACATGGAGATCTACGACGACGCCGAGGTCCTCGTGATGCAAGTCCCGACAACATGGGCTGACACCGACGGTCGGGGATGGGAGTTCGATGGGGTGATTATCGGAAACGCCCTCAGCGCCGCGACGAGTCTGGAAGGGTTCATCGGCACGTGGACGACCCCGGGTGTGTTCTTCGCCGCGTCGGAATCACTCGCTGCTGAAACAGAAGAGGGCGACCTCCTCGATTGGTGGGACTTCAGCGACGAGTGCACCTATGACGGGACCTATGACTACGAGGACGCCCTCTACACCGGCGCATACGACTTGTGGCTGAACTGTGGCGGCACCGATACAGCGTTTGTGACACTTGAGGCGTATCCATCCGACGAGTCATTCATCATCGGCATCCAGATCCAAATCGTCACCGACGCCGACCTCGAAGCATTCGACACGATCCTCGCGACCTTCAACGTCCTCGACGGATAGAACGACCCGCCCATGTCCGGCAACGTGGGCGGCTCACCAGCTGTTCTCGGTCACGGATCGGTCCCAGATGATCCGATGTGCGCCACCCGCGCCAGGCGCGTCCGGCCGCCTCCGCTCACCTCGTTGGGCTCGGCCCAGAGTGCCTCGTGGCCTGAGGAAACTTGCAGTTCTGTCAGTTCTCAGCTCGCGGACCCTTCCGTGTGCTCGCAACCGTACGAGCGAGGAGGATCCGTGGGCACGAACATGCAGGATGAGTTCTTGGGCACGATTGCGCCGGGTTATGAGGATTCCGAGGAGTGGTGGGCCGAGTCCGTCCGACCGCATCCGGATGCCCCGAACGTGATCATCTTCCTTCTCGATGACGTCGGATTCGGACAGCTCAGTCAGTCGTTCGGGGGGATGGTCGAGACGCCGAACATCGACCGACTCGCGGCGAATGGGCTTCGCTACAACAACTTCCATACGACCGCGCTGTGCTCGCCGACGCGGGCGTCTTTGATGACGGGGCGCAATCCGCACACGATCGGTCTGGGGTCGCACTCGCTCACCGCCATGGGATTCCCCGGCTACAACGCGATCGTTCCGGACTCGTGCAAGACGGTTGCCAACTACCTGGCCGACGCCGGATACCTCAACTACGCCTTGGGCAAGTGGGACCACACCCCGCTCTACGAAATCTCCCAGGTTGGTCCGTTCAACCGTTGGCCCAGCGGCGAGGGATTCCACCACGCCTACTGCTTCATGGCCGCGGACGTGCATCAGTTAATCCCCGTCATGTGGGACGACCATCATCCCGAGCCCTACCGGGAGTCCGAGCACCTCGACATCGACCTGGCCGATCGCGCCATCGACTGGATCACCGGACACAAGTCCCTCAAGCCCGAGGATCCATTCATGATGCTCTGGGCGTCGGGATCGATGCACTCGCCGCACCACGCGCCGCCCGAGTACATCGAGAAGTATCGAGGCCGCTTCGACATGGGATGGGACGTTGCCCGCGAGCAGATCCTGGTCCGCCAGAAGGAACTGTGGATCATTCCCGAGAACACGAAGCTGACGGAGCGCATTCCGGAGATCCCTGCGTGGGACTCGCTCGACGACGAGCACCAGAAGCTCTACGCCCGCCAGATGGAGGTGTTTGCTGCCCAACTCGACCACGTCGACCATCAGATTGGGCGAGTCGTCGACACGCTCGAACGCATCGGGGAACTGGACAACACGCTCATCTTCGTGACGGCGGACAACGGCGCGAGCGGTGAGGGCGGGTTGGCCGGCAAGTTCAACGAGACGTACGTACTCAACGGCCTTCAGGCGCCCTTCGAGGCGAGCATGCGCCACTACGACGACTGGGGCAACGCCGACACCTACCCGCACTACCACGCGGGCTGGGCGATGGCTGGCAACACGCCGTTCAGGTATATCGAGCAGAGTGAACACCGTGGCGGTCAGCACGACTCCCTCGTTGTGCATTGGCCCAACGGGATCAAGGCCAAGGGCGAGATCAGGGAGCAGTACCACCACATCTCCGACATCGCTCCGACCATCATGGAAGCGGCTCGCGCGGAAGCGCCGGGGGCGTACCACGGCATCGAACAGTTGCCGTTCGACGGCCACTCGATGCTCTACTCGTTCAACGAGGGTGCGGCACCAAACGTCAAGGAGCGTCAGTACTACGAGATGTTCGGCAACCGGGCCATCTGGGCCGACGGTTGGAAGGCCGTGACCCTCCACGCCAATCGGATGCCGTGGGAGCTCAACAAGCGCCTGCCATTCGAGCACGATGAGTGGGAGCTCTACAACGTCGAGGACGACTTCTCCGAGAGCACGAACATCGCGGCCGAGTATCCCGAGAAACTCGTCGAGCTTCAAGAGATGTTCGATGAGGAGGCCTGGAAGTACAACGTCTACCCGTTGCACGACGACATGGTCACCCGCATTGCCAAGCAACAGGACCGGATTTTCGGAGAGCGCACCGAGTACGTCTACTACGCACCGGGCGCGGTGCGGATCGCGGAGAAGGCCTCCGCTCCGGTGAAGAACAAGTCGCACAACATCGTGACGACGGTCGACCTCCAAGGCGATGAGGAAGGCGTGATCGTCGCATGTGCGGCATGACGGGCGGTTGCACCATGTACATCATGGATGGCAGCCTCGTGTTCGACTACAACTACCTCGACGGCGTGCACTACAAGATGACGTCGCCGCCGCTCCCGACCGGTCCCACGGAGCTGAAGTTCAACTTCATCAAGACCGGCGAGTTCGCAGGCAACGGCGAGTTGTACGTGGCAGGCGAGAAGGTCGGTGAGGTCCACATGCCGGACATGCACATCTCGACGTACTCGCTCGCCGAGACGTTCGATATCGGCTGCGATACCGGGACCCAGGTCGACCCGGCCTACGAGGGTGGGACATTCCCGTTCTCGGGCCAGCTCGACCGGGTGGTGGTCACGCTGACGAACGTTGGCGAACGATCACAGGAGCCGCCGCACGAGTTCGTCGACTGATCGGCAGCACCACCGCTGTCTCAGCTCAAGCGGCCGGCCCCTCCGTCGTCTCGGCGACGGAGAGGCCATGACCAACGACGTGCTCCGCCGGTAGAAGGGGTCGGGATCGCGCCACGCCCGTCCCGGGCAACCGGGTTTCTGATCCGCTAGTTTTGGGTCGGCGTCGATGGAGCGAACGGATCACGGCATGACTCGCGATGAGCCGATTGTCCGCACCGAGAACCTGACCAAGGCCTACGACGATGTGGATGTCGTGGGACATCTCGATCTGGCGGTGCCCCGCCACTCGATCTTCGGTTTCCTCGGTCCGAACGGGGCGGGCAAGACCACCACCATGAAGATGCTCCTCGGGCTGATCCGACCAACCTCGGGATCAGGAACCATCTTCGGACTCGACATCGAGCGTGACAGCGCGGACATCCGCTCCCGGGTCGGGTACCTGCCCCAGGACCCGAAGTTCTACGAGCACATGACGGCGCGCGAGACGCTCCGGTTCTCTGCCGGCTTCTTCTTCACCGGCCAGAAGAATCGGATCGAGGATCGTGTCTCGGAGATGCTGGAATTGGTCGGCCTGAGCGACAAGGGCGATCGGCCGGTCAAGACCTTTTCCGGAGGGGAGATGCAACGGCTCGGCATCGCTCAGGCACAGATCCACGCACCCGAGTTGCTCATCCTCGACGAGCCGGCAGCGGCGCTCGACCCGCTTGGCCGGCGCGACGTCCTGTCGATCCTCGAGCAGTTCCGCACGACGTCGACCGTGTTCTACTCGACGCACATCCTCGACGACGTTCAGCGTGTGAGTGACACGGTGTGCATCCTCAATCACGGCGAGATCGTCGCACAGGGTCCCATCGCCACGATCCTCGATCGCGAGACGGAGGCGTCATACTCGGTGGAGGTGCAGGGCGATGTGAAACGCGCGAGGGCGACGCTCCTCGCTCAGCCATGGGTTGAGGGCGTGACCGTCGATGGAGGAGGAGACTCGGCCGCCTTGGTCATTGAGGTCTCAGACACCGATGCCGCGGACTCGCAGATCCAGCGCGTCCTCCTCGCTGACGACTCGCTCGTTGTGCGGGAGTTCAGGCGAAACAAGGCAAGCCTCGAAGACGTGTTCGTGAACCTCGTTCAAGAGGAGCGCGGCGATGTCTAATACGGGCGTGACCGGCCTGGACCGGGTGAGTCAGAGCGGATGGCGGACGGGCCTCTCCAACCTGATGGGGCCAGCCTTCGGCGCATGGTGGCGCACAAGCCAGTGGTGGGTACAGGCGCTGCTCTGGACCCTGGTGATCAACGGATCGCTCGCGGTCGTCATCTGGGGTGACGCTCCGGACGAACTCGACCTCTTCACCCTCTACGGGATCATGACGATGTTCGCGGCGATCGCCGTCGCCATCATCATGCAAGAAGAAATCGTCGGCGAGAAGCGCAGCGGGACCGCGGCGTGGGTCCTGTCGAAGCCGGTGTCGCGTCCAGCCTTCTTGACGGCGAAACTCGTGCCGAATGCGGTTGGTGTCGTTGCCACGATGATCGCCATCCCATCGGCCGTACTGCTTGTTCACGTCATGCTGGCTGGGATCGACGTCTCGATCCCTCGCTTCGCAGTCGGAGCGTCGGTCGCTGCGCTGAATCTCCTGTTCTACCTCACGCTCACCCTGATGCTCGGGACCCTCTTTGACTCGGCGGGGCCGGTCATCGCGATCCCGCTGGCGTTCGCGTTCGGACAACAGTTGCTGGGGAGCCTGCCTGACCTGTTGGCTCTGTTGCCGTGGTCCCTGATTGTGCCGATCGGTGGGGAGGACGCGAGCGTCGCTGGCGCGATCATCGCCGGGGACCCGGTGCCGTCGTACGTCGCCATCGTGACGACCGCCGTTGCGTGCGTTGTCTTCACCGTCGTCGCCTACTGGCAGTGGAACCGCACCGAGCTGTAGGAGCGGTGTCAATCGTCCTCAGATTTCCTTCCGACCCCTGCCTTCTCCGCGGGTACATTTGCTGGAGGAGGTAGGCATCACAACGAACGCGGACACTGCGATCGGGGAACGGCGCGTCGTCACTGCACTGTTCGCCGACCTCGTCGATTCGACATCGATTGCCGAGACCCTGGATCCGGAGGACTGGACCGATCTCGTCAATCGTCTGATCGCGGAGATGGCTGCGGCCATCGAGCACTACGACGGGACGGTGACACACTTCGGCGGCGACTCGGTTCTTGCTCTCTTCGGGGCGCCGCACGCACATGAAGATGATCCCTACCGAGCCGTGCGCGCTGGCCTCGATGTCATCGAAGGAGTCACGCGCGTCGCAGCGGAGATCAGGTCGGCGACCGGCGTCGACCTCGCGGTTCGCGTCGGCGTCAACACAGGTCTCGTCGTCGCAGGCGATGTCGCGGCCGGCGAGCTGAGCACCTACACGGCGATCGGCGACGCCACCAATGTCGCTGCCCGAATCCAATCGGCGGCACGTCCGGGGGCGCTCCTCATCGCTCGAACCACCTACGAGCTGATTCCGAACGACGTTGAAGTCAGCGCTCTCGATCCCGTCGAGGTGAAGGGGAAGGCCGAACCGATCGACGTCTTCGAGGTTGTGAGCGTTGTCACCACCAACACCCGCCGGCGCGGCATCCCGGGGCTGCGGAGCCCGATGGTCGGTCGCGACGCTGAGTTCGGCCAGGTGATCGACCTCCTGAACATCGCTGCGGCCGGCGCCGGTCGCCTCGCCGTCGTCATCGGAGAGCCGGGTGTCGGGAAGAGCAGGCTCGTGTCCGAACTCGAGATCGCCGTTGGCGAGATGGACGGGGCGATGATCGCGGTGGGCCGGTGCGCGTCGTTCGACGAGGTGCGCCCCTACCACCTGATGGCCTCGCTGGTCTGCGCACTCGCTGGCGTCTCAATCTCCGACGCTCCGGACGTGATAGCCGAGGCAGTGACCGAGGTGTGCGACCGAGCGACCGCCGATGCCGACCCCGATGCGCTACTCCAGATGATCGGCATCGCCGACGGGTCGGGCGACGATCCCGAAGTGCAACATGACGCCTACGCCGAGGCCTTCGGAGCGCTCATGGCGACGGCCGCCGAACGGAACCAACCCCTGGTCTTGGTCGCCGAGGACGCACACTGGGCCGACGCATCGTCCGCTGACCTGCTATCCAAGCAGTTCCCGAGGATGGAGGTGCTGCCCATCCTTGGTGTGTTGGTCACTCGACCCGATCGAGCCTCCCACGGATGGACGATTCTCGAACAAGCGCGACGTGAGTTTGGCGAGGCGCTCGTCGAAATCACGATCGGACCGCTCGAGCCGGAGTCGAGCCGTGAACTCGTGGCGAATCTGCTCGCGATTGAATCCCTGGCCCCTGATGTGCGGGCCATGATTCTCGACAAGGCCGAAGGCAACCCGTTCTTCCTCGAAGAGGTCGTGCGGATGCTCGTCGATCGACACCTGATCGAAGAAGCCGACGGTCGGTGGGTCGCGAAGCAGCAGATCGAGGAACTCGACGTGCCGGGGAGTCTTCAGGGTCTGCTGGTCAGTCGGATCGATGACCTCGACCCCGCCGCCCGATCAATCGCCGCAGTTGCTGCAGTGATCGGCAGGGAGTTCGAGACGGATATCCTCGGTGCGGTCGCCGGCGACGACCAACGTGCGGGCATCCGCAGTGCGCTCAGCGACCTCGAGGCACACGGCGTCGTCAAACTCGTCGCCACGACACCGACGATCGCCTACCGCTTCCGGCATGCGCTCCTCCACGATGTCGTCTACTCGTCGATTCTGCGACGGCGCCGCAGAGACCTCCACCGAGAGGTTGCGCGGGCGATCGAGTCGAAGCATCCCGACCGTCTCGAAGAGCTCTCTCCTGTGCTTGCCAGGCACTACACCGAGGCCGGTGATTGGGAGCACGCCCTGTCCCAAACGGTGGTGGCTGCCGAGACCGCCCTTAGGCGCCACGCCACCAAAGAGGCCTACCAGTTCTATCTGCAGGCGATCCAGCTCGCCGAGCAGAGTGCCACACCGGTCTCGACACGAACCTGGCTCAAGCTCAACCTTGGCGCCGCACACGCCAGCATCAGGTTCACCCCGGGTGGCGAGAGCCTCGACAGGCTGGAAGCCCTCCGGAGCGCCACAGAGGATCTTGGGGATACCGACCTCATCGGGCAGGTGTACAGCTTGATTCTCACCGTCCGAACAATGGGATCCGAGTGGTACGGCGATGCGGGCTTTCGCGACGTCATGGACAAGGCCTACGCCCTGGCGCCATCCCTCGACGATCGGGGTCTTGCGGCAAGGCTCACTGGGCTGATGGGCCAGGTGCTCCGGGGCAACGACGAATTCCTCGAGGCCGCATCGCTCATGGGCGACGCCGTGGCGCCGCTCGAATTGTCGGGCCGAACCACCGACGCGGCGATGAACGCCATCATGACGGCCGACGTGCTCGGGCAGCACGGGGACTTCGAAGCGGCACATGGGTGGATCGAGCGTGGGCTGAACTTGGCCCGCAGCAGCGGCAACCCGACGGCGATCGCGGACGCAAATCTCATCAAAGGACGACTCCTCGCGACACAAGGTGAGGTGGAAGAGGCGCTGCACCACACGCGCCGGGGCATGGAACTTGCTGCCGACGCGGAAAACCTCTACTGCGAACTCGTTGGGAACTTCCTGGTCGCCGACCAGCAGCTCCGCTTGGGTCAAGCAGCGGACGCCATCCCTCATCTCGAGAAGAGCTTCGAACTGGGGGAGTACTGCAACGCTGCTGGGTTCATGATGCTTGGACGAGCATGGATCGCTTCAGCGAAGGCACAGCTGGGTGACGTCGATCCTGACGCCTATGCCACGTCCCTCGAGCAGGCCGTGGCGGGACGGTCGCGTTCCGGCGAGGCGGCCGTGCGGCTCCACCGGGGGATCATGGTGGCGAGCATGCCGAATCCGGACTGGGATTCGGCCTTTGCCGACTTCGAACGGGCGATAGCTCTGCTGGACGAGATCGAGGCGCGGCCGGACGAAGCGAGAGCTATCCAGGCCTACGCGATGGCGCTCGATGCGGCCGGGCGTCCGGAAGGCGTGGCCAGACGCGCCGAGGCATCACAACGCTTCGAGAGCCTTGGAATCTCCGTTGGGACGGATCCGGCCTGAGGAAACCCGCCATTTCGGCGACATGGCGGGCTGTCACGGCGTAGATTGGCTGCACGTGTCCGTCGCGCCAAGAGGAGTCGCCATGCCGTTCGAGACGATCCCCGAAAAGATTCTCCATACCGGGACGCGCCGTGCATCGGACGATGCATACGCCGTTCGGCACGATGACCAATGGATACCGACGAGCTGGTCCGTGTACGTCGACCAGGTGAGGGCTGCTGCCCGTTCCCTGATCGCTCTCGGCGTTGAGCCCGGAGCCGCGGTATCGATCCTCGGTACCAACACACCCGAATGGGTCATCTTTGACGTGGCCGCCATGGCGATCGGTTCTACGCCGGCAGGTATCTACCCGACGAGCTCACCCGAAGAGTGCGCCTACGTCCTCAACCATTCGCAGTCGCCCGTGGTGCTGGTGCAGAACGACGGGCAGCTCGAGAAGATCCTTGCGGTTCGCGACGGCATCCCGAGCTTGAACCACATCGTTCTCATGCCGGGGACGGCGTCCGATGCCGACGGCGTACTGACGTGGGACGAGTTCGTCGGCGCGGGTGCCGATGTCGGGACGGGCGCGGTTGACGACCGACTCGCGGCGCTCGGTCCGCACGATGGCGCGGTCCTCATCTACACCTCGGGCACGACCGGTCCGCCCAAGGCCGTCGTCCTTCCCCACGAAGCGCTTGTGTTCCTCGTTGAGGCGGTGCAAGGGTTTGTTGATCTCGGCCCGACCGATTCCGCCGTTTCGTATCTGCCGTTGTCCCACATCGCGGAGCAGATCGTCTCGATCCTCGCTCCGGCGGTCATGGGAATCAAGATCTACTTCGAGCCGGACATCTTCAGGCTCGCGGACACGCTCAAAGAGGTTCGGCCTACCGCATTCTTTGCCGTCCCGCGGGTGTGGGAGAAGTTCTATGCGGCGGTCTCGGAGAAGCTGGGTGAGGCAAGCGGGGTGAAGGCGACGATAGCCAATCGGGCACTCTCGGTGGGACGTCAGCACACGGAGGCGCTCAATCGTGGGGAGCAACCCGGAGGCCTGCTGGCCGCGCAATACGGCCTCTTTGACAAGCTCGTCTACTCCAAGGCCAAGGAGGCCATGGGCCTCGATCGGTGCCGATTCATGTTCTCATCGGCTGCGCCGCTCTCGCCGACCATCGCCGAGTTCTTCGGTGGCCTCGGAATGCAGCTGCTGCAGCTCTACGGCCAGTCGGAATGCACGGGCGTCTGCTCTTTCAACACACCGAGCGAGAATCGGATCGGATCGGTCGGCCCAGCCGTCCCGGGCGTCGAGCTCCAGATCGCAGGGGATGGTGAGATCCTTGTCCGGGGTCCCAACCTGTTCCTCGGGTATCTGAACGACCCAGAGGCCACAGCGGAAGCCCTCACCGAAGACGGTTGGCTGAAGTCGGGTGACATCGGTGAGATCGACGACGACGGGTACCTGTTCATCACCGACCGCAAGAAGGACATCATCATCACCGCCGGCGGGGAGAATGTGACTCCATCGTTGATCGAGACCGCGCTCCAGATCAATCCGCTGATCGGGACGGTCGTGGTGATTGGCGATCAGCGCCCGTTCCTCACCGCGCTGATCTCTGTCGATCCCGAGGTTGCTGAAGGGATGACCGACGACGAGGTGCAGGCTTCAGTGCAGTCCGCCGTGGACGACGTGAACGCGACGAACGCTCGGGTGCGGCAGTTGAAGAAGTTCGTCATCCTCGACGAGCCGCTCTCGATTGAGCACGGAGAGTTGACGCCGACAATGAAGGTGAAGCGGAAGGTCGTCCGCGACCACTTCACCGATCAGATCGAGGCGATGTACAGCTGAGGCCTACCATCGCGCGATGAGCACCATTGCACCCTTCGGATCGTGGGAGTCACCAGTCGCGGCAGCGGACACCGTCTCAGGCATCGTTCGCTTCTCAGACATTCAGTACGACGAGGACTCGCTGTACTGGCTTGAGATGCGCCCATCGGAAGGCGGGCGAACGGCGCTCCTACGGCGCGGCCCCAACGGTGACATCGCCGAGGTGTTGCCTGATACGGTGAGCGTCCGCACGATGGCCCACGAATACGGCGGTGGGGCGTACCTGGCCGACGACGGAGCGGTCGTTTACTCGGATTCCGAGGACCAACGGCTGTACGGAGCGGACGCGGGTCGGGGAGCGGTGCCGCTGACGGCCGAACCGGAAAGGTCGCGATCCATACGGTTTGCCGACGCTGTGCGGATGGCGGACGGGACGCTGCTCGCTGTTCGTGAGACGCACCCGGTCGAGGGAGAAGCGGTCAACGAATTGGTCGCCATCGGTGCCGACGGCGCACCCACGGTCATTGCGACGGGCAGCGACTTCTACACGTCACCGAGGGTGTCGCCCGATGGCACACGACTGGCCTGGATCGAGTGGGACCACCCCAACATGCCGTGGGACGGGACGCGCCTCGTCGTTGCCGACGCAGGCAACCCAACCGAGCGGAGCGTGGTAGCCGGCGGAGACGACGAATCGGTCGTTCAGCCCGAGTGGGACACCGATGGAAGCTTGGTCTTCGTCTCGGATCGCACCGGCTGGTGGAACCTCTACCGTTTCGACGGCGAGAAGACCAGCCCGATCGTAGCAATGGATGCCGAATTCGCCGGGCCGGTCTGGGTGTTCGGATCCTCGTGGTACGGATTCCTCTCCGAAGGCAGGATTGCTGCGGTCATTACCGAGAACGGGACACAACGACTCGGGATCATCGCTCGTGACGGCACGGTGGCGCACGCCGATCTCGACTATTCGAGCTACGGCTACCACCTCATCACCGACGGCGATCACCGCGTCTGGTTCATCGCTGCCCACCCGCACCGACCGACGGCGCTCGTTGAGTTCGACGCCGATACCGGACAGTCCGCGACTGTGCGTTCGAACCCCTCGGGCGTCGACGCCGCGTACGCGACCGATCCACGGCTCATCTCGTTCCCTACGACGGGCGGTGATACCTCGCACGCCGTCTACTACCCGCCCGCGAATCCCGAGTTCGAGGGACCAGCAGGGGAGCGCCCGCCGCTGCTCGTCCATATCCACGGCGGGCCGACCTCAAGCGTCGCCCCGGTGTTCAGTATGGAGACCATGTTCTGGACCTCCCGCGGGTTCGGCGTCGTCGATGTCAACTACCGCGGCTCCACCGGCTTCGGAAGGGCGTACCGCGAGAAGCTCGAAGGGGAGTGGGGGGTCGTCGACGTCGACGACGCAGTTGCAGCTGCCGAGTACCTTGCATCGATCGGCGACGTCGACAGCGACCGTCTCGCCATCAGCGGCGGGAGCGCGGGCGGTTACACAACACTCGCGGCCCTGGCGTTCCGGGATTGCTTTGCCGCCGGCGCTTCCTACTACGGCATTGCCGACATCGAGATGCTGATGGGCGATAGCCACAAGTTCGAGTCTCGCTACGAGACGAGCCTGATCGGCAGCGACCCCGTGGTATGGCGTGAGCGATCACCGTTGTACTCCGTCGAAGAGATCGACGTGCCCGTGGCGTTGTTCCAGGGGCTGGAGGACAAGGTCGTTCCTCCGAACCAGGCGGTCGTGATCGCCGAGGCGCTCGCTCGCCGCAGGATTCCTCACGTGCACATCGAATACGAGGGCGAGGGGCACGGATTCCGTCAGGCCGCAAACGTCATCCGCAGCCTCGAGACCGAGCTGGCCTTCTATGGGATCGTGTTCGGGTTCACGCCCGCCGGAGACATCCCCGTGCTCGACCTCGGATACGGGCCGGGGGAAGGCCGCCGCGATGACTGACGGTCCTGCGATCCAGGATGCCTATCCAGAGGACGTATCCCACTGCTTCGGTTGTGGACGACTCAACGAGGTCGGTCACCAGATCAAGACCCGCGCGGTTGACGGTGGCACGGAGACCGACTTCACACCGGAGTCCTTTCACATCGCCGTTCCGGGGTATGTGTATGGCGGCATTGTGGCTTCGATCATCGACTGTCACTCGACCGGTTCGGCCGCGATCTTTGCGATGCAGCGAGACGGCGACGAGGTCGGCGCCGATCCGTCACCGCGATTCGTCACGGCCCATCTTGAGGTGAACTACCTGCTGCCGACGCCGCTCGGCACGATGCACCTCACCGGTCGACTCGTCGAACTCACAGGCCGCAAGGCACTCGTTGAGACCGACCTCTCAGTAGATGGAGTCGTGACAGCCACGGGCTCAGCAGTCCTCGTCGCGATTCCGGAAGAGCGTTGGCAATCGCCCGGTTGAAGCCCCGGGATTTTCTCGCTCAGATCGGTGCCGCTATCTGGGCCCGTCGATAGCCTTGGATGAGGTCCCCGGGGGGTGTTCTTTCGGGGGTCGGCAACCCCGCAGGTTGGAAGGCATGTGTCTGCTCGTCCGTCCTGTGCTTGGCCTCACAATCCAGACTGTTCATCGAATTGGGCTGCACCATTCCCCCTCCTTCCTCCCGCAGCCCAGACCGGTGGGCTGCGGACGACCATTCGGCCCCAACCGATGGTCGTCCAAGCCGACCGCTTCGTGCCGTATCCCCCCTTCGGCACGAAGCGGTCATCTTCTCGCAACCCAGGGTTCTCCACCTCGTATATGACGCCGTCAGCCCGCGGAATGGGAGGCCATATCGGTCTCGATCATTCTGTGGGCTGACGGCGCCAAATAGAAAGCGGAGAACCCTGGGTTCGCGGCGTTTTCGGGGTCCTGTTGTCTGCCTGCGCTAGCCTCGGGGTATGGACCAAACGACCCGCGCGCTCAAGGGCGTAGAGCTCGCGACCATCGACGAGGGGACCGGTGACGCGGTCGTCCTGATTCACGGTTTCCCCGAGCTTGCCTACTCGTGGCGCCACCAGGTGTCCGCACTCGCCGGCGCGGGGTTCCGAGCAATTGCCTATGACCAGCGCGGCTATGGCGGCTCATCCAAGCCGGACACCATCGATTCCTATGGCGTGACCACCCTCGCCGCGGATGCCATCGGCCTGCTCGATCTCCTCGATATCGAGCGTGCAACGTTCGTCGGTCATGACTGGGGCAGCATCGTCGCCTGGACGGCTGCGGTCCTCCACCCCGCTCGCGTCGACAAGGTCGTGAGCCTGAACGTGCCATATCGCGGCTGGTGTGCCGGCTTCCCGTCGACCGAGGTCATCCGGGAGCACCTGGCGGACCGCTTCGGGTACGTGCTGGGCTTTCAGGAGGTCGGTACTACGGAGGCAGCCTTCGAGAGCGATCCGAACGCCTGGTTGCGTGCCATCTACATGGGGATCGCGGCGGATCCGATGTTCATGAGCGACGACGAGTTCGCGGTGTACCTCCACGCGTTCGAGCGCGGTGGCCTGTTCGGACCACTCGGCTCGTATCGCAATATCGACGCCAACGCCGCGGCGACCAAGCATCTGGCCAATGCTCCAATCACCCAGCCAACCCTGATGCTCACTGCTGATCGAGACCCGATTCTCCCCGCGACGCTCGCTGACGGGATGAGCCGCTGGGTCCCCAACCTCAAGGTTGTGCCGATCAACGGAAGCGGCCACTGGACGCAGCAGGAGCAACCTGATCAGGTCAACGATGCAATCATCCGCTTCCTGAGGAGAGAGTCGAGACTGGGTTGAAGCGTCTTCGAGATTGGTTGTTCACCGTGCCCACTGTGGCCGCATTCGGCCTCACGCTCGCCGTGTTTCACCTCATCGGATTGTGTGCGTTGCCGTTCGGCCAGCGCCCATTCGAGAAGGTGATGGCCGGGCTGCAGAAGACGCTCGTGGCCGTGTTCCGCATCTCCGGGATCCGCGTGGTGACCGAAGGCAAGGACGGCTTCGCGTCCGACGGCGGCTTCATCTTCGTGTCGAACCACCAGTCGATCTACGACGTGCCGATCTTCGGAGGTCTGCTGCCGCAGAACTATCCGAAGTATGTCGCGAAGAAGGAACTCGCCAGAGGCCTCCCGAGCGTCTCGCTCAACCTGCGCTACGGCGGCAATGCCCTCATCGACCGAGAACACCGCGACCAGGCAATGGACGCCATCGCCGAGATGGCAGCCGAGGCCGAGCGGCGCGACGTGTCGGTGGTGATCTTCCCTGAGGGAACGCGCTCCCGTGTCGGTGAACTCGGCGATTTCCGGGTCGGTGGTCTCGCCGCCATCATGGAGGCCGCACCGAACCTGCCGATCATCCCGACCGCCATCGAAGGTTCGTGGCGAGTCTTCCAGCGCAACATGTTCCCGATCCCGTACGGAACCAAGGTCCGGGTGCGGTTCGGCGAACCGATGTTCCGACTGCCTGGCGAGTCGCCGGTCGAGATTCTCGATCGCTGTCAGGCCTGGATCGCGCAGACGCTCCAGGAGTGGCGATCCGCCGACCGCGCCGCCTGATACGCTGCGTTCATGGAAGAAGAACGCATTGGCCTGTTCATTGACTACGAGAACCTCGCGATCGGCGCGCGGGAGGACCTTGGCATCGAATTCGATTTCAAGCCCGTCGCCGATGCCCTCGCAGAACGCGGCCGTGTCGTAGTCCGACGCGCCTACGCCGACTGGACGTACTTCGAGAAGGATCGTCGGATGCTGACGGACAACCAGATCGAATTGATCGAGATCCCGCAGCGCAGAGGTGCGGTGCGCAAGAACGCCGCAGACATCAAGATGGCGGTCGACGCCGTGGAGCTCGCCTTCGAGCGTGACTACGTCACGATGTTTGTGCTGTGCACCGGCGACTCGGACTTCACCCCGCTCGTACACAAGCTGCGCGAGCGCAATCGGCGCGTCATCGGTGTCGGTCTGAAGGACTCGACGTCGAAGCTGCTCCCCGCGGCCTGCGATGAGTTCCTCTTCTACGAGAATCTCTCGGGCGTCGACATCCCGGACCGCAAGCCGAAGAAGGAGCGCCCGAAGCAAGAGCGGGAGAAGGTGGCGACCACGACCACCGAGTCGCCCGACGCGCTCATCGTCCCTACCCTCGCCGGGCTCATCCGGGCCGGCAATGGCGACGTGCGGGCATCGAGTCTCAAGCGTGCCCTGCTGCGCAAAGATCCGACGTTCACAGAGACCGACTACGGATTCCGCGCCTTTGGCGAACTCATGCGCCACCTCGCCGACCAGGGCGTCGTCGAACTCGACTACGACGACTCTCAGGGCGATCCCGCGGTTCGGTTCTCGAAGTCCGGCAGGGGAGAGGAAGCCAGCTTCGGCATGCTCCACGACGCGGTGGCGGCCCTTGGTAAGGGCGGCGTTCCCGTCGCTCTCTCCGGGCTGAAGAACGAGATGCGCAAACGCGACGGTGCCTTCTCTGAGAAGAAGCTCGGATACTCCGGCTTCCTCCAGTTTGTGAAGGCGGCGGCTGCAGGCGGCTTCATCGATCTCCTCTGGGATGACGACACCGAGGACTACGTGGTGTCTGCCCCGTAGATCAGGTCTCCTAGAATTCGACGTTGCGTGGCGTGCGCGGGAACGGGATGACGTCCCGGATGTTCTGCATGCCGGTCGTGAACTGAACCACCCGCTCGAGTCCGAGCCCGAATCCTGAGTGCGGCGCGCTGCCGAATCGGCGCAGGTCGAGGTACCACCAGTAGTGCTCCTCGTCCATGCCCTTGATCCGCATGCTGTCGGCGAGCACGTCGAGACGCTCCTCGCGCTGGCTCCCTCCGACAATCTCCCCGATGCCGGGAACGAGCACATCCATGGCGGCGACGGTCCTACCGTCGTCGTTCCTCCGCATGTAGAACGCCTTGAAGTCGAACGGGAAGCTGGTCACGATCACCGGCTTCTTGAACACCTTCTCGGTGAGATAGCGCTCATGCTCGGACTGCAGGTCGTCGCCCCAGCCGGCCGGGAACTCGAAGGACTCGTCTGCCTTTGCCAGCAGGTCGACCGCCTCGGTGTAGGTGATCCGCTCGAAGCTGCTGTCAGCGACCGCCGTCAGCGTGTCGAGCAGCGTGTCGTCGACCCATTGATTGAAGAACTCGAGGTCGGAGAGGTTGTGGTCGAGCACATACCGGACGAGGTACTTGACGTAGTCCTCTGCGAGGTCGCTGTTGTCGTTGATGTCGGCGAACGCGACTTCGGGTTCGATCATCCAGAACTCGGCGAGGTGCCGACGCGTGTTCGAGTTCTCGGCACGGAACGTTGGGCCGAACGTGTACACACGGTCGACGGCGAGCGCGTAGGCCTCGGCGCTGAGTTGACCGCTCACTGTGAGGAACGCTGACTGCCCGAAGAAGTCCTGGGAGTAGTCGACGGCTCCGTCGTCAGTACGGGGCGGGGATCCCGGGTCGAGTGTCGTGACCCGGAACATCTCGCCGACACCCTCCGCGTCGCTCGCCGTGATCAGCGGCGTGTGCAGATAGAGGAAGTCGCGGTCCTGATAGAACTGGTGTGTCGCATACGACAGCGCACTCCGGACCCGTGCCACAGCACCGATCGTGTTGGTGCGTGGTCGCAGATGAGCAATCTCGCGCAGATGCTCGAACGAGATCCGCTTCTTCTGGAGGGGATAGGTCTCAGGGTCGGCCAGTCCGAACACCTCGACCTCGGTTGCCTTGATCTCGACGCGTTGACCCTTCCCCGGCGATTCGGTGACGACGCCGGTGAATCGGGCAGAACTGCCGATCGAGAGGCTGAGGACATCGGACTCGTAGTTGGGGAGTTCGTTGTCGGCGATGATCTGGAGACCGGTCATCGTCGACCCGTCGGTGAGTTCGATGAACGAGAACCCGCCCTTCGAGTCGCGGCGCGTCCTGATCCAGCCGGCCACGGTGACGGTGGCTCCGAAGTCTTCACGGTTGAGGACGTGCTTGACGAGTTCGCGTTTCATCTGCTGCTCCTTGACGAATCGAGACGATAGCCCCGGATTGTCCGTGGGGGAACCGCCGGGGGAGCGACGTCGTCCTTCCTGCCCCGAGGCCAGGCGGACGATGCGGCGTCTTGTGCGAAGTCTGCGGCTCGGCGCCGTCTTCGGATTCCTTTTGCTTCAAGGATTCCTGCGAATTACACTTGTGTAACACACGGAGGGGATTCATGGCGGTAGCAGTACGAGAGTCGACGATCACCGACGTTGATCGCGTGATGGAGGCGACGCTTGATGTGTACGCCCGTCGCTGCGATCTCGCCACCGAGATGCCGCTGGCAGAACTCCTCGCCGTTCCCTCTGACCTCGGCACAGTCCGTGCTGTGGTCGGTGGTGCAGACCGCACCGTCGAGATCGTGCTCGACTCGGACGTTGACGCAGGCGCCCTCGCATCGGCGGCCTGGGCTCTGACGGCCAAGGGATTCTCGACGGTTGTCCTCGTGTCACTCGACCGTCTCGGGGAAGCTCACGAAGGGCTCCGGGGGACCCCGTGTCGTCTCCAGGGATGGTGGACGACCGAGGATGCGGTCGTGTTCGGGGCATTCGAGACGCCCTGATGGGATCGCTCCGCAGTCGGCGGAACCCCTAACCTCTCATCATGCCGGTTCCCCTCTACACCCAGACCGTGATTGCCCTGGTGTGGGACTTCGACCGAACCCTCATCCCAGGGAACATGCAGGACCCGATCTTCGAGGCCTACGACGTCGACCCCTCGATCTTCTGGGCGGAGGTCGACGGCCTCGTCGAGTACTACCGCCGCCAGGGCATCCGCATCCAACGGGACGTCGCCTACCTCGGCCATCTTTTGACCTACGTGCGCGAAGGCATCTTCAAGAACCTTACGAACGAACGACTCTTCGAGTTGGGTGCAGAACTCGTGGCTGCCCCGGGGATGCCCGAGTTCCTCGAGGAGACACGGCAGCGCGTCGCCGACATTCCTGAGTTCGCCTCCGAGGGGATCTCCGTCGAGCACTACGTCGTGTCGACCGGGATTCTGCCGATGATTGAGGGCAGCGTATTCGCCGGCCACGTGGACGACATCTGGGCGAACACACTCATTGAGATACCAGCCCCTACCGGCTACCTCGACCAACTCCCAGTGGCATCTGCGCCCGCTCCGGTCACCCACCTCGGATACACGATCGACAACACCGCAAAGACCCGCGCGCTGTTTGAAATCAACAAGGGCATCAACCGCAACTCCGATGTCGATGTCAACGCCCGGATCGGCGAGGAGGAGCGGCGGGTTCCGCTCCGTCACATGATCTACATTGCCGATGGCCCGTCCGACGTGCCCTGCTTCTCAATCCTCAACCACAATGGCGGCAAGACCCTGGGCGTGTACACCCTCGATCCGATCGACAACCACCGACGGGTCAAGCAGCTCCAGGAACAGGGGCGGATCCAGGGGATGGCCGAGGCCGACTTCCGTCCCGGCAAGGCCGCCTATCTGTGGCTGATGGACAGCATCGAGCAGATCGGGTACGAGATCATCGAGGCCCGCCGCCAGGCGTTCGCTGCGATCCCGAAGGCCCCTGGCCACGCGTAGGGTTCAGGCGCCAGTCGGCTACGCCTCGACGCGGGAGGCGCCGTTGGACTCCAGCACGCGCTGAAGCTGGTCCTTCTTGACGAGACCGGACGCTCGCCAGCGCTGCGTTGGCCGCGCCATCGCCCGCTTCTTGGTGCCCTGGGCCTTCTTCTGTGCCTTCTTCGACTTCTTGTCGGGAGGCCGAGCGATCACGACCGTGGTGGGGGTCGAACGGATCTTGTAGGTCTCGATGGCGCCGGGGACGCGCCCGATGTCGGCCTTGACGACGTGCGCCGTCTCGCCGTACTCACGGGCGAGTTCGTTGACGATTCCGTCCATCACCTGACACGGAGCGCAACCGACCTGGAAGAAGTTGATCAGAACCGGCCGTCCCGACGCAACCATCGGCTGCAGTTCGTTGAGGCGGTGGATTTTGCGAGCTTTGGTCTTGCGCTTGAACATGAGGTCCTCTCCGGTGTCCGTGCTTCGGCGGACGGGGTCCGGGAAGTAAACCCCGATCAGGATGCAATTGATACCTCTCTCGCTCCTCTGACCACCGCAGCGACCAGAATGGTCAGTGCGACCGCAGCGGTCGCACCACGACACGGGAGCGGACAATGGCGAAGATCCACGGAGGGCGGGCAATCGCCAAGGCGCTGCGAGCGGAAGGCGTCGACACCATCTTCGTTCTGACTGGTGGACACATCCTCCCGAGCATCGACG
>Ga0316197_10000963_pt1 | contig 20428 bp, 11 predicted proteins | sample OudBiesiAoxic_MG_FD_204939 | JGI IMG/M metagenome (GOLD analysis project Ga0316197, IMG submission 204939) | Coastal sediment microbial communities from Oude Bieten Haven, Netherlands - site A oxic | ecosystem: Environmental > Aquatic > Marine > Coastal > Sediment | place: Netherlands... | reverse complement strand
TTGTCGGCGAGCAACCTCTCTTCTACCGGCAGATCGGGAGACGGGGTTCTCTTCGCCCGATCGAGCTCGTCGTGCGAGAGGCCGATGCGGTCGTCGAGGTGGCGGGTCCAGGTCTGAGCCCCGATCTGTTTGACCCGCTCGATCCGATCGTCGTTCATGAAGGTCTCGCCCGAGTTTTCCGCGTTCAGAAATTGAACGAGCACTCGAGTACCAACGCCATGGCGGCGACGACCGTGATCATGATCCAAAGTAGATATTGCCAGCGCAATTGATCGGCCGCTACATCTGCCGCACCGAGCACCAGATAGGGCATCAAGAGCATCCAGTTACGACCTACCTCCAGTCGAGCACCTCCGCTCAATAGAAGAAGGCCCACGGTGACCCCAACAATCAAAATCAATCGCCCGCCATCACTCACAGCGGCAATTCCTTGTCTCTTCATTATTCGACCCTCACGAACGCATTTCGTGATGAAAAGCATGCTCCAGACGACACCACCGAAAACCACGATCTCGATGCAGTTGTAGAGAAGAGACTCGAAATAGCCACGACCAGATATTTCGTAAAACGCCTGATTGTTTGTCATGGCGAGTAAGAACCGGCCGATTGGTCGGAGGCCGGCGAAAGCTGCCGCAATAAGGGCCACACACCCCAACCCGAGCCATATTCCAAAAATCGACCATCGGTTCCGCCAACGCCTCTCGGAATTCAACAATAGGAGAATCGAGCCGCACATGAATGCAATCGGGGCGAATGAATAGCTGATGATTCCACCAATGCCCAAGATCGCCACGTTGGCCACCAGGATCAGATTGCTGCGGCGTCGAGTCAATTCGACTGCAGTCCAGATCGCGGCCAATCCCAATATTGGAACGACGGCGTCCGGCATTGCACCGAAAAGGTGCACGGATGGAATGACCGCGGAACAGGCCGCCAACTTGATCGCTATTTCGTCATCCCATAATCGCCTCGTCACCAGGTAGACACCGAGAGGTATCAAAGCGATACAGAAGAGATGGAAAAGCGCCACCAGGCTGGCCGCAGCAACGATCGAGTCATCGACTGGAAGCTGCAGATCGGCTCGTTCAAGGGGCGGTCGGAGTTCAAAAAGTGATCTTTCAGCTATCGCGGAACTCATTCCGGGGGACGATTCTGTTGCGCGAACGATGCCCCCATAAAGAACAACCAACCCCGCCGGATAGTTGGTGAGGCGTCTCTCGTGTACTGGCGCCGCCCAATAGCCGGCCTGTGCCCGTACGAAGTCTTGCGCGACATATTCGCCCACTGCGTCCATTTGAGTTGCCTGGAAGAAGAACGGATTTGCGTGCGGATAGGCAACCAGTACAACCCGCGGTAACCACAGCTGACCCGGAAGCGGCCGGTGAAGGCTCAGATTCAGACCGGCACACACAATGCATATTGTTGCGATGGTGGCAGCCACTCCGACATACCTGCGGAGCATCGGAATGAAACCCAGAGCCACTCCGAGACCGAAACCGATCGCGACCGATACCGGACTCCACAGGGTGGAGAGACTACCGCGATATGAAAGGGTCCACTGATCAGCCGGGCCGAGAGGCAACAACCGAGCTGCGAGTGCGATGATGAACACCCCGGCCAGCACAGCCAGCATCCATACCCTGCCTCCATTTTGGAAGGCCGAATCTGCCCGGCCAGCCTCGGTCTTTTCATCGCCGTTCAATGTTTCCAGGCTAGCACGACGAACTGGCGTGGTATTAATTTTCGATCCAATCGCCAACGTGTGACGGCCCGAGTCTTCAACCGGTCTCCGGCAACGACTCCTCGAACCTATATTCTCAAGAACCTGCCTGCTGATTTCCGGAGCCAGAGTCAGTTACCGAGATTGCTACGGTTTCGTCAGATACGCCGACACATCAACCTCATCCAACTGTTCGGGGCGCAGGTATGCCTCGCCGTATTTACGAAAAACTCCCGAGGTGAGGAAGAGGTCAAAAAGATCGGGGCAGACGTGGCCCTCGTCGCGAAAGGAGCTCATGATGCGCAGCGAGGTGCTGAGCTTCTTCGGCGGTTTGTAGGGGCGGTCGGAGGCGGTCAGCGCCTCGAAGATATCGGCGACCGCCATGATCCGGGCCAGCACCGAGAGATCATCGGCGCCGAGTCGACGCGGGTAACCGGTGCCGTCGAGCTTCTCGTGGTGGTTGCCGGCCCACTCGGGGACCCGCCGGAGCTCTTTCGGAAACGGCAACTGGCCGAGCATGTTGATGGTCTCGACGATGTGCTCGTTGATCTTGAACCGTTCCTCGGCGGTGAGCGTCCCCCGCTGGACGCAGAGGTTGTAGATTTCGCCGTGGTTGTATAGGTGCTCGGGAACATCCATTTTGAAACCGTGTGGGTTGTCACCAAAGGGCGACCCATCGCGATAGACCAGGTGTTCGACCTTGTCGGCGAGGAGCTTCTCTTCTACCGGCAGATCAGCCGACGGAGTTCGCTTCGCGCGTTCGAGTTCGTCGTGGGAAAGCCCAATGCGGTCGTCGAGGTGGCGGGTCCAGGTCTGGGCGCCGATTTCTGTGATCCGTTCAATCCGCTCATCATTCATGAAGGTCTCGCCCGAGTTGCACTCGGCGATGAACTGATAGTCTCGGCGGATCTCATCGAGACGACGCTCCAGGCGATCCTTCGCATCGGCGCTATTGGCCGCACCTTCGTTCAGTGACTGCAGGTACTCGATCTCCGCATCCCGCCACAGGACCTCGAAACGAGTTCGGATCTCGTGCAATCGGTTGGTAATGGTCTCGAGCCGGGTCGCCTTGTCGACCACGTACTCGGGCGTCGTGAGTTTGCCGGAGTCGTGAAGCCAGCTGGCCACTTCGAGTTCGTACCACTCGTCGTCGGTGAGTCCGAATTCGGCAAACGGCCCCTCGTCCGAGTCGTGGGCCGCGCGCGCCAGGTCCTTTGCGATTTCGGGCACCCGCTGGCAGTGACCGTGGGTGTAGGGCGACTTCGCATCAATTGCTCCCGCCACCATGTGGATGATGGCGTCGAGCAGGTCCTTCTGAGCCTGAAGCAGCCGCCGCAGATCGAGCGCGACCGCGGCATCCCCGGCAATAGCTTCGATCGACGGCACGACCTCGGGGTCGAAGGCCATGACCTCGCCTGCGGAAGAACGGGCGTTCACCAGCTGGAGCACTCCGACAATCTCATCCTTCTGATCGGTCAGCGGCACGTTGAGCAGCGATTTGCTCGCGCCATCCTTCCATCCATACCGCTCGCAAATCGCGGAATGATCAAACCGTCGATCTTCAACGAGATCGTTTATCCGCATCGTCTCTGTTTTCCGGGCAACTTCAGCCTCGAGGGCCGTTTCATTCTCGAGCAGAACCGGATCGAACGGTGGTTCAGCACCGCTGGTCCCACCAAAATGCACGTCCGTTTTTTCGTTTTCGATAATTGCCGGTTCGAGAGCCGCCTCATCGTCGGAGACCATCAAGATGGCGCCACCATCGGCGTGGGCGATAGCGCACGCCTCGCGCAAGATCATCTCCAGGAGTTTCTTGTAGTCCTTTTCGGCCGACAGCGCCTTGGAGATGGCGAAGAACTGCTGCAGTGAATGTTTCATCACGCCCATGGTGTTGGCGAGCTCATCCACCTCGGCGATGCGCGAACGCACCGTCATAGGTCGACCGAGCTTGAAGTGCCGGATCTGCTCCGCCTCCCGCGCCAACCCGCGCAATGACGAGGAGAGGCCGCGCGAAACCGCGAGCACGATGCCGGAGGCGATGATCAGCAGAGCGATGGCCATCAGGACGCTCTGGTTCCGGATCCGATCGACGTCGGCGAGCAGCTCGGACCGCGGGATCAGCGTCGCGAGGAAGACATCGCCACCCCGCCGCGTCGGCACCGTCGAGACCGAGGCAAACCACTTCTCTCCTGCCGCATCCAACTCGAACCGGCCGCCATCCTCCCCTTTTTCGAGATGGGCCGCGAGCGCCGAGTAGACGGGGTCGTCGAGCTCGCCGAGACCGGGCATCGTCACCCGGTCGGTCGAACCAGTTCCTCGCACCGGCACCCCGAGCTCGGGAGTCGATACGGCGACGACTCTTTTCGAGGGATCGAAGATGGCGATCCTGGTCGATGGTGTCACCCTCTGTTGTGCGAGACCTGCCGATAGGTCGGCGAGCGCGAGATCGGCACCGACTACGCCGCCGCCTCGAGCCAGGCGGCGTGCAAAGCTGATCCCGACCTCGCCCGTGGTGAAGAACACGTAAAAGTCGGAGGTCACCTGATTCTGGCCACCGATCGCCAGCCGGTACCATTCGCGGTCTCGCGGATCGAAATCGGTGGTCGAAAGCGGTCTCGCGTCCAGGAGCTCGAGAGCATCATCAAAAAAGAGCAACGTTCCTCTCACTTCCTCATCGCGCTCAATGCTTTGGACTGCGAACCGACTCCCCTTCGGCGCGTCGAGGGCCTGAGCGGCCACCCGCCGATCGCCGACGGAGCGAACGAGGAAGAACTCCCCGTCCTCGTAGCCGACAAAGATCGATGACATGTGTGGGTTGAGGCGCAACGCCTCGGTCAAGACACCGAGAGTCGCAAGGCGGTCATCGAGGCTCGTCCCGGCCAGGGGCGCCGACTTCGAGGCGACATCCACGAGACTCTGCGCTGGCAAATAGACCTCGGCGATCGACGTCTGCATGTGGCGGCCGATGCGGTCCATCAGGTCATCCGCGCCCAACAGCTCGATCCTTTTCGATTCCCTGTGGAAGAAGCCAATCAGCGCGAGGCCGAAGACCACGAAGAGCGTGACAAAGACCGCGGCCAGAGTCAGGTAGAGGGGGTATCGCTTCCTGGCACCCCCGGCGGATACGTCGCGCGCCGATGTGTCGTGTGACATAGCGGTTGATTGTACCCGTCCACCCGCTCGATACTCGATGCTCGATGCTCGATGCTGGGCCCACCCGCCCATCGGATACAGGATGCAAGATGCAGGATGCAAGATCCACCCACCGGCCCGCAGAGGAACCGCAGATCACGCAAATAGACGCAGATCCAGTCGAAGGGATGCATCTGTGTGATCTGTGGGCAGTATCTATTGAGATGAATTATCGACGAAATTGATCAGTCTAAAGATATCTTCTGGATTGAAAAAAAAGCTGATAACTGGCAACTACTGTCAATTACTGGTGACTCGGTTTCAGGGCACCGAGGGCGGCGTCGCGGAAGGCACGGCCAACACCACCGGGACCAAGCTTGATGCCACCGAAAATTCGAGAAACGACGAGCAAACCCTCGAGATCGCGCTGCCTCAGAAGCTCGAGGAGCTTCATTCCAGGCCTGCCGACCTCACCGTCGTCCCGTGCCTGCTCGACGACCTGTCCGTTTTCGTCCCGCACCCGGCACGCCCAGCAATGATGACGAGCCTTGTGGTACTTCTTTTTGCGTTTTATGAGTTCTCTTCGAACTTCGTCGAGCGTTGCCGCCGGCACCGCCGCGGCGTAGAAGCGCGAACGCTGCTCGGTGATGTCGTGTTCGGAGAGATCTGTGATCCTTGGCATCACGTCAAGGATACTGGGTTTGTCCAAGCAAAGCGCAAGGCGCTAGCAAGGATGCAAGACGCAGGATGAAGGATGCAGGACCCACGCAACCCCCGAGTGCATTACGGTCGAGACTGAAACGAAGGTTTCGCGCGCTCCTGCCGCGGGAAACCCTGTAGTATCCGTACATGGAGTTCCGGTTCGGCAGATGCAGAGTGCGCATCCCGAGCGTGATCGCCGCGGTATTTTTGGCCGCGTCACTCCTGCCGTCAGCAGTCAATTCCGCCGACGGCGGGAGCCAGAAACCCTCCGAATACCAGGCGATCAAACAGCGCCTGGCCCGAGATTGGAACACCTGGAACACACGCTCCGTTCTGTCACACACCCTGCTCCCCGAGGGCTTCGGTATCAACCTCGCGTTCAAACAGGTGAAGTGGCTCGATGAGCCCTATCTGCGGGACGTTCTCTTCGGTCGAGGCAGTGATAACGCCCACATCCGCCCCGGTCCCCACACGCTCGACGGCAGCTACACGCGGCTCGACATCCAGTGGCAACAATTGTGGGCACGCGTCGAGTCTGCCCACGCCGGAAACGACCTGGTAGTTCTGCTGACCCCGGTGACCGCACAGACGCTACCCGTGAAAATGGTAGTCGAGAGCGCCCTCTACTGGAACCGTCCCGGCTCACTCGCCAAGGTCGCGAACAACCAGCTCCGGGCGACGCTGCCAACTCGGACCGTGGACGTCTACTCCACCGCCTCGCACCAGGAGGACTTCTACGTTCAGACTCAAACCCCTTACCTCGTCCTGACGCTCGAGCAACCGGTCGGTCTTTCCACCGGCACGCCGCGGACGGTCGATGAAATTCGCGTTCTCATCGAGGACGCCCGGGAAGCGATGGAAGAGACGGCAGCGGTTCACGGCGAACTCGCCGAGGCATTTGTCGCGGTCGAGGCGGGAATCGCCTGGAACCTCGTCTACGAGCCACGGTTCGACCGGGTCGTCTCCACGGTCGGCCGCCTCTGGAACGAAGAGTATGGCGGCTACTGCCTATTTGGCTGGGACAACTTCTTCCTCGCCTACATGACGTCGCTTTTCAGCCGAGACCTCGCCTTCGCCAATGTCCTCGAGCACCTTCGTGGCGCTACCGACGAGGGCTTCATCCCGAATGACAACCGCGGCAACGGCAGCAAGTCCTTCGACCGGTCACAGCCTCCGGTGGGGGCCATCATGGTCAGGGAGATATTCAAGAAATACCCCGAACGGTGGTTGCTCGAGGCCACCTTCGACGATCTACTGGCGTGGAACCGCTGGTGGATGAAGCGCCGTCTCAACGGGGGGCTCTTGAGCTACGGCTCGCACGAAGCCGAGAACCCGTTCCTCGAGCCGGCTACCCGGACCAAAAGAACCGCCGGTTACGAATCCGGGATGGATGACTCACCGATGTACGAGGGAGTGCCGTTCAGCAAGGAAAAGAACACCCTCGAGCTGCAGGATGTGGGCCTCACCAGCCTGGTGATTGCCGACTCACTGGCGTTGGTGGATATGGCGGAGGTGCTCAGGCGGGAAACCGAGGCCGCCGAGCTCAGGGAGCGCGCGGCAACCCTCTCCCGAAACCTGGAGCAACTGTGGGACGAGGAGAGCGGTTTTTATCTCAACCGCCGTTCCGATTCCGGCCAGCTCTCCCATCGACTCTCCCCCACCCTCTTCTATCCGCTGCTGGCCGGGATGCCGGAGGCAGAACGTGCGAAGAGGATGGTTGCCGACCACTTGCTGAACCCCAAGGAGTTCTGGGGTGACTGGGTGATCCCCTCGATCGCGCGCAACGACCCGGCCTTCGAAAAGCAGCGCTACTGGAAGGGCGCCGTCTGGCCTCCACTCAACTTCTTGACGTATTTGAGCCTGCGACAGGCGTGGTTCAGAGATGAGGCCACCGAGCTGGCCTCGAAATCGCTGGCGCTGCTTCTCGCCGAATGGCAGCGCCAGGGTTATGTGAGCGAGAATTATTCGGCGATCACCGGCACCGGCGACGACCAACGGCTTTCGTCAGACCGATTCCATTCCTGGGGGGCGCTGCTGGGCATCATGGCCTTCGTCGAGTCCGGCGAGATGCCGGCGCCCGAAGAATCACTCCTCGATCAATCCGAAGAGGTTGAAAGCAGATGACAGCACGCGCAGCCGCCGTGTTCTACGAACATTTTGGCGATCCGACCGGCGCAGTAGTAGCGAAAGCCCCGGGCCGGGTCACCTTGATCGGCGAGCACACCGACTACAACGACGGCTTCGTGCTGCCGACAACAATCGATCGGCACGTCGAGGTGGTGGCCCGGCGGCGATCCGATCGACGGGTTCGCGTCGTCGCCGCCGATCTCGGTGAGAGACGGGAAAACGACCTCGATAACCCGATCGATTACACCGACTCCGGGTGGCTGCCCTACGTACTGGGGGTGGTGCACGAGTTAGCCTTGCGCGGTCGGGTTAAATTCGGCGTGGACATTGTATTTCGCGGCACTGTTCCACGCGGAGCCGGCTTGAGTTCATCTGCGGCGCTCGAGGTCGCGACAGCCCTCACGCTCGACGCCGTTTTCAACCTCTGGCTCAATCCCATCGATATGGCCAGGCTCTGCCGCGATGTCGAGCAACGCTACGCCGGGGTCCGCTGTGGGATCATGGATCAGTTCGCCTCGCGCCTCGGCAGATCGGACAACGCGCTCCTCATCGACTGCCGCAGCCTCGATGCACGCCACGTACCAATGCCACTCGACGGCCACCGACTGGTGATCGTCGACAGCGGTGTCCGTCGCGAACTTGCCGACTCGACCGTCAACCAGCGGCGCGTGGAGTGCGAGGAGGCGGTCACCCTTCTGCGCGAAGTGGAGAGCTCGATCACCTCGCTGCGAGATGTGACGCTGGACATACTGGCGAAGCACAAGAACGTCCTGCCTCCGGACCTCTTTGCCCGCTGCCGGCACGTCGTCTCGGAAAATAACAGGGTGCTGGAGGCCTGCGAAAGCCTGGCCAAGAGAGATCTGCCAGCCTTCGGTCGATTGATGATTGCGTCGCACTTCAGTCTGCGCAATGATTTCGAGGTCAGCCACCCGGCCGTCGACCGGATAGTCGAAGAGGCGATCCAGGTCGACGGAGTGCTCGGCGCACGCCTCACAGGAGCCGGGTTCGGTGGCTGCACGGTCAACCTCGTAACCGAGACAGCCATACCTGATCTCGAGCAGCGGATGCACCCGCTAATCGATGACTGGTCGCTTCGGTCCATCGTCATCAAAAGCCCCGAACAGGCGCGGGTCACGGAGGTCATCGCTTGATCAGCGAAAATCTGTTTCCCTCGGTCGGCGATGCGGAGTCCATCGCCCGTGAGCAGTTCGGTCTCGATTGTCGGGCCGAACCGCTGCCGGGCGAGGTGGACCGCAACTTTCTGCTGAACACTGACGCGGGCGATCGATGGGTGCTCAAGATCTCACGCCCGGGAGCGGATGAGCAGGTCCTCGAGTGTCAGATCCAGGCGCTGAAATTCCTCGAAGCATCGCCGGTCGCACACCTCATGCAGCGGGTCCTTCCCGCTCGCGACGGTTGCGGCCTGATTCCGGTCGATGCTGGAGGGGAAGGCCGCTGCTGGGTCCGGGTTCTGTCCTTTCTCGACGGCGCCCCACTCGTGAGTTTTAGCCAACGACCGGCGCGGCTCCTCGAGGAGGTCGGCCGAACCCTCGCACGGCTCGATCTCGCCCTCCAGGGTTTCGACCACCCGGGACTCCACCGGGATCTCGTCTGGGACATCGAGCGCACGCATGAGCTCGGTCACCACGCCGAGTACATCGCCGAGCCGGCCCGGCGCGATTTGGTGGAACGCCACCTCGTCCGTTTTCGAAAACAGGTCGTTCCGCGCCTGGCCGGTCTCGAACGCGGCGTCATCCATAACGACGCCAACGACCACAATCTCCTGGTGCGAAGCAACGCCCAGGGAGATCCGGTGTTGGCCGGACTTATCGACTTCGGCGACAGTCTCCACACCATCACCATCGCCGAGCTCGCAATCGCCTGCGCGTACGTCATGCTCGATCGTGAGGACCCACTGGCGGAGGCATCGCACGCCATCGCGGGCTATCACTCCGCACGGCCGTTGGCGGCCGAAGAACCATCGCTCATCTTCGACCTCGTGGTCGCGAGGCTGTGCGCGAGCGTCCTCCTGGCGGCGCAGCGCCGGCAGATCGAGCCCGACAACGAGTACCTGCAGATCTCGACTCGGCCCGTATGGCGACTACTTGAAAGGATTTCGATGATCGATCCCGACGAGGCGGCCCGCACCTTCGAAGACGCGTGCACCGCATCCGCCACCCCGGTTCGCACCACCGATGAGATCGTCGCTATCAGGAGAAGCCACTTCGGCTACAACCTCAGCATCTCCTACTCGGAGCCGCTCAAGATCGTTCGCGGCGAGGGCCAGTATCTTTTCGAAGAGGGCGGCCGGCGCTACCTGGACCTGGTCAACAATGTCTGCCACGTCGGCCACTGCCACCCCCACGTCGTGGCTGCCGCTCAGGTCCAGATGACCGAACTCAACACCAACACCCGGTACCTGCACGACAACCTGGCCGAGTACGCACTGCGGCTCACCGGCACGTTCCCAGAGCCGCTCGAAGTCTGTTTCTTCACCAACTCCGGCACCGAAGCCAACGACCTCGCCTTGCGACTCGCTCGGGCCCACACCGGTTCGAGGGAGATCATCGTCCTCGACCACGCCTATCACGGCCACTCACCATCGCTGGTCGAGATCTCTCCCTATAAGTGCGAGGGTCCGGGTGGTGAGGGTCTCGCCGCGCACGCACACAAGGTGCCGATGCCCGATACCTACCGCGGCCCTCACCGGGGACCAAACGCCGGCGAGAAGTACGCGGACGAGGCCCGCACGGCCATCTCCGAAATCGAAGGTACCGGTCGAAAGCTCGGCGCGTTTATGGCCGAGTCGCTGATCGGTTGCGGTGGCCAGGTCATCCCTGCGCCGGGCTTTCTGTCGGCCGCAGCCGCCGCCGTGCGTACGGTAGGCGGCGTTGTCATCGCCGATGAGGTCCAGGTCGGCTTCGGGCGGGTCGGGACCCACATGTGGGCCTTTGAAACTCAGGATGTCATGCCGGACATTGTCACCCTGGGCAAGCCGATCGGCAATGGCCACCCGATGGCCGCGGTCGTGACCACGAAAGAGATCGCATCCTCCTTCGTCACCGGGATGGAGTACTTCAACACGTTCGGGGGCAACCCGGTATCGTGCGCGGTCGGCCTCGCGGTACTCGACGTGATCGAGAGGCAGAGCCTCCAGCAGCACGCCCTCGAGGTCGGCACACGGCTGCTCGATGGATTGAGTGAGCTGAAGGAGAGGCACCCGCTGATCGGCGACGTGCGCGGGCTGGGTCTTTTCATCGGTATCGAGCTGGTGCGCGACCGGGAGAACCTGGAGCCCGCCGACACCGAGGCCTCTCGGGTCATCGACGAGATGAAGGCACGAGGTTTCCTGCTCTCCACCGACGGGCCACTCCACAACGTGCTCAAGATCAAACCGCCGATGGTTCTGACGAAGCAGGACGTGGACGAGACCCTGGCCGCCCTCGACGAGGTACTGGAAAACCTGGCCAATTCGTCGCCCCCGGGCGGGCCTGAAGGACCCGCCTACAGAGGACTTCCATTCGGCGAGTAGCCAGGAGTCAGCGCCTTTCATCACAACCACAAAGGAACAAAGTCACGAAGGCGCCCACAAAGAAATCCCTTCGTGTCGTGCTTTGTGTCTTTGTGCCTTCGTGTTTGCGGTTTTCTGCCGCCGAAGCGAACTAGGGCTCGACTTCCTTAAGGAGACGAACTGTAGGCGTGTCCTGTTGGACCCGCCTACAGAAGAGGTCCGTCAACCGGAGAGGTCGACACCGAGGCCTGGTCTGTCGAGCAATCGAAGGCAACCATCCTCGACGACGAATCCGTTCTTGGCGGGATCACGTGCGAGATCGAAGGAACCGTCGAGATCGAGGTACCTGGTATTTGGGCAGGCATAAGCGGCGTGCAGGGCCGCGGCAATGCTGACCACGCTTTCGTCGTTGCAGCCCCACATGAGATCGATGCCCGCGGTCCGAGCGATTTCAGCGATCGCAAGCGCCGGCCGGATACCGCCGCACTTCATGAGCTTGATGTTGAATATGCCGCACGCTGAGGGGTCTCGGGCCAGGTCGCGAGCGTTCTCCTCGCCGTGCAGGCTCTCGTCGGCGGCGATGATACGGCGAACTGACGAAGGCAAGGTGCGCAGCTCCGAATCCATCGTCGCCAGGAGGGGTTGTTCGATCAACTCGAGGTCGAGATCACCAGCAAGATCTCCAAGACGGCGAGCCTCCTCCAAGGTGTAGCCCTGGTTGGCGTCAACCCGGATGAGAACCTCGGATCCAACGCTTTCGCGCAGCTTGGTGAGCCGTGCCACGTCCTCGTCCAAGGACCGTCCAGTTTTCAGCTTGAGGCATCGGAACCCGCTACCGGTGTGGCTCTCGGCCTCAGCGATCGTATCCTCGACCGAAGAGATCCCCATCGTCACGGATGTGGGGAGCGCGTCGTGGCAGCGACCGAGAAGGTCGACCAGCGGCAGACCTTCGATACGTGCAATCAGATCGTGCAGGGCCATATCCACCGCCGCGCGGGCCGCTGGGGTAGCGCGATGCGATTGTTCGAGTTCTACGGTCAACTCGTCGAGGTCCCGGGGGTTTCGCCCTCCAAGCCATCCTAGCTGTATCACGCTCAAAGCCGTTCGGCACGCGTCGGGGGATTCCCCGGTCACGTCCTCCGCTGGCGAGGCAGAACCGATGCCCTCGATGCCCTCATCCGTCGAAATGCGCACAAAAAAGAGATCGACCGCGTCGATCCGCATCGAGGAAATCTCGTACGGATGCAGCAAGGGAACCGAGTCCCCCCAGGACGTGATGCCGGATATCCTCACAGCGCCCTCCCCAGATCGATCCGGTTCTTGATGATCTCGACCAGATTATTCAAATCGTCGCGCAGCGGCAGTACGACCGGGATCCCGAGCTCATCAGCCAAGCGGAGTCGAACATCTTCTATTTCCTCGGAGACTATTCCTTCTTCGCTGAGGGTCACCGCCCAGACCTCCGCGCCGAGGCTACTGATGAGATGGATCTCCTCCTCGATCGGTGGGATGCGGCATCCGAGCTCCTCGAGCTCGTCGAAGAAATGTCGGGCCGGGGCGTGTTGCAGGATGACGCCATTGGCGCCTCCGGCGAGGATCAGCTCCGAGCCACACGGCCCCATCGGGTTGCGCAACGAGGACTGGCCCTCGATGAAAATCAGATCGGGTTCGGTTTCTCGATGACAGGCGAGAATTGCCGCTTCGAGCTCACCACACACGAAGTCGTTTGCCGTCGCGTCGAGGATGAATCCATATGGATAGCCCTGCAGCCAACCGGTCTGGCCGGTGAAAACCATCTGAGCATTGAGGCCCGCGTCGCGGCAGGCTCCAAGAAGCAGGCTGGCGGTAGTTCTCTTGCCGATGGCGCAGTCGGTCCCGAGGACTGCAACCCGGGGCGTTTCGAGTCTCAACACCTCACCAGTCCAATAACTGAGCTCCGCCGTCGGTCGTGGACGTCGGATATCGATGATCCGCGCTCCCTGGCGCTGTGTCATGTCAACGAGCTCCCGGTCGTCCGCCAGAAATTGATGGAGGCCGTTCACCAGTGATATGCCCGCCTGCGCCGCCTCGACGAGGTCCTTCCGAACCTCCGGAGGCATCACGCCTCCGCAGGTCGCGACCCCGATGACACAGTAGTCGGGTATCGCCCCAAGATCCTCCACCATCTTGCTCACCGACGCGAAGACAGGAATCCCGCGCGCTCGTCCGTCGAGGAGCTCGCCGGCATCGTCACCGGCACAACTGTCGTCGATGATGCCCACAACCCGGTACCTGCAGGGGCCCCGAACCAGGCCGTGGGCCGTCTTGGCAAACGGGGTCCGGAACATTCCATTCGCGAGAATGACGGCTGTTTCCGACGACCTTTCGTTCATCCTAGGAGCCTTTCGATCAGACCTTCGAACAAGACAACCCCAACAGGTATCAATTCATCTGGAAAATCATATCCCGGGCTGTGCAGTGCCGGATGCTCGTGCCCCGCTCCGAGGCCGAACAGGGCTCCGTTGAATCGCCGGGTGAACCATCCGAAATCCTCAGACCACGGGTAGGCCTCATCCCGCAACCTCACATCCACCCCATGATTCGCGGCAACAGCTTCCAGCATCTCCACGGCCTCAGGGTGGTTTGTGGTCACCGGAAAATGATCGGTCCACGAATGCGAGAGATCGAGGCCGTGGGCTCCACCAATTTCCTGTGCAAGATCCACGACCCCCTCCCGCAACCTTTCGAGGACTTCCTCTCGATCCGACCGCAACGTGGCCATCACTTCCGCCTCACCGGGAGTGGTTCCGAACGCTGCTTCTCCGATTCTGGCGTGGATGACGGTGAGTTTGACAATGCCATCACCCGCGTTCATCGAATCCGGCAGCCCGGCCATTTCCTGAATCAGTTGAGCCACAGCCGTCGCAGGGCTACGCCCCTGCTCCGGATAGGCCGCGTGCGAGGTCATGCCTCGAAAACCGAGGATCGCTCCCACCGACCCGGCGGCAAACGGACCGCTCTTGATCTGAACCTCGCCAAAAATCTCCCCGGGGAGATTGTGGAGGGCGAAGATCCAGTCCGGAGCGATCGACTCGAATCGATCGTCCTCGAGAACGCTCAGCGCGCCGGTGCCCGTTTCCTCGGCCGGTTGGAAGAGCAGGACGACCCGACCGCGACGTGGAGGATGACGGCTCAATTTGGCGGCCAGCCCGGCGACGATGGCCATATGCCCGTCGTGCCCGCACGCGTGGGAGACTCCAGGCCGGCAGGAGCGATGATCGCCATCGTCGCCCTCCTCCACAGGCACCGCATCGATCTCGGCGCGAAACATCACCAAAGGGCCCTTCTCCCGGCCCTCGAAGATTGCTGCCAGTCCGGTATCTCCGAGCCTGGTCACCAGTTCATGCGGCTGATGTGGCTCGATGAAATCCCGAATGATCCGGCTTGTCTCGGTCTCCTGACCGGCAAGCTCGGCGCGAGTGTGGATCTCACGCCTCAGGGTCACCAGCTCGGTCATGACGGGAGAGCGGACCATGGGCCCAGTGTACGCCGCCTCAACCAGCGAGGCTCAGCGACCGATCACCAAACTCAAGAAAGAGGCTGATACTCTTTCTCTTTTCTCGTTTTTCTCACAGTTGTATTAAGATATCCACAAGGATCGCCGGACCTATAATGAAGACCTTGGGATTGCACAGAATCGTCGCATCTGTCCAGGACCGAACGGCCCAGTTTCGGGGCCGTTGCTTCAGTCGAACTCATCTGCAACTGAAGATTCCCGGCCACATCGCATAGGAAGGAAGGAGGACAGAAAGTGAATAGACGAAATCTGGCCATTGTTTCGATCATCGGGGTGATTCTCTTCTTCACCCTTTCGGCCTCGGCCCAGACCAGGACCGGCCGGATCCTGGGTCAGGTCACGAGCGCGGTTGGAGAGCCTCTACCGGGCGCCAGCGTCACTGCGAGCAGCGAAGTCGTCATGGGCGGCTCGCGCACCGCGGTCACAGGCGAGACGGGCGCTTTCCGGTTCGCTGCGCTGCCACCCGGCGTCTACAGCGTCATGGTGACCATGGAAGGCCATACGCCGCAGACCATGAAGGGGATCAGCGTCGCTATCGGCGGCACCGGCACCGCGAACTTCATACTGATGCCGGAGTTTTCGGAGGAAATGGTGGTCACGGGCGAATCACCGCTGGTCGACGTCACCAGCTCCGGTATGACCGCCAGCTACAACAGCGAGTTCATGAAACACCTTCCCACCACCCGCAACTTCTATGACCTCGTCACGGTCTCGCCGGACGTCAGCATCTCGAGTGAGGACTCGGACCGGGTGATCGCCGGCGGCTCCAACATGCAATCGAACAACTATTTCATCGACGGCATCGAGACCACAGCGCCAGAGACTGGCACGATGTGGATCTACACCAATCCCGATGCCGTCCAGGAGATCCAGGTCATGCACATCGGCGCTCCGGCCGAGTACGGCAACATGATGGGTGCCGGCATCAATGTCTTGACCAAGACGGGCTCCAACCAGTTCGCAGGTGGTGTCAACGCCTACTGGTTCGACGATTCACTGGTTGATTCCGATATCGGTTTCGACTCGGAGTATCCCGAGTACCACATGAAAAAGTTCCAGGACATCACCGCCGTCCTCGGCGGGCCGATTGTCAAGGACCGGCTGTGGTTCTTCGGCAGCTACGAGTACTGGAGATGGAACCAGACCATGCCGGGTGGCAACCCTGAAGAAACCCAGGACCAATTCAGAGATGCCTTCGGCCTCAAACTGTCCGCGAGGATCAACGATAGCAATCTCATCGACCTGAAGTTTGGGTACGATGACTGGGGCTATCCGCCTCCGGCCAGTGAGTTCATCGAACCGTCTGCTAACGCTGGCGAAACGGGCATCGACAAGTCGTGGGGGATCAACTACCAATCGATCTTCTCCGACCGCACCTTCCTGGAAGCGCGTTACAGTGGTTTCACCGTCCAGGACGACTGGCTCTCACAAACCGGCAGTACCGAGGCGGCCTATATCGACTACTCACCTCCCGGCGGCGGACCCGCTATCTACTTCGGCGGGCTCGTCTACCCCTGGCAATACGACACCACCCTCGACCAAGTGAATGTCTCGATCACCCACTTTGCCGACGACTGGCTGGCAGGCGACCACGACTTCAAATTTGGGGTCCAGGCGAGCAAGGGCACCGCCCACACCCAGATCGCGGTGTCAGCCACCGGGTCGTACTACTACCACTACTACTACGCGTACGACTACTATGGCACGATCTATCCCTACGACTACTACTACAGGATCGATGGTCTGCCCTACTGGTACGGCAACGATCAGAAGGGGATCTCGGCCTTTGTCGACGATTCGTGGAGGATCAGCGATCGCCTGACCTTCAACATCGGCCTCCGCTACGATTACCACAAGGGCTATATCCCGTCCTTCCCGCGCCTGAATCCTGATGGCAGCCCGAGCGGTGAAATGGTCCCCGGTATCGACCCGGTCTTCACCTGGAATAACTTCTCGCCGCGTCTCGGCTTTGCCTACGACGTTGGCGGCAACAATAAGACCGTGATCCGCGGTTCCTTCGGGGTCTATTACGACGGCAATGTCGGCGGTAACTGGAACTCACCGGCGCCGTTCCAACCGAGTCAGTATTACTTCACTGGCGAGTCGTGGGATGGGCCCTGGGAACCCGGGGGACTCTTCTGGGATCCCGGCGATCTCAGCGTTGATCCCAATTTGAAGGCGCCGCGAACCCTGCAGTACTCGATCGGGTTCGAGCACGCCTTCGCGGGGAGTTACTCGTTCGGCGTCACCGCCCTCTACAAGGACACAAAGGACCTGGTCGGCTGGCAGATCGGGGACGACGGCGTCTACGAGGAGGTGCCATGGACCGACCCGTTCACCGGCGACCAGTACACCCTGCTCGATCCGATCGTCTATCCCACTACGCGCAAGGGCAATGACCCGGGCTTCACCATCGATCCTGACATCGACGGCTACTGGCAGGAGTACTGGGCCCTCATCTTCACCTTCGAGCGTCGCTTCACCGACTTCTGGAGCATGATGGCGAACTACACCTACTCCGAGTCAACGGGGCTGATCCCGCGTTTCCTCGAGGGTACGCAGTTCAACCCGTTCTACGGCAACAGGAGGGGTTCCGATCCCAATTCCTATCTCAACGCCAACGGCCAGCGGCTGCAGGGCGATCGACCACACATGCTGCGGGTACAGGCGAACTTCGAACTGCCGTACCAGATGCGACTGAACATGCTGCTCAACATGCAAAGCGGTCGACCATACAGCCGTCAGAGCCAGGTACCGACATTTGGCCGACCTCGAGTAGTCGTCGAGCCGGCCGGTGACGATCTGCGCCACGGATTCCAGTACAACTGGGACATCGGCTTCGGTAAGCGGTTCGGTCTCGGGAGCGGGGTCGCTCTGCAGTTGGATCTGCAGCTCCTCAACGTGCTCAACAAGACTCCAACCGACTCTTGGGAAACGGTGGTGCTGGCCGAAGGCGACGACTTCATCCCCAGCTACTGGGTGAAACCCCGCCGCCTGCAGCTGCACGTCGGCATCGAGTTCTAACAGTCTTCACGATATCGGCCATCACGGCCATTTCCACTGGGCGGCGAGAAATCGCCGCCCGGTTTTTTTTCTATTTCCGTTGATTACCTGGGAGCCGGCGCCTTTCGTCACAACCAAAAAGGCACAAAGTCACGAAGGCTCCCACAAAGATATCCCTTCGTGTTGTGCTTTGTGTCTTCGTGCCTTCGTGTTTGCGGTTTTCTGCCATCAAAGCGAACTGAGGCTCGACTTCTTCCAGGACCCGCCTACAAAAGGGGAGGAGGATTCCCCTATCAATCGAGTTCTATCGAACCGCTCAAGGAACGCGGGACGATGCAGGAGGCGCACGTGAGAATGCTCCCGGTTCCCAGGTACCATATGGATCGAATCGTCATGATGAGCCGAATTCTTTTCGTCGCCGGGATGTGTCTCTTCTTCGCGCAGCTCGTCTCCTCGGCCGAGCCACCTGAAGCTGCGAACAAGCCCAACCTCCTGATGATTACCCTCGACACGGTGCGGGCCGACTATTTGAGCTGCAACGGATCCAAAAAAGCCCAGACACCCCACCTCGACCGTCTGGCCCGGGGCGGTGTCAACTTCACCCGCGCCCGGACTTCGGTTCCGCTGACACTTCCTGCCCACGCATCGATCATGACCGGCAACTACCCCCCGGTCCACGGAGTTCGCGACAACGGCAGCTACCGTCTTCCGGAGGAGCAATTGACGCTGGCTGAAGTCCTGCACGGACATGGCTATGAGACCGCCGCCTTCATCGGCGCATTTGTCCTCGATCGCGACTTCGGTGTCGCGCAGGGATTCGATGTCTTCGACGAAGGCGATTGGGGAAACGTCAACGCCCTGGAGAACCTCGCCGCGGAGCGCAGTGCCGACGCCGTCCGCGACGCCTTCTCCAGCTGGCTGATGGACCGCGCCGGGACCAGACCGTTCTTCGCCTGGATCCACCTCTACGACCCCCACGCTCCGTACGTTCCTCCGGAACCGTTCCGGAAGCGCTACGCCGAAAACCCGTACGCGGGCGAGATCGCCTACACCGATACGGTAGTTGGCAAAATCGTCGAGGATCTCGAATCTTCGAAGCTCCTCGGCTCGACCCTGATCGCAGTCGTCGGTGACCACGGTGAAGCGCTGGGCGAGCATGGAGAGCAGACCCATTCCCTGCTGATCTACAACTCGACCATCCATGTGCCCATGCTGCTCCACCTCCCCGGGCTCGTTACCTCCGGGAAGACGGTCGAGCACCTCACCCGGACCATCGATCTGGCGCCAACGATCCTGGATTACATGGGTATCTCACAGAGCATCGGCCAGGGAACGAGCCTCCGTCCCCTGGTTGAGGGCAAGAGACCCGATCAGGAGATCCTGGCTTATAGCGAGTCGCTCTACCCGAGCTTGAATCTCGGCTGGAGTGAGCTCCGTGGCCTGGAAGCGGGCGACTACCGCTTCATCCTTGCCCCCAGTCCGGAGCTTTATGACCTCACCAAGGACCCCGGGGAACGAGAGAGCCGCATCGAATCAAACCCGACGGTTGCCGATCGGCTCGAGCGAAGCCTGGCAACGTTGATGGAATCGATGGGTCCTTCGGTCGGTCGAGCTAGACAGGCGGTTGATCCTCAGACGGAAGAAATGCTGCTGAGTCTGGGGTATCTCTCCACCAGTCAGCCCCCGCCGCAGGATGGATCCTCCGTCGTGGACCCCAAGGAAAAAATGGAGCTCTGGACGAAGATCGAATCCGGCCTCGCACTGTTCTCCCGAGGCGATGACACCGGCGCACTCGTAATTTTCAAAAAAGCACTCGCCGAGGACGACGACATCCCGATCCTCTACGACCACATCGGTTGGTCACATATTCGCCTCAACCAGTATGACCAGGCCGAGCGGGTCTACCGGCAGGCAATCGAACACGGCTTCGACTCGGCAGACCTCCGCGCCAATTTAGGGCTCATCTATTACCGCCGGGGAGATCTCGCGAAGGCAGAAAAAGAGCTTCGGATCGCACTGACGCTGGAAGTGAGCAGCGTTACAGCTCACTACCGTCTGGCCGACGTCTATCGCGCAACCAAGAACTACCCGAGGGCCGCTGAGCAATATCGGCAAGTCCTTGAAATCAATCCCGACTACGTCTGGGCCCTGAATGGACTTGGCATGACACTCGCCATGACGGGAAAGAACGAGGAAGCCCTTGCCGCCTTCCGCGATGCCGTGAGGATTGCACCGGAAATGGCGCCCGGTTATCTCAACCTCGCCGTTCACCTCGAGCGCATGAAACTTTTCCCCGAAGCCCTGGAGGCATACCGAAAGTTCATCGATCTTTCGTCTGGAGACGAGTTCGCCCGCGAGCGTGAAATCGCCGCCGCCGCCTTCAAGAGACTGCAGGCGCGGTGACTTGGGGACAGCTGTAATTCCCGCTTGAACTCGGGCGCCACTTTTCATTTTCATCCCGAGGGAGTGAGCCCTGCGAACGAGTCGAGGGATCCCCCGAACTCGCCGCCGGCAGCGATCTGTGGGCGACGGCCGAAAAGGTAGGGTGGATGGTGGTCGGCCATCGACCACTCGCTGGCGGAGGTGAGTCACGACGCCCGAAGGGCGTCAGTAATTCGGAGAACGTGCCGTATTCACCACTCTCTGACTTCAGGGGATCCTTCTATGAAGGGGGATG
>Ga0316197_10000960_pt1 | contig 20442 bp, 15 predicted proteins | sample OudBiesiAoxic_MG_FD_204939 | JGI IMG/M metagenome (GOLD analysis project Ga0316197, IMG submission 204939) | Coastal sediment microbial communities from Oude Bieten Haven, Netherlands - site A oxic | ecosystem: Environmental > Aquatic > Marine > Coastal > Sediment | place: Netherlands... | reverse complement strand
GCCCATTGGTTTTGAGCTGGCTTCGGTCGGCGCCTGCGCCGATGCCCCTACCATCGACAGAATCGTCGTGCAGGAAGCGACTGACACAGTAAGAAGTGAGTTTTTCATGATGCTTTAGGGGGGGGGGTGCGGATCAGGGTTCTAGGTATCGATCCTATGGAAATTATATTCTAACACGCTTTGGGGTCTAGATACAAGAGTTTTTTCAGATAATTAGGAATTCTTAAGAAGTGACACGGTCTGTGGCAGTTCCGCAAGGTTGCTGCCTCTTACTACCGTATTTTCGGGTGATTGTTACGGGAGCGCACGCTTTTTTATGATTTCGGCTTCGATTGGGGTTGGGATGGAGAATTTCCGCGCCAGATCTGTAGATTTCGGCTATAGTCGCGGCGCGAGCAAACTTGTTGAAGAGAACTAGTCGAGCCGCCCTAATTCCTGATATGGACGAGGAGTATTTGATCTTACAGTGCCCCGCTTGTGAGCGGAGCGTCAAAATCAGGAGCAGCGCCGCCGGGAGCCGGATGGGCTGCCCCTACTGTAAGGAGCCGATTGAGGTCGAGGAATCGGGATCGGACGACCAGGCCGCCGACTCTGGGTCGGATGGGGCGGATGAAGAAGTGGATGCCGAGCCCCCATCGCTGGCTTTCCGCCGGATCGACTCGACCGAAGACTCGGCCGCTGTTGCAGAAGGGGATCTTTCTCCATCCGGCGGTAGCAAGCCACAGGGGGAGAGGCGGCGCCATCGCAGCAAGCGGCAGCTCGAATCGCTTGGCTGGGATGAGGAACGCGGCAATGATGCGGGCGAAGGTTCCGACACGTATGACCCCGATGACGATTCCTCCGAATTTTTGGAGATGGATCCGGATTCGCCAGGCGGGGTGCGATTGAAGCGGGTGCGGAGGAAGAAAGTCCTTACGGGCAGGGATAAGTTCATCAGGGTAGTGACGGCAGCGGTATTCGCCGCCGCCCTACTGATTGCCGCCTTCGTCATCTACTCGTTTGTCATGCAGACCACGAGGGTGATCGGAACCGAGGCCAAAACTCTGCAGGAATTGCCCCCTCAAATCCGCGCACTCATCGACGAGGCGAATGAGACACCGATCACCGATGACCTCACGCAGGCCGAGGATGAGATTGCGGCCTCGGTTTTGAGCGGGTTCCTCAATGCCAAGTCGATCGATGAGCGTCTGCGCTTCGTCCGCAACCAGGAGAAAGTCCGGCCACTGATGGAGGAATGGTACCAGAGGAACCCGGAGGAGGCGGAGCGGGAGTGGCCGGACGCAGAGATCTTGCTGCGTAAGAAGATAGTCGATCAGGGGAGATACTTCATCATCCTCGCAGTCGAATTTGTCGGCTTGGGCAAGCGCGTCCTCGCCATCGAACAGTCGCTAGATGGTGAGATGAGATTGGATTGGCCGACTACCGTCGGCTACCAACCGATGCCATTGGAGGAGTTCAAGACCAAGCGCCCGACCACGCCCGTCAAATTCTGGGTTAAAGTGAAGCCCTCGGAATTCTACAATCATAGCTTCTCCGATCCATTGGAATATCAAGCTGTCGAATTGAGTTATCCTGGCAGGATTGAATTCAAGCTAATCGGCTACATCAAGCGTTCGACTGATTGGGGCGCCGAGTTGATCACCAAGCTTGACAACGGCCAGGCCCCCAGCCTGATCCTCGAACTTGCCTATCCGGAGAAAGCGACCGAAGACAGCTCCCAAGTGGAAGTCGTTTCGATCCTATCCGAGTCCTGGTGGGAGTAGATCGCCCGAGTGGAGAGCGCCCGATCTGGGGCGGAGGAAGAAAGAAGGGGCGGAAGAAGAAATTGAGGGACTGGAGACGGGTCGGGAAACCGATTCTGATCCAAGCCGATGGCCGACGCAATCCTCCTAGCCTGCTGGATCGACGGATACTTTTTCGACGTCCTGGGGTTCCGTAGCCCCCTCCAGTTGTCGGGGTGCACTGCCCTCGGGATCAGGCACCGGGTCTTCCCCGTTCGAGCCTGCGGGTTTTGCTGGAAGCTCTTTCTTCTCTTCCACCCCCTCATCGGTTTCGGCTTTTGGCTTGGTTGGAGCAGCAGAGCGCTTTTCGAGAGCCTGGATCATCCCCGAGACTCGTCCTGCGAGGGCGGAGTCCGGCGCTAGCGCCTGAACCTTGCGGAGTGTCTGCAGCATTTTCTGCTGGTCCCGCGCATCGTTCCATACCCAGAACTTGCGCATCTCCATCAACTGCAGCAGCTCCCCCTCCATCGAGTGCTTTGCGATGGTCTCATCGATCAGTTGGATCTTTTCTTGAGGGGTTTTCTTCTCGGTGAGGTGTTGGGCGATCGATACATAGATCTGGTTGTAAGTTCTGAGGACTTTTGCATTGTAGCGCCGTTGCTCCCAGAGCGAGCTCAAGCCCAATGCGCCATCCTGATCCCACCCGATCACCTTTTCGACCAGGTCGATGTGATGTTGGAGGACAAAGTCGATGCCTAGTCGTTCGAGGGTGTCCGATAGCTGCTTGACCTCGGGCGTTCCTGCGTCTGGCTTGGCTGCCAAGCGCAGTGCCTCGCCTAGGATCTCCCGATTTGGTCCAAGTTCGGATATCGCCTGCACAAAAAATTTCGCTTCTGGGCGCTGGGCGCTCGTTTGGCCATAGACCCGCCCCTCCGAATCCGCCAACAGGGTGATCGGATAGACGTCGATATGAAAGCGCTTCAACAGATCCCGGTACGCCGCCATCCCCTCCTCATCCAACTCAGCATCTCGGGGATCCACTACGGTGAACAGAATGAACTGGCTTCCCAGCACCGTGCGGAACTCGATCCCATCCAAGACATCCTCGTTGATGCGTTTGCACTCCTTGTTCACGGATGGACCGCGAAATGCCAGCAGGAGATCTTTTCCCTCCTGTTTCGAGCGCTCGAGAGCCACGTCAATGTCCGTCTCCCAGACGGGCAAATCGGCAGCTTCGCTGGTCCCCAGCGCCAGGAGGAGGGAGAAGCCGATCAGGGTAGTAACAATGAATTGCCGCATAGGTTGAATTTGGAATCGTGGCAGCTCGCCGGGCGCTTGGCAACCTCGAATTGGTGGGGCGACCGGGTAGTTCACTCTCATCGCATCGTCCTGAGATGTCTCAATCGGGTCAGAATCTGGGCGCTTACATGGACGATGGGCGCAACTGGGACGACTTCTTTGGGATCATCCACCGTGTACAAAAAAGCACCCACCAGCCGAAGCTGGTGGGTGCCCACGAATATATTAATCTATAGTTGGCTTTCTAGGATCAACGACGGCGACGAAGCACCAGAAGCATGCCAGCGAGCCCTGCGAGCATGGCGCCCGAAGGTTCCGGGATAGCCGGTGCCAAGATGAGGTTGCCGTCACGGACGCCTGCGCCAGATGGGATGACCAAGCCGTTGCTCACGAGAGCTGAAAGCGAGATCGTCACCGAGTCGGTGCCGGAACCGGTGTGGGTCGGGTAGAGCCACGGGTTACCAGTGCCTGGAGCGGCCGGATCGAGGACAGTGTAGAGGCCATGCTGAGACTCCGGAGTCACCGAGCCGGTGTCAAAGATCCAGATGTAGATTGCCTGGTCGTTGAAGGGAGTTCCTGCAGGGTTACTGATCGAGTTGCCAAGTCCACCGGTGGCAGAGGTCGTGGCAGTTCCGAATTCGCTGAAGACAGCATCAATGTCTGCAATCGCGTCGCTAGCTGGAACATCAGTGAGCGTCCCGATGCGCATGAGACCGTTGTTGACGCGGGTCGCGCCATCACTTTCGAAAGCGAACGGGCCGGCAAAACCAGCGGACAAGGTGACAATCGAGGCGTTAGCCGCAGTTGCCAGTGCCATTGCAGCGGTGATTGAGAATAGTGTAGTTTTGATCATAATGTGTTGAGGTGGGATAATATACTCGTCTGGTTACTTTAGGATTAAGTAGAAACTTAGGGATGTTGGGCTTTGGAGGTCGTAAATCGCCCCTGCTGAGCGGTTCAGTCTCAGCAGGGACGACAAACTAGAGTTTACTCGGCGATCTCCTCTGCAGGCGCCGTCCAGATGAACGGGGTGCCGGTCAAGGTTGGCTTACGATTGAGGATAAATCCTTTGCCATTGTCAAGCACGGCGTCGTCTGATGGATTGAGAGCTGAGTCATACCATCCCTCGTTGCCTGCAAGGTTCACGTAGATGTAGACTGAGAACGCACCACTGTCTTCGAGGACCGTGACCTCATCACCTTCAGAGGCGTTGCCGTCCTCGGAAGGATCGACACTGTTAGCAGGGTCTGCTGGATTCCAGAGAGCGGAGGTTCCGAGCGTGAAGACAGGGGTCATCGTGTCATCGACTCCGACCGCACGAGGGTTTGCCAAGGCGTTGAACCCTGAGTTCACCATCAGTTTGGTTGGGCCAACCTTGACGTGACCGGCGCGGGTGAAGCTGAGGTCACCAGCAATCTTGCGCTGAACGTAGACGGCCTGCTGAGGCTCGATGGCGGTGTTGCCATTGCGAACCAGTGCGGCGTCATACCAGCCCTCGAGGCCAGCTGCGTTGACGAAGAAGAAGACCCGGCTAGCGCCATTGGAGAAGAGGCTGACCTCATCCGCATCGGCGATGCTTCCCGTGTCGTCAGGATCGAGACCGGCTTCGTTGTTCGCACCGAACAGATCATTAAGCGTCACGTGCTTGCGGATCGCGATTTTCGCATCATTGCCAGCAGCGGACAGATCGCGATCAACGGTGATCGAGCTGTCGTCATTGGACAGGATGTTTGCCCATGCACCAGCCTCGTCACCGGAGGTGATCTCGACGTAGTAGGCGATGTAGGCAGCGGCCGCATCACCAGGACCACCTTCAACGGCAGGAACCTGACCGTAGTCGAGATCTGCGAATGGGGTGCCCTCAACGGTGATCGTCGTCGCATCAATCGAAGTCGCACCGGAGGCGTATTCGATCGGGTTGATGAGTCCCGCTGAAAGGAGAGAGAAACGAGCCCCGGAGGCGCTTGCTCCAAACACATTCAGCGTGTGGAAGCCGACAGGATCAGTGGATGAGTTCTGAGCGTTCGCCGTGCCACCCAGGAGGGAGGCAGCCGCGAGGCTATAGAAAAGGGATGTTTTGATTTTCATGGTTGTACCTTGGGTTTTTTTGACAGTAATAATAGGCGATTTACAGATTAAACTATAAGGATTGAGGTAGTGACGCAACCCTTTTTCAGTTTTGAGACGGTTCTTTCACAGATCCGATCGTGGCTGAAAAAGTGGGCAAATGCACTGGAAAACAAGTGGTCGGCGGCGGCGGCATCGATCTGGTTAAGATGGCTTAAATAAATTTTTCGAGGCATTTTGGGTTTCTGAGACAGTTTTTGCTGAATCTGCTTCCGCTAAAATCAGTTTTATTCTCGGGTGGCTCAATGGATCCGCTGCCCCGGCACGGCTCCAGAGTCGGGTGAGAGCAGGTAGATCTGGTCGCCACCTGGGCCGGAGGCGATCACCATTCCTTCGCTGAGGCCGAATTTCATTTGGCGCGGTGCTAGGTTGGCGGCCATGACGACCAGGCGACCGAGCAGTTCGTCCGTCCGGTAGGCGGATTTGATGCCTGCGAATACGTTGCGCTGTTGATCGCCGCCGAGGCTGAGGGTCAACCTCACGAGCTTGCGTGCTTCTGGCACCTCGTCGGCTGCGACGATGCGCGCGACCCGCAGGTCGACCTTCATGAAGTCGTCGAAGCTGATCTGCTCGGCGATTGGTTCTAATGTTAGGGCATCAGCACTATCATCCCAGGGGCTGTCCTGTCCCGCAGCGACCGCCCCGGTGGTCAGCCTGAGTTCGGCCTCTGCCTGCTCCTGGCTCTCGCTGATCATGGCCTCGACCTTCTTCGGATCGACGCGCTGCATCATGTGTTTGAATTTCGCGATCTGCCTGCCGGCGATTGGTTCCTTCGACTGCTCCCAGGAGGTGAGTTCTTCGCCGAACAGTCCGCCCGCCCTGGCGGCGAGGTCCGGCAGGACCGGGGCGAGGTAGATGGCGAGCTGGCGGAACAGGTTGAGTGCCACGCTGCACACCTCCTGAAGTTTTTCTGCATTGTTAGGATCCTTGCGTAGCTCCCACGGGGCATTGGCCTCGACGTACGGGTTGGCGCGGTCGGCGATCTCGATGATGAGCCGCATGGCGAGTGCGAAGTCGCCGGCCTCGTAGGCGGCGGCGATCTCGTCGCCGGCGGCTGCGGCGGCCTCGAAGAGCCCGCCGTCGTCCGGGTAGTTCTCGCTGAGACCGACGTCGGCGATGAACTTGGCGGTGCGGCTGGCGAGGTTTACGACCTTGCCGACGAGGTCCGAGTTCACCTTGGCGACAAACTCCTCGAGGTTGAGGTCGATGTCTTCGACCTTGCTAGAGAGCCGGCTCGCGTAGTAGTAGCGCAGGTAGGAGGGGTCGAGGTGATCGAGGTATTTCGAAGCGTTGACGAAGGTGCCATCGCGCTTCGACATCTTCTTCCCATCGACCGTGAGGAAGCCGTGGATGTGGACCTTCTCCGGCAGGCTGTAGCCAGCGGTCTTCAGCATGGATGGCCAGAAGAGGGTGTGGAAGTATTGGATGTCCTTACCGATGAAGTGGTGGACCTCGACCGCGTCGGACTTCCACCAGTGATCGAACTCCTCGCCGCTTGCGTCGCACCATTCGCGAGTGGCGGCCATGTAGCCGATGGGTGCGTCGAACCAGACGTACCAGTAGTTGCCTGGGCTGTCGGGGATTTCGAAGCCGAAGTAGGGGGCGGTGCGCGAGATGTCCCAGTCGTGCAGCGGCTGGTTGAGGAACGAGTTCTTGAGGTAGTTGGCGCTCTCCTCCGGGAGGGTGCCCGACTGCGTCCACCCGGCGAGGAACTCGTGGAGTTTTTCGATCTGGACGAAGAGGTGGCGTGCCTGGCGCGGTTCTGGGGTCGAGCCCGAGAGCGTGCTCACCGGATCGATGAGTTCGGTGGGCGAGTAGGTCTCGTTGCATTTGACGCAGTTGTCGCCGGCCTGGTCGGGGGCTTTGCAGTTCGGGCAGGTGCCGGTGACCATGCGGTCGGCGAGGAACATCCCCTCCTCCTTGTCGTAGAGCTGTTCGATGTCGCGCTCGTCGATCATGTCCGCGTCGCGCAGCGCCTGCCAGATCTCTGCGCAGAGCGCGCGGTTGGCCTCACTGTTGGTGCTCCCGTAGTGATCGAACTCGATGCCGAAGCCGGCGAAGTCGCGCTGGTGCGCCTCTGCCATCTCGGCGATGACCTGCTCCTCAGTGCGCCCCTCCTGGCGCGCGCGGATGGTGATGGCGGTGCCGTGGGTGTCGTCGGCGCACAGGTAGATGCAGCGGTGCCCGCGCATTTTTTGGAAGCGCACCCAGATATCGGTCTGCAAGTATTCGACCAGGTGACCGAGGTGGATGTGGCCGTTGGCGTACGGCAGTGCGGATGTGACTAGGAGGTTCCTCTGAGGCATCTGAGAACTTGGTGTGGGATGGGCGCTGTGAAAACTGAAAACTTGGCGCGGTCAGAGGTCAGAGGTCAGAGGTCAGAGGTCAGAGGTCGGTGGTCAGAGGTCAGAGGTCGGTGGTCGGTGGTCGGTGGTCGGTGGTCGGTGGTCGGTGCTGCGATCCGCCAATGCGCCTCGCGTCCGGCGATCCCCCGCCCCGCCGTGCGCTGGCGGGCACTGCTGGAGGTGCTGGCGGGCTACTTGGAGATTTTCCCTCCGAGGCCGAGGACGGCGGCGTTGGATTTGGCGGCTTCGGCCTCTTTGATCTGGCCGTCCTTCATGTACATCTGTGAGAGGCTCGTCCAGGCGAGGAGGTCGTTTGGCTCCAGCTGGGTGGCCATCAGGGCGGCACCGATCGCCGCCTTGAGATCTCCGACCTTCATCAATGCCATGCCGAGGGAGTGCCAGCCGTCGAAGAATTGCGGATCCAGTTCGACACAGGCGCGGTATTTTTCGACCGCCGCAGCGATGTCTCCGATCGCCAGATCGCCGCTGGCGTCGTCGAACAGTTCGTCTCGCTGTTGTTGCTCAGCACCCATCACATGATCGGGGGCCGACCCCGGGGTTCAATATTTGCGGCTCGGCTCGGCCTTCTCATAGGCGTCCTGCAGCCAGGCTTTGAAGATCAGGTCGCCGTAGCCAGGGGAGACGGTGTACTGCTGGTATTTGATGCCGTCCATGAGCTGATCGGAGATCGTGAGTTTTTTATTGTTGGCAGCAGGGTCATCCGCGAGCTCCTTCTCGGCGACGTAGACGATGTAGCCCGTCTCGCCAGCGATTTTCGGTTCGCTAAAGGTGCCTGGGACCGTGCTATCAATGAGATCTTTGTAGCCGAAGAAAGTTCCAAGCTCCTCTGGCTTCGGCTGGCCGACATACTTGTAATGGCGGGCGTACTCGATCCCGAGCTTGTCGGCAGAATCCTTGAACGAGTTCTTTCCTGCCATCTCCGCTCTGATTTTTTCGGCATCTTCCTCGAGGGCAGCCTTGAGTGCGGCCTCCGCCTTCTCCTCCTTCAGCTTCTCCGCGATCTGCTCTTTGGCTTCTTCGAGGCTGAGCTGCTTTGGTTCCATGACCTCCAGCACGCGGAAAATGAACCAGTCCTCGCGGTCTTCGATACTGAGCTTCTCGGGAGGGCTCACATCCCCTTTCTCAGTACTGAAGATGAGGTCGATCGGGTTGCGGTTGTTGCGGTTCGGGCGCACGTCCTTGAGGAACTGGGGGGCGTCCTCACGGGTGAACAACTCGGTAGTCGCGTGGACTCCAGAGAACTTCTTCCCAGCTGCGGCCGCGAGGTAGGATTCGCCCAGCTTGGCGAGATCGACCGCGCCGTCGCTGCTGCGGGCAGCCGTGTATTCGGAATTCACGGTGGTGACGAACTCGCGCTTGGCGGCCTTCTTTTCCTCGGGAGTCATGGTTGGGACTGCCGCTGCTGGGGCGGTGGTCGCAACCGGGTTCGGCGCAGCCGGCGTCGGCGCGGGAGGTTCGGGCGCGGCGAGATCGCCCTCGACCGTCTCGGCGATCTCCTCGGCGAGGCCATTGGCCGCCTCCGCAGCTTGTGCCTCTACGGCTTCGTCGGCTGCCTCTTCGAGCGCTCCGGCGACCTCGTCGGCCGCTTCCTCGACGGTTTCTTCGACAAGCTCGTCGGCGGTTTCTTCGATCAGCTCTTCGAGCGCGGGCTCGTCCTGGGGCGATCCACAGGGGTCGCCCTCGTCTTCAGCGGGCTCCTCGTCTGGGGCATCCGCGGCCTTAGGAGACTCATCGCTTGCCGCATCGCCCGGCGATGCCTCCTCGTCGGACGGATCCGGAGCCGGCGGCTCCTCGGTCACGGCAGGCTTGGGCGTGCCCGGTTGGAAGAGCGAGGTCGGGTCGTTGGGGGTGCTGGCTCCAGGGCTTTGGAGTCCGATGCCTGAGCCTGGAATTGGGCTAGGTGCCGGCGGGGCTGGCTTGGGGAAGATCGGTGCCTCAAAGTGGACGTATTCGATCTTGCGCTTCTCTTCGCTCAAGAGGGTCTCTTTATCCTCTTCATAGCGGGCAGCAATCTCCTCATCCGTAACCTGGACATCCTTGCGAAAGTCCTCGAGCGATCGCTTGAGGGCGTAGGCGGTGATCTCCTCATTGCTCTCGGCATAATCGTCTTCGACCTCGGTCACCGGCGGCTGGAAATTTGAAGCGAGCAAGTCCTTCACCCGATCCAGGGTGATCTTGTCGCGCATGATCTGCATGAGGTCGGCATCTTTGATGTTGCGCTCGCTGAGGCTCTTGGTTCGCGCGGCGAAGATGGTGGGGTCGAAACGGCCGTTGCTGTCGGCGAAGGCCTGCAGCCCCTCGAGTTCCTTGCGCGCCTCCTCGTTTGACGGGCTGATCCCCAATTCGCGCCCCTCTTTGCGGAGGATCATGAGGTTGATTGGAAAATCCAGCGGCAGGCGGCTGTCGACGATGCGGTTGCCTGCCAGCTGCATGGCGAGATCCTGCAAGCCGAGTTCTTGGGCGAGGTTGAAATAGCTATCCAGCTTCTGCAGGTAATTTGCCCCGTAGCCTTTACCGTAGACTTTGAAAGCCGTGCCACGTTGGGTCGGCCCCTGGCTGTAGGTATTCTTATCGTAGAGGAAGACGAAGGCGATGATGGTGAGAATCGCGACGACGAGCATGAGCCCGTACTGGTGCTTGCGGAGAAATTCTAACATGGTGTGCTTCTAAGGATGGGGTGGCGGTGGCGCCTCGGGTCACGACCGGATTCCGGCTTCGCGTGGGTGGGGACACTACGTCCGGTGGGGCATGGCATTCAACCCATTTTTTCGCTCGGATGCCGCCTCCTGCCGCCGCAGAACCGAGCTGCCCCGGACGACGGCCGATCAGGTGCCGAGCAGGCGCTCCATCTCGGGTGTCGGCTGGGAGCCGTTGAGTAGCGCCTGGCGGTAGTGTTCGCGTGCCTGGAGGATCTGGGGCTGGGGCGCCTCGATGTAGAGAATGGCCAAATTGAAGTGCGCGTCGCCGTACTGGGGGTCGATCTTGAGGACCTGCTTGAGCTCTGCGACGGCACGGTCCGGATCGCGGCGACCCCGCCCGAGCTCGTCCTGCTCCATGCAGATCACGGAGATGTAGAAGTGGGCACGGGCATTGGCCGGGTTGAGCCGCAAGCTCTCCTCCATTGCCTTGACGGCGGCCTCGGGCTGTTGCAAGCGGTAGTGCAGGACGCCGAGCACGTAGTGTGAGTAGTGGTCTTCAGGCCCGTAGGCGAGCGCCTTCTCGAGCAACTGCCGGGCCTCATCCAATTTCTTCAGGCGGATTTTGACGATCCCGAGATTGCGCAGGCTGTGGATGTTGTCAGGGACGATCTCGAGGATCGTCTCATAGGAGTTCTCGCAACGGTTGAAGTTGCCTTGGAAGAAGTCGAAGGCGGCCGCTTTGGCGAACTGGGTGAGGTCTCTGTTGAGGCCGATGTTCGACTTCTCGCCCTCGTTGTCGGTGACCTCTGGGTATTCGGGCATCTTGCCGTCGCCGCCACCCTGGTCGATGATCGTGAAACCGGACGAGCGCTGGAAAGTCTCGATCTCCTCCTTCGACAGCGGGGCGCTCTCGCCCATGCGGTCGATCATGTCTAGCAAGTCCTTGGAACCGATCTCGAGTTTCGCCATCTCTGCGACCACGCGCTGCTTCGCCTGTTTGCGGCGTGCCTGGCTCTTGAGCTGCTTGCCGATGATATCGCGCAGAACCTGGTTTTCTTTTACGAGGATCGGGTTTGCGCCGCCCTTGCTCTTCGCCATGGCATCGAGCTGGGCGTCGGTGCTTTTCAGCTGTTCGGTCAGCTGCGCCACCTGCTTGCGGTAGTCGGCGTTCTCCTCCTGTAGCTTGGCCAGCTCCTCCTCGACGGTGGTGATCTTGGTGCGCAGCTTGGCGATCAGCTCCTTGTTGGTGCTGTTCTCCTCGCGCAGCAGCCCGGCCTCTTTGCGTGCCTCATCGAGGCTAGCGCGCAGGCGGTCATTCTCCTCTACCAACAGCTTGATCTGCTCGTTCTCCGAGCCTGATAGCAGCTTCTTCAGGCGCTCGCGCTCCTGCTCGAGCTCCTTGCGATCGGCCTGGCGTGAGAGTTCGTAATTGCCCGTTTTGTCGAGCTCCTGTTGCAATTGCTCGGCGCGCTTGGCCGATTCACCAGCGCTCTTGTTCAGCAGCGCGATCTCGTTCTGCAGGCGTGCCACCTCATCTTTGAGTTTCGCCACCTCGCCGCTACCGGCATTGTGTGCTTTGGTTAGTTCCTCCTGCGCCTGGGCGAACTGCTTCATCAGCGAGGCCGCCTTCCCCTGCGCGGTGTCGCGGGCGAGGGTCGCCTGCATCAGTTCCCGATCCTTCTGCGCGAGCAACTTCGCCTGGGCGGCACGATCCCGCTCGAGCTCGGCGATCTGGTCGTCCTTCTGCTCCAGCAGCTGCTTCATCAGATCGCTGCCGCCGCCACCGGTCGAGGGACGCCCGACCGAGCCCGAACCGCTGCGCGGGCTCGACGAGCGGCGCGGAGGGTAGCCCTTCACCGAGCCGTTAAAATTCGGCAACTGCTCGATTTTCGAGATCTCCTCGTTGATTTTCTTGCGCCGGAAATCGACCATCGAGGCCTCAAAGCTCGGCCAGCGCTGGGCGATGGTGGTGAAAATCTTCCCGGCATCGACAAACTTCCGGTACGCTTTCTCGTAATCCTTCTTATCGAGGTAGTTCTCGGCCTCACGCACCTGCATGTAGCCGGTCAAGTACACGTCGGCGGGATCCTGAGCCATGGCTGAGCCCGACTGGAGATTCCAGACGGTGGCGAGGCAGAGGATAAAGACGAGGTGGATGAATCGGGTTGAGCGGATTCTCATCTTGGTAGGCGCGCCGATTATTCACTCAATGACCCGATGATGAAACCTTTAAAGTGCTATTTTTTATGATAATTTACCTAAGAATCCCGTAAATTTTTGTAGCTCTAACTACTATGGGGGCGCCGATTTCATTTGAAGAAACAGGTGAAATCGCTACGGTTCGAGTCTTGTGGACGCCCCCTTGGACAAGCAAGTCCTCGTTCTCAACCGGCTTTGGCAACCGGTCAATACCTGTTCGGCTCGTCGTGCCTTCACGCTTTTGTTTCTCGATCACGCGCAGGTGGTCGATTGTGACGAAAATAACGTATTTTTCACCCATGACATTGACTCGTGGGGGAGTCACTCATCTTCCTCTCTAAGATCGGGACTGCGGGGCGACTGCGTGCACTCGATTTCCCGGGCATTCCTCCTGCCGAAGATCATCGTGTTGCAGAGCTTCGATCGCCTGCCGAAGAAGGAGATCAAGTTCACGCGCGAGAACGTGTTCCAGCGCGACGGCTACACCTGCCAGTACTGTGACATCACCTTCGAGATGAAAGAGCTCAACATCGATCATGTGATCCCGCGCGATAAGGGTGGCAAAACCACTTGGGAAAATGTGGTCTGCTCGTGCATCCGCTGCAACACGAAGAAGGCAAACAAGCTCCCTGCGGAGGCGAATATGTTCCCCAGCCAGAAGCCGGCCGCCCCCCGGTGGCGACCATTCCTAAGCGGGACCCGTCACGCGCAGCAGCACTACGACGAGGCCTGGCGGCACTTCCTCAACCCAGATCCATCGGGCGTCGAGCTGACTGGCTAGTCTACACGCGACTTCCACGCACTTGCGCACTTGATTTCCGCGTCTCGCAAGATAGCTTCCCGCCCGCCTGCTCCTGCCCTCCTCCATCCACGTCCCGCAATCGATTCTCATGCGCAGCCTCCTCAGGTCGAAAATCCACCGCGCCACGGTCACCGAGGCGAACATCGAGTATGTCGGCAGCATTACGATCGACGAGGATTTGCTGGATGCGGTCGGGCTGTGGATCCACGAGAAGGTCCAGGTCGTTAGTGTCGACAGCGCGGCACGCATCGAGACTTACACCATGGCCGGACCACGGGGGTCTGGCGTGATCTGCATCAATGGGGCAGCTGCCCACCTGATCAAGGAGGGGGAACGGGTCATCATCATGGGCTACGAACTCACAGAAGTTCCGATCGAAGCGAAGATCGCCCTCGTCGACGAGAAGAACCAGATCACCGAGATCATCCACTAGTGTTCTAACGGGGTGCCATTACAAACTCCACCCCAGTATTGTAATGGCGACCGGGGGGCTGTGCAGATAGCGTGACTGAGAGATGGGATCATTTATCATCATCGTGTTCATCGGGTTCGGGGTCTTTGCGATCTTCGCGGCGATCAGTGCGCACCGGAAGGCCAAGGAGCGGATTGCGGCCCTGTCCGCATGGGCGAGGTCGAGGCAACTAGGCTTCGATGAGGAGAAACGGCGCGACTTCGACGACTACTACCCAGAGCTAAAATGCCTGCGCCGCGGCAGCAACCGCTACGCTTACAACATCTCGAGCGGCCAGTGGGGAGACGTCTACGCCACCGCCTTCGACTACCACTACGAGACCCATTCGACCGACTCGAAGGGGAACCGCCAGACCCACCACCACCACTACTCGTGCCTGCTGCTGAAGCCCGAGCACGCGATGAAGCCGCTGCTGATCCGCCGCGAAGGACTGTTCGACAAGATCAAGGCCGGTTTCGGTTACGACGACATCGATTTCGAGTCGGCAGAGTTCAGCAAACGCTTCTATGTGACTGCCAAAGACAAACGTTGGGCATACGACGTCATCCACACCCGCGCGATGGAGATGCTTCTTGCACATGGGAACTCGGATGGCTTCAGCATCGAGTGCGACCACAACTCCCTCTGCGTCGTTGCAAAGAAACAGCTCGACCCGCAGGGCTTCGAGCGCGCCTACCGCTACGGGCATGCCCTGCTCGATGGGATCCCGGAATACGCCCGGCAGAGCGTGTCACTCTAACAAACTCATGGAACCTACGATCATCATCTTCCTCGCACTGGCGATCGTTCCGCTGCTCTGGTTTATCGGGAACTTCAACGGGCTAGTCAGGCTGCGCAACCACTGCCGCGAATCGTGGTCCGGGATCGACACCGAACTCAAGCGGCGCCACGATCTCATCCCCAACCTCGTCAAGACCGTCCAGGCCTATGCGAAGCACGAGCGATCGGTGTTCGAATCGGTCACCGAGGCGCGCGCCGCCGCCGCCCAGCCGCACCAGTCCCCAGCGGATCAGGCGCGCGACGAGAACCGGCTGGTCGTCTCGCTGGGCGGTCTGCTGGCCGTCGCGGAAGGCTACCCGGAGCTCAAGTCCGACCGGAATTTCCTGCACCTGCAGGGGGAGCTCGTCAACACGGAGGATCGCATCCAGGCCGCGCGGCGTCTGCACAATGCCAATGTGCGCGATCTTGGCAACCGCATCGAGATGTTCCCGTCGAGCATCGTCGCTTCGATGTTCAACTTCGAACACTGGGATTTCTTCGAAATCGACAGCCTCAGCGAGCGCATCGCCCCGAAGGTCGAGATGGGGTAGTTAGACTTCCCCGAGGCCGTTTGACCTATCGTTCTCCACGCCCGGAATTGAGGACCTGTTCTGCTTTCTTTCTCAGGGAGTGATCCACCCGATACCTCCGCGCCAAGACGGCCTTGGCATAGTGTCGTCCCAGCATCTGATCGATACGATATAGGGCATCCAGCGCTTCTCCGCGATCAAATGGATCCTCGGTCGAATCGGCATAGATTGTCTCCAGCGTTAGGATCGCTCGCCGGTCTTTAAAAGATCCGAGCGCTGAGATCGCATAGCGGCGTCTCTGCATCTTGCGATCCCTCACCGCTGTGCAAATCGCAGGCACCATCTCGGCTCCGCCAGACATCAGGTCCCGTATGATTAACCTCTTACCAGCCGCCCCCTCACCGTCTGGCCGAGAATAGAATTGGCACCAGATCTCGTCAAAATCGCCAGGGGCGGGTTTGGAGGATCTACCCGCCTCCAGCCGCACCTCAGGGTGCAATGGCTCAACCCACTCTCGCCAATCTTCTCTACCCTTTCGAATCTCATAGAAAAAATCCGCGTCATCGATGTCTGGGTGATCGGGGGAGATCAACAGGTATTGGGCTCCAACACGGCAACTCGAAGCCTGGTAAGGAACACCATTCCTGAAGTATCGAAGATCTTCCGCACGAACCGACTTGGCCGCCTCCTCTTCATTGGTGATCCTGTAGTTCTCCGCTTTGAACTGGAATTTCGGGTTGCTGTAGGCACCGCGGACGACCTCGACCACTTCTGCCTTGATGATCACCTCCCGGCTCTCGATTCCTCCGCTGACCTTTGAAGAAACAGTTTCGATTTCGGTAACCTCGACCAGAACCAGGCTCTTACAAAATCCTGTGAAGCCCATGGGATTCGCAAGGGTATCCGCAAGCGCGATAGGCGCCGTGAGCGACGCGAATAGCGCCATTGAAAATAGAGTTTTCATCCTTTGCCGAACAGTTTGTTTGCACACACGCCAGCGAGGTGATGCGATTCGCGATTCGCGATTCGCGATTCCGGCTACCGACTCGCGCACCGTATCACAGATCTGGAGAGTCGTCGAGATGGGTTGGCACCGGATGATCCCGACAGCCAACCTGCCGGGATCGCATGGCCACCGGAGAGACAATACGATTGACCAAAACCATTCCAAGCGCTGAAACTATCCCACAATGAAGCCCACGATCCTGATCTATCTCCTCCTCGCGCTGTGTGCGACTGCCGCCGCGCCACGCCCTAACATCATTCTCATCATGGGTGACGACATGGGGATCTCCGACCTCGGCTGCTACGGGAGCGAGATCGACACGCCGAACCTGGACGCCCTCGCGAAGGGTGGGCTACGCTTCACGCAGTTCTACAACACGGCGCGCTGCTGCCCGACCCGCGCCTCGCTGCTGAGCGGGCTCTACCCGCACCAGGCCGGGGTCGGCCACATGATGAACGACCGCGGGCACGACGGCTACCGCGGGGAGCTGAACCGCAACTGCCTGACGATCGCCGAGGCGCTCAAGACCGCGGGCTACGGCACCTACATGGCCGGCAAGTGGCACATCACCTCGAAGACCGCCGCAGATGGCCCGAAGGACAACTGGCCGAGACAGCGCGGATTCGACCGCTTCTACGGGACGATCCACGGCGCGGGCTCGCTGTGGGACCCAAATACTCTAACAAGGGACAACACCCAACTCGCGCCCGACAACGACCCCGAGTACACCCCGGAGCGCCCGTGGTTCTATACCGACGCGATCGGCGACCAGACGACGCGCTACATCCGTGAGCACGTCGCGGCGCACCCGGACAAACCCTTCTTTAACTACGTCTCCTTCACCGCTGCGCACTGGCCGATGCACGCGCGCGAGGAGACGATCAAAAAATACCAGGGCAAGTATGACACGGGCTACGCAGCGGTCCGCGAGGCACGCTTCGCCAAGATGAAGCAGCTCGGCATCATCAAAGCCGACAGCGAGCTATCCCCACAGGCCTACGAGTGGGGGAAGGTGCCGGAAGAAGATTGGGAGATCCGTAACATGGAGGTCTACGCGGCGATGGTCGACGAGATGGATCAGGCGATCGGCGAGATCATCGGGGCGCTCCGCGAGACGGGCCAGCTCGACAACACGCTGATCTTCTTCCTGCAGGACAACGGCGGCTGCGCGGAAGGATACGGGCGCAGGCCGAATGCATCGACTGGGCCACGCGCCGACAAGCCGTCGCTGCCGCCGATGGCGAAGGGTGAGCTGCAGATGCACATGCAGCCGAAGCAGACCCGCGACGGCTACCCGATGCGCACCGGTCCCGGCGTCATGGCTGGCCCAGCGGATACCTACATCGGCTACGGCGAGGGATGGGCGAATGTCTCCAACACGCCCTTCCGCGAATACAAGCATTGGGTGCACGAGGGCGGTATCAGCACGCCCCTGGTCGCCTACTGGCCTGATGGGATCAAGCGCCGCGGCGAGCTCGACCACCAGCCCGGCCACCTCATCGATATCATGGCCACCTGTGCCGAACTCGCCGGCGTCGACTACCCGGAGGAGCATGGTGGAAACAAGATCAAAGCGCTCGAGGGCCGCAGCCTCGATGTCGCCTTCAAAGGTGGGAAGATCCAGCGCGAGGCGCTGTTCTGGGAGCACGAGGGCAACTGCGCGATCCGCAAGGGTGACTGGAAGCTGGTGCGCAAGGAGAACCAGGATTGGGAGCTCTACAACCTCGCCGACGACCGCTCCGAGCTGCACGATCTCGCAGCCGCAAAGCCGCAGCTGGTGCGGAAGCTAGCCCAGGAGTTCCAAGCCTACGCCGAGCGCGCCAACGTCTCGCCGGTCGGGACATGGAACGGCAACCGCAGCAAAAAGAAGCAGGCCTTGAGTGGGAAGGAGCGCTTCAAGCTCGAGGCTGGGGACGACCTGGCGCAGCACCAGGCGCCGAACATTGCTGGGCGCGGCATCCGCATCGCGGGCACCGTGGATTCAGAGCAGCGCGACGGAGTGATCATCGCGCAGGGCGGCGACTCGCAGGGCTACGCGTTGATACTGAAAGGCGGGAACCTGCAGTTCCTGACCTGCGTCGGCGGCAAGATCACCCGCTGCGCGATGGCGGAGCCGGTGCCCGCAGGAAAATTCCGCTTTTCCGCGCAGATGTCGCCCGATGGCGAGGTCGAACTACACGCCGGGAAAACGGTGCACAAGGGCGAGCGGATCGAACCTCTCAAAGTCATGCCGATCGACGGCCTCCAAGTCGGCCGCGACACCGGCGGATCGGTCGGTGAGTATCGGGCCGACTTCGCGCTCGACGGCGAAATCGAGTTAACGCTCACGCTGTTGCCCGAAAAGAAATTGCAGAAGTCCGCGGCCGCTGACGCACCAGCCCGGGCGAAGCGAGCTGGCCCCTTCGCCCCGATCAGCGACGACCCCGCGCTCCCGCGCGTCCTCCTGATCGGCGACTCGATCTCGATCGGCTACACGCTGCCGGTGCGCGACTTGCTCAAAGGCAAAGCCAACGTCCACCGCCCGCCGACGAACTGCGCCTCGACCCGCCACGGGCTCAAGTCGCTCGACCAGTGGCTCGGCGATTCGAAATGGGACCTCATCCACTTCAACTGGGGGCTGCACGATTTGAAATTCGTCGCGCCTGGAACCGAGAAGCTGGCCGACCAGAACGATCCTAGGAATGCGCGCCAGGTGCCACCCGATGAGTATGAGAAGAACCTCACCGAACTGGTCGCGCGCCTCAAGAAGACCGGCGCCAAGCTCGTCTGGCGCAACACGACCCCTGTCCCCGACGGCGCGCGGGGGCGCATCCCTGGCGACGCGGCCAGATACAACGAGATTGCGAAACGCATCATGGACGCTAACGACATCCCGATCGATGACCTCTACGGCTTTGCCAAGCCGCGCCTGGCGGAGATCGGGCGCAAGGCGGACGTGCACTACACCGCCGGTGGCTCGCAGAAACTCGCTGAGCAGGTGGCGGCGACAATTTCGACCCAGCTTGAGAAATAGCCAAGCGCGTCAGTAAATACAGCTTGCGCCATCCCCTGCCCCCGCGAAAATTGCCCCACATGAAGTTTTTCCTACTCATCGCCGCCGTCGCCATCGCGTGTTTTGCCACCAGCTGCCAGACCACTGGCGACGATGTCCCAACTCCAGCGAGTTCTGGAGTCTGGCGCTTGGCGCCTGGCCAGCCTTAGGGCTTGTCAGGAAATTAACTGTGCAAAGATGCGCAGGGTTTTTGGTCAGCACCAAGACGGAATTCAGCGATTGTAGCGAGCTATTTGAGTTGAATTTCAACGCGGGTGATGGCCAATAGGACAAGCAGATTTGTGCAGGTTATTTCCTGACAAGCCCTTAGGTGTGATCGGAGCGTGCGGCTTCCGCACCCGGTGGGCATGCGGAAGCGCGCTTAATTTCTAGCCAGGCGGCGATCGGGCCGGTTACCCTAGATCATGCCAAACCGCCGCCATTTCCTACGCACCGCTACAGCAGCCACCTTGGGGGTAACTGCCCTCCGCGCACAAAACCAGGCCAATCAGAAGCTCCGGGTCGGGGTCATGGGCCTCAGCCGGGGTCGCGCCCACATCAGCAACTTCGCCAAGCTCCCGGGGGTCGAGATCGCCTACGTCTGTGATGTCGATCAGGGGCGCCTCGCAGAGGGTGCTAAATTTGCCACCGAACAACAGCGTGGCATCCAGCCCGAAGCGGTCACCGACTTCCGCCGCATCCTCGACGACAAGGAGGTCGACATTTTGTCGATCGCCGCGCCAAACTTCTGGCACGCCCCGGCCACCATCCTCGCCTGCGCCGCCGGCAAGCACGTCTACGTCGAGAAACCTGGCAGCCACAACCCGCGCGAGGCCGAGCTCATGGTGGCCGCTGCGGCAGGCAGCGGGCGCAAAGTGCAGATGGGCAACCAGCGGCGAAGCGCACCCGGCTTCCGCGAGGGGATCGAAAAACTGAGGGCCGGCGCGATCGGCCCACTCCGTTATGCGCGCTGCTGGTACGATGCGAAGCGGGGCTCGATCGGCAAGGGCAAGCCGGCGCCGGTCCCGCCCGAGCTCGACTATGGTCTCTGGCAAGGCCCTGCACCCGAGCGACCTTACAAAGACAACCTGATCCACTACAACTGGCACTGGCACTGGCACTACGGTGGCGGCGAACTCGCCAACAACGGCGTGCACGCCCTGGACATCGCCCGCTGGGCGCTCGGCGTCGATCACCCGCAACACAGCAGCTACGTCGGGGGGCGCTACCACTTTGACGATGACCAGGAGACGCCCGACACCGCCGATGCCACGTACGACTTCGGGACCAAGGGCATCAGCTGGCACGGCAGCAGCTGCCTCCAGCGCAAGCACGAGCAGCATCCATTCGTCAGCGTCTACGGAGACGGCGGTGTGATGTCGTTCGACGCTGGTGGCTACCGGATCTACGACAACGATGGCAAGCTCGTCGACGAGAACGTTCCCGGCCTGAGCGACATCCCGCACTTCCAGAACTTCGTCAACGCCATCC
>Ga0316197_10000959_pt1 | contig 20461 bp, 24 predicted proteins | sample OudBiesiAoxic_MG_FD_204939 | JGI IMG/M metagenome (GOLD analysis project Ga0316197, IMG submission 204939) | Coastal sediment microbial communities from Oude Bieten Haven, Netherlands - site A oxic | ecosystem: Environmental > Aquatic > Marine > Coastal > Sediment | place: Netherlands... | reverse complement strand
CATCGATAGAGTCACCACCGGGTCCGGGCGCCGCAGGGAGGCTCTCAGTCGTCGCTGGTTCCGCGATGGCACTCCCAGCGCCGATCGGTGCTTCCGTGGACACGGTGCTCGGGGATTCCTGTTGCGTGACCGCCGGAACGTCGGTGGAAGCGCCTCCTGCAGCCGTTGTTGTGGCAGTGGTCGCGGCGGCCGTGGTGGTCGTAGCGGCCGTGGTGGTCGTAGCGGCCGTGGTGGTCGTAGCGGCCGTGGTGGTCGTAGCGGCCGTGGTGGTCGTAGCGGCCGTGGTGGTCGTAGCCGTCCCGACGACGGTGAAGGTCGCGGATGCGGTGTCGCTCGCCCCTCCGATGCTCTGGGCTGTCACTGAATGCGACCCGATCGCGGCATCGGCAGGCACGTTCCCCGAGTACCTGAAGGTTCCGTCCTCGCCGACTCTGAGCGTGCCGCCGAGATTCGCGCCGTCCCAGAGGATCTTGACGCGCGCTCCGGCCGTGAATGCGCTCCCGTTGACCACGAGAGGTGCATCGGGTTGGGCTGAATCCGGGCTCACCATGACGGTGGGCGAAGCCTGGAAGAAGAACAGGCTCAGCGCGAGCAAGAACCACTGCATACTGTTCCATCGGCGTCACGACGGCAGGACTGGAATCTTCTCTCCGACCCTCCGTACCGTGCGATAGCGAATCTACCGACTGATTCTGCCAGCGACGCTTCCGAAGACAAACGTCATAGCGACATTCGCCCCTGCGACGATGGGCGACAGGGCGAGTCACGTCGGAAGCAAGTACCCCGCTGCCCGAATCGACACATGTGGGCTAGTCGCCTAGCTGCGTGGCGTTGTTCTGAGGGCGGGTCGTAGTTGTGCTGGATCGGGTGTGGGCTGTCGGAGAACTGGTTCCTGGACGAACCAACGTTCGGATCTGCTCGAGACGAATCTCGTCGATGAGGGCGTGGAGAGCCTCGATCGAACGGCTGAGGTCGGCAATACGCCGACCGTGGGATTCAACCTGCTGTTCGAGTTGCTCTATTCGTTGGAGTTCGGTGATTGGCGCTCCCGGTTGCTCGCCACCGTTCAGGCATCGGCACACACTGGGGGTTCCTGAACCTCGCCGACCGATCAGACCTTGCCGGCCGCTACTGGCAATCGACAACACGTGGCTCCACGTCCGATCCTGTGCATCATCCCGCCCGGTGCGCCGCTTCGAGCAAGAAGCGTCGCTGTTGAAACTCGGCGGAAGGCGAGGACGGATTCGAGCGCTCTCGGGTCAAAGCGTCGCGCTACCCGATGCTCGGCGGCAGGGACTTCCGAGGGTACGTTGTCAGACGAAAGCGGTGAAGAGTGTCGCGACGCGCCCTTATCGGCGTCAATGCCCACGCTTCTGCCAAAAAGCGTCGCGACAGGTCGAGACACCGGCGCGACGCCCTGAGCAAGAAGCGTCGTTCCTGGTGAACCTGCCCGGCAGAAGGCGATGGCTCAGAGCACCGCCATGCGCCGAACATATTGCCGGAGTTGGTTCAACGTTTGGATGCGTTGGTCACGACCCGACCTGCGCGCCGCCAACAGAATCCGTATCACCTCCACCCGACCATCCCTGGTCTTGGGCGTCACCGACGCTGCCCCCGACAGAGCGGCACGTGCCGCTGAGATGGCATCGGTGGTATCGGACTTGCCGACCCGGCGACGGTGCTGACGGTTCGGGCGATCCACGTCCACCACCATCACCTCGTGACGATGCAAGAACCTGGCCAAGCCGACTCCCCACGACCCCGTGCCCTCAACCCCAACCTTGTCGACCTCACCATGCGAAACCAGCCATGCCATCAACGCCTCGTAACCGGATCCGTCCGAAGGAAACGACTCAGTCCCCAACACACCACCGTTCGCGTCGATCGCTGCCACAACATGCTGATCGGCGTGCGTATCCACACCACCCGTAATGATCCGTACCATCGACATGACCGCCCCTTTCTCTCGCTTAGGCGAAGGGGTGGCACACAACCCTGGAACGGCGGACCGAGAACCCAACCGAGCTGCTGGTATCAGCTCAACCGGGAATCCCACCGCCCGACCAGGGCGTGCAACACCAGCAAGATCATCCCACCCAGCCGGCTATGGGCGGTCTGAATGGGAGTAGTTCTCGTTGACGGCGGGCCGCAATCCAATTCTCCCTGAGACTGGTAGACGCGGGATGCTCTCGGCAACGCCAAGAGCATCCCAATCCCCTACCAGCCGGGCGATCACTTCAGCCGAAAATCGCCAGGGGCAAAATGAGGAGCACCGAAGGGATACCACTCGACAGTGCCACTCATGTGTACTTTGTGGCCTTCCAATCCCGCAAAGACGCCCTCGGCGAAGTCAACTTTGCCATTCATGCGGTAGCGGCTGGCCTTGATAGAGGTTGTCCCGCTGTCATCACCCGACAGGACAGGAACAGCTTCATCCAGAATGCATGTGGTCAAGATGTCGACACCGCCAGGGACATCGGGGTCAGGGTAGTTTGTGAATTCGTAGTCGAGCGTGCCTAGTTCGTAGATCGTCCAGATCTCCTCAAAGAAATGCACGCTTGTACTGGGGTCAGAATCAAATGGCTTTCCTGTTCCCTGTGGGAAGAAGGCCATGTCATACATATCGCCATCGATCGTGATCGTTCCGATCCAGGAAATAGCCGGACATTCCGCGGGGGGTGATCCATCGGGTGGACCCAGATTAAGCGTAAGGTCCATTACGCCGCGCAGGGGCGGGTCTGCACTCACCGGTGCCACCGCCATCAGCGACACCACAACAACTAACGAGAGAATGATGGACAGTCTCTGCCTCATTGTGCTTCCTTCCTCACAAGTAGGCTCGATATCGTCTCGACGCTCCCTTTCCAGATCTGTTGTCGGAGGCTTCCCCCCTCGGAGTAGCTGATCAGCAAGAACGTCAACACCGCCAGAAAGGCAACGAATCGCCGCATACTCAGACACCTCCTTTCAGAATGCTGCTGCCGCCAGAGGACAGAGCAAAGATGATGGTGCCCCATGCGAGCTTCCACCTTCAAGCAGTACTCGGAAGGAACGCCGTTGTCCAGGAAGGACCTACCAGCCGGCAGAGAAGCCAGGCAACCGACCAAGGTCAAACCCGTCCGCACATGCCGCCCATGTCGGCACCTATGGGCGGTCTCGTTGCTGCACACATCGGCGTCAGGGGGTTGCCTGCTCGTCCCAGGTGCCCGTGTCGGGGCCGTGAATCCCACGCCACTCGGGCGTGCATCCCACGGCGTAGCATTGCGGGTGAGGGGGTGACGCATGTCGCGCAGGTCATTCGGGTTCGCAATCGCTGCGATCGGGATCGTTGTCCTGGCCGTCGCTGCCCTGGCCGACCAAATCGGCATTGGGGAGTCAGACGCGTTCGGATGGAAACAGATCGTGGGAGTCGTGGTCGGAGTCGCAATCGTCGTCTTCGCGATCATCATCGCCACGCTGGCCGAGAAACCAGCGAACGGGGTTGAAACCTAGGTGTAGCAATCTCCCGCGCCTGTCGGGCGGTCGGTCTGGAGCAGTTCCGCTGGGGCCGATCCTCGGCCCCGAGGAGTCACGCCGTTGCTTGGCTCACTCAAACTCTCACACGGCAGGGTGTGACAGACTCTTGAGCAAAGCGTCGCGATGCAGATCACGTCTGGCCCGGCAAGCACGCTTCCCGCTGAAAGCGTATTGATTCCGGCAGACCCTTGTGGACCCCTCCCGGCCCCGGCTCGACGCTCGGTTTGTGGTTGCTTCGACGCCGTCGCCGTGTGACATTCGGCCCTTGCGGGCACCTGCCTGTTCCGGTCGCGTTGAAGATGGTGCGGCGGCGGGTGCGAGAGGCCTGCCTCCGGGGTGGCTGATCTGTTGCATCCGTCCTCGACCGGACATAGACATAGCGAGGCGTCAGGACGGGGATGACGAGGCCGAGCGCGAATGTGGCATTCTGCCGGATGTACGACAAGTACTTCGCGGACGTGCTCGCGTACTGCCTGCGCCGCGCATCCATCGAGGATGCAAAGGATGCAGTGGCCGATGTCTTCCTGGTCGCGTGGAGGCGGTTCGACGACATGCCGGACGGAGATCGCGCGCTGCCGTGGCTGTATGGGACGGCGAGGCGGGTGCTGGCGAATCAGCGCCGCAGCCGCTCTCGATTCGCGCGATTGACCGACCGGCTGCGCTCTACGGCGCCGGAGCCTGAGCACGAGCCGACGCCGGAGACGATCGTGGTGCGCAACCAACGCAACCAGGAAGTGCTCGACGCGCTCGAGCGCCTTCGCCCGAATGATCGCGAGGTCGTGAGGCTCGTGATGTGGGAGGGCTTGCCGCATGCCGCCGTCGGTGATGTGCTGGGTTGCTCTGATCGTGCGGTGACCATGCGCCTGCACCGTGCGCTAGGGCGCCTTCGCTCCGAGCTGCACGCCACCGCCCAGGGGTCTACGGACGTGTCGTCGCGGACCGAGGTTTCTGATGAGTGATCGACGCGACCTTCTCTCTCTCGTCGTCGAGGCGAATCCCGTGCCGGATCCGGCGGTCGCGGCCGACCAGCTCGACGCCGATCGGGAGGTTCTCGCGATGATCGACGAGCGAGCCGAGGCACAGTCTCGGGATCTGCCCGAGATGGGCCCTCTCGGTCGAGTGCGGCAGCGCCGATGGGCCGGGGCCTGGGCGTTCGCCGTTGCGATCTCGGTCGTCGTCGTGTCGGTCGGTCTTGCGGTGCTGATCGCTCGTCAGCAGCCGGTGGCGAACGAGCCAACCACGACCACCATGACGTCCGCCACTTCGTCGACGACGACCAGCCTCCCCCCGAGTCCGGATGCGCTCGCCGCAGCGTGGGGTCCGGCGGCCTCTGAGCTCACGGAGCCGCTAATCGGTGTGAGCGACGTCGCCGCGTACGAGGACGGTTTCGTGGCTGCGGGTTTCGAGTGGGGCGAGGATTCTCTCCAGAACGGTGCCGTGTTCGTCTCCGACGACGGTGCGACGTGGCGCCGTGTCGGGGCGGAGGACCCGGCGCTGACCGTCGGCGCGGTTTTGATGTACGGAGTCACCGAGGGCGGTGGCGGGATCGTCGGAGTGGGGATGGGATGCGAAGACGACACGGGGGCCTGCCAGCCGCATCCGACGTCTTGGTGGTCGAGCGACGGCTCGCAGTGGACTCGCTCACCGGCCGACCCCGATGTGCTCGGTGGGTTTGGCACGTTCCAGGATGTCGTCGAGACGGACGACGGGATCTTCGCCGTCGGAAGCATGGGCGAGATGGTCGATGACGTGCCCGTCCTGCATGCCGCGATTTGGCGTTCTCAGGACGGGGTGACGTGGGAGCGCGTGCTCACCGGGGAGGCATCGACGGCCGGCGAATCGGACGTCAACCCGGAGGTTCTCTCGATTGCGTCCGATCAGAGTGGTCGCCTCGTCGCGGTCGGCACAACCGTGGCGTCGGACGGACGCGGCGTCGCGGCCGTATGGGTATCGGACGACGGACGCTCGTGGGAACGCGCAGAGCCCGATGCGACCGTGTTCGACAGCGTGCGCGAAGGAGGCAGCGCGATGATGTTCGGCGTCACCTATGGACCCGACGGTTGGGTGGCGGTCGGATCCGACGCGCACATCTCGGCAGCGGTGTGGACGTCGATCGATGGAACGTCGTGGATCCGGATCGACGAGTCGACCCAGCCGTTCGGTGCGGCCGGTTCGCTCAAATCTGTGACAGCGCTGCCGCGCGGCTATGTGGCCGTCGGCCCGATGGGCTTCTACGACGTTGCAGCGAGCGAGGCACGGATGTGGATCTCGGCCGACGGGGAGAACTGGCGCCGAGCGCTCAACCAAAGGGACGGGTACGTGATGGGGATCGCGGTGAACGGCGACGTGGCCGTGATGACCGGCGCCCAGATGGGCGACGATGGCGACTATCACGCAACGATCTGGTCGGGACCCGTCTTCGACCCGCTGAACCCACCACCGGATCCTGGGCCGTCGCCAACCGATCAGCGGTACCTCAACGGATCGGCGCCACTGGTGACCCTCCTCGCCGGCGAGACGTGCGATGACCTGGCGACCGCGGGGTACCCGTACGCTTCGGTCGTGGCCTACTGGGCACGGTTCGGCGCAGGTGGAGAACTCGACGAGGACGGCAACGGCCGACCGTGTGAAGCGCAGTACTCGCTCGACGAGATCGAGAACGTGTATCCCGCTCCCGATGGGTCGGCACTAGAACTCACACACGACCTCGCGACCGATACGTTCACCGCTTCGGGTCCAGCGGTCGACGCCAACATCATCTGCGCCGCCGGATCGGTGACGTGGCTCGAAGGCGACTTCGAGTCGTGGCGCGACGAAGTCCAGGTCCGGTCGGTGGCGACCTACACGTGCGCGGACGAGAGCGGGACCTTCGACATCGGTGCCGACGTGTTCCTCACCGACCAGTCCGGCGGCGGCTTCACGGATTTCAGCGTGTGGAACCTTGAGCCGGATTCGGGAACGGGCCGATACGGGGGGCTGGTCGGCGGAGGAGCCGTTGCCTCCGACTACGCGGCAAGCGTCGAGACGTTCTCCGGCTGGGTCGCGGCCGGCGACGCCGTCGAGTAGGCGAATCGATCGGTTGATCTGCGGGGGACGGGGGGCGAGACGACGCCTCCGCTCTCCGTAGCCCCGCACCGCCCGCTGTCTCGCGCCCGGATGGCATGCTGTGGATTGGGCTGTTGCATCGGTGCGGATGCCGGACACAGACACAGTGATGGACGGGAAGGAAGGCACCATCGGACGCCACAGTATGAAGCACTCGAACCTGCACCTCGTCCGCCTTTCCACATGGGACGCGTCGTGTTGCGGACGGGACGGCGAGCGGTGTCTTTCCCGAGAGGAGGATTGATCATGCGCCGATTTTCGAAGACCGCGGTCGTGTTGGCCGCGGCGATGCTCGTGGCGGGTCTCGCCGGACCGGCCGCCGCAGACAGACCGAACAAGCCGGGCAAACCCGACAAAGGAGCGGGCTTGGAAGTGACGGTCGAGCCGGCCAGCACCTGGATGGTGGCGAACTCGGCCGGTGACATGATCGACTTCGCGATCACCGTCACCAACGGAACGGAGAACGATCTGACGGGTGTGACCGTCGAGTGGGATTCGGAGTGGCTGGCGACGTTCGATCTCGGCGCGAATGCGTCTCGGACCCTCGAGAATCCGTACGAGTACACGTTCAGCGACGACGATCTCGCCTGGGCGATCGCAAATCCTGATGCCGACGACGAAATGCTGGTAGGCACGGTGACGATCTCCGCGAGCGAACTCGAAGACACTACGAACGCGATCTTGACGGCGGACGTGGTCGAGCCCTGCGACGTCGACGAACTCACCGGAGAGGTCACGCTCGACACGACGACCGACAACGACTACGGAATGTGCTCGTTCACGGCCGATCCCGGCACAGACTGGACGCTCGAGACAATCATGGCGAAGAAGCGACCGGTGCGGGTGTCAACGGTACGCGACGGGATCCCCGGCAACTGGTGCATGGTGCCGGTGAGCGAGGAGGAAGAATTCGTCGTCGACGGCAAGACGGCTACTCAAGCCCTGAGCTTCCCGGCGGCGAACACCGATGGCGACATCGTGTGTGCCCACGGCGGCGAGGGCGGTGAGTCCATCCCGGTGAGGAACGCGAACACGTTCTACCTGGCCACATGGGCGGGCAACACCGTCACCGCCGAACAGAACGACTGACGTGACTTCGCGTGCGGGCATCCGAGCCCGCAACGCAGCCAAACCGCACAACCGGGAGTGGCCGGCCACAAAGCCGGCCACTCCTTCCGCTCGGCCCCGATGTCCTCTCCGTGGGAAGAGCCAAGCTCCGTGAGCTTCTCGAGTAACGCAGCCTGCACGACGGAGCTGCCAATGCCCAGCTGATTAGCGGCTTGGATCTGGGAGGCTGCATCCGGCTGGTTGAAGTGAAGAGCCAATTCGTGAGCGATCTCGCTGGCCACCGTGAACGATCTGCCTACCTCGAACCGTGGTTAAGTAAAGACCCTGAGCTGCATTGCTGGCGACTCTACGCGAAACGCACACGCCCAAAGGGACAAGGACCTCAGTTCAGACGCATTCACACGAAAGCGTCGTTCTGGCAATCGCCGGCGCCTTGGCCCCCTCGCTGGGGCACAGACGCGTCGCGACTCGTGGGAGCGAAGGCCCCCTCCCTCGCAACATCAAGAGTGGGTGGCTTCGCCCGCGCGTGCCGCCAGCAATCCCCCACGAAGCAACCGGTTCGTGGAAGATTCGGTGCAGTTTGGATCCATTGCCTCTAGCCGATTGCCGACCACGGCGAGGAAGATTGGTGGAGAGTGTTCGCGTCGTGCCGGACATGTAGGGGCGTTCACTCGGCGACAAGGCAAGGGAAGCTGTGGATCGAGAAGCGAGGTTCCGGTCGTTGTATGAGCGACAGCATCTCGACGTTCTCGCCTATTTCTTGCGTCGGCTCAACCGCGAGGACGCGGTCGAGGCCACCGCCGATGTGTTCCTGACGACCTGGCGACGGATCGACGACGTCCCGGACGGGTCCGAAGCCCGACTCTGGCTATTTGGTGTTGCCCGCAACGTCCTACGCAACCGGCAGCGATGCAACCGGCGCCTTCGCCGCTTGGTTTCGCGAGCTGCCACAACTCCGGTCGATCCAGTGCCGTTGCTCGAAACGGTCGTGGTGCGCCGCGCCCAAGACCGTGAGGTACTGGCTGCGTTGGGCCAGCTGCGTCCCTCAGACCGTGAGGTACTCCAGCTTCGCCTGTGGGAAGAGGTGAGCTACGACGACATCGCAGAGCTGCTGGGCTGTTCCCGCCACGCCGCCGAGCAACGCTACGCCAAGGCATTGCACAGACTCCGCAGCGTTTACCACCATTCCGGACATGTATGGACGAGCGGAACCGAACCGGTCCCCCAAGAACAGGAGCAGACCCGTGAGGTCTGAAGATCTCAGCCGACTCGAAGCCGCAGTGCGGGATGCCAACCCGCTACCGCAGCCCTCCGACTTGATCGGCTCTGACCAGTCCGCCGCCGTGGCGCTCCTGATCCAGCAAGGGACGGACCGTCTCAGCGCGACGCTGCAACGCCCAGAAACAACCACCAGCGGACCGCTTCGGAGACCTTCACGTAGATGGGTGAAGCCGGTGGTCGTGTTCGTGGCGGCATGTCTGCTGGTGCTGGCGGTCGTCGGCGGCGTGTTGCTCTTGAGCAACGGCCAACCCGACTTCATCGATGAGCCATCTCCCTCCACGACGACCGCCCCGTTGCCGGACGAGCCGGCTGCATATGACGTCGGGTATGTGTCCGTGGCTCCCGACGGGAGCCTGTGGGCGGCGGCGGATGGCGGTGTTGTCCGTTGGGATGTCACGAGCGGAACCCCAACGGTGTATACGACCGACGATGGGCTACCCACCGACGACGGGCTACCCGCCGACGGTGCCTTCCGGGTTGTGGTCGGATCGAACGGGACCGTGTGGACGGGGGGATCTGGATGGATCGCCCGATTCGACGGCTCCTGGACCACTTTCTCGGCGCCACGCTCCGAAGGACCGATGGCCGTCGGCCCGGACGGGGCGGTCTGGACCGCGTATGGGGAACGCGATCTGGCGCGTTTCGACGGATCGGAGTGGCAGCAATTCGAGGCCCCTCTGCCGCTCGACCAGGGCGTCGCCGTGCCGTGGACGGCGTTTCTTGATGTGGCTGCGGATGGAACCGTATGGGCCGGAACCAACGAGTTCCGCGGGGTCTTTGCGTTCGACGGTGCCAACTGGACTCACTACACGAGCGTCGATGGTCTTCCGGCCCCGTTGAGTGGCACCGTGGCCGCTGCTCCCGATGGAACAGTGTGGGTAGGTTCGGTGAGCGGTGACGGTTCCCCGGGCGCTGGCGCGGCCCGCTTCGACGGGTCGACGTGGACCGTCTACACCACCGCTGAAGGATTGCTCGACGATGTGCCCGACGTGGCGGTAGGTGTCGACGGGACGGTCTGGGCGATTCATCAGAATGGTGTTTCCCGATTCGACGGCGATACCTGGACGGCGTTTCCCGACGTCTCAGGAATCGGCATGTTCGCCACGGTGGACGCCTCCGGGACGCTGTGGATGCCGGCCCGGGACGGTGGTGTGATCGGCTTCGACGGCGTCGACATCACCCGGCTCGAAACGCCCGCCAATGAGACAGCTTCCCCCACTACCACCGTGATCGGCCCGGCAGGGACTTGGAATCCCATCCTGGCGACCACACAAGCCAAGCCGGTCCCACCCGCCGCGTCCTGCCCGCCCGGCACCGATCCGGACGCTCCCGGTCCGGCCGACCAGGAGCGCCCCGCGGCGGGCTGGACAGGCAACCTGGCCGCAGCGTTCGACCAACACGCCGGCCGCATCGTTTATGTGGATACCCTCGGTGAAACCTGGACCCTCGACGTCTGTGCAAATACGTGGCTTCGCATGAACCCGACCGGGGCGCTGATCGGTGAGCTCAGCGCCGGACTGGTCTACGACGTTGACTCTGATGTCACCATCGCCCTCGGCTTCGAACACGTCTCGGTCTACGACGCGAACACCAACACCTGGACACAGCCAACCAACGACGTGATCGGACTCGACGACGGCCTCATCGTCCCGTACGGCGCCGTCTACGACCCCGTCTCCGGGCTTGTCATCACCTCAACCATGGATCGATACGATTCGGAGGCGTGGGATCTGTGGGCCTATGACGTCGACACCAACACATGGGCCCTGCTCGGACCAATCGCGATCGATCGAGATACCCCGTGCTGCACCCAGATCGATCTTCTCGGCTACTCCGCAGCCATCGACTCGCTGATCCTCACGACCTACATCGGTTCGGACCCGACGACCATCCTCATCAACCCGCGCACCGGGGAAACCACATTCGACGCCACCGGCCATCCGACCGGGATCGTCGACCTGGGCTGGCCGGGCAACGTCTACGGCCCCAGCGGCGACACGGTTTATGTCTACGGCCACTTCGGCGGAACCCTGGGAATAGCCGGATTCGACAGCCCGACTTCCACATGGGTCTGGTACGAAACGCCAGCGGAGCTACCGAGCCGGTACGTCGCGTTCGGTGCTGCTGTCGGCGATCCGATCAACAATCGACTCGTCCTCATCAACGGCGTCCACGGAGACTGGTGGTCCGACGCCACCAATGACATCTGGACGGTCGACCCTGCGACAGGCGAGTGGACTCAGCTCCTCGCACCATCATCGCCGTAGACATCCGCCCGCAATCGGCCCCACTCCAACCCGCCCATACTCAGGGGTTCATTGCCCGCTTCTGTGCCACCAGAAACGCAGCGACTCGATGCATCTGGCGGAACGCTTCGCTTCGCCTTGGTGACTGCCGATGAAATGCGCCTCACACAAGAAGCGTCGCATCCAAACTCATCGGTCGCCGCTAACGACGCCTCCGTCGCAGAGCGTCGCTCTGGAATTAGTGGATTGCCCCATCGCGTCGTTGTCATTGGAAGGCGTCGCAATTCCTGCATCCGACAATCCGACAGTGCCGACAACCGAGTATCGGCTCCTTGTGGGTTGGCAGGTACTTCTGAACCTGGTCGTGTTGCTGTCGGCTCCTCCGTTGGCAATCTGCGCTCACGCGACTTCAATGGTCATCAGTTCGGTGATCATTGATTCGGTCCCGCAGCCGAGCTTGTAGCGACCATCGGTGGCGACGAAGTAGCCCACCTGAGTCCTGCCTGGGTCGACTGCGACCATGCTGGCAGGCAAGTCGGACTCAGCCACAAACGCCCCTGCCCAGGACATGACCGCGCCGTCGTTGACCAGAACGATGCGAATCGACTTCCCCGGAGGGACGACGGTGGGTCCGGAGTAGCGGTGACTGCACTCAGATCCGTCGTACCTGACCTCGACTGTTCCGACGGGCACGGGCGCCTCCAACGGCGGCAGGACGTCGCCCACCGGAACCAGCGGAATCGCAACCGTCCCGTCGATGATGCTGGCCTCGGCCTGAGCGACACGAGACACGGCCAAATCGGAGAGATGATTTCCCCGAGTCGAGTAGCCCAGACCGCCGTCGGCGAGCGTGTAGCGCACCTCCCCGGCTTCGAGGTCACCGTTCAACAGATCGTGGACCGTACTGCTTGCGACCACATCGAACTTACGAAGCACGGAGAAGAGCACGTAGTCTTGCTCGAGCGCGCCGACCTCCAGGATCTGGTCCGAATCCGAACCGATCCCCCAATGCTTGACCGACGAAGCTTCAGTGTGTTCACGAGCTGCCTGAAATACCCCGAACCCCGAGCGGCCAGCCGCGTGATAGATCACATCGGCGCCGAGGTCGAAGAGGTCCCCAGACGCGGCCTTGCCGAGGTCGGTACGCTGAAACGCTCGAGCCCCATCTCCGTTCGCAGAGACATGGCGGGCCAGCACCGTCACGGTGGGATCAACGAAAGCTACGCCGGCCTCGAACCCGGCCCGTCGCGTCTCGACATCCGGCACGGCCGCGCCACCAATGAACCCGACGACTCCGGTCTTCGTTTCTGCGGCTGCAGCAACGCCCGCGAGGAAGCCCGCTTGCTCCTCGGCGAACTGGACCGCAACAACGTTGGGACTACCTTCCGCCTCCAAGCCCATCACCACCACGAACGTCACATCCGGCTCTTCGGCGGCGATGTCGAACAGCTCACCGCTATCGAGCCCGGCCGGAACGATGATCAGCTCCACTCCGGCAGCCGCGAGACGGCGATACTCGCGGCTGAGGTCCGTGATCGGCGGGATGACATCCATGATTTCGACGGGGAGGTCAGCAGCAGCCTGCTCTACGCCACGGATGAGCAGTTTGCTGAGTGCGTCCTCCTCACCGCTGGTGACCACCGCAACTCGCGTCGTGTCGTTGAGGGCCGTAGCCACGACGAGGGTCCCGACGAAGACGACGAGCATGATCACGGCTGCCACGGCCGCCCACAGCCGCCGGCGGGCGCGACGATCGAGCCGCACCTCCCGCTCTGTACGTTCCTGGTCTGCCCGCACCTCGCGTTCTCTGGCTTGGAGAGAGGCACCGAGGAACTGCAGCTCTCGGGCGTTGAGGTCGAGGCGGCTCGCTCCGGCCCACTTCTCGTATTCGGCGAGCCGAGCCCCGGTCACCAAGTAGCCGGGATCTCGGTCGGATCGCTCCCAGTCGTCGACGGCGGAGACGAACGACGCATGGCGGACAAGATCGGTGCGCGCCTCACGAATCCAGTCACCGAGTCTCTCCCACTCGGCCAGCAACGCCTCGTGACCTACTTCCACCGTGGGAGCACCAGTGGCCCAGTCCCGATCGAAGAACAGTAGACGTCGGCTCCCGAAACGATCGATGACCGCCTGGAGGGCGACAACGTCGACGTCCAGCGAGATGATCTCCTCCGCCCGCACGCGGCGACGCGACCACGTGTCCTCACCAGACATCGACACGAGCCTCAAGAACAGCTGGCGTGCCGCTTCCCGCTCCTCCGGTCCCAACTCACCGAAGAGACCCTCGGCGCGATGGGTGATGGCGCCGCGCACGCCACCGATCTCGTCGTAGCTTGCCTCATCCAAGACGTCTCCGGCTCGCCGCTCGAAGAGCTCGGTGAGCGTGTACTGAAACATCGGCAACGCGCCCGGATGATCGACAACGTCACCGATGAGCCTGCCCAGCATTGACGGCTCGATGCTGACGCCAGACATGGCGGCGGGTACAGATGCCGCTTCCTCCAGCTCGTGGGCGCTCAGCGGGGTGACGTTCACCAGCGCTTCGCCGAGCCGGGCGCCGAAGGCCGGGTGCAGCAGCGGCCGGTCGTAGAAATCGGCGCGCAGGGTGACCACCACGGTCACGCGTCCGTGGGGATCGTCTACGACGACAAGCAATCCGTCGAGGAATCGTCGCTGGACGTCTCGATCGTCGACGAGGGTGAACAGCTCCTCGAGTTGGTCGATGACGAGGAGCAGTCGAGTGTCGTCACCGGGCAACACGCAGAGGGCAGCGCGCAGGATGCCCTGGTCCTTATCACCGAGCTGCGTTGCCAGGCTGTCCGGCCCGTCGATTCGGGTGCGCAGCAGTGCGGCCTCAAGTTCGGCGAACGGATGGCCTCCTGGGACCATCTGTGCGATCAGCCATTCCGCGGTTCCAGCCACGGCGTTCCTCCGTATGGCCGGGATCAACCCAGCGCGAACCACGCTCGACTTGCCGGAACCGCTCGGCCCGACCAGTGCGACCAGCCGATCGCCGCGATCGAGCCGGCGAAGCAGCTCGGCGAGCAGCCTCTCCCGGCCGTAGAAGTGACTGGAGTCGGCTTCCTGGAAAGCGTGGAGGCCCTTGTAGGGATTGCTTGCTTCGGAGGCCCCCGTCCTGCGGCTGGTGTGAACTAGGTGTTCATCGTGGAGAAGGATCTGCTCCTCCAAACGACAGAGTTCCGGTGACGGATCGATGCCAAGCTCCTCGGAGAGAGCGCGGCGGTGGCGCTCGAAGGTCCGCAGCGCTTCCGTTTGGCGACCGCTCCGGTACAGCGCGGTCATGAGCTGCGCAACGGGGCGTTCGCGATACGGGTTTTGTCGAGAGAGGATCTCCAGCCCACTGATCAGCTCGGCGGCGTGTCCTAGCTGCAGCCGTGCATCGAATCGCGACTCCAGGGCTTCCAGCCGCAGTTCGTTGAGCCGATCGATCTCTGCCCGAGCGAATGTCTCGTAGGCGAAATCCGCAAGGGCCTCACCCTGCCAAAGATGTAGTGCCTCGTCGAGGGCCGCAAGCGCACGCTCGGCGTCGGTCTCGATCAGTGTTCGCGCTTCGTCAAGCCCCTGCTCGAACCGGAGGTAGTCGACGTGCTGCGGATCGGCCGAGAGCATGTACCCCGGCTCCTTGGTGATGAGGAGCGTGCTCTCACCTCGCCCTGTTCGTTCCGGTTCGAGCACCGTGCGAAGCCGTGAAACGTAGACCCACAGAGCATTCTCCTTGTCAGTGGCGTCCTCTCCCCACAGCGCTTCGGTGATCCGGTCTCGAGAGACCACACGGTTGGCGTTGATCAACAGCAGCGCGAGCAGCATGCGCTGTTTGTGAGACCCCAACTCGATGGGGTCATTACCTCGGAGTACCTCGAAGGGTCCGAGCGCCCTGAATTCGAGCATTCCGCTCATACGCCATCCTGGAAGCGGTATCGCATGGAACCACCTACGACTTACAACCTACCTAAACGCGTGAAAGTTGGTGCAAGACGGTTGTGAGCTCCCACTAAGTTGCGCGGTGCAGCTTCATGGCATGAAGGCTGTCATGATCATCGTATCCGCCGCCAGCATCGTGCTCGCGACCGCGACACCGACCGTCGGCACGGTCGGCGATCCGTCCTCCGACGCCGCACACCTACCTCATGTCGTTCACGGATCTGACGAGAGATCGCACGAACAGATCGCAGACGCCGATGCAGCATTCCGAATCGCAGGGCTCAAGTTGCCGGATCTCGAAATCCATGTTCACGAGAACTACGAAGGCTGCGACGGATTCGCAGGACAGTTCAGCCGCGACGGCTCGGGACTTCGGGTCGACTTCTGCTCCGGCAATTCGTTCACGGTCCTGCACGAGTTCGCCCACGCTTGGGAATATCACAACGTCGATGACATGACTCGCGACGCACTCCTGGAGATGCACGGACTGGAGGCCTGGCGAGGCCGCGACATCCCATGGGAGGAACGCGGAGTGGAAGTAGCGGCAGAGACCATCGCCAAGGGTCTCCTCAAGAGCGCGTTTCCCGAGTGGCAGTGCGAAGAGGTAGAGCTACTTGATCGGGGATTCAGGCTACTCACCGGCCGATCATCACCCCGGTTCGTCGCGGGAAGGCTCAGCTGCGACGGCCTGCTGAACGGAGATTCGGGCATGGAACTCGCTTGGCTCGACCCAAGAACCGTGCAGTAGCCCGAGCCCTCGTGACCAGCGAACGCATAGCCCATGCCGCCGGTTGCCGTATCCCCTATTCCTCAGCCGGAACTGTGAACCCGCTGCAAGGCGTCGCGACGCAGACCACGCCTGATCCAGCAAGGACGCTTCCACAAGAAAGCGTTGCGACAGGCTATCGGAGCTGAACCCCACGGTTTTCGTGTGGTGCTGTGTGACGTATGGCACTTACCGGATGGAGCGGACATATAGATGGTGAGAGGGTGTTCGCCGCCTCGGAGGGCGATTGTGGAGACCAGCCGTCGGAGATTCGAGCGGGTCTACAACGCTTGCTACGCCGCCGTGCTCCGGTATTGCCTTCGACGGACGAATCGTGAGGATGCACTAGACGCCACTGCTGAGACGTTCCTGGTTGCGTGGCGGCGTGTCGATGATCTGCCTGCGGGGCGTGAATTGCCGTGGCTGTATGGAGTCGCGTTCCGCGTGTTGGCCAATCAGCGCCGTGCGTCTGCACGACGGGCAGCAGCTCTCCCCCGGTTGCGCGGCGTCGCTGACGCACCGGCGGGTGGACAGCCGGAGCTGGTGGTTCTGCAAGGCGAGGAGTCGGCAGACCTGGTCGCGGCGCTGGATCGGTTGTCGCCGAGTGATCAGGAATTGATCCGCCTCGCCGGGTGGGAAGAGCTCGACCGCGATGCACTTGCTCTCGCTGTTGGGTGCACGGCGAACGCTGCGACGAAGCGACTGAATCGCGCGCTTGACCGTCTCGGGCGCGAACTGGGCGTGCCCGATCGTGTTCGCGGTCGGTTCTTCCGTCGAAAGAAGGTGGCGTCATGAACGGACGAGATGATCTCCTGCGCCGGGTTGCACGGGTGAACCCGTATCCCAGCGATGCTGATCTGCCAAGCTTCATTGCGAACGGGCGCCCACCGGTCGATTTGCTGATCAACGATCAGGGTCCGCTAGAGCCCGTGTCGGGGCAACATCGCACCAAGCGCGTTGGTCGCGTGTGGCGCGGCCCGCTGATCGCAGGCGGTACAGCTGCGGCGATCCTCCTCGCCGCCGTCCTGTCAATGGTGGTCTTCGGCGACGATGGCGCCGACGTTGTCACCGAAACCCCGATCGCAAGCACTAGGGCGGCCATCCCGACCACCACAGCCGAGGCTCCGGCAACCACTGTCGCCCAGCCACCTCGGACATGGGATCCGGTCCTGGCGACGACCAGAGCCAAGGCAGCACCTGCCGCGGCGGAGTGCCCGACCGGTTCCAATCCGACCGCTCCCGGCCCCTTTGATCAGGAACGGCCCCAACTCGCTGGCTGGACGAGCAATCAGTCGTCGGCCTTCGACGAACACACGGGTCGGGTCATCCACATCGACGACAGCGGCGAGACGTGGGCATTCGACGTCTGTACGAACACGTGGACAGAACTGAATCCAACGGTAGACCTCCAAGGTCTTGCCGTATCACCCACACTGGTCTTGGGGCAACTGGTCTACGACGTCGACTCAGACACAACCCTCTACATCCGCGATGACACAGTTCTTGTCTACGACGCCACGGACAACACGTGGACGGCCCAGCCAACACCACCCACGTCGTACACCATCGGATACCCGGGCCTCGGCGCCGTCTACGACCGCGTATCAGGCCTCGTCGTCATCCAAACCGGAGAAGACGGCCTCGTCGCCTACGACGTCGACACCAACACATGGACCGAGATCGGAACGCCGCCAGGCAAAGGCAGCTATCCGGCCCACCTGGTCGGGTATTCGGCGACAACCGACCGCCTCTACTTCCTTGGGAACGCTGCTGTGGCAGTTGACCCGCGCAGCGATCAGATCGAACATCTCGACCAGCCGAATGTGATGGGAGGATGGGGCGCCTACGAGTTCGCTACGAGCACCGATACGGCATACGTCTACGGCATGGACGGCGTCTGCCGACTCGACCCAACCAGCCTCAACTGGACGTGCACCGGGACACCCGACATCCCACGAGAAATCCAGAACTTCGAGTCGATGGTCGCCGACCCGATCAACAACCGACTCCTCCTCATCCACGGCAGCTGTTGCGGCGTCTACCCCACTATGCACGACGACGTGTGGGCATTGGACTTCGACACGGGTGAATGGTCACTGGTGCTCGAAGAAGCAAACCAGAAAGCACATCAGTGATCGAGAGCGACCGTCCCCATGGTCGAGATGTGAGGGAGATGCTGTGATGCCTTCACGATCCGTCCGATGGCTCGCTTCGTTCTCCGCGGTTCTGATACTCCAAACTGGATGCGACGCCACCGGCGAGGCCGGTGCAGACACGACACTCGCCTCAACGAACACGACCGTCCCGGCTACAACAGCCAGCACGGTTGACGACTGGCTGACCGAGCCCGTGATGCTGGATGGTCGGTACTTCGCCACCAGCAGAGGACTCGACGACGACATGCAGGAGGAGGTCGACGGTCAGGTCGAAGGGGTCATCGAGGAGGGTGGGGAACTCTGGACATCGTCGGACGGCCTGACATGGATGACCGCCGAGGAAGATGATCGGCCGCCACCCGCAGACCGCCCATAACGGCACCTATGGGCAGAGAGACCCTCCGCTGGTCATTCGTCGTCGATCGGTGGCTCTAGGTATGGTGTCCTTGGGACGAGAGATTCGAGTGGAGCGGCAGGTTGTAGTGGACATGATGCTGGTTCGCCTCAAGCGTTTCGGAGTGCGTGTACCGAAGGTCCTCTGGCGGCGCATCGTTGATGCCGAGGCGCGACGCGGACAGAGCCGAGTTGAGTGGTTCACCGAGGATCATCACCGAGTGCGCGATTTCGTGGTGACCGAGATCGCACGAACCGGCGAGCCGGTCGGTGTCGAACAGATCACCGCAACCTGCGGGATCAACAAGCAGCGGGCCGTGGCCATCATCGAAGAACTCGAAAAGGGCATGACATTCCTGTTCCGCACCGACGGGGACGCCGTCGATTGGGCGTACCCAGTCACCGCTCAGCAGACCCCACACCGGGTCCGACTGGACTCCGGTGAGCGATTCTTCGCAGCGTGAGGAATCGACGCGATTGCGGTGCCCTTCGTGCAAGGGCAACTACTCAACAGGACCCTCGAAGCAGAGATCTCCACGCTGTGTAGATGCTGCGACCGTTCACTCCAACTCTCAGTTGGGAGCGATCTGAGCTACCGCATCCTCAGCGACGAGGCTGAACCTGTGATCTCGATTCCGTCCGTGGACATCGGAAAGCTCAAAGACCCCAGCATCATCCACGACTTCTGAATGCGTAGCCACTTCTTCTGGTCAGAGGAACACGCATCAAACTGGGGCCACCAAGTCATCGGGGCCTACCCCACGCTGCCCCAAGCCACAGCAATCACCGACATCAGCCAGTCAGCGTTGTTCTCCTTCCCCCGCGACCCCAACGGATAGACCCCACAAGACCAACTGTGGGCCACACACACCCGCCCATATCGGCTGCGATGTCAGGGGGTCACCCGCCATGCATATTGCCAGTTGCTGAGCGCAGGCAGGTGCTCGCCAATGGCCCGGAGCGATGGCGATACGTGTGGCAACCCGAGCCTGTGGACCGGTATCCCCCGCAACCCGCTCCAACCGGTGGCCCGCACCGAGCTGGCCAAGGTGAACCAGATCGTGGTGGCGGAGCGAGAAGGGCTCGGGGAACTGGTCGCCGGCTAGGCCGGAACCGCAACCGCCCCAGAGCGGCGTCATTCGCTGGTTCCCGGCAGTGGCTCGAGCACCACAACCGCGGTTTCGGTGGGCCGGCGCGACGCATAGGCATCCAGATCGGAATCAATCTCGCGCCACCGGCCCCACAGTCGGGCCCTTTCGTCGCCATCGGCGACGCGCCCGATGACCTTGCGTTCGCCCGCTGGCAGATCGACGCTCGCTTCCGGTTGTGCCTGGAGGTTGAGCCACCACGCGGGTTCGGCTTCACCCCAACCGTTCATGGCCATTGTTACCAGGTTCGGGCCATCCTCGAAGTAGGCCACGATTACAGTTCGCTCCTGACCGCTGCGCCGCCCCGTTGTCGTGAGACGCATCATTCCGTAGCGGTCACCCTTCGGGCGTCTCAGCCCGAACCGACCCCCAGTGATGCGGTACAGGCCACGGTGAACCCGCCAGGCAAGACGAATGAACCATCGTGGAGGAAGTCGCGGTTCTTTCACAGCGTCCGACATCAGCCCTCCTCGTTTGGGTAGGAAGAAGGCTAGTTGCAGTCCCCCGGCGGAGTTCAGCGAGTTGATCCGCAGTGGCCAGGACAACGGTGGCCATATCGCTACCGACCGGAGACGCGTCTGATGAAGGCTATGGACGGTCGGCAAACATGGACGGCGGCCGGGAAGACCCGGAAGTTTCGGCTAGTGTCGCTGGCCTTCCCGCCCGATATCAACAACTCTGTCGCCACAACGCACCCGTCCTCGACCCGCCCATATCGGCGGTGGTTTCGGGGGATCGTTGCATCACCTTTGACGAGACTTGTCTCTGTGGAGGTGCACGATGGAACGGTTGTCTGATGTTGAGCGTGAGGAGTTGTGGGATCGGTGGGAGGCTGGCGAG
>Ga0316197_10000958_pt1 | contig 20468 bp, 21 predicted proteins | sample OudBiesiAoxic_MG_FD_204939 | JGI IMG/M metagenome (GOLD analysis project Ga0316197, IMG submission 204939) | Coastal sediment microbial communities from Oude Bieten Haven, Netherlands - site A oxic | ecosystem: Environmental > Aquatic > Marine > Coastal > Sediment | place: Netherlands... | reverse complement strand
GGTACAACAGCTGCGTCAGGATCAGCGCCACAACAGCACCACCAGCAGCCGCTGCGTTGGTGTTGGAGAAGATCCGGCTGACGTCAGCAATGTCACCCACGGAACCCATCGCCAACTGAGAGCCGCCGTTGAAGCCGAACCAGCCCATCCACAGGATGAATGTACCCAGTGTCGCCAGCGCAAGGTTGGAGCCAGGCATCGGGTGGACACGACCATCCTTGTACTTGCCGATACGTGGTCCAAGGATCAGCGCACCTGCCAGAGCGGCCCAGCCACCCACGGAGTGCACAACAGTGGAGCCCGCAAAGTCGAGGAAGCCCATTTCGTCAAGGAAACCACCGCCCCACTTCCAGGATGCCTGCAGCGGATAGATGACGCCTGTCAGGATGATCACGAAAACAAGGAAGGGCCACAGTTTGATCCGCTCGGCCAATGCGCCCGATACGATGGAGGCGGTGGCCGCACAGAACATCAACTGAAAGAAGAAGTCAGAACCGGTGGAGGCGTATTCGCCATCATCGGCGCTGGCCAGATCAATGCCCACCGCTTCAAGCACGCCGGGGCCAAAGACACCGGATAGCACGCCTTCGACGGACCAAGTGCCCAGCGGGTACATCAGGTTATAACCGAAGGCCCAGTAGGCGATGGTGGCGAGCGAAAACAGCGCCACGTTCTTGGTCATCTGCATGGTCACGTTCTTGGAACGAACCAGCCCGCCTTCGAGCATGGCAAAACCTGCGGCCATCCAGAAAACAAGGAAACCACCGATCAGGAACAGCAGCGTGTTCATGATCCAAACCATTTCAGCAGTGACCGCTGCGGCCTCTGCATCCTGCGCCAGTGCCAGCGATGGCAGCATTGTGGCTGCACCGGCGACTGGAATGAGATATGTCTTTTTCATCATTTTGTCCTTTAGTTAGATGGCGTCGTCGCCGGTTTCGCCGGTACGCACCCGCACCGCCTGTTCCACGTCGAGCACGAAGATCTTGCCGTCGCCGATCTTGCCGGTTTGTGCAGTGCGCGAGATGACTTCGACCATCTGGTCGGCCACGGCATCTGCCACGACCAGTTCCAGCTTCACCTTGGGGACGAAGTTCACGACGTATTCAGCGCCGCGATAGATTTCGGTGTGACCTGACTGTGCGCCAAAGCCCTTGATTTCCGTGACCATCAAGCCGCGGACACCCGCGTCAGTCAGTGCTTCGCGCACTTCCTCAAGCTTGAATGGTTTGATTGTTGCAATGATGAGTTTCACCTTTGGATCCCTCTTCCGGTTTGCAGGCAGGCCCTGCGTTATGCAGATGCAGAAACTGGTATTTCCGGCCCAGTTGGAAGGTTTCCGGGTTAAGATTGACGGCGATTTCAGGTGCAAATGATAAAAAATTGTGCAATAAGAAACTTTTGCCTAAAAAATAGACATTCGATTGATCCATATTCCGCTGAGCAACAGCTAAACAAACCTTAACTTTACCGGTAAGCTGCCGGAAAAAGAGCAGCTACCAGGCGGATTATGACTGATTCATCCAAGCGCAAGCGCCCGCTGGTGGCGGACAAAAGGTACCCGTCCAAGGGAAAAACGACTGCGAAAAAGCCAGCCAAGAAATCGGTCAAGAACGCCGCGCCGGTGAAACGCAAGGCGCGCAAGCCACAGCGCCCAAAGCGCGGAGGGATCATCGGCTTTTTCACCGGGATCATCTCTTGGGTTCTGCGCCTGATCTGGAAAATCACATGGCGCTTAACCGCCGCTGTGGTCCTCGTCCTGGCCGTGATTGTTGGATACCTCTACACCACTTTGCCACCGCTGGAGGCACTACTGGACGGCCGTGCGCGGGGATCGGTGACATTGCTGGACAGAGACGGAGAGGTCTTTGCATGGCGCGGCGATCAGTTTGGCGGTGTGGTGACGGCTGATTCTGTCTCACCTCATCTCAAGAACGCGGTCATCGCGACAGAGGACAAGCGGTTCTACCGTCATTTCGGGGTCAGCCCCCGGGGCATCGCCTCGGCGGTGCGCATCAACCTTAGCGAGGGGCGCGGCCCGTTGCAGGGGCACGGCGGTTCGACGATCACACAGCAGGTTGCGAAACTGATCTGTCTGGGCGAACCCTACGACCCCTCAGCAGGAATGACCGAGAAAGAATACGAGGCCAGTTGCCGACGCACGTCGATCCGGCGCAAGGCAAAAGAGGCGTTGTTCTCCGTGGCGATGGAACTGAAGTATTCCAAGGACGATATCCTGTCGATCTATCTGAACCGCGCCTACATGGGGGGCGGGGCTTTCGGTGCGGAGGCAGCGGCACAGCGGTTCTTTGGCAAGCCGGCGGCGGCTGTGACAGCTGCAGAAGGGGCGATGCTGGCGGGACTTTTGACGGCACCAACAACGCTGTCGCCCACAAACAACCTTGACCGCTCACAGAACCGCGCCGCGACAGTAATCCGTCTGATGCGCGAACAAGGCTATCTGTCACAAAAGGAAGCGGATTTCGCGCAGGCCAACCCCGCAGAGCTGTCGCAGGCAGCCGAGGCGCGAGCGGGTGGCTATTTTGCGGACTGGGTGATGTCGACAGGGCCGGAATTCTTTACCCGCAACACGACAGAGGACGTTCGGATCAAGACAACGCTGGATCAGCGCATACAGAAAGCAGCCGAGGAAGGGTTGCAATGGGTCTTTGAAAACAAGGTGCGCGAGGGCTCGCAGGCACAGGCCGCGATTGTGGTGATGTCTGCGGATGGCGCGGTACGTGGCATGGTCGGTGGTCGCAAGACCAAGGTGGCTGGAGCGTTCAACCGAGCAACGCAGGCGCTGCGGCAGACGGGATCGGCGTTCAAACCCTTTGTATACGCCGCAGCACTCGATTTGGGGTATTCGCCTAACGACCTGATCGTGGATGAACCTTACTGTCTGAACATACCCGGCTCTGGCGAATGGTGCCCGCGTAACTACACCAACAAGCATTACGGCGCGGTCACCTTGACCAAGGCGCTGGAAAACTCTCTGAACATCCCTGCGGTGAAAATCTCTGAAAGCGTGGGCCGGGAATTGGTCAGTCGCGTGGCGACTGAATTTGGCATCCGCAGTGATCTGGCCGCAGGTCCTGCCCTGGCGCTGGGCGCATCTGAAAGCACGTTGATCGAAATGACTGGGGCCTACGCCGGTATCTTGAACGGCGGGTCGTCCGTCACGCCCTACGGGTTGATCGAGCTGACGCTTCTGGGCGACGATGAACCGCTGATGGGCACGGGCGGCGGTATTGGCGAACGCGTCATACAGGAGGATGCAGCCCGGCAATTGGTCTACATGATGGAAAAGGTGATCTCGGAAGGAACTGGCTCTAGGGCGCAGTTTGGCGGGCGTGAACTTGCTGGTAAGACCGGCACCACATCGGCGGCAAAGGACGCGTGGTTTATCGGGTTCTCGGCGGACTATGTGACAGGCGTGTGGATGGGATACGACGACAACACACCGCTGACTGGCGTCACCGGTGGTGGCCTGCCCACCGACATATGGCGCGAAACGATGAGCCGGGTACACGAAGGTTTGCCGCTGAACCCGCTTCCGATGCAGTCACCCGATCCTGCCAGCGGTCTTGGCGAAGTCCAGCGCGGATCTGATCAGATCCCGGTTGGCAACAACAGTGGTGGCACGATCATTGATCAGGTGCTCCGCGATATTTTTGGCAACAGCGGACAGGGCAGTTCAGCACCAGCGCCGAATGCAGGTGACCGCTAGCCCCATTCGGAAGCGTGATTGAGGCATCCACATTTCTTCATTTCCCGCCCTTTTCAAACTGTGTCAGGCTTGACCCCGAACGCAAAGCGAGGCCTGACATGACACCCATCCGAATTTCATCCTTTTCTCAAGGCGACACCGGTGGCAATCCGGCTGGCGTGGTGATCACCGATACCCTGCCGCCAGCGTCCGAGATGCAAGAGATCGCTGCTGATCTGGGCTATTCTGAAACTGCCTTTGCCGCGCCTGATGGTGATAGATGGCGCGTGCGCTACTATGCCCCAGTGGGCGAGGTGGCGTTCTGTGGTCACGCGACGATTGCCCTTGGCGCGGCACTCGGCGCACAGGAAGGGGCCGGGCGGTTTGATCTGGATTTGCGCGATGACAGATCAGCGTTGAAGCAATGCAACGCGACGGGCGTTGGCATGCAGCGTTACAGTCGCCTCAGACCTGGTCCGAGCCGATGGCGGATGATCTGCTGTACGCGCTTCTTGATGCTTTTGATTTGTCGGAAGACGATCTTGACCCGGCCTTGCGCCCGACCCTGGCGTTTGGTGGTGTGCGGCATGGCATTCTGACACTCAAGGACCGAACGCGGCTCGCGCAGATGGCCTATCCTTTCAAGTCGATGCGCCAACTTATGGCCCTGCATGATCTGGTGACAGTCAGCTTGATCTACATCGATACACCCCGCGCGTTCGTGGCGCGGAATGCATTTGCAAGCGGTGGCGTGGTTGAGGACCCGGCCACGGGGGCTGCAGCGGCGGCGTTGGCCGGGGCATTGGTGGATGCGGACTGGAATGGTCTGCGTGCGGGCGGCACCTTCACCATCGCACAGGGCGAGGACATGGGTATGCCTTCGTCCCTGACGGTCGAGGCGACGGGCAAGCCGGGGGCATCGGTCAGGGTCAGCGGCGCAGTACGTTGGATGTAACTGCGGCAATTCAATCTTAAAGAAACTCTGCTCTTACTCCCCACCCAAGGGGATCGGCCATCGGAACGCGCATGTCCCTGAGTGAGCAGGAAACAGGTCATGCGCGCAGAACACGCAAGACGGGGCAAGCAAGAGTTGCGCGGCATCCGCCGGCGCAATCGGCGGCTCTATTGGTTTGTCGCGCTGTTCAGCCTGTTTGCGAACCTGCTGATGCTGACAGGGCCGATGTACATGTTGCAGGTCTACGACCGCGTTCTCGCGTCGGGCTCGACCGAAAGCCTGGTCGCGCTGTCTTTGCTGATGGTGTTTCTCTACATTATGATGGGCGCGCTGGATTTTTCCCGCGCACGGATCATGACGCGTGTGGCGCTGTGTTTTGCACAGGATTTGCATGGGAGGGTGTTTGATGCGGTGATGCGCAAGGCTGCGGTCCTGCCCGACAAAGGCACTGACAGCGGATTGCGCGATCTGGAAAATATTCAGCGCTTGATCGGTGCGCCTGTTCTGATTGCGCTGATGGACTTGCCATGGACGCCCATCTTTATTGGCACCATTTTCGTATTTCACCCCTACCTTGGGGCGCTGGCCCTTGTCGGGGCGCTGACCCTTGTCATGATCACAATGTGCAACCAGTTGCTGTCGCATCGCGCGCAGCAGGCGGCGGGCGGCTTCCATCACATGGCCGAAACAGAGGCGGTTCAATACCGGGCGCAGGCAGAAACGATACGCGCGATGGGTATGTGCCCGGCTGCATTTGATCGCTGGAAGCACTCTCAGGATCAGGCGGAAGCGTCTGATCTGTCCGCGATGAACGTCACCGGGGCGTTTTCCAGCCTGACCAAAACACTGCGGCTCTTACTGCAATCGGCAATGTTGGGGCTGGGGGCGTGGCTGGTGATTGCAGGAAAGATGACACCGGGTGGCATGATCGCGGGGTCCATCTTGCTGGGCCGTGCGCTGTCCCCTGTTGAAGCGGTGCTCAACCAGTGGCCGGTGGCCCAGCAAGGCCTGCAAAGCTGGTCAGACCTTGCCACGCTTCTGGGGGAAGTGCCGCCAGAGGAACGACTTCTTACCTTGCCAACGCCCGCGGCACGCATGGTGGTCAACAGCGTGACTGTTGTCCCACCCGGAGATCGGAAGGCCACGCTCAAATCACTGAGTTTCCGGATCGAGCCGGGTCAGGCCATTGGCGTGATCGGCCCGTCGGGGTCAGGCAAATCCACGCTTGCGCGGGCACTTGTTGGCGTGTGGCCTGCAGCGGGGGGAGATATCAGGCTGGACGGTGCGGCTCTTGACCATTTCTCGGCAGAGGTTCTGGGTCAGTACATCGGCTATCTCCCTCAGCAGGTGTATCTATTTGATGGCACGGTTGCAGAGAATATCGCACGTCTTGGGCAGCCTCCGGATGAAGCAATGGTCATTGAGGCGGCAAAAATGGCGGGCGCGCACGAGATGATCTTGATGCTGCCCAAAGGGTACGACACACGCATCACCGCCGATCGACCGCAGTTTTCAGGCGGGCAACTGCAGCGCATCGGGCTTGCAAGGGCGCTTTATGGTGATCCTGTTGTGGTCGTGCTGGATGAACCGAACGCGCATCTGGACAATGCAGGCTCTGCCGCACTTAACAGTGCTATCCGGCAGATCAAGTCGCGGCGGCGGTCAGTGCTGATCATGGCGCACCGGCCAGCGGCAATTCAGGAATGCGATATGATCCTGATGCTGGACAGCGGCATGCGTATGGCATTCGGTCCCAAGGATGAGGTCCTATCAGGCATGGTCAAAAACGCCAGATCCATTCAGGCGGTCCCAGCCGCCGCTGCAGGGATGAGGTGAGACGGTTGACCAACCGCGCCTCTCCCTCCTTGCCGTACGTCATCATGGGCTTTGCAACGATTGGTGTTCTGATGCTTGGCGTTGGGCTGTGGGCCGGCACTGCTTCGCTTTCTGGCGCGCTGGTCAACACCGGCATCGTTGAATTCGATCAGACAAGGCATGTTGTGCAGCATTCGCAAGGGGGCGTGGTTGCTGATGTGCTGGTCGCAGAGGGGGATGTGGTACGGGCAGGCGACGTCCTGATCCGTCTGGATACCCGGTTTTCACGCGCAGAATTGGCCTATGCCCAAGAGCAACTTTTTGAACTTTTGGCACAGCAAGCGCGGCTCCGGTCGGAATATATGGATCGTGAAGACGTGGTCTTTGCGACGGGGCTGATGGCCCAGGCCGCTGATGATGCCGGTTTGCGCGGGCTGCTTGAGGGTCAGCGCCGATTGTTTCGTGCCGGGCGCGAAACCGTCCGCAGCCAGACCCTTCAGCTGCGTCAACGGCAACAGCAGGTAACAGCGCGGATCATAGGCGTGGACGCGCAAATCGCCGCACTCGAGACGCAGATGACCCTGATCCAAACGGCGCTCACTAATCAGCAATCCCTCTTGGCACGCGGTCTGACACAAGCGACAGCCGTTTTGCAGCTGGAGCGCGAGAAAGCATCGCTCCAAGGCCGTCTGGGAGAACTGATTGCGGCCAAGGCGCAGGCGGGCGTGCAGATGACCGAGATTGAAAGTGATATCCTTCAGCGTGCAGCACGACACCGGGAAAAGGCCATTGCGATGGCCCGTGAGCTTGAACAATCGATCCGCAAATTTCGGAACGACATAAACAGACTTGATTCCGAGATCGAAAGGGCCGAGGTGCGTGCTCCAGTATCCGGCATTATCTTTGGCGTGCAGGGCGTCACAGCCCAAGCCGTGCTGCAACCAGCAGCCGCTATCCTGACAATTGTGCCAAAGGGCAGGGCAGGCGTCGTGCTGACACATGTCTCACCGCGCGATATTGATCTGGTGGCGGTTGGGCAGCAGGTAAAGCTGCGGCTTTCCGCGCTGGACCAGCGCCTGACGCCGGAAATCTTTGGCCATGTGACGCGAATTTCTGCAGATATGATAACGGATCAGCGGTCAGACGCAGTGCATTTTGAAGTTGAGGTCAGCCTGGCTGCGACTGAGCTTGAGAAGTTGCCAAACGGTATGGTGCTGATCCCCGGCATGCCGGTCGAGACCTTTATCCAAACTGGTTCGCGGACACCTTTGGCGTATCTGATTAAACCGATGACCGATTATTTTGCACGCGCTTTTCGCGAAAGCTGAACGCGGCCTCTTTTCGTTATGGTTCAACACCGCTAGCGTCCCGGCAAATCATTTGTCAAAGGATCAGCGTCATGAGCATCACCGAAAGACTGTCAGAACTGGGTGTCACCTTGCCCGATGCGCCTGCCCCAGCGGCCAATTATGTCCCGTTCGTGCAGGTGGGAAATACCGTCTATGTATCGGGTCAGATATCCAACGGCCCGGATGGGCTGATTACCGGTAAACTTGGGGCGGACATGGAGGTCGAAGCCGGAGCAGCGGCGGCCAAGACCTGCGCAATCAGCTTGCTGGCGCAGGTAAAAGCAGCCTGCGGCGGCGATATTGAGCGGTTGCAGCGTGTGGTCAAGCTGACCGGTTTTGTCAATTCCACGCAGGATTTCACCGATCAACCGAAAGTCATCAATGGCTGTTCGGACTTTCTGGTCGAGGCGCTGGGCGACAGAGGGCGACACGCCCGTTCCGCGGTTTCGGCACCATCCTTGCCCTTGGGTGTCGCTGTTGAGATCGAAGGCATTTTTGAGATCAAATGACGCTTCCTGCTGCGTTCTATAATGTTCCATTGGCGCATCGCGCCTTGCATGACCGCTATGATGGTCGACCTGAAAACAGTCGCGCGGCGATCCGTGCGGCGATCAAGGCCGGCTATGGTATCGAGATCGATGTGCAATTGAGCGCCGATGGCGCCGCGATGGTCTTTCATGACTACGCGTTGGAACGGTTGACGGGGCAGAAAGGCGCCGTGCGTCTGCGCTCTGCTGACGAGTTGTCTCATCTAAACCTGCTTGGCGGGGATGAGGGGATCCCTGATTTGCCCGAAGTACTTGATCTGATAGCCGGGCAGGTTCCATTGGTGATTGAGCTGAAGGATCAGGATGGGGGCATGGGCTCTGATATCGGCGCGCTTGAGCGGGCGGTCGCGGGCAGCCTGCAGGCTTATGCCGGGCCTGTTGCGGTAATGTCCTTTAACCCACATTCCGTCGCAAAAATGGCTGATCTTCTTCCGGATGTACCCCGCGGGATTGTCACCAGTGCGTACCGTTACGAAGACTGGCCATTGCCCAAGACCACCTGTGACAGGTTGCGGGATATTCCCGACTATGACCGCGTTGGCGCCGGTTTCATTTCGCATGAGGTAGATGATCTGACGCGCCCCCGTGTGGCTGAATTGAAAGATCGTGGCGCGATGATCTGCTGCTGGACCGTGCGCAGTGCCGCGCAAGAGGCAGAGGCGCGTAAAGTCGCGCATAATATCACCTTTGAGGGGTACTGCGCGGCGCACCGTCCTTGATCCCGTGAAGGGACGCCACACATAGTCCATCATGCAATCAGAGCAGAATATGAGCGCGCAGGAGATCGAAATCAGGCTGGTCCCAAGCTTGGCCGAAATTGGTCAAGCCAATTGGGATGCCTGCGCCTGCCCAGAAGCAGCGGAGGGGGGACCACCGGTTGACCCTTTCACCACCTATCGCTTTCTGTCCGCGCTCGAAGAAAGCGGTAGCGTTGGTCCCGGCACCGGCTGGCAGCCGCAGCATCTGGCGGCCTATGTTGAAGGTCAGATCATCGCAGTCGCGCCGCTTTATGCCAAGATGCACAGTCAAGGCGAGTACATCTTTGACCACAACTGGGCTCATGCTTTTGAGCGGTCAGGCGGACAATACTACCCCAAGTTACAGATTGCCGTGCCGCATACACCTGCGACAGGTCGGCGGTTCTTGACCCGGCCTGGCTTCGAAGAGGTTGGCAAACGCGCCCTGATACAAGGTGCTATCCAGGTCACAGAGAACAACAACCTGTCATCTGTCCACGTGACATTCTGCACTCAGCAAGAAGCAGAGTTTGCCGAAGAAATGGGCCTGATGGTACGCAAAAGCCAACAGTTCCATTGGAAAAATGACAGCTACGCCGACTTTGATGGCTTTCTGGCGAGCCTTAATTCGCGCAAGCGCAAGAACATCCGCAAAGAACGGGCGCAGGCCCAAGGGTTCGGTGGTACGATCCAGACCTTTACCGGGGATCAGTTGCAGCCAGAACACTGGGATGCGTTTTGGCATTTCTATCAAGACACCGGCGCGCGCAAGTGGGGCTCTCCCTACCTCACCCGCCAGTTCTTTGACATCGCCCAAGAGACCCTGCGCGACGATATCGCACTGGTCTTGGCTGAACGCGATGGCCGATGGATTGCCGGTGCGCTGAACTTTATCGGGGCTGACGCGTTATATGGCCGGTACTGGGGCTGTATCGAGCATCATCCCTGTCTGCATTTTGAACTGTGCTACTACCGCGCTATCGACTTTGCCATTGCAAATGGGCTGAGCACGGTTGAGGCGGGCGCACAGGGCGAACACAAGCTGGCGCGCGGTTATCTGCCAACGCCGACGTGGTCGCTCCATTGGATGCGAGACGAGGGATTTGCGCGGGCGGTCGGTGACTATCTGGAAGCCGAACGGGACGCCGTTGACCAGGAAATTGAAATATTGACAGAATACGGGCCGTTCAAACGTGCCCAGGTTGAGGAACAGGAATGACAGAGAAGCTAAGCGATGAGACCCGGAACACGGTGCTCCAGCCATTATTTGACACAGGCTGGGAACTGACAGAGGGGCGCGATGCGATAAAAAAGACGTTTGTATTTGCCGATTTCGTCGAAGCCTTTGGGTGGATGACGCAAGCTGCGATCTGGGCTGAAAAGTGGGGTCATCATCCAGAATGGGACAATGTCTATAAAACCGTCAACGTCACACTCACGACGCACGACGTAGACGGATTGAGCGCGCTTGACGCGAAACTGGCGCGCAAGATGGACGGACTCGCGGAGCGGATGCAAGACTGATGGACGAAGTAGAGAATACCGTTACAAGCATCATGACGACTGAGATTTGGCAGGGCAAAACCCTTGCTGATCTGCTGACAATTGAATTTCTTGCCAGTGCGGCGGGCTCGCTCTTGGGCGCTGTCGCTATTTTGCTCTTGGGCTGGATCGTGTCGGCTTGGCTGCAAAAACGGGTCGCGAACCTGGGTCGGAAGAACAAGCACCTTGATGAGATGTTGTTCGACTTTCTGGCCTCCATTGTCCGCTATGTGGTGCTGGGCTTCACGCTGTTGTTTGTACTCAACACCTTTGGGGTGCGGACGACTTCCGTCGTGGCTGTCATCGGTGCGGCAGGTTTGGCGATTGGTCTGGCCTTGCAGGGCGCGCTGTCGAATGTGGCGGCGGGCGTCATGCTTATCCTGTTCCGACCGATCAAGACAGGCGACTTTGTTGAGGTTGCGGGCCAGATGGGCACCGTCAAGAACATCAATCTGAACTTCACCGAATTGGCGGATCTCAGCAACGTTCAGGTAATCGTGCCAAACTCGGAAGTTTGGGGAAACATCATCACGAACTATTCCACGAATGACCGTCGCCGTGCCGAATGGACCTTCGGTGTTGGATACGGCGCGAACCTCAAGGACGCTGAAACGATCATTCGCGAAACGATCATGGCGGATGAGAGGGCTCAGACCGAACCAGAGCCTTTCATTCAGGTCACGAACCTTGGCGGAAGCTCGGTCGATTTTCTAGTGCGGGTCTGGTGCAACGCTTCTGACTATTTCGCCTTCAAGGCCGATATGACCCGCAAGGTCAAAGAGGCTCTGGACGAAGGTGGGGTGGATATCCCATTCCCGACCAGAACAATCATCACCCAGTCAGATTAAGTGTGCCGGGCCGCGTAAACGGCATTCAGAATGCAAAAGGGACGCCTGCTTGGGCGTCCCTTCTTCTTTTGGAGACGGGCCAGCGTGCGGGCTTACATGTTCGCCAGCAGGGCCTCGCCGCCCGAAACATCGCAGACGCCCGGTCCTTCTTCTGGCTGGAACAGGGTCACCTTGCCGTCCTCAACCAGCATCGCGTACCGCTTGGACCGTGAGACCAACCCGGCGGGTGCCGCGTCAAAATCCATACCCAAAGCCTTGGTGAATTCCGACTGCGCGTCGGCCAGCATCGTGATGCCTGCCTCGCTTGCGCCAGTTGCCTCGCCCCATGCCTTCATCACAAAGGGGTCGTTGCAGGAGACGCAGATGATCTCGTCCACGCCTTTGGCGTCGAACTGATCTTTGGTGCGCACAAAGCTGGGCACATGGGCGGAGTGGCAGGTCGGCGTGAATGCGCCCGGGACGGCAAAGATGACGACCTTGCGGCCTTTGACCTTGTCCGACATTTTGACTGGCGCTGGTCCATCCGCGCCCAATTGTACAAGCGTTGCGTCGGGCAGGGTGTCGCCTTGAGAAATTGTCATCTGTATTGCCTTTCATGTGATTGCGTTTGCCGCTTGGCAACATATAGGTTTCAGCGCAAGGCGCGACCAGTCATTCGGAGAGAGAAATCATGGGCCATGTGATTGTGATCGGTGCCGGGCAGGCGGGATCATCTTGTGTAGCGAAGCTGCGGAACAGTGGATTTGAGGGAAAGATCACCCTGATCGGATCAGAACCTGTACCCCCTTACCAGCGTCCCCCGCTCAGCAAAGCGTATCTCATGGGCGAGATGGCGTTGGAGCGTCTGTTCCTGCGGCCCGAATCCTTCTACGGCGAGAATGATATCGATCTGCGTCTGGGGCAGACCGTTCAGGCCATTGATACGGCCAACCAAACGGTCAGCGTCGGCGATGAGATATTGACCTATGATGATCTTGTGTTGACCACCGGATCCGAGCCGAACCGCCTGCCATCTGCGATTGGCGGCGATTTGGACGGCGTGCATGTGGTTCGTGATCTGGCAGACGTAGACGCCATGGCGCCGCGCTTTGTCGAAGGGGCAAAGGTTTTGATCGTCGGCGGCGGCTACATCGGGCTGGAGGCTGCGTCTGTTGCGGCCAAACTTGGGCTCAAGGTGACGCTGGTCGAGATGGCGGACCGCATCCTGCAACGCGTGGCCTGCCCGGAGACCAGTAACTTCTTCCGGCAACTGCACCGCGACCACGGTGTCGATATTCGTGAAGGCGTTGGGCTGGAACGCCTGACCGGAGAGGGCACGGTCAGTGGGGCGCAGCTAACGGATGGCAGCGAGTTGGACGTGGATTTCGTAATCGTCGGCGTGGGCATCAGGCCGGGAATTGCGCTGGCTGAAGCGGCGGGGCTTGAGATAGACAATGGCATCAAGGTGGATGCCCACGGCCGGACCTCGGCGCCGCATGTTTGGGCGTCAGGTGATTGCGCGTCTTTCCCCTACCGTGACGGGCGTATCCGTCTGGAATCCGTACCCAACGCCATTGATCAGGCGGAATGTGTTGCCGAAAATATCATGGACGCGGACAAGGACTATGTCGCCAAGCCGTGGTTCTGGTCGGACCAGTATGACGTTAAACTTCAGATTGCCGGTCTGAACACCGGGTACGACCGGGTGGTGACCCGCCGTGCTGACGCAGATAGCGTATCATTCTGGTATTACTGCGGGGACGCGCTGCTGGCGGTGGATGCGATGAACGACCCGCGAGGCTACATGGTCGGAAAACGCCTAATCGAAAGCGGGAAATCACCCGCGCCAGAAGTGATCGCTGATCCTGAGACTGATCTGAAGGCGCTGTTGCGCGCGTGAGGATCATTGCGGGCAGATTTCGCGGTACGGCATTGGCGAATGTGGGCAAGGGGGACGCCGGTGCCCATCTGCGCCCCACCTCGGACCGCGTTCGCGAAAGCCTGTTGTCGATGCTGACGCATCATGATGTCATCACCGGCGCACGGGTTCTGGACCTTTTCGCGGGAACCGGGGCATTGGGGCTTGAGGCGCTCTCGCGCGGGGCGCGTGAGGTCTGTTTTGTTGAGAACGGACGCGTTGGTCAGCGGCTGATCTCCGAGAACATCGCCAAACTGCGCGTTGAAGACGAGGTGACGCTGATGCGCAATGACGCAACGCGTCTGGGGCCCTGGCCCAACGCACCCTTTGATCTGGTATTCCTTGATCCGCCCTACGGCAAAGGGATGGGACAAAAGGCGCTGGCGGCGGCACGGGGAGGCGGATGGCTCGCACCCGGCGCGATGATTGTCTGGGAAGAAAGCGCCCCGATGCAGCCCCCCGAAGGTTTCAGCAGGATTGACACACGCAAATACGGCGACACGCATGTGACCCTGCTTGAAGTAACAGGCTAGATCAGCCGGCAGCGCGTATCGCCTGACCCAGTCGTTTCATCCCCTCGGCAATCTTTGCGTCATCGGCAAGCGAGAAACTCAGCCGCAATGTGTTCGCTCCGGACCTGTCAGCAAAAAACGCCTGACCGGGTACAAAGGCAACGCGCTGTGTCTCAAGTGAGCTGCGCAGCAGCGCACCCCCATCCATATGCTTGGGCAGGGTGACCCAGATAAACATGCCGCCTTCCGGTCTGGTCCAGCTCACGCCCTCAGGCATATGTTCCTGCAATGATGCCAGCATCGCATCGCGGCGTCTGGCATAGGTCTGACGTAGTTTGGCGGTGTGATCCTCAAAAAGCGCGCGTGCGACGGTGTTGATGGCCATCTGGTTGATGGTCGAAGAATGCAGATCAGCGGCCTGTTTCATCAGCACCAGTTGCGATATTACCGACGCGGCACCACAAACCCAACCAACCCGCAAGCCCGGGGCCAGGGTCTTGGAAAAACTGCCACAATACAATGTGCGGCACTCTTCGATACTGCCCTTGCGGGCGATCTCAAGCGCCAGCATGGGTGGGATCGGCTCACCGTCATAGCGCAAGGACTGATAGGCGGAATCCTCGATTACCGCGATGTCCATCTCGTCAGCCAGATCGAGGATATTCTCGCGCTGGCGCAGATTCAGCGTCTCACCTGTTGGGTTGGCGAAATCGACGGAGGCATAGGCGAATTTGACGCGTCCGCCATGTTCGGCGGCAGTCTGGGCATAGTCTTCGGCCGACCGGTTGCCGCCGGGGCTCAGACGATCATAGTTCGGCTCGTAGGCGTTGAATGCGCCCAAGGCACCCATATACGTCGGCCAATTCACCAGCGCCGTATCGCCGGGCGACAGCATCAGCTTGCCCAGATAGTCCAGCGCCTGCTGGGAACCCGAAGTGATCAAAACGTTATCGCGGGTGCAGGGCACACCCAGCGTCGCCATTTGCCCAACGATCCAGTCGCGCAGCGGGCCGTATCCTTCGGAAACGGAATACTGCAGCGCGGAACTGCTGTTGACCGGTGACAGGGCTTCTGCAAGCGCGGCCTGAAACGCCTCGACGGGGAACAGCGCGGGATCAGGAATGCCGCCTGCGAAAGAAATAATATCCGGCTGATCAAGCAGTTTCAGCAGCTCACGGATTTCGCTCGCCTTCATGCGGCTCATGCGCGTGGCAAAGATGTCGTGCCAATTCATGTCAGAATCCCTTCCCTAATTTTGGGAAGTCACCACAAATTAGAAATTATGGCAACAATTATTACCTATCTACGCAACTTTCTTCTGATCTGGTCGATCTTGATTGGGGGTTTGGACTTTGCCCGGTGCCATGTAGGATGAGAATATGACGGACGCGACCTATCTCAGTGGCCAGTACTTCCGCCCCAAGGCCAAGACACAGCCTTTGCGCCTGCCCGCACCGCAGCCTTTGGCAGCGCCGGTGTTTATCCATGACTGCGTCACCCCTGTCGCGGGCGAGACGCTTTTGTCATTGTTGATGAAAAGAATGATGCACGACGCGGGAAAGCCGGATGACGATCCGGCTTGAGGCCCGTTTTAGGGCCTAATCATACCTTGTAGGTCGGGTGAAATCTGCCCGCAGGCGAAAGCGTGAAAATCTCGCATCCGTCTTCTGTTACCCCGACGGAATGCTCAAACTGGGCTGACAGCGATTTATCGCGTGTTACCGCGGTCCAGTCGTCGGCCAGCGTCTTGGTCTCTGCCCGGCCAAGGTTCACCATTGGCTCAATGGTAAAGAACATCCCCGGCTCCAACACGGCCCCGGTGCCCGGCTTGCCGTAGTGCAGAACATTCGGCGGCGCATGAAAGACCCGGCCCAACCCATGACCGCAGAAATCGGTCACAACGGACATGCGGTGACTTTCAACAAAGGTCTGGATGGTGTGGCCAATATCGCCAAAGGTGTTCCCCGGTTTCACGGCCTCGATCCCACGCATCAGGGAATCGTGTGTTACCTGAATGAGGCGCTCAGCCTTGCGGGACAGCTTGCCTGCCACGTACATCCGTGATGTATCGCCAAACCAGCCGTCCACAATCACCGTCACGTCGATGTTCAGGATGTCGCCATCCTTGAGCTTCTTGTCGCTTGGGATGCCATGGCAAACCACGTGGTTTACCGAGATGCAGCTTGCGTGCTTGTATCCCTTGTAACCGATGGTCGCAGATTTTGCGCCCGCCGCATTCACCTTTTCCTCGATGATGCGGTCAATTTCGCCGGTGGTCTGGCCGGGAAAGACATGATCCGCAATTTCATCGAGAATGGTCGCGGCAAGCTTGCCAGCGGCGTGCATCCCAGCGAAGTCGCTGGGATCGTAAATGCGTATGCCATCCTTGGTCTGACGGCCTCGGTGCAGCTCGTTCACCGGTCTCTCCATTCTTTCTGTCTTGTGCCTTCCTACCGCGCTGGGCGGCCAAGGACCAGAGGTTCGGCAATCGTGACCCCCTGGGGCGTGATATGGGTGCCGATGCACAGCGTTTCCACCCCTGCCTGTGTCGCGGCTTCATGCGCGGCAGCGTATGTGGGATCAATATCGGCTGCCAATGTGACATGTGTGCAATCCGTCCGTTGCACAAGATACAGCAGGACGGCCCGGTGCCCTGCGCGCGCCACCTCTGCCAAATCCCCCATATGCTTGGCGCCACGGGCGGTCACGCTATCGGGAAATTCCGCCAGCTCTGCTTCGCGGCATAAGGTGACGGATTTAACCTCGACGTAGGCGTCTGGCAGGTCCGTCGCGCTGAGCAGGAAATCAACACGCGAATTTGTTCCGTATTTCACTTCGGGCTTCACGGTCGTGTATTCTGCCAACGCGGCAATCTCGCCCGATTCCAGCGCCGTCCGAACCGCCTTGTTGGGCAGGCTGGTATCGACACCTGTGAAATGACCGTTTTCATGATCGACCAATCGCCAGCCATATTTCAGCTTTTTCTTGGGATCGTCATTCGGCTCCAGCCAGATTTTCGTGCCCGGTTTCGCCAGCCCCATCATGGATCCGGGGTTGGCGCAATGGGCCACCACTTCGCGGCCATCTTCCAGTGTGCAATCCGCCAGAAACCGTTTGTAACGGCGGATCAGACGGGCGGGGACAAGATCAGTTTGAAAGCGCATGGGGAGCGGCCTATACCGTTGCGAAAGCCTGCTCAAGGAGATTGCCGTGTCCAACCCTACCGCCGCTATGATCGTGATCGGGGACGAGATCCTCTCTGGCCGCACGCGCGACAGCAACATGCACTATCTGGCGGGTCAGCTGACCGAAGCGGGCATCGACCTCAAAGAGGTGCGCGTGGTGGGTGATGAACGGGGCACGATCATTGCAGCGGTACAGGCCATGTCGCAGGCCTATGATTACGTGTTCACCAGCGGGGGGATCGGTCCCACGCATGATGATATCACGGCAGATTGCATTGCCGCGTCGTTTGATGCCTCCATCGACGTACGTGACGATGCCCGCGCGATCCTGGCCGAGCATTATGCCAAATCAGGCACTGAGTTGAACACCGCGCGGCTGCGCATGGCGCGGATACCGGAGGGGGCAGACCTGATCGACAATCCGGTGTCGGCGGCACCGGGGTTCCGGCTTGAGAACGTGCATGTCATGGCGGGGGTTCCTTCGGTGTTTCAGGCCATGGTTGCGTCGGTGCTGCCGACACTGACAGGCGGCGCGCCGCTGATCAGCAAGACCTTGCGCATCGAACGCGGGGAGGGCGATATCGCAGGACCGCTGGGCGCGCTGGCCGAGGAATATCCGCTGCTGTCCATGGGGTCTTATCCCTTCCAGAAAGACGGGAAATACGGAGCGCATATCGTCATACGTGGCAACGTCGAAGAGGACATCGACGCCGCGCTCGTCAAACTTCAGGCGGCCTTCGCCTGATGCCGTCATTGCCCGATCTCTTTGCCGCGTCAGAGGCCACATGGCCTGCCGCACGGGTCTGGGAACAGGATGGCTTTACCCTGCGCGACGGACAAGGAGGCGGGCAGCGCGTGTCAGCGGCGACGGCCAACGGTCCGGTCACGGCAGAGCAGATCACTGCAGCCGAAGAGGCGATGCGGGCCATCGGGCAAAAGCCGATCTTCTGCGAACGCGGCACGACGCCGGAATTGGACGCGGCCCTGGCCGAGCGTGGCTACGTGATCAAGGATCCGACGACGGTCTATGTTTCGCCCATTGAAAAGTTGACCGACAAGCCGATCCCCCGTGTCACCGCCTTCACGATCTGGGAACCGCTTGCGATCATGAAGGAAATCTGGGCCACGGATGGTATCGGCCCGGCGCGGCTTGCTGTCATGAACCGTGCCGAACACAAAACGGCGGTTCTAGCCCGATGGAATGAAAAGCCTGGAGGCGTGGCTTTTGTCGCGGTGCATGACAAGATCTGCATGGTGCATGGCCTCGTCGTCCTGCCGCACCAGCGCAGGCAGGGCGTGGCAGAGTGGATGATGCGCCGTGCCGCGATATGGGGTCAGGCGCAGGGCGCGACGCATATTGCCGTACTCTGCGTGGATGCAAATGCAGGGGCGAATGCTCTTTACCGTGCGCTGGGCTTTGCTGCCGTGGGCGGATACCATTACCGGGTGCTGCCCGACCAAAGACCTTGATGAAGACCCAAACAAAGGAACGACCGATGTCAGACGACATGCCCACAGCCCTTGATCTGCCCATGGCAGATCCGCTGCCCGAAGCCACGCAGAAGTATTTTGACATCTGTCAGGACAAGCTGGGCATGATCCCGAATGTGTTGCGCGCCTATGCCTTCGATGTCGAGAAGCTCAACGCCTTCACGGCTATGTACAATGATCTGATGTTGGGCGACAGCAACCTCAGCAAGCTGGAGCGCGAGATGATCGCGGTGGCAGTGTCTTCGGTGAACAAGTGTTTCTACTGCCTCGTTGCGCATGGTGCGGCGGTGCGCGAGCTTTCTGGCGATCCGGCCCTGGGCGAGGCGCTGGTGATGAATTACAAGGTTGCCAAGGTCACTGATAAGCAGCGTGCGATGCTGGATTTTGCGGTGCAACTGACCAAGGAAAGCGCCAGCGTCGAAGAGAAAGACCGTCAGGCATTGCGCGATGTGGGTTTCAGCGACCGTGACATCTGGGACATCGCCTCTGTCGCCGGGTTCTTTAACATGACCAACCGTGTGGCCAGTGGGACCGACATGCGCCCCAATCCCGAATATCACGCACAGGCGAGATGATCCGCGCCGCAGCCGTATCCTTATTTGTTCTGGCAAGCCCGGCCTTTGCGCTGGATTTCACCTTGCCCGCGACGGCCCGGCAAACAGTAGAGCGGAACACCTCGCCCGATACTTACGCGGCCCCGGTCGGCATCTTTGCCAATGGCGCCGTTCCCACGATGATCGTCGAGGGCGATGTGCAGCGCAGCGCCTGGCGGCTTGATTCGCCGGGCCTGACACCGTTTCAGGTCATGCGCCCACTGCGTGCCCAACTGGTTGAGGCCGGGTACGAGGTGGTACTGGATTGCGCGGCGAAACGTTGTGGCGGTTTCGATTTTCGCTTTGCGACCGAAACCCTGCCGGGGCCAAACATGTACGTGAACATCCGTGCTTTTCATTTCGTCACAGGCGCACGCATGGTTGAGGGTGAAGTCAGCGAGGTCGTCACCGTGCTGGCAAGCACCTCTGCCACATCGGCCTATGTTCAGATCATCCATGCCGGCGCGATAGGTGAAAGCGGAGCGACGGTCGAGACAACAGCGGACCTGCCGGTCGCCACCGAAACAGGTGCTGAAGAAGATTTCGCAACCCTATTGTTGCGGCGCGGTCATGCGGTTCTTTCTGATCTGGATTTTGATGTTGGCAGTACGGAACTTGGTGCGGGGCCATTCGATACGCTGATACAGCTTGCCGCTTTCCTTGAGGCGCAGCCGACCATGCGAATAGCCCTTGTTGGCCATACCGACACCGTTGGCGGGTTGGAGCCGAACATCAGCATATCCCGCGCCCGTGCGCGATCTGTACGGCAACGCCTTGTCGACCGGTACGACGTGTCCGCTGATCGGATGGACGCCGAAGGAATGGGCTATCTTGCCCCTATCGCCAGTAATCTTGAGGCAGCGGGACGCGATGCGAACCGCCGGGTCGAGGCGGTGTTGCTGGGCAGCGAATAGAATCTGGACGAAACCAACAAAAAAGCCTCCGAATACCGCAAGCGGCACCGGAGGCTGAGTTTCACCGAGGGGAAGTGGTGTTCGTTACCAGTCGCTTGGGCCTTTGTCGGCAAAGGCGTGGACCAGAAAATCAATGAATGCGCGGACTTTGGGCTGTGTGAAACGGCCGGGCGGATACACCGCGTAGATGCCCTGGGTTTCCATTGGCAGATCGGGGATCGCATCCTCGACCAGCCCTTTTTCCATTGCGTCAGAATAAAGGAAGCTGGGAAGATATGCGATGCCAAGCCCAGAGATGGCGGCGTTCAGCAGGGACTGACCGTCGTTCACGGAAAGCCATCCCGCAGTGCGGACCTGACGCTTTTCACCCGAA
>Ga0316197_10000957_pt1 | contig 20503 bp, 22 predicted proteins | sample OudBiesiAoxic_MG_FD_204939 | JGI IMG/M metagenome (GOLD analysis project Ga0316197, IMG submission 204939) | Coastal sediment microbial communities from Oude Bieten Haven, Netherlands - site A oxic | ecosystem: Environmental > Aquatic > Marine > Coastal > Sediment | place: Netherlands... | reverse complement strand
GGTAACGTTTCAAGTATTACTCCTTCTAATTCTATTACGTCTTGTTTCGCCATACTTCCTCCTCGAAACTTATTGTTAATACCGAATTATTATATCATAAGTCACACAAGAAGTCTACTTTTTATTTCTGTTTTGTCCTATTTTTTTTAGATTTCAACAAAGATAAAAATGTTGTTCTACAGATTTGTTACTATATTGTTCAAAAACTCTATTTTACTAGGTTAGATCTAATATTTGTAATGAAAAATTTATTTTTCATACCTACTTAAAACTACTGGTTTTCCATCTACAATAGCTACTGAATGTTCGAAGTGTGCACTTCTTTTCCCATCCTTAGTTACAGCTGTCCAACCATCATCTAAAATCCCTACCTTATAAGACCCTGAATTCACCATAGGTTCTATAGCGATCACCATTCCTTCTTCTAACTTTATCCCTCTACCTTTTCTTCCAAAGTTCATTACCATAGGATCTTCATGCATAGCATGACCTACTCCATGACCACAGAAATCTCTTACTACTGTAAATTTGTTTTTCTTTACATAACTTTCTATAGCATGCCCAAGATCTCCTAATCTGTTTCCAGCATAACACTCTTGAATACCTATTTCTAAAGCTTCTTTCGTTACTTCTAATAATCTCTTGGACTCTTCATCTATCTCTCCTACAGGAAAAGTTATTGCCGAATCTCCAAAGTAACCATCTAGATTAGTTACAGTATCGACACTGATTATATCTCCCTCTTGTAAGATTCTATCCCCAGGAATCCCATGTACTACCTCTTCGTTTACAGATAAACATGAACCTGCTGGATAAGCATTAGATGGCCCTCCTACTCCTATAGTCGCAGGAATTGCACCTTGACTTATAATATAATCTTCTATTATTTTATTCAATTCATTTGTTGACACTCCTGGAACTATCTTACTAGGTAATACTTCATTATATAATCTAGCGATTATCTGATTTGAAGCCTTTATCTTTTCTATCTCTTCTCTAGTCTTGATTGTTATTGACATTTTTTCCTCCTTACTCTTCCTCCTAGGTTTCCACTTTAAAAAAGGGAAACCAAAGCTAAAAAATTAGCAATAGTTTGCTCTTTGTTAAAGAGTAAACGACAACAAGGAAAGAGTTTTACTATCTAAAAAAGGTGAGCCAGCTCACCTTTTTTAGATAACTTTACCCTAATATTTTAAATATATCTTCTTTAACTTCTAAAACATCCTTTGTTCCATCTACTTCTGCCATTATTCCTCTAGTAGTATAAAAATCAAATAATGGTGCAGTTTGAGCATGGTATGAAGCTAATCTATTTACAACAGTCTCAGCTGTATCATCTTTTCTTATGATTAATCCTTCTCCACAGTAGTCACAGATATCTATAGTTTTAGGAGCATTGAATTCAACATGGAAAGATGCTCCACATTTAGGACATACTCTTCTTCCAGTAATTCTATCTACAATTAAATCATCAGCTACATTTAAAGATATTACTCTGTCTAAAGATATTTCCATATCTTTCATTAATTTTTCCAATGCCTCTGCTTGAGGTATTGTTCTAGGGAATCCATCTAAGATAAATCCTTCTGTACAATCTTTCTCAGCTAATCTATCTCTTATTATTCCAATAATAGTTGAATCAGGTACTAATTTCCCTTCATCCATAAATTTCTTTGCTTCTAATCCCATCTCTGTTCCAGCTTTTATAGCTGCTCTCAAAATATCTCCTGTTGAAATTTGAGGTATATCATACTTCTCTATTAGAAATTTTGCTTGCGTACCTTTACCGGCACCTGGTGCTCCAAATAACATGATATTCATTGGATAATCACTCCTTAAATTTATTATATTTTACAGGGCATTATACTATATATTCATTATTTTTAACACCCCTTTATTTCCCTTTTCCTAACTTTCAATACCCCTTAATTCTACTCGGTTATTAATTAACTTTCCTTAGCTGTATTTTTTTATTAGTTCCATTATATCATCTCCACAACAGACACTTTTTGGATTTTTCTCCTTACAATTTGAGTTTTTCATCGCTCCAGTTATTGCAATTACTTCTTTCAAAGTTTTAGCTCCTCCAAATACAGCACCAATAATATCTCCTTTAGTTACCTTGTCACAATAGCAGATATATTCATATATCTTTTTCTCTGTAGGAGTTTTTATTTTTTTCTCTTCCTTTAATTCCATTCCAGAATTATCAGTTACATCTCCTCAACAACTAGCTGATGATTCTTTTTTTCTACCTCTTCTTAAAGTCTCTAATAATTCTTTTACCTTTGTCTCTATCAGTTCTATACATTTTTCTTTGTCGGCTACATCCTCTAACCCAAAATTTACAACTTTGTCTGCCATATAGATCGGACAATCAATATTACAACCCATCTTTACCAAAACATCTAATTTTTCAGGTAAGGTATCCATATCTTTAGGAAAATAACCTTCCATAGAATAACCTTTGGATTCCATTATTCTCTTTCCTGCTTCATTTAATTTTTCCGCTGGTTTTGTCCCTGCTGAAAAAATCTCAAAAGTTCCATCATTAAATTCATTTCCAAATCTTTCACCTATAATTGATTTAAAGGAATTTCCGTTACACACAAATGCTATTTTCATCTTACCGCACCCTCCTTAGGTATTTTTATTGTTCATTATATCATATCTAAATTTTAATTTCTTTCTTGAAAGAGAGGACATGGTGAATTCTTATCTATAAATGAGTTTATGCAATCAGTGTATATGAAAATTTAAAAGCTATAAAGATCAATACTATTCCAAACCCTTTCTTTAATTTATTTCCATCTAAATTAATAGAAACTTTTCCTCTAATCATTGCACCGATTACAGTTGAAACAGCTAAAATTAAAATCAAACTTATACTTGGTGCTGTTTTCATAGTATATCCCGCGAACAATAAAAAAGGGACGTATAAAATTCCGCCCCCCATTCCTAACATTGAGAAAAAAGTAGATACACAGAAGAAAATTAGTGATAATATCATTATATTTTCCATGGCTCTATCCCCTTTTATTCCTTGTTTTTTTATTACAAGCCATGCAATTTTCGCCTTTTTCAATCTTTACTACTTTATTTGTAAATACTCTCGTTGCAGCTAATCTATATTTTTACCTCCAATTAATAAATTATATGAATGAATTATTATTTTAAATACCCTCTAATCTCTTCTATTTTTGGAACTTTTCCATATGATACTACTTCCCCATCAATTCTTAATCCTGGAGTACTCATCAAACCTGCTTCCATAATTTTAACAATGTCTTCTTCTTTAATTACCTCAGCGTCTATCCCTTCAACTTTCACAGCTTCTAATGTTCTTTCGTATAATTCCTTACATTTTTTACATCCTGTTCCTAAAATTTCAATCTTCATAATTTGTCCCTCCTTTATTTTTTATAAAAAATAATTAAATAAATATCCGACTACTAATATTCCTGTCCCTACTATTGCTATAAAAATCATTATTAACTTTACTTTTACAACTTTTTTTAATAACACCATCTCTGGAAATGATAATGCTGTTGTTGCCATCATAAATGCCAGTGCTGTTCCTATCCCTACTCCTTTATTGATCAAAGCCTCTGCAATTGGTATAGTTCCCATTGCATTTGAATATAAAGGTATTGCTACGATTGTTGCTACAAATACCCCGAATGCATTTTCTGGTCCTGCATATTTTATCAATAGATCTTCAGGAGCCCATCCATGGATAAATGCTCCTACTCCTATCCCTATGAGTAGATAAAGCCATATTTTTGAGACCGTTTCTTTTACATTTTGTTTTGCAAATTCTATCCTGTCTTTTCTTGTTATTTCCTGAATAGCTGTATGTCCCATCTTTACGTTATACACATATTCTTCTACATATCTTTCTAATTTTAAAATATGAATGAAATATCCTCCCATAACTCCCACCGTTACTCCTGCTAATGCATATAAAATTGCTACCTTTACTCCAAAAGCTCCAAGTAAGATTATAAATGCTGCTTCATTTACTATGGGGGAAGTTATAAGAAATGAAAACGTCACTCCTAAAGGAATTCCCCCTTCGATAAATCCTATAAACAGTGGAACACTTGAACATGAGCAAAATGGTGTTACCGTTCCTAATAGGCTACCCATAATATGAGATTTAAATCCACCCATCTTTTCTAAAATTCTCTTAGTTTTTTCTACCGGAAAATAACTCCTCACATAGGATATAAAAAAAATCATTAATGACAGTAAAATTAGTATTTTTATAACATCAAAGATAAAAAAATGAATTGATCCTCCCAACCGTGTTTCCATATCCAAACCAAATAATAATAATAGTTTTGTAACCAGATCTTTTAACCATCCAAAATTTAAAATATAACCTATCATTTTGCACCTCTTTTCTTTTATTTTGTTTTAAATTTATTTATTATTCCTGCAATATTTCCTGCATGACATAGTTCACCACAATAAGTTCTTGGTTTCATTATTATTCCCATAATTATCGCTAAAATACTAGTCGCTACAAATCCAGTATAAATACCAGCACCTAACTCTGTAAAATTTTCAGCTTTTATTATTCCAGAAATTACTTTCATAGTTAATAATGCAGTAATTCCATATCTTGTATATTTATTTGTAATAAATTTAGGTGGTGTTTTCCCTAGACTAATTTTAGATAATATTTTTTTTAATCCTCCACCTCTTGGACAAAAATATGCACAATAGGGTTTCCCCTTACTAAATAATGACAAGCCTACACACAGTGTCATAGATATCAGCCCTAATATCCCAAATCTAATGTCTATTAACGGCAATATCCACATAAATAAAAACAATATCCAAGTAATATTGTTATAAAACCATTTTTTTCTCTCCGATGATTTTATTAATTTTTTTGAAAACATAATTTCCTCCCTTTTTCAGTTAAACCAAATAACCATTTAACTATTTAACTATTTAACTATTTAATGAAATACTTATATAGCTATTTTGTACGATTATACAATTTAATTTTTCAATTGTCAAATATTCCTTGCTTTTATAATTAAAATAACTTAATATATAAGCAAATAATTATTTAGTTAAATACTTAAGGAGGTAACTCATGAATAACATTGATTTTCAAGCTCGAATATTCAAAGCTTTAGGTCATCCATTAAGATTAAAGATCTTAAAAAAATTAGTTAATGGAGAACTCTGTGTATGTAAATTAGTAGATGACACTGAATTTACACAGGCAAATCTATCTCAGCATCTAAAAATTCTCAGTAATGCAGGTCTAATTGTCAAAAGAAAAGAGGGAAACTACTCCCATTATCGTATATCAGATAAGAAAACTCTTGATCTTTTAAGTAACTGTGAAGATCTCGCTACTAACTATATTAAAAAACTATTATAACTCTTTTCCGCCTTAACTTCTTTCTTATTGTTAAGATTTAACGAATATTACTTCGAAGCATTTACGTTGGTTTCTCTATTTTTAGAGAAAATGTAAGAGGGAGGAGTAAAGAAAGGAGTCCATATAGTTAGGAGAGAGTACAAGGAGAACATTAATGAAAAAAAAATATGATTTAACCGAGGGGAATATTCTCTATAAATTAACACTCCTTTCCCTACCTATCATGGGAATGTCATTGATTCAGATGGCATACAATATGATAGATATGATTTGGATTGGACGATTAGGAAATGGTGCTGTAGCTGCCGTTGGTACAGCTGGATTTTTCCTGAAATTTGGATTTGCAATAACAGCCCTTATCTTTATAGGTACTGGGATCAGAACATCTCAGTCTGTAGGAGAGAAAAATTATAAAAAAGCAAATTCCTATGCTGAAACCTCTATCATCAACACCATAGGTCTAATTACCATCTTTATAGTTTTAATTTTAATCTCTAGACACCAGCTTATAGGATTTTTCAAGTTAAATAATCCAGAAATTGAAAAGATGGCAGTCGATTATATGGCCATCACAGCTTTTGGAATATTTTTTTCATCTCTGTCATTGGTTTTCACTCGAATTTTTAATGGTCATGGAGATAGTAAAACACCGTTTTTAATAACTAGTATCGGCCTCATCTTAAACATAATATTAGATCCCATATTGATCTTTGGATTATTTGGATTCCCAAGATTAGAAGTCGTAGGAGCCGCCATAGCTACAGTCTTGGCTCAAACAATAGTTTCTACTATCCTATTTATCTATTTGAGAAAAAACTATCAGATATTTACTGGTGGATTCATCTATGATATGGAAAAAACTAGAGATATTGTTAAAATGGGTACTCCTATAGCTGCTCAAAGAATTCTTTTTACAGGATTCTCTGTATTTATCGCTAGAATCATAGCCAACTGGGGAGCAGATGCCATTGCTGTCCAAAGAATAGGAGTACAAATAGAATCCATTTCATGGATTACAGCAGGTGGGTTCCAAGGAGCTTTAGCTGCTTTTATAGGACAAAATTATGGTGCTAAAAAATATGACCGAATAAAAAAAGGATATTTCAATGCCATTGGAATTATCTCTGTTTTAGGTGTTTTTGTAAGTTTTATCTTGATAGTATTTCCAGAACCTATATTCAGAATATTTTTACAAGACGATTATATAGTTAGTTTAGGAGCTAACTACTTACGAATATTAGGTGTATCACAACTATTTATGGTAATAGAAATGACCACTGTAGGAGGGTTCCAAGGTATTGGAAAGACATTACCTCCATCTATCGTGAGTATAATACTTACAGGAGCTCGTATACCTATGGCTCTCCTATTATCGGCTACAGCATTAGAATTAAATGGAATTTGGTGGAGTATCACAATCAGTAGTATACTCAAAGGAATAGTCCTTCCAATTTGGTTTATAATCCATCTTAAAAAATTAAAAATTTTAACCACGAATGAACACTAATATTCGCAAAAAAGCTTCAAAGGTCACTAAGTTTGACAGAGTTTTTCTTTGTGTATCTCTGTATACTCTGAGTCTCCGAGTTAAAAAGATTTTATTCGCGTAATTCGTGGCAAAGAAAAGGTTCTAAATTTAATTATTCATTTCCAACTATACATTAGGCTAAAAGCCATCAGGGGGTATATATGCAAAACTTAATAAACATCATAAATGATAAAAAATTAAATAGATTTTTAACTAAATGCAATTTTGGGATAGAAAAAGAAAATGTCAGGGTAGATTTTAGTGGTCATCTTGCTATGACAAAACACCCTAGTATCTTTGGAAACAAGTTAAAAAACCCATATATTACCACTGACTTTTCCGAGAGTCAGGTGGAGATGATTACTCCCTCTATGGATACCATCGAGGAAACTTATAATTTTTTAGATAGTTTACACGATATAGTGAGTCTAGAGCTAAAAAATGAATATCTCTGGCCCCAAAGTACTCCTCCATCACTTCCAGACGAAGAAGATATTCCAGTCTCTACATTTGAAGAAACATGCGAAGGGAATCGGGCTCAAAAATATAGGGATTATCTCTCTCAAAAATATGGTAAACAAAAACAACTTTTATCAGGAATTCACTATAACTTCTCATTTAAAGATGAATTTTTAGATCTATTATATAATGAGTCTGAGAACTCAGATTTCAAATTATTCAAAGATGAAATCTACTTAAAAATTTCTAGAAATTTCTTTAAATATAGATGGATTCTTATATATTTATTTGGAGCCAACCCAAGTATTCATGGTACATATAGTAGAAAATGCGTAGATATGCTAGACGAAGTAGCTCCTGATTCATACTCTTATACCTCGGGAAATTCTTTTAGAAATGGAATGTGTGGTTATAAAAATAAGGAAGTGTTCAACATTTCTTATAATTCAAGAGCAGAATATGTAGAGAATATCAAAACATTGATCTCACAGGAGAAATTAATCAGTGAAAAGGAATATTACAGTCCTATCAGATTAAAAGCTAAAGACAACATAAATTTATTGAAATCCATCGAAGAAGACGGAATTGAATATTTAGAAGTTCGGTTATTAGATCTTAATCCCATGATAAAAACAGGAATTTCCATAGATCAACTATACTTTGTACATCTATTTTTATTATTCTGTCTGTTTACAGATGAAGATAGTCTTACAGAGAAAGAGATGTCACAGGGAAATAAAAATCATGATCTTGTTGCTCACTATGGCAGAAAAACAAATTTAGAATTATTTGATGGAGATAAATTTATATTTTTAAAAGAACTAGGATTAGATATTGTTTTAAAGATTGAAAAAATTGTAGAAACCTTAGGAATCTCTAATTCAAATTATACTAATACTCTCAGAGAGGCTTTGGAATCATTTCACAATAGTGATCTTCTTATCTCTAGTCAAATCGAAAATGGAATAAGAAAAGAAGGATTTATAGATTTCAACCTAAATTTAGCTAAAAAATACCATGAAAAAAGTAAAGTTGATAATTTTTCCTTAAGAGGATATGAAGATTTGGAGCTTTCTACCCAGATTTTACTCAAGGATGCCATTAAAAGAGGTATCAAATTTGAGATCTTAGATCGAAAAGAAAATTTTATCTCATTGACTAAGGATGGAAAAACAGAATACATAGTTCAAGCTACTAAAACTTCCCTGGATTCATATAGCACAGTATTGATCATGGAAAATAAATTAGTCACTAAAAAAATATTAGAAAAAAATCATATAAAAGTTCCTAGGGGAGGATATTATACTAACTCACAGGATGCTATAGATGACTTTTATAAATATCAAGGGACAAAAACAGTGGTCAAGCCCAACTCTACAAATTTTGGATTAGGAATCACCATCCTTCCCAAGGAGTTTACTACAATAGATTATGAAAATGCTCTAAAATTTGCCTTTGGAGAAGGTAGTTCTATCCTAATAGAGGAATTTATCGAGGGGAAAGAATACAGAATCTTTGTATTAGATAATAAAGTCGTAGGAATTTTACATAGAGTTCCTGCAAATGTTGTAGGAGATGGGAAAAGTTCTATCAGAACATTGGTAGAAGAAAAAAATAAAGATGTTTTACGAGGGACAGGTTACAAAAAACCTCTACAAAAAATAAATTTAGGAGAAGCTGAGGAGACATTTTTGGCAAGCCAAAGTCTAAATTTTGATTATATACCGAAAAAAGATGAAACTATATATCTCAGAGAGAATTCTAATATAAGCACTGGAGGAGACAGTATAGACTTCACCGATGATATTATGGATGAATATAAGCAGATCGCCATAGAATCCGCTAAAGCAGCAGATGCAACTATCTGTGGTGTTGATATGATGATTAAAGATATCAAAGAACTTCCAAATGACAATAATCATGGAATAATCGAGATTAATTTTAATCCCGCTATCCATATTCACTGTTATCCATATAAGGGTAAAAATAGAAAATTAGGAGAAAAAATTCTGGATAGTTTGGGATTTTAAAAAAATAAAAGGATTTGAAGCATTTGCCTCAAATCCTTTATTTTTAATAATTAACCCATTTTTTCCCCTCTATACTGTAAATATATCCTTTAGGATCTGATCTTGGAGATAAAAACAACAATGCCTCATCGTCATCTATTTCCATGGATGTTGTTTTATTGAATGGCCCAACTCCCTGGAATGGATTCCCTTGGGCATCATTTTTATATACATGGGATAGGACTAAATTCATATTATATTTAATAGGTAAATCAGGATCTGTTTTTGGATCCTTCCTTGAACCCCCTACCCATATATCTCCATTATCTTCTTTAAATATTTCTGTAGTTTTTTTATCTAATTTATCTCTAAATTCATCATATGTTATTGTAATAATATTTGTATCCCCGTTTACCATTTTTTCAAATGATATCACATTTATGGCTGTTCTTCCTACTCCTAGAGCTGCTATTACCTTGGCATCTTTTGCCTTAGCTAATTGCTCCCTCAACTTAGGTGCCAATGTCGTAGCTAAAATTCCTATTATTGCTATAACTACCAATAGTTCTATTAATGTAAATCCTTGGTTTAATCTTCTCATATTTCTCCTCCCTAATTTACTGTTATACTTATAATATATATTACTATAAATAACTATAAATAAAAAGAATAGTTGATATAATTTTTGCTTTTGAAGGGAATAAAGAAAAAAATCTAGATAGTTTGGGGTTTAAAATCAAAAAGGTAGAAATCAATTATGATTTCTACCTTTTAATTTTTAGTTTAGTAAGTTGACCATTTTTTTCCTTCAGTACTAAATGTAGTAGTCTTAAAGTTTAATTCAATAGATTCACTTGTTGTTGTTGTTGTTGGAGCTTTTAAAGCTACTTTCCCACCATAAGTCATCTTTCCTGTTGCATCTGGTCTACTTCCACCAATTACTAAATCTTCATAATTAGTATCAATATCTACATACACCTTTTGTGCTTTAGAATCTAACTTATTATAAATTTCTTCTAATGTTGGAGTTACTATAGCACCAGTTGTTGTTTGTACCATCTTATCTACAAATAATATACTTCCTGCTGTTCTACCTGCTCCTAATACTGCAATTGCCTTTGCATCTTTAGCCTTTGCTAACTGTTCTCTTAACTTTGGTGCTAATGTTGTCGCTAATATTCCGATTATTGCGATTACTACTAATAATTCAATTAGTGTAAATCCTTTTTTTAATCTTTTCATCTTATCACTCCCTAATTTAAAATTATAATTATATATTATTTTCTCAAAATAATATCTTTTCAACTTCTTTAAATTTTTAGCTTAGTACTTTGCCCACTCTTTTCCTTCAGTACTATGCGTATCACTATTCGCAGCTTTAGTAAAACTTAATTTAACAGATTCACTCTCAGCATCTATATCAGAAATTTCTAAAGTAACTGTCCCACCATAAGTCATATCTCCTGTAGCACCAGTTCTACTTCCACCAATTATTAAAGCACTAGTAGAAGTAGCATTAGTAGTATCATAAACCTCTGCAGCTTTTGAATCTAATTTACCTTTTATTTCAGCTAATGTTATAGAAACACCACTTGTCGTATCACTTTGAATTAATTTATCAACAAATATTATATCTGCTGCTGTTCTCCCTGCTCCCAATACTGCAATTGCCTTAGCATCTTTAGCCTTCGCTAACTGTTCTCTTAACTTTGGTGCTAATGTTGTTGCCAATATTCCAATTATTGCGATTACTACTAATAATTCAATCAGTGTAAATCCTTTTTTTAATCTTTTCATCCTCATCCCTCCAAAATTTTGTTTTGCTTTGCTTTTTATGCCTTCACTTATTTTACAATAAAAAAATAAAATCCCTTTTAATTTTTTTATTTTTATACACATTATAGTTTATAAGATATTAACACCTTATGTCAAGTATATTATAAAAATTTGATTTTTTTGACCATTTTTACAGTGCTTTTTTACACAATCTTTAGAACTTTTACCACCAAAGGTATACGAATATTAAACATCTTTATCATTTAATAAAGATGTTTAAATGCATTACCAATTTTTAAAATTTTTACTGCTACAGCACAGGAGTTTTTTTGACACAGAGGCTTACCGAGGTTAGATGATAGTTTCACTGAGCTTTCTCTGTATACGCTCTTTTTCCCTTCGTGTATCTCCGTGTCCAATGTTCCATTTCACTCTTAATTTTCAATCCTCAATTAACTCTATCTATTCTCTTCTAATTTCCTCATTCCTATCTCTCTATATTTTTCATCTTTAGAATTTACCAACATACTCCAATATTTAATTGCTTTTTCTAAATCTTTTTCATTTCCTAACTTCTTATATTGCCTTTCATACAAGTAAGCCACCATATTTGTCAGAAGATCATCTCTGGTTTCATTCACTACCTTTTCAAAATTTACCAATAACCCTTCTACATTATTTTTAGATGCTGCCATCATCCCTGCAAAATAATTTTTTAATACCGTATCATCTGGATTATATTCTATTCCTTTTTCATATATCTCACTGGCCAGATCAAACCTCTTATAGATTCTGATAAGCCCCAAGATACTACCACTAAAATTATAATTTGTAAGAAAATAAGGATCTAAATATGCCATCTTATCGGAATTATCTTTTATTTTTTTAATTACCAGTTCTGGAGTTCCTCCTCCACCTACTGTCAGTACTTGGTCGATCCATATAAATCCTGTTCCAACTTTTTTCATTCCCATAGTTTTTAGGAGAAGAGTATTTTGGTTCATCCCCTCACTTCCTCTATATCCATTTTCCATCAAAATTTCTTCACTTATTTTGAGATATGGATTTAATAAAAATAATAACCCCAAACAGCCTAGAAGTATATATATTTTACTGTCTTTAATCAATAACATCACAACCTTCTTTTCTTTTTGTCACAAATTTATAAATTCAAAATATTACAACGCAGAGTTTTAGAAATCACAGAGATTCTCAGAGTTAAATCTTTTCTTCTTAGTTTTAAACCCTATCTTTGACGCAGACTAAAATCTGACTTTGAAATGACGACCAAATTATACTTTGATTATTTAAGTCATAAAAGCTCCTATTCCTAACTTCTTTCCTCTGATCTGAGAGGAACAATAAAAATAAAGGAGTTAGAATCACAGTCTTTTCTTTTCAAAAGCTATATTGGTAGCCACCACCACACAAGTTATATAAACCACTACATAACCAATAATTAAAAAATAATTGGTATCTCCTTGCTTTAAATAATCTCTGTAATTCAACAGATTAAATTTAGGTAGAATAATATATAACAAATCCAATATCCACTGAAATACACTTCCCGTTAATTTTTCTGAGATAGCCTTTATTTCCATAACCCCATGACCCAATATATAGGTAAATAAAGTGAAGATTGTAGAAGTCACAAAAGAATCTGATATTATAGAGAAAAAAACTCCTAAACTACTCACAATTGAAAGTTTTAATCCTATAAAAAATAATGCACGTATATACCACCAATCAAATTGCCCCTTAGTATAGAGGATAATTCCCAGTATACAACCCATGACAAATACATTACAAAATACAGAATAAATTATCCCTAAGTTTATTCCCATAATATATTTAGACTTAGTCACAGCTTTGGTCAAAACCAAATAGATAGATTTTTCTGCTACAGCTTTTATAACATAGGTAGACGATATATATACAGTTATCAACATCACCAAAAATTCTGTGAGGAATAAACCACTGTCTCGAATAACTCTTCCTCCCTCATAGAGGGCTACTTCATCCAATAAGGTAGTAAAAAATATAGACAAGACCCCAAAATATAAAACCCCATTAAAGACCTTATTAGATATATTTTCTTTCAATGTATACTTACCAATAGTCAGTATTTTTTTCATTTTAGTTCTCTCCTACCGTTTTTATAAAATAATTTTTCAATAAAAAATCATCTTGTTCCAACATTATTTTCTTCATATCCAATACTTCTACTAATTTTCCTTTATTAATTATAGCTACTCTGTCTGCTATACTAGCTACATCTTCCAATATATGAGTATTAAAAAATATTGTAGTTCCTTTAGATTTTAATTCTAATATTATTTCTATTACCAGTTCACGAGCCAAGGGATCTAATCCTGACATGGGTTCATCTAAAAATAACAATTTAGGATTATTTAATACAGCCTGAGCTATTCCTACTTTTTGTAACATTCCCTTGGAAAATTTCTCCAACCGATCAGTTTTTCTAGAGATAAGTCCTATTTTTTTCAATATTTCATCTATTTTTTCATCTAACTCAACCTTAGGTATATTATAAAGTTCTCCATAATATCTCATCAAATCCATAAGTTTCATACTTTTGGGGTAATAAGAAATTTCTGGCAGGTAACCTACCTTCTCAAAATCCATTCCTTTTAATTCTTTTTTTCCAAATACTTCGATCTCACCTTCATCAGGTTTTATCAATCCTAAGATACACTTCAATGTACTGGTTTTCCCTGCTCCATTGAGACCTATTATAGAAAAAATTTCCCCTTCACCTACATCAAAGGAAATATTTTTTACTCCTATATTCCCATTAACTCCCTTTATCTTTTTAAATATATCCCTTTCCTTATACATTAAGGAAACATTCTTTACCGAAATAACATTATTCATCCCTCTACTCCTTACTTTTTATCCCACCATATCCGACATCTTAAATAATGGCAAGAACATAGCAATAATCAAAATTCCTACTCCTACTGCCATAAATAAAATTATTAGAGGCTCAAAGGCAGAAAGTAAATTCCTAACCGCTTCTTCTAATTCCATTTCAGTAAAATCCGCTACTTTTTCCAAAATTTCACTGAGTTGACCACTCTCTTCACCAACTTCAATCATATCTGTTACCATGGGTGGAAATTGTCCACTATCTGCCAATGGTTTATATATACTAGCTCCATCTCTTATACTATCCTTTGCCTCTAATATAGCTTCCTCTATCAATGTGTTTCCTACTATTTCCCCACATATATCAAATGCCATAAGGATCGTTACTCCACTGTTTAGAAGAGTAGACATAGTTCTTGTAAATCTAGCCATGGCAGTTTTCCTTACAAAGGTTCCCATAAGAGGTGTTTTTAATAAGGCAACATCAAAAAATCTCTTCCCTTTAGGTGTCATCATGGATCTTTTTATACCATAAAAAATTCCAGCTACTCCTAAAACAAATAAATACCAATATTTAGAAGCAATTTCACTGGCTTTCATAACCATCCTAGTAAGAAGTGGCATCTCTACCCCTGTTCCTTCAAATAACAACATAAATTTGGGAATTATAAAAGCTAACATAAAAAACATTACAACTATAGCAGTAAAAAATACAATAGATGGGTAGATCATAGCTCCCTTTACTTTCCCCTTTATCTCTTCTGATTTTTCCAAAGAAGTAGCTACCTTCATGAGTACAGAATCTAACATCCCTGACGCTTCTCCTGCTTTTACCATACTTATATACAATTTATCAAAATATTTAGGATGCTTAGCTAAACACGCCGCCAAAGGCATCCCTGCACTTATCTCTTCCTTCACTTGGGAGATAACTTCCTTTAATTTAGGCTTTTCAATCTGAGATTCAAGTATCTCAAAGCACCTAATAAGTCCTACCCCTGCATTTATCATGGTGGATAATCCCCTAGTAAAAACTGCTATATCCTTGGCTCTCACCCTTTCAAACATACCACTTTTAATACTAAAGCTACTCTTTTTACTCGATTTAAAAAGAATTAATTTTTGCTGCCTCAATAACTTTCTAAGTTCTGTAGGAGACTTAGCCTCCATCTCTCCATTTACTTTTTTACCACGACTATTCAAGGCAGTATATTTATATAACATGACTCACACCCCTGTCTACTTTATTTTTTTATGACAGTGTGACTCTCATCACCTCGTCTAAACTAGTCACTCCTAATCTAGCTTTTTTTATCCCTGATTCCCTCAAGGTATCCATACCTTTTTTTATAGCAAGATTTTTTATTTCTATACTTGTTGCATTTTCAGAGATAAGATTTTTCATCTCATCATCTACTTCCATTATCTCATATATAACACTTCTTCCCTTATATCCTGTATTGTTGCACTTCTCACAACCAGATCCTATTTTAAAATCTATACCTTCATAATCATTTTTATCTAGACCCATAGCCATTAATTTATTGGCAGATTCACCATCTTTTCCAATGCAGTGAGGGCAAACTTTCCTAACTAATCTTTGAGCTATAACCATTGATATAGAAGCTGAGATCAAAAATGGTTCTACTCCCATATTTAATAACCTATGTATAGAACTAGCGGCATCATTGGTATGGAGGGTAGATAATACCAAATGCCCTGTTAGGGCAGCTTTAATAGAGATCTCAGCAGTTTCTCCATCTCTTATTTCCCCTACCATTATAATATCTGGATCCTGTCTCAAAAAACTTCTAAGAGAAGCAGCAAAAGTAAGCCCTATCTCTGGTTTACACTGTACTTGATTTATCCCTTCTAATTCATATTCCACAGGATCTTCTGCTGTGGATATATTAACATCTTCCTTGTTTAATTTATCTAATATAGAATATAAAGTCGTGGATTTTCCAGACCCTGTAGGTCCTGTCACCAATATAATTCCATAAGGATTTTGAATAACTCTATTTACTATTTTCAGCGCTTTTTCATTATAACCTAAGGCTGATAAATCTAGCTGTACAGATCCTCTATCCAATATTCTCATTACTACTTTTTCTCCATGAATAGTTTTTAAAGTAGATACACGAAAATCAACTCGTCTATCTCCTATTTTTATTCTGAATCTTCCATCCTGAGGAAGTCTTTTTTCTGCAATATCTAGATCACACATAATTTTTATCCTTGAAACTATAGCATTCATAATATGTTTAGGCATCTTTTTTACAGTTATCAGTAATCCATCCAATCTATACCTTATCCTTATATCTTTTTCATATGGTTCTATATGTATATCACTGGCCTGTAGTTTTACAGCTTTTACTATTATAGCGTTTACTCCTTTTACTACAGGTGCACTATCAGATCCCAAACTGCTAACTATATCTTCATCTTTATAATTACTTTCAATTTCTATATCTTCTTCTGCAAATTTATTCAATTCATCTAGTACACTGTCTGTTTGAGTCTCTGTTTTCTCATCTCTTTTATGAATATATTTCCCCAAATATTCTAGTATATTGGATTTCATAGCCAAAACTGGTTTAATAACCATATTGGTTTTCATCTGTAGTTCGTCTATTAAAAATGTATCTTTGGGATTTTCCATAGCTACCATGAGTTTTTTTCCATTGATTCGTAATGGTAAAATTATTTTTTCCTTCATATACTCTTCTGGCAAGATTGCCAGTACTTCTAATTTCAGATCTGTCTCATCTATTACTTTTACCTTTACTTTATTTTGCTCTCCTAGGGCATCCAGTATATTTTCCTCATCTAAGTACCCTAACTCTATTAAAATTTCTCCTAACTTTTCTCCGCTTTTCTTTTGTTCTTCCAAGGCTTTTTCCAGACCATCTTTTGTTATCAATTTTTTTTCTATTAACATCTCTCCTATTCCCCGTCGTCTTTTTACTACCACCATAGTTTACCCCTCTGTTTACATCATTACTTATTTTTTCTATATCTTATATATTATATTATAATGGCTTTTTTTTCCACCCCTTAGGTCTAATTACTCTTTTTTATTTTTATTCATTACTTTTATCTATATTACTCTCTACTCCAAATTCATCTTTGTTTCCGTCAGTAACTACTTTGATCTTACTTCTTCTTTGTTTTGCCTCATCACTTACTTTAGAAGTAATTCCATCAAGTTGTTTAGGTATAAAATAGGTCTTTTCAAATGTTTTTTTATGTCCTAATTTATCATAGACAGTGAATAATAGTATTCCTTTGGAACCACCTATTAACCCAGAAGTCGGGATTTCTACTATTCCATCATTCCACTTTAGAGTACTTGTTATAGAATTTCCCACAAGAGTTGTAGATGGTAGTCCATCTAGATTGGATTCATTATCTGATTTTAATTCATTTCCCACTGTAAAAATATAATTATATCCTGCCACTCCCACTAATTCTATTAATTTTGATAGATCTATTTGTATATTTTTATCATCATTTATTTCCCCTATAATCCCCCCCTCTAAATACAGTGTATTTACCCTTGTATCCACTAAAAAATCAAGAGTTTTCATTTTTGAAGTAGCTACTACACCTAAAACAGTGACAGGTGTTATTACTACAGTGTTTTTTTCACTTTTTATAAACCCACCTATTTTTATTGAAAAATCTGTTTCCTCAACAAAAGGAACAGGTATTGTCTCTACATTAGAATCATCATTTCTTTGAACATCTAATTTTACTATCTGTCCTATTCCTTTTCCTGTATTCCCTACAACATATACCCCAGGATCATCTTCAAATGATCTAGAACCTCCCTTTGTAAATATGTGATCATCCACTGTTATTTCCGACCCAGTTATACCTGTGGTATCATTCACCCAGTTATCATCAGTTCCAGATACAAGTTTTTCATATATTCTAAGATCTATCTCTTCATCTGATTCAGTTGAAAATGGTCCAAACTTAATTTTTCTTTTTTTTATCGCATTTACATTTCCTTTAGGATCTTCTATATTTATTTCTCCCCCTATTGTTATGTATGGATATGATGAAAAATTTTGGATTTTTGTTGGAAACGAGGCGGTAAAAATGGTTACTGTTTTTGGGTGTCCAACAACTTCTCCTACATATTTTAAAGTAACATCCTCAGGGTAATCTTTATTATTTCCATTTTCTATATAAATCTTCGTTAGATTTCCTACAGGAGTATTAAACTTATCCCCTGTTCTTGATTCTATTACTAATTCAAATTGTATTGGATCTGTAGAAGTAATCCCTATTTTCACTATATCAATACCTATTCCATTTCCATTAGATTTTACAGCAAAACTAACTACACTCAATAAAACAAATAAAATAAATATCTTATAATTCCTCATTTCTCTCCCCTCCTATAGATTTTGTATTTAATAATATACATTCATTTACTTTTATTTCCTTCTAATATGAAAATGAAATAGGCTAGAAACACTTTTAGTTTCCAGCCTATAACTGTAATTGCATATTCTTTTTGGACTAGTTTAGTCCTCAGAACTCCACTCTGAACTTCCATCTACACTGCTTCCTATCCCAAACTCATCTTTACTTCCTTCTGTTACTATCTTTATTTTACTGTTTCTCTGTTTTATATCACCACTTATCTTAGCTATTATTTTATCAGCCTGTTTAGGTATAAAATAAGTTTTTTCATAAGTTTTTTTATTTCCTACTCTGTCATATACTTCAAATGATAAACTTAATCTAGAACCTTCAGAAAAATCTTCTAACGGAATTTCAATATCTACTAAATCCTCTTCTGGAGTAGGAGTTAAATACTTTCCACCTGCAACAGATACATCTTCTTCTTCTCTTTGAAAACCATTTGATAAAGTATAACTATACTTATTTATCCCTGATAATTCTTCAAATTTTGATAGTTTTATCTTTATTACAGGTTTTCCATCTTTCATATCTAATTCACTTATAATATCTTCCTTTTCTAAATATGAATTCTTTATCTTGGTATCCACTATAAATTTTAAGATTTTAGGCTCTCCTTTTATGTTATTTTCCTTTATAGGAGTTACCTTAACTGTATTTTTACCTTCTTTAAAATCAAATTCGACCTTTACCACTTTATTTTTATCATCACTACTTACTATCGAAATTATTGCTTTATTTTTATTTTTATCTTTATTTTTAAATCTACCATTCCTCAGTTTTTCTATCCTTAGTTTTTCTATTTCTTCACTTATAGGAATAATTACATAAACTGCTGGATTAGAAATGTTTGACACTTTTCCTCCCTTAGTAAATACGTATTTCCCTTTTCTTATTTCAGGTTTATTTGGTTGTTTTACTTCTTCATAGGTTTTTATATCTATCTCTATTTCTTCCTCTTTAGGAGGAATTAGATCGCTTATATCATATGATATCTCTTTTCCTCCTATAGAATTAGTTCCATCGACAGGGTGATAATGATTTTTTCTTATTTCAAAAGATATAGCTGCTCTATCCTCTGGTTTAATACCATAGTTTATACTCCACCTATAAATATTTTTTTTACTACCATTTGTAATATCTTCCCTCTTATATAAAGTGATTACTTTATATCCATTTGTTTCCTCAATTGTAAGATTATTTATATATTTTTGCGTCCTCGTTATTAGAGATATTTTTACTTGATTTCTTTCTAAAAGCTCAACCTTCTCTATCCAAGCATCATTTCCATTTGATTCATTAACTTGTTCATTAGTTTTATCATTATTTTTTTTCGCTTGCCCAGGTGGTATTTTTCCATTTCCCCATCCCGCAAAAGCTGAAATACTTATCAATAAAAATAATACAAATATACTATAACTCCTCATCATCTTCCCCATCTATCTTTCCTCCCTCTTTCTCTCTTCAACTTTATCAAATTCATCCTTACTTATCTATCGTTTATAAAGTCTTTCATTTATTTTTCTAATTTCATTTCCTCTAACTTACCCTTTTAACTAAATCAATATTGAGATACTGAATTCCCTGCTGTATTTATATTTCTCTACCCTTTTCCAATAATATAGATTATTTGATTTTTCTTTACTTTTCAAATATTAAATATCGATTCTGTTATCTTTTTTTTTAGTTACAAAAAAAGCCAAGAAATAAATTCTTGGCTCAAAAAAGTAATTTCTTACTTCTCCATGTTTGTGTAAGGTAATAAAGCAATGTTTCTAGCTCTCTTTATTGCTCTAGTTAACTTTCTTTGTAACTTGGCACTTGCACCAGTTACTCTTGCAGGATTGATTCTACCTTTATCAGACATGAATCTCTTTAATAAATCTGCATTCTTATAGTTTAACTCTTCAGCTTTAACTCTTAATTTTGCTCTTTTTCTTCTCTTTCTGAATTCTGCCAACTCAGTCACCTCCTAAAATTAGAACGGGAATTCGTCATCTT
>Ga0316197_10000956_pt1 | contig 20524 bp, 16 predicted proteins | sample OudBiesiAoxic_MG_FD_204939 | JGI IMG/M metagenome (GOLD analysis project Ga0316197, IMG submission 204939) | Coastal sediment microbial communities from Oude Bieten Haven, Netherlands - site A oxic | ecosystem: Environmental > Aquatic > Marine > Coastal > Sediment | place: Netherlands... | reverse complement strand
CAGCAAGAAGCTAAGCAATTCTTTGGTAATAGCATGGTTTACATGGAAAAATTCCTAGAAAACCCACGCCATATCGAAGTTCAAGTATTAGCTGACGGCCAAGGTAATGCAGTACATTTAGGTGAACGTGATTGCTCTATGCAACGTCGTCACCAAAAAGTAGTTGAAGAAGCGCCAGCACCAGGAATTACTGCTGAAACGCGTAAATTTATTGGCGAGCGCTGTACACGTGCGTGTATCGAAATTGGATACCGTGGTGCAGGTACGTTTGAGTTTTTATACGAAAACGGCGAGTTTTACTTCATCGAAATGAATACACGTATTCAGGTTGAACACCCTGTAACTGAAATGGTTACTGGTATCGATTTAGTAAAAGAGCAGTTAAAAATTGCAGCGGGTCAGCCTTTATCATTCACTCAAGACGACGTTGTTATTCGTGGTCATGCTATTGAGTGTCGTATTAATGCTGAGGATCCTGAAACGTTTATTCCTTCACCGGGTAAAATTACACGTTTCCATCCTGCTGGTGGTTTAGGTATTCGTTGGGACAGCCATATTTACGCTGACTACACGGTTCCACCACATTACGATTCAATGATTGGTAAGTTAATTACTTACGGTGAAAACCGTGACGTAGCTATTGCCCGCGCGCGCAATGCACTTAACGAGCTAGTAATTGACGGAATTAAAACTAATACTCCTTTGCATAAAAGAATTCTTGCAGATGAAAACTTCAAAAATGGTGGCACTAACATCCACTATCTTGAGAAGAAATTAGGACTATAATTCGAGCCTAAAAAGGCGCTTAATCAGATCGATCTGGTTTGAGTAATTAAAAATCCGATATCAGGTGACTGATATCGGATTTTTTAATGCCTGTAATACCAACCCGCAATAATACTTAATCATTTTTAGGGGCTAAACGTGTCGCTACCTGCGTTAAAAAATTCTAATTTAGAACAACTAAATAACGAATTTTTTGCCTAGCTATCAACACGCCCTAAGCGAATTGGTATAATTTAAGTCTTATAGGCAATAAAAAAGTCCATAAAATATACTGCAAAGAGTAAATTTGATGGACTTAATATTTATACAATATGCTTAGCTAAAGTTGCATTAAACTAATTTAGATTCAATTAACTGTAGTGCTTCTTCTAAAATTGTTTCTACTGCTTTTTTAGCGCGTTCAGGGTCGCGTGATTTTATAGTTTCTAAAATATCAGCATGTTTAGCCACGTCTGCGCCCGGTACACCTTTAATGTGGTTTGTATAGCGAATACTTACTCTAAGTGCAGTACTAATAAACTCAGTTAACTGTACAAAAAAGCGATTGTTACTGGCCACTAATATGCTGGTATGAAAAGCAATGTCAGCTTCTAGTGGGTCGTCTAAGCCTTCGTCAGCTTCAGCCATACGAGCTAAGGCGTTATCAATTTCAGCTAACTGTTCAGCAGTGGCATTTACTGCTGCAAGCGCGGCAGCTTGTGGCTCAAGCGCAACACGTACTTGAGTAAACTCTTTTAATAATGATAAAGATGGCTTACTGCTTAAAATCCAACGCAGTACGTCGGTGTCAAACATATTCCAACTACTTTCTGGTAGTACGCGAATACCTTGCTTAGGACGAGATGAAATAAGTCCTTTAGCAGAGAGCATTTTTACCGCTTCACGAGTAGCACTGCGACTCACATCGTACTTTATACATAAATCGGCTTCAGAAGGCAGGCCTTCGCTTACAGGGTAAACACCACGCACAATAGCAAAACCCAAATCGTGGGTTAATTGTTGTGTTAAATTTTGACGAGGTTGGCTTTTCATTGCGCAGGATTCCGAGTTGATATATTGCTTTATTATATATCATATATCATATTAATGTACTTAAGGATATGATATAAAGTTTTTATTGGCTAATTATTTTAGCACAGCGTTTTAGTTCTTTATAACGTCTATTGGCGTTTTTAATAAGCAAAACACTATTGTAAGTTGTTGTTTGGAGAGTTTAATTTGGACACCCTAGCTCAATATCATAGTATTTCTGGCAAAGTTGTTTTTATTACCGGTGGTGCATCAGGCATTGGCAGAGCAATGGTTAAATCCTTTGTAAACCAAAATGCAAAAGTAGCGTTTATTGATATTGATGATAAGGCTGCACAGTCGCTTATTAGCGAATTACCCGATGCAAAATTATGGTACAGACAAGTGGATGTTACTGACTCGCATGCACTTCAGCAATCACTTGTAGATGCATGCGCCGCTTTTGGTGCAATAAATATATTAATTAATAATGTAGCGAACGACCGCCGGCAAGCAAGCGAAGACGTTACAGTGCAAGATTGGGATCAGTGCTTACAAATAAACTTAAATCCTGCTTTTTTTGCTTCTCAAGTTGCTATGTCTTTTATGAAAGGTGATAAGGCGGGCAGTATCATTAATTTTAGCTCTATTAACGCGATTATGGGTCAGCCACAAATGGCCGGTTATGTAACAGCAAAAGCAGGGTTAATTGGTATGACTAAGGCACTTGCACGCGATTATGGCGAGTTTGGTATTCGCGTTAATGCTATTTTACCAGGGTGGGTTGCCACCGACCGTCAACTAGCAAGTTGGTTTACCGAAGAAGAGCAAGTTAAGTGGATGGAAGCCATGGCGCTTAAAAAGTTAGTAACACCTGAAGATGTTGCTAATTTGGCACTCTTTTTAGCCGCCGACGAAAGCAGTATGATTACCGGGCAAAGTATTAAAATTGACGGTGGGAGGCTGTAAAGTTTGGCTACTTCATCTCTTTTTATTGCCGTTGACTGGGGTACAAGTCATTTACGCGCTTATTTGTGCGAAGTGCAAGCAAAGTCAAAACTTACATTATTAGCACAGCGTGATGGCCCGGGTGTGGTTAAGGCGAATCAAAATTTTGAACAAACCTTAATAGACACTGTTGCGGTGTGGAAGCAACAATATGGCAGTTTACCTATATATATTGCAGGGCAAATTACCTCAAGTATTGGCTGGCACAAAACCCCTTATTTAGAATGCCCAATTAATCCCGAAGAGCTCCTTAATGCGGCTATTAGCTTTGATTGCGATGGGCATATTATTAAGGCATTCCCAGGTACAAAATGTACGCTGCAAAATGGCTTATTTGATGTAATGCGCGGCGAAGAGCTGCAAATACTCGGCTTTTTAAAACAAAATCCACAGTATCAACAAGGTAAAATATTACTCTGTTTACCGGGTACACATACCAAATGGGTGCTTATAAACAACGGCGAAATCATCTGCTTTAAAACAGCCATGACCGGTGAGTTGTATGATTTGTTGTGCCATCAAAGTGTATTAATACCTAATGACTGTGCAGAGGGTGAGTTTGACTTTAAGGCATTTGAGCAAGGTTGTGAGCTGACTCTTGGCAGCGATAGCGGTAACTTGGCACACGGTATTTTTAGCGTGCGTACCCGTCAGCTTTCAAAAGAGTTATCGCCAGTTCAAGCCAAAGCTTATTTGTCGGGCGTGTTAATTGGCAGCGATGTACGAGCTGCACGACATGCAAGCGAGTGGCAATTATTGAGTGATACACAAGTTGTGGTAATTGGTACAAAGCAGCTAAATAAATGCTTTACTACAGCACTTAAACAAATTGGTGTGCAGTGTGTTGAGTTTGATATAAAAGCAGCCACACTAAGCGGCTTTAATTACTTATTTAATTTAGAGTCAAAAAAATAAACCCCTCTATAACGATTAGATTATAAAGGGGTTACGGGAAATCATTATAGCTGCAGTAAAAAGCAGCTATATAATTTAACTAAGCGCTTTTAGCTGCTTGTTTGTTATCAATGTAGTGATTAAGTGTAGTAACTTGTGCTTCATTAAAGCGAAGTCCTAATTTACTCCGGCGCCATAAAATATTGTATGCGTTTTCTGCCCACTCTTCATTTAACAAGTAATCTACTTCTGCTGCAAATAACCCATGGCCAAAATCTTGGCCTAAATCACTCAACCCAGTTGCACTAGCTAATATATTTTTAGCGCGAGTACCGTAAGTACGTACAAAGCGTTTAAGCGTTACTTCAGGTAACCAGTTATATTTTGCTTTAAGTTCTGACTTAAGCGCTTCTACCGAGCTAAAATCACCACCCGGAAGTGAGTTATGTTTAGTCCATGCTTCGCTCATTTGCGGATAAAAGTCTTCAAGCTTATTAACTGCGGCTTCGGCAAGTTTACGATAAGTGGTAATTTTTCCACCAAATACACTCAGTAGTGGCGTTTGCTTGGCATCACTCGAAAGTTCTAATTTATAATCGCGAGTAACGGCTTGTGCATTAACTGATTCGTCATCAAGTAATGGGCGTACACCCGAGAAGGTATGCACTATGTCTTCGCGTTTAATATGATTTTTAAAGTAGCTGTTAGTAATATCAATTAAGTAATCGATTTCTTCATCACTAATTTTAACGTCTTGCGCTTCGCCTTTGTGTTCTACATCGGTTGTGCCAATAAGCGAAAAGTCATCTTCAAACGGAATAACAAACACAATACGCTGATCTTTATTTTGTAAAATGTAAGCTTGTTTCTCATCGTGAATGCGCGGCACTACAATGTGGCTACCTTTTACAAGGCGAATATTTTGTGGTGATTTTTCTGCTAGCGCTTCATCAAATAATTTAGCAACCCAAGGGCCCGCAGCGTTTACAATCCCTTTAGCTGAAATGCTGTATTTAGCTTTGCTCTTTTGTTGCTCAAGCGTTACCTGCCATTTACCTTGCTCACGTTTAGCATTTACACACTTAGTTTGCGTGGTAATAACGGCGCCTTTTTGTTGCGCTGCAAGGGCGTTCAGAACCACTAAGCGAGAGTCATCAACCCAACCATCTGAGTATTCAAAACCTTTAGTGATTGAAGGCTCTAAAACACTGTTTTCACCAAATTTAATACCACGAGATCCCGCAAGTGTTTCGCGCTTTGCTAGGTTGTCGTACATAAACAAACCAATGCGAATCATCCATGCAGGGCGTAAATGCTTTTGATGAGGTAATCTAAAAGTAAGTGGCCACATAATATGAGGTGCATTTTTAAGTAGTACTTCACGCTCGGCTAGGGCTTCTTTTACTAACCTAAATTCGTAATGCTCAAGATAGCGCAGACCACCGTGGATCAGCTTAGAACTGTTTGAAGATGTTGCACAGGCAAGGTCAGATTGTTCGCACAATAGTACTTTTAACCCTCTGCCTGCTGCATCAGCTGCTATTCCAGTGCCGTTTACACCGCCACCGATGACTAGCAAGTCATATTCGTTATCTGCTAATTCCACCGAGCTAACCTTTTTATTTGTAATATAAATAAGACATAAACATCATAAAGCTGCTGTTTTCATTTGACAATAGAAAACCCAGTTTTTTATTTTTACGCTGATTCATTTGTAATTTGAGGCAGTAAATCACGCCTTTTAAATCAAGCTATTGGCTAAGTTAAAAAGGCGAAGAGGCTAAAGTCTTTGCTTTAGCCACTTAGTACTTACTCCGGACAGTTTTTATTCGTTAAACATACTTGAGCAACGCAGTGCTGCCATTTTGCATATAAATCATTACGTTCGTCGGCGCTCATAGTTGGCTCAAAGCGACGGTCACAAGTCCACATTTTAGATAACTGCTCAGTTGACTCGTACACACCTGTTTGTAAGCCTGCTAAATATGCTACGCCTAAAGAAGTGGTTTCGGTCACTGTTGGGCGCTCAACTGTTGCGCCTAAGATGTTTGATAAAAAGGTCATAACCCAATTATTTTTTACCATACCGCCATCTACACGAAGCACACTTGGGCGAAGACCATCACGCTCCATCGCTTTTTGTAAATCTTTGGTCTGGTAACCAACTGATTGCAAAGCAGCCGCAACAATAGTGCTAATACCTGAGTCGCGTGTTAAACCTAAAATAGCGCCACGTGCATTAGGGTCCCAATAAGGAGCACCTAAACCCGTAAACGAAGGCACTAAAAATACACCATGATCGAGCGGTACATCTTTAACCATCGACTCACTTTCGCCAGCATGGCTAAGTAGCTTTAAGCCTTCAACAATCCACTGCATAGTTGCGCCAGCCATAAATATACTGCCTTCAATGGCATAAGTTGGCTTGCCGTTTAATCTATAAGCAACAGTAGTCAATAAGCGGTTTTCTGAGGTTAGTGCTTTTTCGCCAGTGTTAAGCATTAAAAAACAGCCAGTACCGTAAGTACTTTTAGCCATGCCTTGTTCAAAACATGCGTGGCCAACAAGCGCAGCTTGCTGATCGCCTGCAATGCCACAAACACGAATTGGCGCGCCAAAAATATCGGCGCTGGTTGAACCAAACTCATCGGCTGAATCCATAACTTCTGGCAGCATAGATTCTGGAATATCGAATAACTCTAGAAGCTCTTGATCCCACTGCTGGGTATGAATATTAAATAACATGGTGCGCGATGCATTGGTTGCATCTGTGCGGTGCTCTTTTCCGCCAGTTAGTTGCCAAAGTAGGTAAGTGTCAACTGTACCGAAGGCGAGTTCGCCCGCAAGGGCTTGTTCGCGTGCGCCTTCAACGTTATCTAAAATCCAACGAATTTTAGTCGCCGAAAAATAAGGGTCGAGCAGTAAGCCTGTTTTATCGCTAATCGTTTGGCAAAGCTCATCAGTCGTTAGGCTTTCGCAATAATCACTGGTGCGGCGGTCTTGCCATACAATAGCGTTATAAATTGTTTTGCCTGTTTTTTTGTTCCACACTAGGGTGGTTTCGCGTTGGTTGGTGATACCAATGGCAATAATTTCTTCAGGCTTTACATCGTTTTTAGTTAAGACTTCGCGGCTAGTGCTAAGCACTGTTTGCCAAATATCGTTAGGATCGTGTTCTACCCAACCATTTTGCGGAAAATGCTGCGAAAATTCTTGTTGTGCTGTACCAAAAACGTCTGCATCTTTTGTAAACAAGATGGCCCGAGAGCTTGTGGTTCCTTGATCAATTGAGAGTATGTATTTGGACATGATATTTATGTTATTTATCTTATCTTATATATGACTAGATTGCCTTTAACCGAAGTCAATGGCAATGGTTTTTTCTTAAAATAGCCGATTAAAAAACAAACGCGCCAATGTTTACTGGTAACTCTTTTATATAACAGGCGTTTTATTTTGGCATTATTTTAAGGGCGTACGCGGCTATTGATTAAAACAGCCGCTTAAAGCTTATTATTACTTGGTGTGTGGTTTGGCTTGTTGCCAGTCCATACCCGTTGAAAAGCGATTATCAAACCCGCGCCACTGTGGCAGTGGTTTACCATCAACAACAGCTTGGTCGCCGTTTTGTGGTAAATCTAAGTATTTACACTCGCTGGCGATACCTTTTACGTGGCAATCCATCATGGCAAGTACAAAGTGTTTATTGATTTCGTTTAGCGTGCGCATAGACCACGATGGCTCGTAGTAATGGCCTATATCTAATTCACTGCTACTTTGTGCAATAGCAGGGGCTGGGTGCGGTGCAATATTATGGCGTGCATTTTTGTAAGTAAGCATGTACTTATCTTCGCTGCCTGTTTGGTTATAAAGACTTTTAATGCCTTCGTAGCCTGATATGTCATCTAAACTACCGGCTATGTAAAGCGACGGTACTTTAATATTTTCCATCGCTTTGGCGTCAAATATATTATGTTGTCCGCCCCACGGTGCAAAGGCCACCATCGCTTTTATACGTGGGTCTACTTTTGGATTTTGGTATTGCCCACCAGCGCAGCTGTTTAGTAATTGTTGTACTTTTTTAATTTGGGCTGGGTCTTTCATACCCGTAAACATAGCCGTAGTTTGCTCATTAAAAGCGTAACAACCACCAATAGTATTTACCGCGCCATAGCCACCCATTGAGTAACCAATTACGCCAGCGTTTTTGCTATCTACTTGCTTGCTTGCAAAGTTTTTTTGCTCGTTAAAGTAATTAATAACAAACTGCTGATCGCGTGAGCGGTTTATGAGCGTGCTAAAAAAGCCCGAAAACGGTGCGTTTTTAAAATCAACATCAGCATTGGTTGAGTCGGTATGATCAATCGCTACAACAATGTAACCATGCGACGCTAAGTGCTCGCCAAGGTAGTACATAATCGTACGGTAACCAGTATAACCGTGAGAAAGCACAATAACAGGGTAATGCTCTTTATTATTAATGGCTACATCGCGCATAGCATCAGCTTGCAGAGTAAATTCTTTACCTGAGCGAGTTTGATCGGTGTAGCTGGTAAGTGGCGCTTTTGCTGTATTTGCAGCTGGGTACCATACTTCTACTTTTAAAGGGCGATCTTTTTGGCCTTGTGTAGCGGGATCAAATTGCGCGGGGTTAACTAAATCAAGTGTTTGCACACCCACATTGTAATTACCTTTTGCCGCAAGTTCTGGAAGTACTTCGCTAGTGATTGGCGGATATAGCTGCTCTGGTTTATTAGATTCAGCAAAGGCTGCACTGGCAGATAAACTGCACGTAGCAAGTAATATGGCTTTTGAAAGCGCTTTGAGTGTGTGTGTCATTGTGTGTCCTTGTTGTGTGTTTTTATTTTTAATTTATCAGTTCAGCCGACTCAATAGCATTGCTATATTGCAGCTGCCATTGTGCTCGCAAGGTATCCATTATGTTCATAACTCGTAAGCTAGTACTCAGTGGTAATACGCTGCTTTGGGTTTGTTTTTGTAATATACACTGCGTGACATGTGCAATTTCAAACTTAAAGTTTTCATCGTCGCTAAAGTTGTATTCAAAGCATTGCGGGTCTTGGCCATTTATATGCAGTTCTATAGATTGCGCGCCTACAAATTCAGGAATACGAATATAGCCAAGCTCACCATTAATACATGCTTTGGTTGGGCCGTTTTGCTGAAGTGCGCTGGTAAGTGATGCAAATTGCCCATTACCGTAATCAACTATAGCAGTGCTTCGCTCATCAACGCCGGTTGTGCTTTTGTGTACAAAGGATTTGATGTGTTCTGGGGCTTTATTAAATACCACATCGGCAATCGAAATAGGATAAATACCTAAATCGAGCAGGGCGCCACCTGCTGTTGCAGGGTTCATTAAGCGGTGAGTGTCGGCAAAGCTGCCAGGTAAACTAAAGTTGGCATTAACACTGTGCACATTACCAATAACACCTTCACTTAGGAGCTGTTGTAATTTTACTATGGCTGGTAAAAACCGCATCCAAACACCTTCCATTAAAAAGCAGTTTTGTTGCTTGGCAAGCTCAGTGAGGTTTTGCAACTGCTTAGCATTAACGGTAATTGGCTTTTCGCTTAGCACGTGCTTACTGTGTGTTAAGCATTGGGCGATAGTTTTAAAGTGTTGCTCGTGGGTATTAGCTATATAAATGGCATCAATATTTGGGCATTGCATAAGAGCTTGATAGCTCTCATAGCCCTTAATATTGTACGGTGTGGCAAACTCTTTTGCGCGCTGCTCGCTAGTCGATGCTGCGCCAATAAGGTGAGTATCAGCGCAATGCGCAATGCTTTTAGCAAAGGTGTGAGCAATATTGCCACACCCAATAATTCCCCAATTAACCTTTGCCATGCTTATTCCTTAATTTTTTTAAAAAGACGTAATTTGTAACCCTGAACCCGCTGAACATACGTAAATGTCGGCATTTAAGTTAAAGCGTTCAAAGTAATGCTGCTCAACCGCAGCTTTAATTAGTGGCACTTCTGCATCACGACATAAACATACAATAGCACCACCAAAGCCGCCTCCGGTCATACGTACTGCCCCGCGATCGCCCATGGCTTCTTTACAAATCTCTACTAGGCCATCGGTCGCTGGTACGGTTACTTCAAAGTAATGCTTAAGCGACTGGTGCGATGCAGCCATTAGCTCACGTAGCGCGTCAATGTCGTTATTTTGCAGCGCTTTAGTTGCTGCAATTACACGGTCGTTTTCGCTAATTACATGGTGTGCACGTTTGTATTCGTTTTCGCTCAATGCGTCTTTTGTTGCTTCAAGCGTGGCCATGGTTGCTTTACGAAGTGTTGCTACATTCATTTTTGCAGCTGCTTGCTCACAGTCAACACGACGTTGGTTGTATTCGCTATCTACCAATTTACGTGGGTAGTTAGAGTTAACAATAACAATATTTAAGTCATCTGGAACTTTTACAGACTCGGTTGCTAGGTTTTCACAGTCAATTAAAAGAGCATGGCCGTTTTCGCCTTTTGCTGAAATAAGCTGATCCATAATGCCCGATTGGCAATGCATAAAGTCGTTTTCGGCTTCTTGGCCTAGTAATGCAATTTTTTCTTCGCTTAAACCAAGCTGTGCAATATGGTTAAACATACCGCCAACTGCAACTTCTAGTGCTGCCGATGACGACAAGCCACTGCCTTGCGGTAAGTTACTGTCGATAAGTAAATCGGCGCCGCGTAAAGTATGGCCCGCACGCTTTAATACAAATGATACTGCACGAATATAGTTACCCCATTGAGATTGACCTTCAGTGATTGCTTCATCAACACTAAAGCTGTCTTTTTCGCCTGGGTAATTTAAAGAATGCACAGTGATAATGTTGTCGTCGCGCTCTTTAAACATTATTTGGGTACGGAACTCTAACGAGCACGGTAAAACAAAACCGTCGTTGTAGTCGGTAAATTCGCCAATTAGGTTTACACGCCCCGGAGCGGCTGCAATACCTTGAGCAGGCACGTCATACAGTGACAAAAATTGTTGTTGGAATTCGTTAAGCTTCATTTGTGTGTCCTGCTGTATTTTTATAGTGTGTGGTACTGGCTGCTTGTAAAATAGAAGCGGCGGTTTCTGCGCTTAAGTCGCGCTGGCTTTCACCTAACATTTCGTAGCCAACCATGTGTTTTTTCACGGTAGCTGAGCGAAGTAGCGGCGGATAAAAATGGGCGTGCAAGCGCCAATGTTGCTCATCTGAGCCACGATTAGCCGGTGCATTGTGCCATCCCATAGAATACGGGAAGCTACAATTAAATACGTTGTCGTATTTAGTGGTTAATACTTTAAGTGCCTGTGCTAAAGAGTCGGTTTGCGCATCGTTTAGCTGGCTAAAGTTTTGAATGTTATCTTTAGTTACGATCATTGTTTCAAACGGCCACGCTGCCCAAAATGGCACTACAACAAGCCAATGTTCGTTTTCAAATACAACACGGGTTTTATCTGCTTGCTCTTTTTGCGCGTAATCGGCAAGCATTGCTGTGCCATGTTTTTTATAATAGGCAAGCTGCTGCGTATCTTCGGCTTCTATTTCGGTTGATAAGTGCGAATGCGCCCACACTTGACCATGTGGATGAGGTTGCGAACACCCCATGATCTCGCCTTTATTTTCAAAAACTTGTACGCATTCGTACTGCTGTGCAAGCTCTGTGTAGTTTTGTTTCCAGGTTTTTACTACTTCATGCAGGGCGTCGTGCTCAAGCTCTGGCAGTGTTTTATTATGCTCTGGCGAGAAACAAATTACACGGCATTCGCCGCTTGCTTCATCAGCAATAAATAAATCGCTGTCTGACTCTAAGCTTTGCGATTGCTCGCTGGCATTAGGCGTAAGTGCACCAAAATCATTTCTAAATACATGTGTGTATTTGTAATCTGGATTGCTATCGCCATTTGCACGGGTGTTACCTGGGCAAAGTGGGCAGCTTTCATCGTGCTTAGGCAGTACGCTTTCGTTTACTGCTTCTGTTGCGCCTAACCATGGGCGGTTATTACGATGAGGTGAAACTAATACCCAACGACCCGTTAGTGGGTTTTTACGTCTGTGAGTACTTTCTAATAAAGCCATGTTAACTCTCCAACCCACTAGGGTAATTAGTTTGCCAGCGCCATGTATCGTTGGTCATGTCGCTAAGTGTTAGTTCTGCGTGCCAGTTAAGTGTATTTTGCGCCTTTGTGGCATCGGCGTAGTTACAGGCAATATCGCCTGCACGGCGCGGTGCACTCTTATACGGAATATTTTTACCAGCTGATGCGCTAAATGCCTTAATCATATCAAGCACTGAATAACCTTGGCCTGTGCCTAGGTTGTAAGCATGAAAGGCGGTATCTGTTTTATGCTGCATAAATGCCGCCACATGGCCTTTAGCTAAATCTAAAACGTGAATATAGTCGCGCACGCCCGTGCCATCTTCAGTGTCGTAGTCGTCACCAAAAATATTAACCACATCGCGTTTACCTACCGCTGTTTGAGCAATAAATGGCATTAAGTTATTAGGAATACCATTAGGGCTTTCACCTAATAAACCACTTGGGTGCGCACCTACTGGGTTAAAGTAACGAAGCGCAATCCCCATAAATTGACTGTTGGCATTACATACGTCTTGCATGGCTTGTTCAACCATGACTTTAGTCCAACCATAAGGATTAGTTGCGCGTATAGGGTGCTTTTCGTCAATAGGGAGGTAGTCGGGTTCGCCGTACACAGTAGCTGATGAGCTAAATATAATGTGGTTAACATCGGCTTCTTGCATGCTTTGTAACATACTTAATGTACCCGACACATTATTTTGATAATAACGCAGTGGTTGCTCAGTTGATTCACCAACGGCTTTTAAAGCAGCGAAGTGAAATACAGCCTCAGCTTGAGTGTGTTTTAGAGCAAGCTTAAATTGTTGCTCGTCTTGTATGTCGCCCAAGATAAACTCAAATCGAGTACCCGTAATCTTTTCGAGTTGGTCAAGTACGCGAGGGCTAGCATTAGACAAATTATCGTAAATAACAGGTGTAATGCCCGCTTCATGTAATGCAATACATGTGTGGCTACCTATGTAACCCATGCCGCCAGTAACTAAAACTTTCATGTGTTTTCTCGAAAAGTGTATTTATATGATAAATACTACTATTAAGGTGGTTTAAAAACAATAGTTATGATTGTTGGGTAATTCAAATAAAAGCATAAAAAACATTCAGCTTAAATACTCATCTGCCTTTTAAAGTAATATTTTTACATTAACTAACATAGGCTTAGCTTTATCAATTAATTCTATAAACTGATTCAACTATTGGCCTAATTATCAGCAGTAAGTTGGGGTGCTAACATAGCGAAAATAAAGTAAGGGGAGATCAACGTGAACAAAACAATATTACTTACTGGTGCTACCGATGGCATTGGGCTTGAAACCGCCAAAATGTTATTAGAACAAGGTCACACTGTATTATTGCATGGCCGCAGCCAAGCAAAACTCAGCGCGCTACAAATAGCTTTAACCGAGCAATACCCAAGTGGAAGTACACATACCTATATTGCTGACTTAAGCGATATGAGCCAAGTACAGGTATTGGCACAAACAGTAATAGCCGACTTGGCCGAAAATAATAACCAGCTCGACGTACTGATTAATAATGCAGGCGTTTATCAATTAGCTGATATTACAACGGTTGATGGTCTTGATGCTCGCTTTGTTGTAAACACGATTGCACCTTATCTTCTTACAAAACTATTATTACCTGTTCTTGGCCGTGATTCTCGAGTGGTTAATGTGTCATCAGCTGCGCAATCAAGCGTTAACCTAGATGCGCTAGTAGGTAACATTGAACTTTCAGATAGTGCGGCTTATGCACAAAGTAAATTGGCTATTACTATGTGGTCGCGTCATTTAGGACTGGAGCTTAAAGATAGTGGGCCATTAGTTGTATCGGTAAACCCTAAATCATTACTGGGTAGTAAAATGGTAAAAGACGCTTACGGCATAGATGGCGGCGATTTAAAAATTGGCGCAGATATTTTTTGTTGCGCAGCGCTTAGCGATGAATTTAAAGATGCCGCAGGTCTGTATTTTGATAACGATACAGGACGCTTTGCGCCTCCTCATGTTGATGCACTTAATAATGTTAAAAACCAACAGCTAGTAGACACGTTAAACAGTATTTTAACGCAACTTAAATTAGGTAAAGCATAATGAAAAATCACGTTACGTGGACTGTACAAGGCCAAATTAAAGAAGGTAAATATGACGAGTTTTTACTGGTAATGGCACAACTAATTGCTTCGGCTAAAAGTGAAGCTGGGACTTTAATATATGAGTGGACAGTAAGTGAAGATAAACGCAGTGTGCACATTTACGAGCGCTACCAAGATGAAGACGCAGCTAAAACACATCTTGCTGGTTGGGCCAAAAGTGGGCCATTATTTTTAAGCGTAGTTGATATGGATAAAGTAACGGTATTTAGTCAATTATCAGAAGAGTTTGCGCAAGCCTTTGCAGGCCCAAGCACAGTATTTATGAAACCTGTGGGTGGCTTTGTAAAGTTTTAAAGAAAATATCCATTGTTGATCTAAAGAGCTCACCTCATCAGTGAGCTCTTTTTTTGCTTATTGTGTAGCTTGTTGTAAGTGCTCATACAGCCAATCTTTTAACTCTGATCGGTCGTGTTTTAAGAGATGCATTTGCTCGTCGCTAATTGGCGCATCTTTAAGTTCTAACATTCTAATTTCTTTGTCTAGCTTATCGTACTTATCTGCTTTTTTTGCAAACTCAGTATCGCTTTCATTTAGCTTGGCAATGGTATTTAAATACTCTGGAAAGTCATTTGTGAGTGAGTGGTCTTCGCCTAACATATTTGCTCCTTAGTAGGATATAAATGAGTTGTTTAAGTGAATTACTGCCTTCATATAATACACTGGGGTTTAAACAATCATAAATCAACCATTGGCAACTTAATTTGATATAGCGCAAACAACCGCTTTTACTTTTTAGCAGTTGCTGCTTTTTCCCAATAAGGGACTTCACCAAAGTAAGCAATAAAATGATCGATAAACGCACGTACTTTAGGGGCTAATAATCGATTACTTGGGTATACAGCCCAAATATCGGCATTAGCTGCCAGCGGGAAGTCTTTTAACACTTCAACTAGGCTGCCATCCTCTAAACATTTATAGCTACACCAATTAGAACTAATAGTAATACCTAACCCTTGTACACATGCATCACGAACCGCTTCGCCGTTATCAAAACGAAGTGCGCCTTTGGTTTTAATATTAAGAGTGTCTTTACCTGATTTAAAAGCCCAACTTTCTACACTGGCTAAGTTAATCGTTTGATGATTAACTAAGTCTTGTGGCGTTTTAGGCAAGCCGTTTTTAGCTATATATTCAGGCGATGCGCATACAATACGGTTATCTGATGCCAGTTTACGAGCAATTAGGTTTGAATCTTTAAGTGCCGCATCGCGAATTGCAATATCAAAACCGCCTTCTACTAAATCAACAATGGTATCGCTAAAGCGACAATCGATAGTCAATCCTGGGTATTCTTGCATAAAGCTTTTTAATGCAGGAACTATATGCATGCGTCCAAACGAAGCAGGAGCCGTGATACGTAATGTACCTTGTGGAACTAAACTTCCTGCACCTACAGACGCACGGGCAGTTTCAAGCGTTGCTAGCACTTCTTGTGCATGAGGTAAAAATGCCTCACCTTCTTCGGTCAGCGATACCTTACGTGTAGTACGGTGAATAAGGCGTACTCCTAAGTTTTCCTCAAGCTTACTAATATATGCACTAGCGACTGCTGGTGATAAATCAAGCTCTCTTCCTGCAAGGCTTATATTATATGTATTAGCAATGCGTACAAACAAAGCAAGGTGGTCGTTATTCATACTTTATTCTCAGTATTATGTTGAAACTGACTGTGTATTTAGCCTCATTATCATTTATTAAAGGCAAAGCTACAATAAAACCTCATTACAGATTATTTATAAACGGCTAGTAGAGGTAACGCTCATAAAAGCAATGAGTGTTCATGGTTTTGGTGGTGCTGAAGAATTTGTAGCCGCTTAACAAGGCTGATCGTTTAATTAGTCACTATTTTTATCACACTTTTTATTTACAAACCCCTTCAAAATCGATCCTTTTATATAGCAAAATATAAACAACAGTATCCACTTTAATTGTATATAATTACGTTTTTATATTTGTTGTTAATAATTATGAGGTCGTTGCAAAATTGACATGAAAATCTTCAATAATAAGTTTGCCAGTAAAGCGCGTCAATTTTACCTTGGGGTAGTAATCGTAGGTATTGTGGTATCTGCCATTGTTTACTTACAGGCCAATTCAATAAAAAATACCTCATCTAAGCTTATGGAGCAACAAATCCCTTCGCTTCGCGATATTCGATTTGTAGAAACACTTATTGTTAAGCAAGAACGATTACTTTATGAATATTACGCAACGAACGATCAGCAGTTATACCTAACTCACTTTTTAAATAATCATGCCGAGCTGTTATTACTGCTCAACGCCATTGATGCAAACAATAAAGAAGCGCAGCTACAGCAAAAGTTAGCTGAGCCACTAAAAGGTGGATTGAGCCTTGCTTTAGAATTACATAATAATTTATCGGGGCCCAGTGTTGCTTGGGATTTAGCAAGGCAGCAGTTGGAGCAGTTAACAGCATTACAGGTTAAATTGGTCCACATATTAAAAGTAGTTGAATCGCAAATATCGTTAGGCGTTAAAGAAGGTTACCTTGAAACCGAAACTGACTTACAAACTACAGTACAAGTGGTCATTGTATTTTCATTATTTTTAATATTTGTAAGTATATATACAGGCAGATACGCATCAAAGTTTATTAAACTCAGCGCGCATAACGAACGACTAGCGCTTTTCCCTACGCGCAATCCAAATCCCATTGTTAGTTTAAGCGCAGACTTAAAGCTCAATTATTGCAACCCTGCGGCTATCGCGATGCATAAAGAGTATGTAGCAGATAAAAACAGCACACCCATTGCATTATTGAGCCGTAATATAGAGCAACAACTACTTGAGGCTAAGCAAACATCGAGCTTTGTAAAGCGCTTTTATACTCAGTTGGACAACCATTACCTCACCTATCAAATACATTGGCTAAAAGAAATAGATGCCTTTGATGTGCACATACGTGATGTAACTGAGCAGTTCGAAGCCGAAAGATCGCTTGAGTATTTAGCATTTCATCATCCGTATTCAAAAGTACCTAATCAGGCTAGCTTAGAGAGCTACACCAATGAGCTTATTACTTTAGAGCAACCTTTTAGCTTAATGCTGATTGATGTAAATCACTTTAAATTACTATTAGAGCAATATGGGTTAACCGGTGCAAACGAGTGTATAAATGCATTTGCTAAGCATTTATCTAAAAGTGCGCGTGATTTTTCTAAGCGCTTAAATAGTAAAAATAAGCTGACTATTTACCATATTGCAGATGCCAACTTTGTGGTTGTTTATACCGCGCAAGACTGTTCAATCACTATAGATGATTTACTCAGCGGAGTTCAAAGTCGTTTAAGCCAAGCTATATCAACCCCTTTTGGCGAAATGCGCATGGGTTTTAATTGTGGTGTAACGCGCTTTCCTACCAGTAATAATTATAATGAGCTACTACTGCATGCAAATATAGCGTTAGAAGAGGCTGTAAAACGTAACGTACCATTTGCTCATTTTGATAGTGAAAGCGGTGCTAAGCATGCACGTAAAATATATATTGCCAGACGTCTTGAAACAGCAATCGAAAAGCAGCAATTTGAGCTTTACTTTCAGCCTAAAATGCAAATAAAGACACAACAAATAGACAGCTGTGAGTGCTTAATTCGCTGGTTTGATAATGGTGAGTTTATATCTCCTGCGCAGTTTATTCCTATTGCAGAGCATAGCGGTTTTATATTACCGCTAGGGGAGTGGATACTCGATACTGCGTTTGAGCAAGCTAAAAAATGGCATCAACAAAACTTAAATATACGTTTAGCAATAAACATATCGGCTAGGCAATTTACTCAGCAGTATTTTGTGCAAAGTATTAAAGACCGTTTAGCGCACTTTGCTGTGCCGGCTGAGTTAATTGAGCTTGAAATAACTGAAACCGCTATTATGGACGATGAAGAATTTGGTATTAGCGTACTACGTGAATTAAGCGAATTAGGTATTAGCTTATCGATTGACGATTTTGGTACTGGGTATTCATCACTGGGTTATTTACAGCGTTTTCCGGTGAATAAATTAAAAATTGATCAGTCTTTTATACGCAATATGGTAACCGACACCCGTGACCAAGCATTAGTATTAAGTATTTGCCAATTAGCTAAAAACTTAGGGCTCGATATTATTGCCGAAGGCGTAGAGGAAGTTGAGCAACTACAGCAGTTAAGCGACTATGAATGCGATCAAATACAAGGCTATTTACTGAGTAAGCCAATACCCGCCAAAGACTTTGAAGCCTTTTTAGCTAAAGGAGTTAATTTTTAACGCTTTTTGCTAATTTATGTTGGCTAATTAATAGTGGTAGAATGCAGCGCTTAGCACCACTTGTGTAAAGTCGTGGTCAATAATTTATAAGGTTTGTTGTGTAATGCTGTTAATGATCGATAACTACGATTCGTTTACTTACAACTTGGTGCAATATTTTCAGCGATTAGATCAAGACGTGTTAGTAAAACGTAATGACGAGCTAAGCATTGCACAAATAAAACAGTTAAACCCGCAGCATATTGTGTTGTCGCCAGGGCCATGTACGCCTAACGAAGCGGGTATTTCGTTAAATGTTGTTGAGCAGCTAAAAGGGCAGTATCCTATTTTGGGGATTTGCTTGGGGCATCAAACTATTGCGCAAGCCTTAGGAGGCGATGTAATTCGTGCTAAAAAAGTAATGCACGGTAAAACATCTCCTATAGTGCATACTAATAAAGGGGTGTTTAAAGGTTTAGCTAATCCGTTAACTGTGTGTCGTTATCATTCTTTAGTGGTTAAAGCACAAACACTACCTAAAGAGCTTGAAGTAACCGCATGGACTCAAACTGAGCAAGGCGAGTTTGACGAAATTATGGGGTTGTTACACAATGAACTCGCTATCGAAGGTGTGCAGTTTCATCCCGAAGCTATTTTAACTGATCAAGGCTTAGAACTGCTTGATAACTTTTTAACTCGCTTCTAATGTTATAATACACAAAGCATTTAATACTTTATTAATGGATGACATGACCGAACTTGTAGCCCAGCAGCGCACTGCCAAAATACTAAGCCAACGAGCTCATGACTTATTGCTTGGGCACAGCTTTGCGCATCAGCAAATTGGTTTCATCCATACATTAGATATAGATTACGGCGAACCCATGAAGCAGCGCACCTTGCTTCAGGTTGAAGTGGCCGCGCAAAATAAACGTCAGCAAAGCAGTACCGCACATCATAAGTACCGCGCTCAAGCAAGTGAGCAACTGCACAAAACAATTGAAACAGCTATATATAAGCAGCTCGAAGATATAGATGGCGTAATTCATAGCACCATAGGTATTGAGGATGGCATTGCTAACATACTCGATATATTAGCTGTAAAGTCGGCGTCCGTAGGGCGTTTAGAACCATTGGTGAATGACATAGGCTGGTTGGGTAGAGAGTTAGTAACGCTCGTTAATTTACCTTACTACCGTAATCAGCGTAGTAAAAACACATCTGTAAAAGTAGATAAACCGTCGCTAGCCCTTCGTTATATTGGCCTTGATAACTTACAGCTAGTTATACCTACATTTGCCGTACGTCATTGGATGCCACATAGCACCGAACCTTTTTCACTTTTAAAACGCCGGCTACGTGACAGTGCAATGGCAAATGCCATTGCCGCGCAAAAAATTGCACAAATTAATAATGTGAATGACGTGCATGCATTTACCCTTGGAATGCTTTTAGATGTAGGGCGAGTTGCATTAGTGCGCTTGTACTTAAAAACGTTTGAGCAAGTATGGCAACGCAAAGTACAACTAGCCCGAAATGAAAACCAAAAAAACTTACACACCGCATTATTAGAACTAAAGCCCGATCCATTATTTTTAACCACGTTGCTTTGTAATAAATCGATAGAAGTAAGCGCGAAAGTAATTGATAAAATGGCTTTTAAATATTTACCGTTTAAAGGTGTAATGCAGCAGTTGGTAAATGGGGTCGATAAAGGCGATACATTACTACCGTTAACAGAAGTAATGCTAAAGGCACGTTGTTACTCTCAGTATCTTAATTTAAAAGAGCATCAACTTATTGAGCCTGACGAAACTCTAAGCTGGTTTTCGCACTTTAAGTTCACTAAAACGGAACTTAAAACCCTCCAATCGAGTAATTTTACCAATTTAGCTATTCAAATTGACTAAAAATCTGAATTTTTTGTTAAATTTTTTGCGACTAACCATTCATTCTCACTCTATTGTTATATTGCATATTTGCCGATTAAAGCGTGCGCGCCTTGGTGCTCATGCGGTTAGTTGTCTAAAAATAAGCATAAATAGCTATGCAAATAGTTATTCACTATCTATGAAATAATATCTTTAGCCCTTTATTTTAAAGGGATACATGAAAGTTTTTAACGAGACAGATATAAGTAATTCTGAAATAATGTGCGTCTGAAAATTGAACCACAAAGCAATTTTGCGCAATTATCAGGTTACTGATCTTGCCTATAAAGTTGGTTACAAATATTAACCAAACACCTATTTTGATGTTTTGTGTTGCTCACAATTAAGAGGAAATAAAATGACAGTCAATCGCGAATTATTTGATCA
>Ga0316197_10000955_pt1 | contig 20528 bp, 21 predicted proteins | sample OudBiesiAoxic_MG_FD_204939 | JGI IMG/M metagenome (GOLD analysis project Ga0316197, IMG submission 204939) | Coastal sediment microbial communities from Oude Bieten Haven, Netherlands - site A oxic | ecosystem: Environmental > Aquatic > Marine > Coastal > Sediment | place: Netherlands... | reverse complement strand
CCAAGCAGACCAGAGGCTATGGCAAATATAACCACAGCGCTTCTTAGCTTACTCCGCCAAATACTTCTCCAGGCTATTTTTGTTAATACCATATTCTTTACGATCTTAAACCTTTGACAACATCTAATTTTAATATTTTTATAGTGGGGTATGACATAGCGATCAGGCTTAAAATGCTGATGGCAATTCCCTGAAACACAAAAATATTTCCTTCTATACTCATAGGCATGACTGGTTCAAAATTAAAATCCAGCATGACTTCAACGGCGTCTCCGGAAAATTCTATTGGATTATAATAAAAATAGAACATCGCCGGCAGACTTATTATGATTCCGGCTAAAACTGCCATTGCGGTTAAAAAGAAGAGTTCTGTAATTACGACTTTGGCCAATTTACTTTTCTGCATACCTATTGAGACCATCACTGAGAATTCTCTGATCCTTTCGTTTGTCATCATGAGTACCGTTCCAAATATACCAAAGGCAATAACCATGTATAAAATGGCAATCATGATAACCCCTCCGGCGTTGTCCGTTTCGATCATCTGGAGTAATTCCTTGTTCATTTCTTCCCAACCCATAACTTCGTAGGCCTCAGAATCAAGTCTATTTCTAACATCCCTTTCAACCTCGGGTAAATCATCCAAATCATAAAGGTCGAAAACCAGGGCCGTCATCCTTTCTTCTGCCGAAAACAAGTATTGAGTCTCCTTTATTGGTAAATAAACGGTGCTTCTGTTCATTTCCGGAGTTGGAAGCTTTAGAATTCCCTTTACGGGATAAAGGCCAGCCGCAGTGGCGCCATGATAGCCAGAGGAAAATAAGACAAGCGTATCATTGACCTTGACATTTAAGAATTTGGCCATCCCTTCGGCAACCAGGATACTTTTATCTTCGGAATTGATAAACTCACCTGCTTGTAAATAGGACTTTATTTGGGTCATTTGATCCTCTTTATCCGGATCAATACCCATAACAACTGCTCCTTTGGTTGATTCTCCCGACGATGCCAGCGCAAACGATTCTAAACGTGGAATGATCACCTTGACTCTTGGGTCATCTTCCAATTCATTGATCATTTGTTCATCGATGGTCAAACTGTTGTTGATATTCTTATCGTCCCAATAGCCTTTTTGCTGAATTTGTAAATACCCTGAATATGATTCAATAGCATTCTCTTTCATTTTAGCATAAGACCCTTTTTGAAAGCCCCTCATAATAATTGCAAAGAAAAGGGCAAACATAATCGAGGCGACGGTAATCATCGTCCTTCGTTTATTACGCCAGATATTTCTCCAGGCTATCTTTAAAATGGTCTTCATCCGGGTTTATAACTTATCTAATGCGTTTCATATTCTGTTGCGAGAAATAAGATTCCGGCAGCTCAATATCAAACTGAATTTCTTTAATATATAAAACGGTTTTCTTTCCCGAATCATCAGCCGGTACGATTTCAATTCTTGTCGGTATTAACCTGCCATCCATCTTTTTAAATTCATAGGCAAAATCACTTTTTACCAAATCATCATCTTCGTCGTAATATTCTGATTTGATCTGAATAAATTCGTCTTTGGTCACCCACTTATACACTTTGGACCAGATGACCGCCGCCTCTGCCTTGGGAGACATTTCTATTTTGTAACAGTCAAAACCTTCAATAGTCTCTTCTGCATCCAATGAATGCTCATAATCAACGATCATGGAGCTTTCCTTTAAAATATCATCATTGGTATAATCAGAACCCATCCAACCCTGCGACATCATCGAAGCCGGTATTTTTATCATCCTGCCGATTGTAGGCATCCAGTTCCACATTTCTGTCTTCCTTTTCATAAAAACCTGCCCTTTCTCCTTGGCCGGAAAAGTGATATAGGTCATGGAATAATCGAGGCCTCTACCCCAGGCTTTCATAGAAATACTGCGTTTCCAGGTGGGGCGAATTATTTCCATATCCATAACCGTATGATTGGTTTTACCTCTAACCTTTTCATCTGCCTTGGTTATGATCTCAGTGGCTGTGAGTTGGCTTTGAGCTTTTGTATTTGGAACCAACATCAACAATAAAATAAAAAATGAAAAGAATTGCCTTTTTAAAGTCATGATATAATCGAATTTTAATCGCCGGGACATTCTGCCCCAGTGCCTCCTATAAAATTAATGATTCACTTCCTTACACACAAGATAAATCTAATATTGGCGAAAGGCTTGCGAAACAAAATGGAGCACTTCCGGGAGTGATTGCCGCCAATACGTCCAGTTGTGAGCCCCGTCTCGCACCCTGTATTCATGTGGAATCTTTTTATTTTTCATGGAAATATGCATAAGGCTATTTCCTTCAAAAAGAAAATCATCATCACCGTTGTCAATAAACCATCTAACTGTGGCGATTTTTTCAGCGTCTGTATTGTTGATCAAGGAAAGTGCATTATGCTGTTCAAAATAGATGTTAAGCCCTTCATCTGAATATTTTGTATCGCCGTTTTGAGTGAGATTCTCTTTTAGTTGTTCCACCGATGAAGGTCCAATATAGGCGCTTAAAGGTGCGGAAGAAGAAAATAGTTCAGGATGATGTAACGCGTACATAAAGGATGCTCCTCCTCCCGAAGAAAGGCCCGAAACAGCTCTGTATCGTTTTTCTCCCTTGATACGATAGGCCTTTTCAACATAAGGTATAAATTCCTTGAAAAAGAAATCTTCATAGTTCCAGTTCCCGCTGATATCATTGAAAAATCCTCTTTTCCCTGCACTTGCATCAGGCATAACTATGATCATCGGGGTTGCTTTTCCTTCTTTAATAGCCTGATCGGCTATGTGCAATACCTCCCCAAATTGAATCCATCCGGTATGATCATCACCACCTCCATGAAGCAAATAAAGTACGGGATAACTCCTTGTTGACGTATCGTAATCCGGAGGAAGATAAACGGCAAATTTTCTATCGCTTTTAAGAATATCGCTTTTCATTGTAAGGTCGTCTAAAACTTTACCGCTTTGGGCAGATAAAGTATTGACAAACAAGACTAAAGCCAGAAGGTATACTAATTTATTTTTCATGATAACACAAGCTGAAAAAGATTAAACTTTGAATTTGAAATCAATTAATACTGCGTATTGCTTACAAAGGCTATCCACTTTCCATCAGGAGACCAGCTCGGCACATTTATTGTCCCCTGCCCTCCGTATATATAAGTCAGGATTTTTGGTTCTCCCCCTGAGACAGGCATGATTCTAAGGTATACATGCTTATAAAACGGATGATCATCCGAATCTACATCAGTCCCAAAAGACAGAAATACCATCGTTTTTCCGTCTGGTGAAATATGTGGGAACCAATCGTTCAATTCATCAAAGGTAAGCTGCACCTGTTCACTTCCGTCCGGCTTCATTCTCCAGATCTGCATGGTTCCCGTTCTATTCGAATTGAAATAAATATATTTTCCGTCAGGAGAATATTCAGGACCATCATCCAGGCCTGGTGTATTGGTCAGCTGAGTTTCAATACCTGTTTCAATTTCTACACTAAAAATATTGTATTGACCACTTCTTTTACCTGTAAAAACCAATTCTTTCGCATCAGTAGACCAGCCGTGAAGATATGAGGCTCCCAATCCGTCTTTCGTTATTTTCCTGGGCGTTGAACTACCGCCAACAGGCAAAACATATATGCCGGAATAACCATTGTCATTTTCATCGTGGTGACTGATCCCCAATTGTTTGCCATCAAAAGACAAAACGTGATCATTGTTGTTTTTAATAGCCGGCCCCGTATTGATTGTCGATATCTTTTGATTTTTTAGATTGTAATGATACAGGTATCCATTTGAGTTATAAATTAGTGATTCTCCGTCAACAGTCCAGTTTGGTGCCTGAATTGAATGGCTTGAAGTAAACAACACCTTTCTCTGCCCGCTTTCCACATCCAAAACTTCCATATTACTGCCCAGATAATCCTGGTATCGTTCTTTTGTTTCATTAAAAGGCTTAATGATTCTTACATCACTAAAAATCGCTTTTTCAATGACCGTGGGATTATGAGCGCAAACATATAATCCGACAAACAATTCATTCTTTAGTGCAACATCGGAAACCTCTACCTTACGGAGCGTATCTCCCATTTTGGCCACACTCATGATAAACCTGTTACCCTTCCTTTCCAATTGAATGATATCCACCATTTCATTGCCGGCCTTCACTTCTTCTGTTTCTGCTCCCTTTGTTTTTCGATATTGAAGTGACAAAAGTCCGTCACCGTGAAGCGAAGCGTTCACATGCGGTGAATCTGGATGAAAACTATTTCGGGCCATCCAGCCGATTTTTCGATGAGGATCAACTCCTTTACCAATAAATTTAACCTTTGCCCTTACAATAAAATCTCCCTTTATGCTTTTCCACAAATAATGAAACTGGTCATCTGCAAACCACATATTCTTCCCGGAACCTTCAATTAAATATTCCTGATCTTCACCATTATACGAAACCACTCCCTTTTTCTCAACCGCGCCGATATCAAGATGGTTATCAAATATTCCGTAGGGTTTTTCCTGAGAAAAAAGAGCTGAAGTATACATTAGAAATACCGTTAAAATGGAAAGAAACAAATTTTGATTTTTCATTTCTGGAATTGCTTTAGCGCATTTGAAGCACGTAATGCCCAAGCACTGGTTTACTTGATTAAATGTACGAATTAAAAAAAAGGCAGAAAGCAAATAACCTATTATTTCAGCACCGCTCCTTCCACTATAAGTGGGTAAACGTATCCGGCACCAAACTCTTTGTCAAGGGCTAAAGTTCCTTTAAATGTCACTGTATCTCCAATTTTCACCACTTCCTTGGTTGTAAAAGTCAGATCAGACCTGTCACCTGCTTTGGTTCCATCCATCAGGTGGACCCAGTTGCGATCCATAATATCCATATTAATTTTTACAACCTGACCACTAACGATCACTTCCTTATTCTTATGTTTTTCAGCATCATTATACAGTTCAGCAATACTTAATCCTCCTTCAACAGGACTGATTTTTATACTGTCAAGAAGTCTCTGCATATTGGATTTAGTATGTGAAATGGCGGCTTCCTTTTTGTCCTTATTACTAATAGGCCGCTTGCTGGCCATATCCACAAACAATATTTTATCAAATACCTTGTTCAATTCCTTGCTTTCAAAATCTACCATCTCCATGGCATCTTCATAATACATTTTCTCACCGGGCTTTACTTCTGTTTTGGCCACAGCCATCCAATATTCTTCATCATCCTCCTCTACCAGAAGGTATGTATAACCGCTTGCTTGCAAAAATTCTTTAACAACAACCTCATGCTGATTTCCATTGGAAATTACAGGGGCATATTCTTTATTTTTTTCCTTACACGATACGAAAAAAATGACGGCTAGTATTAACAATAATATTCTCATTCCTTTGATTTTAAAATTTAGTTAAACTTGTTTATTTCTCTATTTATATTCTTTGTTATTTACAATTTTCTAAACCTGCAAAATACATAATTCTGTATGGATTCAGACGGGGTGGTATGTATGGATTTAACACAATCAATGGCTTCAAATTCATCCGAGAACACCTCATTTAGATCCCTTTCATCATATTGATGAATTGGCAAGCCACTGCATTTTAAGGGACCTTTTTTTGAAAAAGTTCCCAAAACAAGTACGCCCTGGATGTTTAAATTGCCCCTAACAACGTTGCGATAAGCCTCAATTTCTTCCCTTTGGGTTAAAAAATGAAAGCAAGCCCTGTCATGCCATAGATCGTATGTTTCTTCAGGTTGGAACTCAGTCACGTCACAACATATCCAAGTCACCAGATCCGCTTTTTCACCTAACCTCAATTTCGCTTTTTCAATGGCTTTGTCCGAAACATCAAGGACAGAAATATTCGTATACCCGGATTCAAGCAAATTATCCACAAGCAACCCATCACCTCCTCCCACGTCAATAATTTTGGACGCTTTGGAAAGACCAGCTGAGTTTATAAGCTCCAGAGACATTTCCGGTTTCGCCTGATACCACCCTACTTCGGTTAAGTTTTTCAGGTTATAAATATGCTCCCAATAATTTTTCCTGACAGATCCACTTTGCGCAACTTCCGGATTGAACTTCACTTTTTTCATAGCTTATTGAATTTGAGGCAAGGCTACAACATGTGCATGTACTTCTACTCCATTCAAGATCGTCTCTAACCTTTTATCATACATTTTAACGCCTTTTACGTCGTTCAGTTTACCTGTCGAAGATATGGCCTTTACGCCATAAAATTCCCCTCCAGGGTCCAAAGCTTTTATATGAACAATATAACCTGATTTTCGGACACCTTTAACTGACAAAAATTGCCCGCTTTTATCAATAGCTTTGATTTCATATACATTCCCTTTTTCATCAATGGCAACAACCGGCTTATACGCTTCTTCACTGACCAACACTTTAACCGGTAATTCTTTGGAACCCATAAACGCCTTGACGTCCATGATGTATCTTTGTGTAGAATCCTGTATGGCTTTAACATCAAACTTATTGCCTTTATCGTCAAAGGCTTTAACATCTAAAGTATACCCATCAGGATGTATGGCTTTGATATGCCAAATTATTTGTTGCCTGTTTTGAGTATCCAGGCTAAGGCTTGTATTCTCTATTTGGGGCGCACCACTGACCATAAAGAGAAGTAAGATAATATTTAAAAATATTTTGTACAGTGTTCTCATGCAAACGGGTTCATTAATCAAAACAAAATTAATGATTTGACCCATGTAAATACATGACTTTGGTTAGGTTTTATATGGCAGAATTACGCGCCAAAACTGACTGATTATATGCCCTGTTCAGTTCAAGGTCTTGAATAATTTACAACAATATCATTATCTGATTTCATCGTTTCATCCAGTTCATATCGTTCACGCAAGGAATCAATATCACTATTTTCCTCACCTGTTTCAATATAGTGTTTATAGGCAATCAGGCTATCCATGTTCCCTTTGCTCAATTTGCCTTTCATCATTCTTGTAACCAGTCCTGAGTTCATCTTATATTCAGTAATACCATATAAAATTGTATTGCCCCCATCATCCAATTTGACACCATAAGTGACATACATTGTTTTTACCGAAAAATTCTCTGACTCATATACTTCATAAGTGTAGTAAGCACCTTCAACAAGCTCAATAATTCGTTCCTTCTGAATAATATTGTTTATGTTTTTTGGAATAATGGATTCTCTTTCCGCTCCGATAACTGCAAGGTTTAGGCTTCCATTCAGCGGAGATCCTTCATCTATGGTAGACAAGAAATTGCTTACATTTCCAAAGGAAGCCAATACTTCCCATGTCTCCTCAGGAGATCCGTTTATGATAATTTCATGATTAATAATCTTCATTCCTGATTCTCTGTGATTGTCCTGGGCGTTCAAACTTCCAAAGACAAGAAAAAATAACCATAACATGGCGGTACCGGTAGTGTTGATTTTTGTTTTTGTCGTTTCCATGATTTAGGGGTTTATTCAAGAAACAAATTTGCTTTAATATCGCATCATTCCTTTTTACAATTAGGCCATTGGTTTGTTTATATGGCTCATTCTGGATAAAAAAGGATTGTCCTATTTAGTTATAGGACGAGCCCAAGAAGAAAATATTACAGTAAAATACCGGTTAAACAATAAGAATAACAATAATTTAACATTTGATCTGCTGATCATCAAATACGCAATTGATCAACAAATGACTATTTGTTATACTGTTCAATATATTTTTGATCCAATTCAGACGAGTCTTTGTATTTCAGTCTGATTTCATCAAGTTGTATATGAAGATCCGCTACAATCTCGGCATAGGCCGGATCTGAATAAACATTGTTCATTTCCTGAGGATCTTTGATGCGGTCATACAATTCCCATTCATCCACATCATAGTAAAAATGGACCAGTTTAAACTCCTTTGTCACTATACCATAATGGCGCTTTACCATGTGAACAGAAGGATATTCATAATATTGATAATAAACCGCATCTCTGGTCCAGGCCTGTGTATCTCCTTTTAACAAAGGCATAAGACTTTCTCCCTGCATATCTTCAGGCGCATCAATACCTGCGGCTTCTAAAAACGTTTGGGCAAAATCCAGATTCTGCACCATTTCATCATTGGTTGTTCCTGGTTTGATTTCATTGGGCCATTTGATTAATAAAGGCGTTTTAAAGGATTCATCATAAATAAACCTTTTGTCAAACCAGCCGTGTTCACCAAGGTAGAATCCCTGGTCTGAAGTATAAACAACAATGGTATTTTCTGCCAGACCGGATGCGTCGAGATAATCCAATACCCGCCCCACATTATCGTCAACTGAAGAAATAACGCCTAAATAATCCTGCATATAACGTTGGTACTTCCATCGCATTTTTTCTTCCCTACTCATTTTTGGCCAGTTTGCCTTAAATTCGTCATTGATATCATCTAACACCGGGTCATACTTCGCTTTTTGCTCAGCATTTGCTCTGTTATATGGGCCGTAAAAACCATTTCTCATTTCTTTGACAGCCGGCTCGACCTCACCCATGGCTTCAAGGGTCTCCGGTCTGATTTTACTGTCATGACTGTAGGTCATATGGGTATACAAATTCATTTCTGCAGTTTTGGCCGCGGTTCCCCGATTGGCATAATCATCAAACAAGGATTCGGGCTCAGGAAAAGTTTTCTTTCTGTATTCTGCAAATTTTTCAGGACTTGGCCACCATGGGCGGTGCGGGGCTTTATGGAGGTACATCATCATAAAAGGTTTTTCCCGATCTCTTTTTTTATCCAGCCAGCCAATCGTCAGATCTGTAATAATATCCGTCACATACCCTGTTATGGTCGTATCACCCCTTGATGTGATAAAATCAGGATTAATATAATTTCCCTGACCGGGTAGAATCATAAATTCATCCACTCCCTTGGGATTATTCCCAAAATGTAACTTTCCGAACATCGCGGTCTGATACCCTGCTTTTTGAAAGAGCTGAGGAAACGTTACTTGTGCAGTGTCAAAGGGCATTTGGTTATCAATCTTGCCATTGATGTGCGTGTGCTTTCCTGTGAGAATCGTGGCTCTGGATGGTGCACAGATAGAGTTGCTCACGCAGGCATTACTAAAGAGTAATCCCTCATTTGCAATTCTGTCAATATTTGGCGTTTGTATCAATTTATCGCTATAGGCGCTGATGGCCTGATAGGCATGATCATCTGACATAATAAATAATATATTAGGTCTTTTGCCTTCTGTTTTTTCCTGTTTGGAACAGGATATAAGGCTACTCACAACTAACAATCCAAAAATAGCTCCTCTAATATTTCTCATAAAATTAAACTGGTAAATAAATTCTTACTATGCGTATTTAAGTTCAAAGGTAAAAAAATCAAGCTCCTTTTGATATGAAAGCTGAGCTAAGTTTTAACAAAATTTTAATGATCAGGTGTTAAACCTAAGGAGACATCTATGGTCCAACCATAAACAAATAAATTGAACAACATGAAAAAAATAATGATTATCCTGTTAGTTACTTTTTCGGTAGGAATGTATGCCCAAAAAGAAAAAAGTCGCCAGACTTTCACCAAAGATTTTAGCCCTGAGCAGCAAGCGATTCTTAAAACTAAAAAAATGGCTCTTGATTTCGAACTCAATGAAACACAGCAAAATCAAATGCTGGAACTCAATAAGCAATGGATGGCAGAAAGAGAAAAAAACATGGCGGCTCGTAAAGACCTCAACCCTGAAGAGATGAGTGCTACAGATCGTTTTAATATGATGAATTCCAAACTTGATGCCCAGCTGTCGCATCAAAAACAGATGAAGAAGGTGTTGAATTCCGAACAATACGAGATGTGGAAAAGATCAGTTAAAATGAAAGAAGGTCAAAGATCTTACCGCAAACAAGGCCCTTCTCAGGGAAAATATCACCAAGGCAAAAAGTGATTAGATTATTTTGAGTTAGATTGAAAGCTACCCCCAGGGGTAGTTTTTTTTTGGGTTGTTTTTTTATTCTGAGACGATTATCTTCTGGCCAATACTAATATCGTTTGAATTGAGATCATTGAGTCTTTTCAAATCGTCAACTGATACATTATTGCTCCTCGATATGGAATACAATGTATCTCCCTTATTTACAATGATATATTCTTCCGGTCTGTCATTGCTGGCAATCGGGGTTTCTTTTTTTGCTCTTTTGTATCCTTTTTCATCCAGCACCAAATCATCATATTGATACAATTCAAAATTTTCAATAAAAGCTATCAGTTTTTTCGGGTATTTCCTGTCAGTTGCATAGCCGGCTTTTTTTAAGCCTTTGGCCCATCCTTTATAGTCGTCAGGTTCAAGATCAAAAAGAAATTCATAACGACCACGAGATGTTAAAAACAAAGAATGATCATTAAAGGAACCCTCCGGCGAATCGTATTTTCTAAAGCATTCATTTCTTTTGTCATCATCATGATATACTTTTTTACCTTTCCATCCGGAATGGCATTTGATGCCAAAATGATTATTGGATTTCTTCGCGAGGGTGCTTAAACCGTTTCCGGATTCCAATATTCCCTGGGCGAGGGTAATACTGGCTGGAATATTATAAGTCACCATTTTATCAATGGCTATATCCTTATAATTACCAATATAATCAACTGTAAATCCATTGACTTTATCCTGATTGCTCTTTTTGTATTTTTCAAAAATCTTATCACTTTGGGCATATAAATATCGCTCCTTGGCATCTTTTTCTTCCTGGGCAGATTTTTTTGCAGCCGACTGATTTGATCCGCAACTCATCAATACAAGCATCATCAATCCAAAAATAAGCAGGTTCTCTATTGCTTTCATACGTCTATTAAAGGTAAATTCTTTTTTAACAATCGCTCATTCATTCCATTAATCCCCTGTAAACCGCCTGTGTGTATAGCCAGGATCTTACAGTTATTCTTAAAATAATTATTTTTGATCATATGTATAATACCGAACATCATTTTGCCAGTATACACAGGATCTAAGGGTATGGTAGTTTGTCGATAAAAATCGTTGATAAAACTAATCAAATTTTCGTTTATTTTAGCATATCCACCAAAATGATAGTCATAAATTAGCTTCCAGTTGTTTTTTGGTCTGATATATTTCTTTATTTCGCCTTCTAAAAAATCGCCTTTTAAACTCGGAAACCCCATTATTTCCTGACCTTCACAAGAAGAATTGATCAAACCCGCAATCGTTCCTCCAGTACCAACAGCTGTGCAAATAACATTATATTTTTCATCCCCGGCACCTAATATTTCCTCACAACCTTTAATGGCAAATTCATTGGTTCCTCCTTCAGGGACCAGGTAAAAGTCACCGAATTCCGCTTTTAATCTGTCAATAAATCCTGAATCCTCCTTGTTTCTATAATTTGCCCTGGACACAAATTTAAAACGCATACCGTTTTTATAGGCCTGATTTAAAGTGAAATTATGCTTTAGTGTTTTTTCCGGATCAACTCCCAGCTCTTCACCCCTGATCACCCCAATAGTCTGGAATCCATATTTTCTTCCGGCATAGGCCAGAGCACTGATATGATTGGAATAGGCCCCTCCAAAACTTAACAGCGTTAAGGCACCTTTCTCTTTAGCTTCCAGAAGGTTATACTTTAATTTCCTGAACTTATTACCTGAAATAAAAGGGTGAATTTCATCTTCGCGTTTCATAAACAAGCTAACTCCGGAGTTATTTATTGAATCCAAAACAACACGTTGAACACTACTCTCCCGCATTTGCCTATAAATATTTAATGAAACTAAGCATGGGCTTGCCATCTGAATAAGCAAAATCCCGTTCATGGAGATAAGCCTCCCTTTCAAAACTAATATTGCGATAAGCTAGCTTAGACTTTTTATAAATCACTATTTTTGCAAGAAATTCAACAAAATAAATAATAAAAAATGGAATCCATAAGAGCTCCTTTTGTTGTTTTAAATGTATCCTTTCATGATTAAGAAGAACAGTATCCTTTTTTAATTCCTTATGGCGTAGTATGATAAATGGCCAGATAGCCAATGCATTAAAATTTGATGGAAAAATAGATTCGATGATAATTAACATGAAAAAACAAAAGATAAGACCGTAAAATCAGTATGCAATTTAACGATAATAAATTAGACCCTGAAGATTTTTATTATAGTGATGAAGGGTTCAAAGTATTTACAAAGACCTATCACCTAAAAAGAGGTTACTGCTGTAAAAACAACTGCCGGCACTGCCCTTATGGTTTTGACCCGAAAAAAAACTACTGAATTCACCAGGCATCCAAAAAGTCTGATTCAAAGGATCAGCTCAAAGGGCGTATATTATTTTCCAATTCTTAGGCAAAATGTAAAATCGTATTGGTATGATTTTTGATACTATAGTAAATATCATGTCTAATAAAACTCATATGATGAAATTATACATTTCTGCCTCGGTATTGTTCGTTTTAATTTTGTTTTCCTGCTCTTCAGTAGATGTTTATTCTGACTATGATAAGGATACAGATTTTTCAAATTTTAAGACCTATGCATTTTATAAAAAAGGGATCGATAAAGTTGAAATATCTGATTTGGATAAACGCAGAATTTTAAGGGCCATTGAAAATGAGTTAAACGCCAAGGGAATGGTGGTTTCTGAGAATCCTGATGTTTTGATAAACATATTTACCAAATCCCGTGAAAAAATAGATGTTTATAACAACAGTTATTATGGCTGGTATCCCTGGTATTACGGATATGGCTATGGTTTTTATGGGCCTGGTTATGGATTTGGGTATATGAATGTATCTACTTCAACCGAAGGAACCCTGTTTATTGATCTTATTGATGCCCGAAAAAAAGAATTAGCCTGGCAGGGAATCGGAACAGGACTGCTTTCTTATGAAAAGAATATTGAAAAAAAAGAAGCGAGAATCAGCGAATTTGTTTCCAAGATCATGATGGCCTACCCACCTGAGTTGATTGAGGCCAGCAATTAATTGAGTAACTCAACTTCTTGCTGCACTTGCTCCCACTCAGACATTAACACTTCCACTTTAACCTTTTTGGCCTGATATTCCTTAAAGAAATTGTCATCTGGTTTAAGGTCATGAAAGTTTTCAGAAATTTTATGGTCATCATTTATGATTTCGTTTTCAATGGATGAAATCTCAGCCTCCAGCTTACTAAGCTTATTCTGTAACTTTTTCCTAAGCTTTAAATCTACATGCTTCTGTTTTCCCTGAGAGGAATCAATGTTGCTGACTTTTTCTTTTGACCGCATTTCAACGGCTCTCATATCTTCCAACTCATGCTGCTCAAGAAAATAATTAATATCTCCCAGATATTCTTTGATTCCTCCGTCTCTGAACGAATAAACGGTTTCAACAAGACCCTGTAAAAAATCCCGGTCATGAGACACAAGTATCAATGTTCCTTCAAATTGTTTCAAGGCTCTCTTTAAAACGTTTTTTGAGGCTATGTCAAGATGATTTGTGGGTTCATCCATGATAAGCAGATTAAAAGGGCTTAAAAGCATTTTACAAAGCGCCAGCCGGTTTCGCTCTCCCCCGGAAAGCACCTTTACCTTTTTCTCAACCTCATCACCTCTGAAAAGAAAAGAACCCAGCATATCCCTTATACCTATTCTGTTTCCATCTGTTGCGGCCTGTTCCATTGTTTGTAGCACAGTAAGTTCACCTTCAAGGTATTCGGATTGATTCTGAGCAAAATAACCGATCTGAACATTATGACCTAGTTTTAATTCTCCATCAAAATTGATCTCTCCCACCATAATTTTAGCAAGCGTTGATTTACCCTGACCGTTTTGTCCTACAAAAGCTATTTTACTCCCTCTTTCAATGAGTAACTCAACGCCCTCCAGTACTTGATTATCGTCATAATTTTTGGCAACATCATAAGCTTCAACAACCACCTTTCCCGGAGTTATAGACACCGGAAACCGCACATTCATAACCGCGTTATCATCCACATCCACCTCTATGCGCTGTACTTTATTCAGTTTTTTGATCAATGACTGCGCCATTGATGCCTTACTCGCCTTGGCTCTGAATTTTTCAATCAACTGCTCCGTCTGCTTGATCTCCTTATCCTGATTCTTCTGCGCCTGTAATTGCTTCTCTTTAATCTCATTTCTCAGCAATAAATACTGGGAATATGGTTTTTTATAATCATAAATCTGTCCGAGAGATATCTCAATGGTCCTGTTGGTTACATTGTCAAGAAACATTTTATCGTGAGACACCATCATAATGGCTCCGCTAAATCCTCTTAAAAAATTTTCAAACCAGATTATCGATTCAATATCCAAATGGTTTGTCGGCTCATCAAGCAGCAAAATGTCATGGTTTTGAAGCAATAACTTCGCTAATTCGATCCTCATTCTCCATCCCCCTGAGAAGGTGTTCGTCATTTGATCGAAGTCTCCTTTTTGAAATCCCAAACCACCAAGTATCTTTTCAGTTTCTCCCTGATAATTATAACCACCAATCAATTCATAGCGGTGAGATAATTCATCCAGATCATGCATTAAATTATGATAGTATTCACTTTCATAATCCGTTCTTTCGGCGAGCTCGGTATTAACGCCGTCAAGTTTCTTCTCAATACTCTTAATCTCTTTAAAAGCCTCATAAGCTTCTTCAAGCACGGTCCGGCCCTCTTCAAAATCAATGTCCTGTCTCAAATAACCAAGGCTTATGTTTTTTTCAAAGGCCATGGAGCCCCGGTCGTATTCCTGATCCCCGGCTACAATTTTTAACAGCGTAGATTTCCCCGCCCCATTTTTTCCAACAAGACCGATGCGATCACCTGGATTTAGTTTAAAGGTAATACCCGAAAACAGTTCTTCTCCAGAAAATGAAACGGTAATGTCGTGTGCATTCAGCATTTTTAAAGCTTAAAAATTTATCTTTGCAAAAGTAATTGAATAAAGTTAATCCGCAATGCTTAAAAAAGGCTCTAAATTATACAGTATTTTTCATAATACTTGCCCACAATGTCATCAGGGAAAATTCTTTAAATACCCAATCTCTCTTAACTTCAAAAACAATTTAAAGATTCATGACACCTGCAATTCCTGCGGCTTAAAATATATGATTGAACCCTCCTTTTTTTATGGGGCCATGTATGTTTCTTATGCCCTAACTGTTGCTTTGGCTGTAGCGATTTTTGTAATTGGATACCTTTTCAATTTGAGCCTTATAACCTCACTGATCTCTACCCTTGTCATCCTGGTGCTGCTCACTCCGTTAACCATGAGGGCCTCCAGATTAGTCTACATCAATATGTTTGTCCATTATAAGGAAAAGCAGGGTTAATTTTTTTGTTTGAATCTGCTTATGGAGATTTCGGGGTCCAGTGCAATTCCCGCTTCGATAAAACGATATAATTTTTCGGCCATTAAGGGAGCGATCATTACCCCACGGGTTCCCAATCCATTAAAAACAGCTAATCGGGCATTGTCTTTATGCGTCCCGAGCAAAGGTCTACGATCCCCGGTAGTGGGTCTCACACCAGCCTCATGATCTACAACAGTGTAATCACAGGTTAATACCGACTTGAGCTTGGATTCCAGTTCGAACCTCCCGTCCTCTGTGGGCGCATTCGTTTTATCCGACCAGTTAAAAGTGGCTCCAATCTTATATAGGTCATCACCAAGGGGCATGATAAAAATGGATGATTTAATAATATAATCGATCTTTAGTTCCGGGGCATGTATGGTAATCAATTCTCCTTTAGTCCCATTGAGAGGCAATTTGTTAAAAAAAGGATTTTTTTTCAAGCCGTTTCCTTCACAAAAAACGACTTTCCCGGCCTTACATTTCCTGTATTCAACGCAGTCATCCCAGGTAATCACAAGCTGATGGACAAAAGATTCTTCAATCAGCAGGCCTTCTGATTTTAATCTGTCACGGTAGTCTGAAACAAGATCTCTGACCCTAATTCTTCCCGTTTTAGTCACGCGCCCTGATTTAAAGGGTGCATGGATTCTTTTCGTTTGAATTTCAACGATATCAGTCTGCATATACTCATCCAATAAAGGATGGTCACAGGCAATAAACCAATTATTTTGTTCCTCGAAACTCTTAAACGTCCTGTAAATATCGATAGGTTGGTCATAGGATTTACGAAAATCCTTTTCCAGAGACGAATAGAATGGCAGGGCAACCTGCAATTGTTCCCGGGCATTCCAAACGGGCGTAAATCTTTTGAGAATAACCGGGTTGTACATCCCTCCGGCTACGAGGGAGGAACTTTGTGACTGGTCCTCAAAAACAATAAAAGTCTTGCCATGTTTTTTGAGTTCTTCGGCAAAAGCAATACCTGCAAGTCCCAGGCCTACAATAATATAATCTACAGTCATTCTCCAGTTATTTGTCCCGCACAAAAATATACTAAGTTTCGAAGATAAGACTTAAGATTTACAGGACAATTTGAAAACAAAAAAACCCCTACTTTTCAGTAGAGGTATTTTCATTATTAACTCAGTATTAGTAATTCCACATATCGAGCTCCCTATCTCGAATGTCTTCTTTAAGTTTATCTGATTCCAAAACTTGAAAAAGTGAATTTCCTTTTATATATTCTGCAACATCACGGTTACCATAAATATTTTCTTCTCTGTATATGATCGCGTTAAACCTTCTTGAATTTAACAGGTGGTCATAAGATAAAGGGTAAGCTGAATTCTTTTGGTTAAATACCTTCATTTCATGAGTGTTATATCGCGCTCCAGGATACCAAACCCAAAATAATTCAATCAATTCATCCTGTGAACCTTCGCTGTCAATAAAGTTAACATCAGGAGCTACCGGGGCTATCCCCAACAATCTGTATTTTAATTCTCCCTGACGTTTGTCGAAATACCATACACCTTTAATTCTGAATCCTTCAATATCTCCGGCAGTTAAATCTCTTCTGTCAACATACTCATCTGTCAGTATTTCACCTGCGTTCAATCTTTCTATACCTGCATCCGAAGTGTCAATCCTAGATAATCGCCCTGAAATATCCTTTAGCGTAAGTTTATCCTCAAAATAAGAATCGTCATACACGTCAATTATCTCACCACTCTTGATCCCTCTCAATAAAGTATCATACAAGGATCTTCTGTTCGAACTGATATTACTGGTATCTACCGGATAGTAGAAAGGCATATTGATCTTTTCATTCATATCAACATATTCCCATACTACTTTTGACCAGAGGATATCTCTATCATCTATATACCCGTAGGGTAATGGTTGGTCATTATCCGCTGCCAGCTGTTCTGGTGTTTTCATACCTACCTGCTCCGGAATCTTTGCATTCAGCAAATTTGCCTGTGCATTTACGTATCCCACAGATAGTAAACCAATTACTGCTATTATTAAACTTCTCAATTTCATAATTCTATATGGATTAATTTGTTATTTCAACATTTACTGGTGAAGCATTCTTTAGGTAATAACCTGAATTCCCCACTAAGCTTTGTTTGATATCAAAAATGATCACAACGTCTCCCCTTCTGGCCTTGTTCAAGACTCTTATCGCTGATGCGTCAAACTTGTTTCCTTTCACGATTACGGTTGGTTGGCCTGGCACTTTGACACTAAAACCTTTCGTGTTTAATTTTAAATCGAATACAAAATCTGGAAGCATTGAGCTAACCGTAGCCTTTTGCAAGGTACTTTTTGGCATTTTGATCATTCCGTACTCTCCTCTTACTGCTGCAACAGGGGCAGGGATATCCTTAATTCTGAACATCTGGCTTGATTTAATAGGGGTACCATCTGGTAACTTTGCGTTTACAGTGATACTCACTTCTCTACCTTTTCCAGGAGCCATTACGTATTTCCCAATACCTTTTATTTTCTTCAATCCTGGCGCGCTTGCCTTCACAGCATTATCAGCAACACCGGGTACAGAAACTGTAATTGGGTTCTCTACTCCTCTATATACAACATTCATTTTATCAGCTGAAATCACAGCACTGTTAGGCTTGGCTACTACGGCATAAGAGGTCTCTACAGGAATCTCTACCGGCTTACCATTTTCCATAAAAATGAATTTACCTTTAATCTCGTTCTCTCCAACATTACCTGAAGGGAAATCCAAGATGGCACCACCATCTTTAATATTAGTGATTTCTCTACCGTTGATTACAACTTTGGTTGGCTTTAAAGATCCGTCATATCTTCCCAATACTATTTTACCCTGGAAATTTTCTCCTTGTAAGGTAGCTGGTGTATTTGGAATAAGGATCGCCTGATAATTATTCATCGAAACATCACTCTCCATTTGTCCTTGCAACATATTTCCAAGAATCTCAGTTTCAGTTGTTTTAATATCAGCCTGAATTTGCGTTAGCTTTGTAATTGACGCCACTAAAGGAAATCCTTTATAATTATAATCCAACCAGAAGATTTCTTTACCTTCTCTATTGGTCACCTTATCCGTAGAAAATCTGGTGGCCACATCATTCTTGATATTTGGATTGGCATCACCTACAATACCTGAAATTCCGTTACGGTATTTATCCATATTGTCTAAGAAAGCCTGACCAGCCTCGTTATAGTCTCCATCATTCCCTTTAAAGAATTTTTCGTCAAGAAACTTTCCGGAATCCATTGTTTCATAATCCGTAGGATCGTCAACAGTCGATTTCATCTCTTCTTTAATACCTTCAATATATGAGTAAAACTCATCTGACATTTCTTGAATCTTGTCAGCCTTTACTTTTTCATCCTGGTATTTTTCCTTCTGCTCTACGGCTTTCAATGCCAGATCTTCATAAGATCTTTTATTTCTAGTCGTAGCAGCTTCATTCGCTGCAACGAGCTTGTTGTCCATTAATCCAAAAGCTTGTAAGACTTCCTTTGACATATTCATTGCTAACATAGCGATGAAAATTAAATACATCAAATTAATCATCTTTTGCCTTGGTGATTGCTTACCACTTGCCATTCTAATTAGTTTTTAGGGTTAATAATTGAGTTGTTAAAAGAATTATAACTCTATGAATTTCTATTCGACATAGCAGATAACATACCTCCATATACTCCATTCAAAGAAGATAAGTTTGTGGCTAAGGACTCCATTTGTTCCTTTAAACGTTCTGCGTTTTCTAAGGTATCCTTATTAAGTTCCGCCTGACGTTCAGCATTTTCTTTCTGAATAATATACATACTATTTAATGACTCCAATTCAATCGCCGCAACCGATAGTTGCTCAGCATATCTGTTTGAGGCCGCAATAGAATCTGTTGCTGGTTTTAAACCTTCGGCTGCACCGGCAAAACTACTTATGCTGGTAGACAATCTTTCCATCATTTCTGTATCAAGATTAGCTTCTTGCAACATTGAATCCAGTTTTTGGGATAACAGACCTTGTGAGTCTTTAGCCTCTTCTTTATCTTTTGCGTCGCCTCCTGCTAATTCAGGATATACGTTCGTCCAATCCAGATCCTCTTCAACAGGTTCAAAAGCTGATAATGCAAATACTGCTGCTTCAACGATCATCCCAATGGTTAACATTTCTGTTCCTCCGGGGAAGTGAGCAATTTTAAAAAGCGCTCCTAAAATTACTACTGCTGCTCCCAGACCATAGGCCATGTTGAACATTTTCTTTTTGGTTTTTGATTGTGCCATAATTATTGATTTTTGATTGTTTTATTGATTAAGCTACTTATTCTATTATTAATTTTTATCGGTCATTTTTGTTCCCATATAATCTTGTACAGTTCTAAAGCCGATATAACTTCTTGCTGAATCACCGTATTCGTAGTCTCTTGTACCTACCTCAAGGAAGTAAGCTACATCTTTCCATGATCCACCTCTGATTACTTTTCGTTGGTTAGAATCGTCAACTACATTTGGATTAATTGTAGAACCTAAATAGTACGATGATGGGTTATAAGCTGTATTGGTCCACTCGGCAACGTTTCCAGCCATATTATAAAGACCGTAATCATTTGCGTTATAAGATTTTGCCTCTACTGTGTACAATGCTCCATCTGATGCATAATTCCCGCGTTCTGGTTTAAAGTTTGCTAAGAAACATCCTCTGTCTGTGATCGCATAAGGTCCACCCCAAGGGTATTTTGCGTACTCCAGACCACCTCTGGCTGCGTATTCCCATTCTGCCTCAGTTGGTAATCTGAAACTTGGCTCTCTACCAGTGCCTTTCTTTTTCCCTGCCAAGAAATCATTTCTCTTGTCAGAACGGAAATTACAAAATGCTTTGGCCTGATCCCATGAAACACCTACAACCGGATATTCATTATATGCCTGGTGCCAGAAATAATCCTGGTGCATTGGGTCATTATATGAATAATTAAAATCTTTGATCCAAACTGCCGTGTCAGGATAAACTTCAACCTCAACTTTCTTTAAAAAGTCTTTTGCGCTTGCACTATTTCTAGCGGCACTAGCTCTATCTGTTTTTAAGTAAACATATTTCAGTTTCTTAGTATCAATTTTTCTCTTTCTATCCAAGGCCTGATCTACAGGTAAGTATAAACTGTCCATAGCC
>Ga0316197_10000954_pt1 | contig 20542 bp, 19 predicted proteins | sample OudBiesiAoxic_MG_FD_204939 | JGI IMG/M metagenome (GOLD analysis project Ga0316197, IMG submission 204939) | Coastal sediment microbial communities from Oude Bieten Haven, Netherlands - site A oxic | ecosystem: Environmental > Aquatic > Marine > Coastal > Sediment | place: Netherlands... | reverse complement strand
TGTCCATCACCTCCACGACGAGTCCGGCAACGGTGATCCGGTCGCCGCCGGCCAGTCCGTCCGGTCCGCTGCGCTGGGCCGGGTCGACGGCACGCACCCCGCAGCCGGCTTGCTCGGCGAACGACGCGGCGCCTTCTGCGTGGTCGGGGTGTGCGTGCGTCAGCAGCACCATGCCCGCGCGTTGACCCCGCGCGGCCAGGTCGGCGCTCACGAGCTCCAGGTGGGCCGGGTCGTCCGGGCCCGGGTCGACCACCACCGCCACATCAGAGCCGGGCTCCGCCAGCACATAGGTGTTCGTGCCGTCCAGCGTCATCGGTCCCGGGTTGGGCGCCAGGACGCAGCGGATCCGGTCGCTGACCCTGCCGCCCCGCCACAGGCCCGGCGGCGAGCCCGGGACTGCCGGGGGAAGGTCGCTCACGAGCCCTCGCGAGGGTCGTCTCCGGGGTAGCGCGGGTCGTCGGGCAACACCATGACGATCTCGTCGCCCTCGGCGCTCCAACCCACCGTGTAGCGCACGACGTCGTGCAGCTCGCGCGTGACCGATGCCACGTCGCCGAATGCCGCCAGCTCGGACAGCGTCCACCACGTCGGCGGCAGCATGGCGAGGTCACCGGCCAGCATCTCGTCCATGGCGTGCTCAGGGGCCACCCACCGGCCCTCATGCGACTCCTGCGTCGCCACCCGTGGGTGCTGGCCATCGGGCAGCGCCGCGACGAAGAACCAGGCGTCGAAGCGCCGCCGCTCGAAGCGCGGGGTGAGCCAGCGTGACCACGCACGTAGCCCGGAGGCGTCGAGCCGGCTGCCGAGGTCGCCGAGCAGCTCGGCCAGCGGCAGTCCCTCGGTCACCGCCGCCCGGTCGGCCTCGGTCGGCTCTCGCTGCACCGGCGAGTCCGGGTCGGGCGTGGCGAGCAGAACTCCCGTCTCCTCGAACAGCTCGCGGACGACTCCTACGACCTGGGCACGTGCCTGGGCAGCGTCTGCCACCTGGAAGCGCCGCGCCCACTCGGCAGCGTCGGGCCCGTGCCACATCGCTTCGGGCAGCGTGGCATCCGTCGGATCGATCCGACCTCCGGGAAAGGCGAACTTGCCGCCGGCGAACGCCAGCGACTCATGACGGCGCTGCAGATAGGCCTCGATGCCGCCGCTGGTTCCGGCGCGCACCAGCACGACGGTGGAGGCCGGAGCCAGCGGCGCCGCCGGCTCGCGTCCGGATGCCACATCGGCGGCCCGCTGGCCGATCGACGACGACAGGACGATGCGCATCAGGCGCTAGCGGCCCGCGGCGGCGCCGGCAACTTCGACGACGAGCTCGACCTCGACGGGCGCTCCCATCGGCAGGCTGGCCACCCCCACCGCACTACGGGCATGGACACCGGCGTCACCGAAGACCTCCCGCAGCACGCTGCTCGCAGCGTTCACCACGGCGGGTTGACCGGTGAACTCGGCAGTCGACGCCACGAAGCCCACAACCTTGACGACCCGGGCGACCTTGCTCAGGTCGTCCACCACGGACGCGACGGCAGCCAGCGCGTTCAGCGCACACTGGCGGGCACAGGCAGCCGCCGTGTCGGGGTCGACGTCGGCGCCCACGACGCCGGCGGCCATCAGCTCGCCCTTGACCAACGGTAGCTGGCCAGCCGTGAACACCAGGTCACCGGAGCGCACCGCCGGGACGTAGGCGGCCAGCGGAGCTGCCACCTCGGGAATCTCGATTCCCAGCTCGGCCAGGCGCGCGTCGACGTCGACCACGGCTCAACCTTCCAGCGGCCGCTTGAGGTAGGCCACCAGGTTCTCGGGGTTCATCCCAGGAACCACGGCCACGAGCTCCCAACCGTCAGAACCCCAGTTGTCGAGGATCTGCTTGGTCGCGTGCACGAGAAGGGGGACCGTGACGTACTCCCAGCGCTGCATGTCCCCAGGCTAGTCCGCGTGACCGGCCGGGGGGCAGCACGGCGCCGCGCTCACTACCCTGGCCCGATCATGGTCAACTGGCAGGACGTGCGGCTGCACATCGTCACGGGCAAGGGCGGCACCGGCAAGACAACGGTCGCAGCGGCGCTCGCCCTCGCGCTGGCGGCGCAGGGCCGTCGGGTGCTGATCGTTGAGGTCGAGGGGCGTCAGGGCATCGCCGGGCTGTTCGACATCGCTCCGTTGCCCTACGAGGAACGCAAGGTGGCGGTCGCCGCTGACGGCGGTGACGTGTACGCCTTGGCCATCGACCCGCAGGACGCCGTACTGGAGTACCTGGAGATGTACTACCGGCTCGGGCGGGCCGGCAAGGCGCTCGACCGCATGGGGGCGCTCGAGTTCGCCACCACGATCGCGCCAGGGCTCCGCGACGTCCTCATGACCGGCAAGACCTACGAAGCCGCTCGCCGACGCGGCTCAGGTGGCGGGTTCGCCTACGACGCGATCGTGATGGACGCCCCGCCGACCGGGCGCATCACCCGGTTTCTCAACGTCAACGAAGAAGTCACCGAGCTCACCCGGATGGGCCCGATCAACCGACAGGCCGACTCGATCATGACCCTGTTCCGCTCCTCCGCGACCATGGTGCACGTGGTCACAGTGCTGGAGGAGATGCCCGTGCAGGAGACGGTGGACGGCATCGCTGAGCTCCGCGGCGCTCGGCTGCCTGTGGGGGCCGTGATCGTCAACCAGGTGCGACCCTCGCCGCTCACCCCGGCCTCACTCGCCGACGCCCAGGCGGGCCGGGTGAACACCGCAGCCCTGCGTGCCGGGATCGTCTCCGGCGACCTGGCCGACCTACCGGACATGTCCGACGACGTGGTCGACTCCTGGGCACAGGGCCTGTCGCTCGAGGTCGTGCAGCACGCGCAGCGGGTCGAGCTGGAGCAGGAGCAGAACAACCGGCTGGGCGAGCTGGGGCTGCCCATGGTCGAGCTGCCCCGGCTCGCCGGTGGCATCGACCTCGGCAGCCTCTACACGCTGGCCGACGAGCTGCGAGCCCAGGGCGTGCGCGGCTTCGAGGGGAGGACGACGCGATGACCGGCCCCACGACGGGTCGGGGTCGCCAGCCGCGCGCCTTCGATGTCGACGCGATGCTGGACGACCCGGCCCGCCGCATCATCGTCTGCTGCGGGTCGGGCGGGGTGGGCAAGACCACCACGGCTGCCGCGCTGGCGTTGCGTGCTGCCGAACGCGGACGTCGCAGCGTCGTGCTCACCATCGACCCTGCCCGACGCCTTGCCCAGTCGATGGGCCTGCGCGAGCTCGACAACTCGCCTCGCGCCGTGGTCGGGGTCGACGAGGGATGCGGCGGATCGTTGGACGCGATGATGCTGGACATGAAGCGCACCTTCGATGAGGTGGTGACCGCCCACGCCACCCCCGAGAAGGCCGCGGCGGTGCTCGACAACCCCTTCTACCAGGCGCTGTCGACGTCGTTCGCGGGCACGCAGGAGTACATGGCGATGGAGAAGCTGGGGCAGCTGCGTTCCCAGGACTCCTGGGACCTGATCGTGGTCGACACTCCTCCGTCCAGGTCGGCGCTGGACTTTCTCGACGCACCCGCCAGGCTCGGCTCGTTCCTGGACGGCCGACTGATCCGGGTGCTGACCGCCCCGGCACGTGCCGGCGGTCGGATGGGCTTCCGCTTCGTCCAGGCCGGCCTCGGCGTGTTCACCAATGCGCTGTCCAAGGTGCTGGGCGGCGACCTGCTGGGAGACGTGCAGACCTTCGTCGGCGCGCTCGACTCGATGTTCGGTGGGTTCCGCGAGCGGGCCGAGCAGACCTACGCACTGCTGCAGAACTCGGAGACCACGTTCGTGGTCGTCGCCGCACCCGAGCCGGACGCCCTTCGCGAAGCCTCGTACTTCGTCGAGCGGCTCGCCGGCGACGGCATGCCGCTCGGCGGGCTGGTGCTCAACCGGGTGCATACCAGCGAGGTTCCCGCGCTGACGGCCGAGCAGAGCGTCTCGGCGGCCGACCACCTGGCCGGTTCGCCCGAGCACGAGTTCGCCGCCGCGGCGCTGCTGCTGCACGCGGAGCGGATGCGGGTGATCGAGCGGGAGCAGCGGTTGGCCAAGCGGTTCAGCACCGCTCACCCATCAGTATCGGTGGTGGACGTCCCGGCGTTCTCCTCTGACGTGCACGACCTCGACGGCCTGCGGGACGTGAGTGCCTACCTGGCGAAGAAGGCCTGACGGGGCGGACTACTCGACCGGGATCTGGCCCAGCGACCGGCGTTGCAGTGGGATGTCGTGGGAGAAGTCGTCTCGAGCCGCCTCGAGAACCCGCCTCCACGAGACGACGTCGGAGCGCTTGCGCAACAGCGCACGGCGCTCGCGCTCGGTCATCCCACCCCACACCCCGAACTCGATCCGGTTGTCCAGGGAGTCGGCGAGGCACTCTGTGCGCACCGAGCACCCTCCGCAGACCGACTTGGCTCGGTTCTGTGCGGCACCCTGGACGAACAGCGAATCAGGATCAGCGTCCCGACATGCCGCATGAGACGGCCAATCCTCTACCCACTTCACGGTGCCTCCGGCAGCGACGTTGCTGACGATGTCTGTCACTGGTCAAGATCAAAGCGGGTCGGATAGTGGGGCGTCAAGATCACAAACGTGGCAATACTGCGCCCGCCAGGTCACGCGCGGGTGAACCGCTGACCGCAGGCTGACGCGACACGGCTGAATCGGCCCAGGCGGCTCAAGTCGATCACTCCCCGTTCCGGCCCGTACCCTAGGGACGTGAGCAACAGTCCTCTGACCGTGCTGGCGTCGGCCACGAAGCACATCCTCGGCATCGTCGTCCTCGCGGCGATCGCCGGGCTGCTGGTGGCCGGGCTGGCCCTTCCCATGGTCGGTGCGACCAGCGTCGCAGCGCGATCCACCGTCGACTCGTTCACGTCCCTGCCCGCAGACTTCGAGGCCACCCCTCAGGCGCAGCGCTCGGTCGTGCGAGACGCCCAGGGCCGCGAGCTGGCGGTCTTCTTCGACGAGTACCGGGTGTACAAGCCGCTGGACGAGATCTCCCCCTACGTCCAGCAGGCGATCGTGGCGATCGAGGACGCGCGATACTTCGACCACGGCCCGATCGATCTGCAGGGCACGACGCGGGCCCTGGTCACCAACGTCTCCAGCGGCTCGGTCGAGCAGGGCGGATCCACGCTCACCCAGCAGTACGTCAAGAACGTCTTGCTGTCCCAGGCCGAGACGGAGGAGGAGGCAGCCGCTGCGGTCGAGACCTCCTACACACGCAAGCTGCGCGAGCTGCGTCTGGCGATGGCCGCCGAGGAGCAGTTCACCAAGGAGCAGATCCTCGAGCGCTACCTGAACATCGCCTACTTCGGCGGCGGCGCCTACGGCATCGAAGCCGCGGCCCAACGCTTCTACTCCAAGTCGGCCGACAAGCTCAACGTCAACCAGGCCGCGACGTTGGCCGGCCTCGTCCAGTCGCCCTCGCGGTACGACCCCGAGCAGTCCCCCGCGCGGGCGGAGGCCAGGCGCAACGACGTCCTGGTGGCCATGGTGGCCAACGGCGACATCACCGAGGAGCGGGCCGAGGCCGTCGCGTCGAGGTCGTTGGGCATCGATCCGTCGCCCACCACCAACGGCTGCACGGTCTCCTACGCACCGTTCTTCTGCGACTACGTCTACCGCGAGCTGATGGACTGGGACGCCCTCGGCGAGACTGTCGAGCAGCGGGAGCGGACGCTGCGTCGCGGCGGCCTGCAGATTCGGACGACGCTGGAGCCCCGCGAGCAGCGAGCTGCGCAGCAGGCCGTGCGTTCCTACGTGGCCCCCCGAGACCGTGCGGTCGGCGCGATCGCCGTCGTCGAGCCGGGCACCGGAAAGATCACCGCGATGACCCACTCGATGGGCTACGGCACCGGCCCGGGCAAGACCTTCGTCAACTTCGTCACCGACTTCGACCGTGGTGGCAGCGGCGGATTCCAGAGCGGCTCGACCATGAAGCCGTTCGTCCTGGCGGCCGCCATCAAGCAGGGCGTGCCGCTGAACACCCAGATCCAGTCGCCGGCCGCGCTCGTTCACACCACACCCATGCGGGTCTGCGACGGGGTGGTCAGCGATACATGGGAGGTCGGCAACTACGACGGCAGCGGGGGGACGTACGACCTCCGCACCGGTACCTGGCGCTCGGTCAACACGTTCTACGCCCTGCTCGAGGAGCGGACCGGCATCTGCGACCCCGTCAAGATCGCTGAGGCCGGCGGGCTCACGCAGGCCAATGGCCAGCCACTGGGGCAGTTCAAGTCGTTCGTGCTCGGGTCCAACACCGTATCGCCGCTGGGTATGGCCGAGGCCTACGCGATGTTCGCCGCGCGTGGGACGCACTGCGAGTCCGTCGCCATCACGTCCATCACCAAGCCCAACGGCGACGAGCTCCCTGTGCCCTCGGCCAACTGCGCGAAGGTGATCGACGGGGGCGTCGCCGACGGCGTCAACCAGGTGCTCCAGGGCACCATCGACGGCCCCGACTCGGGACGCACCGGCGCGAGGATGACCATCGGCCGTCCGGCCGGCGGCAAGACGGGCACCACCGACAACGCCAGCGACATCTGGTTCCTCGGCTACACACCCCAGCGCGCAGCAGCAGTCGCCATCACGAACCCGCAGCGAGTCGAGTCGCTCAAGGGCTACACGCTCAACGGCGTGTACTACCCCACCGTCTGCGGTGGCTGCATCCCCGGGCCCATCTGGCAGCAGGCCATGTCCGAGATCACGGCGCCGATGCCGGCGACGACGTTCACCGAGCCCGACCCCAACGAGGTTGCCGGCGTCGAGTCCATCGTCCCGGACGTCCGTGGGCTCACCGGCGCCCGGGCCATCTCCGAGCTGCAGGCGGCCGGCTTCACGGCCTACGTCGCCGCCGAGGTCAACTCCTCGGTGACGCGCGGGCTGACGGTGAGCACCGACCCCGGTGCCGGAGCGTCCTACTTCTCGGGTGGGACGGTGCGAGTGTTCACGTCCACTGGGTACGTCCCACCGCCGCCCCCGCCGCCGTCTCCTGAGCCCGAGAAGAAGCCGAAGAAGCCGAACAAGAAAGACAACTGACCGGTGAAGCGCGCCCTGACGCTGGCAGCCGCCAGCGCCGGGATCGGGCTCGCCTATGCCGCCGGCTACGAGGTGAACGCGTTCACCCTTCGCCGCCGCACCGTGCCGGTGCTGCCGGCCGGACACCGTCCGCTGCGCGTCCTGCACCTGTCGGACCTGCATCTGACGCCGTGGCAGCGCACGAAGCAGGACTGGCTGGCCAGCCTGCAAGGACTTCACCCCGACCTGGTCGTCAGCACCGGGGACCTCATCGCCCACCGCGACTCCGTCCCTGTTCTGTCCACGGCCCTCGGCGGGCTGCTGGACGTGCCCGGGGTGTTCGTCCGCGGGTCGAACGACTACTTCGCGCCCGAGTTGAAGAACCCGGGCCGCTATCTGCTGCCGGACGACGGACGACGCAGCGTCCACGGCGCCCGGCTACCCACGGCGGAGCTCGACGATCTGCTCATCACCGCAGGCTGGCTGGACTTGGACAATGCGCGGCTGTCGCTCACGCTCGGCGAGACGGTCGTTGAGGTCGTGGGCACGGACGACGCGCACCTGGGCTACGACTGCTACGACGACGTGAGCGGGCCGCGAGAGGCTGGCACCGATCTGCTCCTCGGCGTCACCCACGCGCCGTACCTGCGGGTGCTGGACGCCATGGCTGCCGACGGCGCCGACCTGGTGCTTGCCGGGCACACCCACGGGGGACAGCTGTGCCTGCCCGGCGGACGTGCCCTGGTCACCAACTGCGACCTCGACACCGGTCGTGCACGCGGACTCTCGACCCACCCTGCCGGCTCGCGGGAGCCGGACGCGACGTGGCTGCACGTCTGCGGCGGGCTCGGCACCAGCCCGACCGCACCCGTCCGGTTCGCCTGCCGTCCCGAGGCCTCTGTCCTGACCCTGGTCGAACGCCCGGCGCGGCACTGACCGGACCGGAGCGTCCCGGCATTCCGATACACTTCTTCCTGCCGCAGGCAGCTGCGGAGCCGGGGTGTGGCGCAGCTTGGTAGCGCGCGTCGTTCGGGACGACGAGGCCGTGGGTTCAAATCCCGCCACCCCGACACTGTGATGTCTCACGACATCGCGGACAGCCGAACTCACGTGGTGTGGGTTCGGCTGTGGTGTGTGAGGCCATCGGCCTACTGGGCGAGCTCGTCGGCCACGACCTCCGCGATCTGAGCGGTGTTGAGGGCCGCGCCCTTGCGCAGGTTGTCACCACACACAAAGAGCTCAAGAGCCGTCGGGTCGTCGAGGTGCTGACGAACCCGGCCCACCCACGTCGGGTCGGTGCCGACGACGTCGTTGGGGGTAGGGAACTCGCCGCGCTCCGGGTCGTCGTACAGGACGACGCCGTCAGCCTCCTCGAGCACCCGACGGGCGGCGTCGATGGGCACCTCACGCTCGAAGACTGCGTGCACGGCCAGGGCATGGGTGGTGATCACCGGCACCCGCACGCACGTCGCGGTGACTCGCAGCGACGGCAGGTCGAGGATCTTCCGGGACTCGTTGCGCACCTTGAGCTCTTCGCTGCTCCAGCCGCCATCCTTGAGCGAGCCGGCCCAGGGCACGACGTTGAGAGCCAGCGGCGCCGGGAAGGGACCCAGCTCGTCCCCCACCGCACGGCGTACGTCACCTGCTCGGCTGCCGATGTCGCGGCTGCCGGCCACCGCCGCGATCTGGTCGTGCAGGGTGTCGATGCCTTCCTGGCCTGCGCCGGAGGCGGCCTGGTAGGACGAGACGACGAGCTCGGCCAAGCCGAACTCGGCGTGCAGCGCACCGACGGCCACGATCATCGACAGGGTGGTGCAGTTCGGGTTGGCGATGATGCCGCGCGGGCGCTGACGAACCGCGTGCGCATTGACCTCGGGCACCACCAGCGGCACGTCGTCCTGCATGCGGAAGGCGCCTGAGTTGTCGACGACCACGGCACCGCGCTCGGCGGCGATCGGCGCCCAGACGGCCGAGACCTCGTCGGGCACGTCGAACATCGCCACGTCGACGCCGTCGAACACCTCTGGCGTCAGCGCTTGTACCTCGACCTCTTGCCCCCGGACCCACAGCCGGCGCCCGGCCGATCGTGCTGACGCGATCAAGCGGATCTCTCCCCACACGTCCTCACGCGTGGAGAGCAGGTCGAGCATGACGGTGCCGACGGCACCGGTGGCGCCCACGACAGCAAGGGTGGGGGGGCTCATCGGCCAGTACCTCCGTAGACGACGGCTTCGATGTCGGTGACGTCGAGGTCGAAGGCGGTATGCACGGCGGTCACGGCGTGGTCGACGTCGCCGGCCTGCACCACGACCGAGATGCGGATCTCCGAGGTCGAGATCATGTCGATGTTGACCCCGGCGTCGGCCAGCGCGCCGAAGAACCGCGCCGACACGCCCGGGTGCGTGCGCATGCCGGCGCCCACGAGGGAGATCTTGCCGATCTGGTCGTTGTACTCGATGTTCTCCACGCCGGTGTCGGTCGCCATGCCCTGCAGCGCGGCGAGCGCGGTGGGTCCGTCCTTCTGGGGAAGAGTGAAGGAGATATCGGTGCGACCGGTGCCCGCAGCGGAGACGTTCTGCACGATCATGTCGATGTTGACGCCGGCCTCGGCCACGGTCTCGAAGATCCGGGCTGCCGCACCCACGACGTCGGGCACCCCGACCAGCGTGATCTTGGCCTCGCTCCGGTCGTGCGCGACCCCGGAGATGATCGGCTGCTCCATGGTGTTCTCCTCTTCGCTGACCTCGGTTGCGCACTGCCAGGTGGATGCGACGATCGTCCCGGGACGGTGCGAGAAGCTCGACCGTACGTGGATCGGCATCTCGTAGCGCTTCGCGTACTCCACGCAGCGCAGGTGCAACACCTTCGCCCCGTTGGCGGCCATCTCCAACATCTCGTCGTAGGTGGTCGCCGGAAGCCGGCGGGCGGCGGGAACGATCCTCGGGTCAGCGGTGAAGACCCCGTCGACGTCGGTGTAGATCTCACACACCGAGGCGCCAAGGGCCGCGGCAAGCGCCACCGCGGTTGTGTCCGAGCCGCCCCGACCCAGCGTGGTCACGTCCTTGGTGTCCTGGGAGACGCCCTGGAACCCCGCGACGATGGCGACGGCGCCGGCGTCCAGCGCCCCCCGGATGCGTCCGGGGGTCACGTCGATGATGCGCGCCTTGCCGTGCACCGAATCGGTGATCACGCCTGCCTGCGATCCGGTGAAGGACCGGGCCTCGTGGCCGAGCTCAGCGATGGCCATGGCGAGCAGCGCCATCGAGATACGTTCGCCGGCGGTGAGCAGCATGTCGAGCTCGCGGGCGGGCGGCACGTGGCTGACCTGCTGGGCGAGGTCAAGAAGCTCGTCGGTGCTGTCGCCCATGGCGGACACGACGACGCACACCTCGTTGCCGCCCTCACGCGCAGCCACGATGCGTTCAGCCACGGCTCGGATTCGACCGGCGTCGGCCACTGACGACCCGCCGTACTTCTGGACGACGAGGCCCACGAGTGCTCCTGAGTTTCAACCTGTGGCAATGACGACCAGCCGGGCTGCTCGTCTAGCGAGAACCGCGACTGGCTGGTCCATGATAGCCGTGGTCTCGCCGCGCTGGTGCTGCTCAGATCTCGTCACAGGGCTCGGCGGCCGGCCAGGGCACGTCCCAGCGTCACCTCGTCGGCGTACTCCAGATCGCCACCAACAGGCAGTCCGCTGGCAAGGCGGGTCACCGGCACGTCCAGGTCACGCAGCCATCGCGACAGATAGGCGGCCGTCGCCTCACCCTCGATGTTGGGGTCGGTGGCCAGGATGACCTCGACCACCTCGCCCCCGGCCAGCCGAGCCATGAGGGAGGCGATCCGCAGGTCGTCCGGCCCGATGCCGTCGATGGGCGAGATGGCTCCCCCCAGCACGTGGTAGACGCCGCGGAACTCTCGTGTTCGCTCCAGGGCCACGACGTCCTTGGCCTCCTCGACGACGCAGATGACGCTGCGGTCGCGCCGAGGATCGCGGCAGACCTTGCACAGCTCGGCCTCGGCGACGTTGCCACAGATGTCGCAGTAGCGGGTGCGCGCCTTCACCTCTGAGATCGCGCTGGTCAGCCGCTCCACGTCGGTCGGGTCGGCCGCCAGCAGGTGGAAGGCGATGCGCTGCGCGCCCTTCGGACCGATGCCCGGCAGCTGGGCGAGCTCGTCCACCAGGTCTTGCAGGGCACCGTCGAACACCTCAGCGCTCTCCCGGCAGCTCGTGGGCCGGGCCGGTGTCGCCGCCCCCGAGGGCGTCGCCGATGCTGCCGCCGAACAGGTCGCCCAGCGAACCACCAAGCGCGGCGAGACCACCGCTGGCGTTGGCGAGCTGGTCGGCGGCCACCCGCTCGGCCTCGGACTTGGCGTCGCGCACCGCGGCGACGACGAGGTCAGCAAGCGTGTCGAGCGCGTCGGGATCGCCTGCGTCGTAGGCGGCGGGGGCGATCGTCAACGAGACGAGGTCCCCGCGCCCGTCGACCGTCGCACTGACCAGACCGCCGCCGGATGTCCCGACGGCCCGGACGTCGACCAGACCCTCCTGGGCGTCCATCATCTGCTGCTGCATCTGCTGGGCCTGGGCCAACAGCTCACCGAAGTCAGGCATACCTGTCGTCATCGCGCTCTCCTGTGCTCAGGTCTCGTCGACGACGTCGATGATGCTGGCTCCCAGCTCTCGGGTGAGCAGGTCTGCCCCGCTCACCTCGTCCAGCACCGCGTCGTCGGGGTCGGCGGCTGATGTGTCGGGAGGGTCCGGAGCTCCAGCCACCGGTTCGCGTACCGGTTGCTGCGCCGGTGACGTGTTCGTCGTCGGGGGCACCGTCTGCGCCGCGCCGGAACTGGCGCTGCGCCCGCCTCGACGTTCGGGACGTGCGCCGGTGGCTGGGGCGGCTGCTGCTGGTTCGGCTGCTGCAGCTGCGGGTGCCGGCGCGCTGCTGCCCGGCTGGACGACGGTCTCGATCCGCAGCGGGCGACCCAGCACATCCGCGATGGCCTGCTGGAGGTACCCGGTGTAGTCGTCGCGCTGCGCCATGGTGTCGCGCAGCCGAGCGCTTCGAACCCCGAGCACGAGCACGTCGGCCGTGACGTCCATGGGTTCGGTGTTGTCCTTGATGAAGGTCCAGGGCGCCTTGCGCAGCTCACGAAGCCGCTCGAGCACCTCAGGCCAGGCCCGCCGGACGGCGGCCACGTCGGACTCGACAGCCGGTGCCCTCTCGGGTGACGTCTCGGGCTGGCCAGCGGGCGTGGCAGCAGGCGGGTCAGCGGGCGTGGCAGCAGGCGGGTCAGCCCGCCTGGCGGGCGTTGGGCCCGTCGCAGGGGCCAGCGGCTGGGGGCCCGGCTGGGCAGCTGGGGTCGGGAGCCCCCGCTGCAGCTGGCGCTCCATGCGGTCTATCCGGGCATGCAGGTCGGCGACGCCGGTGTCGGTGCCCGGAAGAAGCAGCCGGGAGCACACAAGCTCCAGCTGAAGGCGTGTCGGTGTGGTGCCCCGCATCGACAGGATTCCCTCGTCGGCCACGTGCGCCAGCCGCACGAGGTCGGCACGGCCGAACGACTCGGCCTGGACGCGCATACGTTCGGCCTGGTCGTCGGGCGCCGACACGAGTCCGCTGGCGACGGCATCGGAGACGGTCTGGACGAGTAGCAGGTCGCGCAGCCGTTCAAGCAGGTCGGTCAGAAAGCGACGGGGGTCGTGACCGGACTCCACGACACGGTCGACCGCGTGGAACACACCGGCCGCATCTGAGCCGGCCAGTGCCGTGACGACGGCGTCGAGAAGCGCCGCGTCGGTGAACCCGAGCTGCTCGTAGGCCAGGTCGTAGGTGACGCCGGAGTCCCCCGCGCCCGCCATGAGCTGGCCCAGTACCGACAGCGAGTCGCGCACCGAGCCCGCGCCGGCCCGGGCCACCAGGTCGAGTGCTGCGGACTCGGCGACGACGCCCTCTTGCTCGCAGACCCACGCCAAGTGCCCGCTCAGCACGCGTGCGGGCACGAGCCTGAACGGGTAGTGGTGGGTGCGCGAGCGGATGGTGGGAAGGATCTTGTCCGGCGAGGTCGTCGCGAACACGAACCGGACGTGAGGTGGTGGCTCCTCGATGATCTTGAGCAGGGCATTGGCCGCGCTCACGCTCAGCTGGTGGGCCTCGTCGATGATGTAGATCTTGAACCGGGACGAGACCGGCGAGAAGTGGGCACGCTCGCGCAGCTCGCGCGCGTCCTCGACCAGGCCGTGCGTGGCCGCGTCCAGCTCGACCACGTCGAGGCTGCCACCCCCGTTGGGAGCGAGGTCGATGCACGACTGACACTGACCGCACGGCTCGGGGCTCGGGCCCTTCTCGCAGTTCAGTGACCGGGCCAGGATCCGCGCGCTGGAGGTCTTGCCACAGCCGCGCGGCCCGGAGAACAGGTACGCATGGTGCACCCGGTTGTTCTCGATGGCACGCACCAGGGGCGCCGTCACGTGGTCCTGGCCCACGACGTCGGAGAACCGACCAGGGCGGTAGGTGCGGTAGAGGGCGAGGGCCACGGCTGTGCACCCTAGTCGCGACCGCCGACGATGGTGAGACGGACGCAGAGGGCCCCCCGCGCACCCGGTAGAGCCCACCGACCCTTGCTGCCTTCCGGCCCTGGGGGGGTTGAGCGAGGTGCCGCCGCGCGGGGGACCTGGCGGTAAGGATACGCCTACGGCGGTCATGCCCCTCGCCGAGCCAGGTACCCTTCTGCGCGGAGGATTCGCCTAGTGGCCTATGGCGCACGATTGGAAATCGTGTTGGGGTTGATAGCCCCTCGCGGGTTCAAATCCCGCATCCTCCGCCAGGTGAGAGCGGTGCCGCCTCGTGTGGGTTCCGGTCTCTTCTCCTAGACTCCGCGTTGATGCGTGAGACGAGCGTTCTTGGCGACCGACCGGCGGAGGCAGGATGAGCTACGACGTCGAGGGTCCCGACCCGGTTGCCAGACGCTCCATCACCAAGCCCATCCGCACCATGATCGTGCTGGGCATCCTGGCGGTCGGGGTTCTCGTCGCCTTCCAGTGGGGCTGGCAACAGCTGACTCAACCGTTCGACGACGCGGCTGCCGCGGCCACTCCGTCCTGCACCCTGGCCCCCGAGGTGGTCGCGGCACTGCCCCCGCCGAACAAGATCACGCTCAACATATTCAACGCCTCGGGCACCCCCGAGATCGCCGGGACCACGGCCGAGCAGCTGGAGGCCCAGGGGTTCAAGATCAACAGGGTCGGCAACGACCCGCTGGGCGAGGATCTGACCGGCGTGGGCGAGATCCGTTCGGCGACGGATGCGGACGCGAGAGTCGAGCAGCTGCGCCGCTACATCCCCGGTGCGACCTGGATCCAGGACGACCGTTCGGGCAAGCGGGTCGATTTCGCCATCGGCAGCGACTTCACCGGGATCACGGTGCCCGTCGCCCCCGCCGACGCGGAGAACACCGAGGACGACATCCCGACCTGCTGAGTCCGGGTCAGCGCCGGGCGCGTCCCCGCCACGGCACGGACCATCGACGCGGCAGGTTCTCGTCGCGTCGTCCGACGTCAGCGGGTTCGAGCCAGCCGGCCAGTCGTCCGCTGCGACTGACCGCCTGCAACCGGCGCTCGGTCTCCTCACGAGTCCCGTGCGGCGCCACCACCAGTACGTCGTCGCCGTGACGAAACGACATCGAGGACGTCGGGACAAAGCTCGAGCCATCACGCACGACCAGCGCGATAGAGGCCCCCGGTGGCAACCGGAGCTCGGCCACCTCGACCCCGTGCAGCCGCGATGCCGACCCGATGCTCAGCTGCAGCATGTCGGCGCCGACCCGTTCCAGGGGTGCCGCCTCGAGATCGACCTCACGGCTCTCGGTCTGCTGGACCACGCGGAGCCGGCGTGCCAGCCGAGCCAGCGGCGGCGTCTGCACGATGGTGAACACGATGACGGCGATGAAGACGAGGTCGAAGATGCGCTCGGCGTCCGGGAACGCCTCCGACAGCGGGATCGTGGCCAGCACGACCGGCACGGCACCGCGCAGCCCCGCCACGGACAGGAAGGCCTGCTCGCGCCAGGGGATGCGGAAGGGCAGGGCCGCCACCATGACCGACAGCGGTCGGGCCACCAGGATCGTGAGCGGCACGATGACGATGCCCGCCACGATGATCGCCCTGTCGATCTCCAGCGGAGACGCGACCAGGCCCAGCATGACGAACAGACCGATCTGGGCGAGCCATGCCAGGCCCTCGACGAACGACCGGGTGGCCGGACGGTGCGGCAGGTCGGCGTTGCCCAGCACCAGCGCCGCCAGGTAGACAGCCGCGAAGCCGCTGGCGTGAACGGCCGAGGCGCTGCCGTAGGCCAGCACCGCGACCGTCACCACTGCCAAGGGGTACAGACCCGACGACGGCAGGGCGATGCGCCGCAGCAGGCGAGACCCGCCGTAGCCGATGGCAAGGCCGATCACGGAGCCGGCTGCTAGCTCGAAGAGAGCGGTCGCGAGGAACCCTCCCCAGCCGAGGTCGTCCTTGGCACCCGTGGCCAGCAGCGTGACCAGTAGCACGGTGGGCGCGTCGTTGAGACCCGACTCGGCCTCCAACGCTCCAGCGACCCGAGCCCGTAGGGGAACGACTCGCAGCACGGAGAAGACCGCGGCGGCGTCGGTGGAGGCGAAGATGCCACCGAGGATCAGCGCGGTGGTCCAGTCCAGGCCCAGGGCGTAGTGCGCGACGGTCGCAACGACTGCTGTGCTCACCCCGACGCCAACCGTGGACAGCAGCACCCCGAGCGGCATCGCCGACCGGACGTCAGCCCATCGGGTGGTCAGCCCACCCTCGGTGAGGATGACAACGAGGGCGGCGAAGCCGAGAGCATGAGCGGCAGAAGCATCGTCGAACTGCAGGCCCGTCGAACCCAGCACGACGCCGATGACGAGGTAGGCCAGCAGGCTGGGAAGGCCGACGCGCGCCGAGAGGCGGACGGCCAGGATGGCCAGGCCGAGAACGACGGCGCCGATGAGCAGCGCACGGTCGAGTGTCTCGACGTCCACGCCACCTCACCTCTGCCTGCAGGAGCACATGACCCATGATGCGCAACGGCGCCTCGCGCTCAAGGCGTGAGGCGCCGTCGGCTCCAGCGGTGGCGGTGGGATTTGAACCCACGGAGGAGTTGCCCCCTCACACGCTTTCGAGGCGTGCTCCTTAGGCCGCTCGGACACGCCACCGCGGGTGAGGATACCCGAGGGCAGCTCACGCGACCGAGTCGCCGGAGGGCCGCTGGAGCCCACGCGCCGGTCGTTCAGCGGCGCTGGGACTCGAAGAACTCCCGCAGCATCTGTGACGCCGCGCCCGCCCCTACTCCACGCATCACCTCAGGCCGGTGGTTGAGCCGTCGATCGCGCACGACGTCCCACAGCGAGCCCACCGCACCGGCCTTCGGGTCGTCCGCGGCGAACACGACCCGGTCGACACGGGCAGCCACGAGGGCCCCCGCGCACATCGTGCAGGGCTCCAGGGTCACCACCAGCGTGCAGCCGTCGAGACGCCACGATCCTCGCGCCTGGCCGGCCTGGCGCAGGGCGACGACCTCGGCGTGGGCGCTCGGGTCGCCGGTGACCTCCCGGGTGTTGTGCCCCCGGCCGACGACGGCCCCCTGCTCATCCAGAACGACGGCCCCAACCGGCACATCGCCGGCGGTCACGGCGAGCCGGGCCTCGGCCAGTGCCTCCCGCATGGCCGCGTCCCAGACCGAGGCTGGAGCTGCGGCGTCCATGTCGACCATCCTGCCCGAGGGCACGCGCGGGCCGGACCCACCCCGCACCGCCAGTAGGCTCGCCGCCGTGCAGCTGCATGTCGTCGACCATCCGCTCGTGGCCCACAAGCTCACCATGCTTCGCGACGCCACCACGTCCTCCCCCGTCTTTCGCCAGCTGACCGACGAGCTGGTGACGCTCCTCGCCTACGAGGCCACGCGTTCGGTGCGGGTGTCGTCGAAGACAGTACGGACGCCGATCGGGCCGGCTGAGGGCGTCCACATGGCTCAGCCGAGGCCCCTCGTGGTTCCGATTCTGCGTGCCGGCCTCGGGATGCTTGAGGGCATGACCCGGCTCGTCCCAAACGCTGAGGTGGGCTTTCTGGGCCTCGTGCGCGACGAGCAGACGCTGCACGCGACGACGTACGCCGAGCGGCTGCCCGACGACCTGTCCGGCCGGCAGTGCTACGTGCTGGACCCGATGCTGGCCACCGGGGGCACGCTGTCGTCAGCCATCCACTACCTGGCCGAGCGCAACGCCGCAGACGTCATCGCGATCTGCCTGCTCGTCGCCCCCGAGGGGCTGGACCTGCTCGAACGGGAGACCACCGCGATCGGGGTACCGCTCACGGTCGTCACCGCGTCGGTGGACGAGAAGCTCAACGACGTCGGCTACATCGTCCCCGGCCTGGGCGACGCCGGCGACCGCCTCTACGGCTCCGCCGGCTCGTAGGCGAGGCCGCTCAGGCGCGGTCGCTCAGGCAGACACCTTGCTGGGCAGAGCGGCGACGATGTCGTCCACGCGCTCCTTGGCGTCACCGAACAGCATCTGTGTGTTGTCCTTGAAGAACAGCGGGTTCTGCACACCCGCGTACCCCGTGGCCATGGAGCGCTTGAAGACGATGACGTCCTTGGACTCCCACACGTGCAGCACCGGCATGCCCTCGATCGGGCTGCCCGGCTCGTCGATCGCGGCCGGGTTGACCGTGTCGTTGGCGCCGATGACCAGCACGACGTCGGTGTCGGGGAAGTCGTCGTTGATCTCGTCCATCTCCAGCACCACGTCGTAGGGCACCTTCGCCTCGGCCAGCAGCACGTTCATGTGCCCGGGCAGGCGTCCGGCCACGGGGTGGATGCCGAAGCGCACCTCGGCGCCGTTCTCACGCAATCGCCGGGTGAGCTCGGCCACGGGGTACTGGGCCTGGGCGACCGCCATGCCATAGCCAGGCGTGATGATCACCGAGGATGCCTCGGAGAGCAGGTTGGCGACCTCCTCTGCGGTGATCTCGCGGTGCTCGCCGTAGTCCTTGGCCTCGCCCGCGATCTGACCGTCGGTGCCGAACCCGCCGGCGATGACCGAGATGAACGAGCGGTTCATGCCGATGCACATGATGTAGCTCAGGTACGCACCGGACGAGCCGACCAGCGCGCCGGCCACGATGAGCAGGTTGTTGCTCAGCAGGAAGCCGGTGGCAGCGGCAGCCCAGCCGGAGTAGCTGTTGAGCATCGAGATGACGACGGGCATGTCGCCCCCGCCGATCGACGCGACGAGGTGCCAGCCGAACGCCAGCGCGATAGCCGTCATGATCGCCAGCGGGACCAGGTTGGGGTCGACGACGAACCACGCCATGAGTCCGAGCGACACGACGACCGCGGCAAGGTTGAGCCAGTGGCGGGCCGGCAGCACCAGGGGGGCCGACTTCATCTTCGCGCTCAGCTTGAGGAACGCGACGATCGAGCCGGTCAACGTGACCGCCCCGATGAAGACACCCAGGAACACCTCGCCGTTGTGGATGCCCTCGGTGCCCAGGCTCTCGTACAGCGCCTTGACCTCGGGGAACTCCTCGGCCTCGAAGAAGGAGTTGTAGGCCACGAGCACCGCGGCAGCACCCACGAACGAGTGCAGCAGCGCGATCAGCTCGGGCATGCCGGTCATCTCGACGCTGCGGGCTCGCCAGATTCCGATGGCGGCGCCGACGAGCATCGCGGCGACGATGAAGACGAGCACGTCCCAGCCGTCACGGTTGATGGCCAGGCCGATGGTGGACGTGATGGCCACGGTGATGCCGGCGATGCCGAAGTAGTTGCCGTGCTTGGCTGTCTCGTGCTTGGACAGTCCCGCGAAGGCCAGGATGAACAGCAGCGCGGTGACCAGGTAGGCCGCCGTCACGAGGGTGGGGGTCGTCAGCTCCATGACTCAGGCCTTCCGGAACATGTTGAGCATCCGGTAGGTCACCAGGAACCCACCGAACACGTTGATGCTGGCAATGAGGACGGCGATGAACGCCAACACCGTGATCAGCGCATTACCGGTGCCGAGCTGCAGCAACGCTCCCACGACGATCACGCCGGAGATCGCGTTCGTCTCCGACATCAGGGGTGTGTGCAGGGCGTGGTGGACGTTGCCGATGACGTAGTAGCCGATGACGATCGCCAGAGCGAACACCGTGACCTGCGGCAGGAACGCCTCGGGAAGGAAGGGCGCGATCGCCAAGAACGCTGCGGCTCCGGCACCCACGATCCAGAACTTGCGGTTCGGGTCCTTGACCTTGACCGGCTTGGGCTCCACTGGGGCGGCAGGCGCGGCAGCCGGGGCCGCCGACACTTGCACCGGAGGTGGTGGCCAGAGCACCTCCCCCTCCTTGACCACGGTCATACCTCGCTGCACGGCGTCGTCGAGGTCGAGCACGAACTGCCCGTCCTTCTCCGGCGTCACGAGCTTGAGCAGGTTGACGAGGTTCGTGCCGTAGAGCTGCGAGGCCTGGGTGGGCAGGCGTCCGGGTAGGTCGGTGTAGCCGAGGATCGTCACACCGTTGTCGGTCACGACCTTCTCGTCGGCTACCGAGCCGGCGACGTTGCCGCCGTTGGACGCCGCCATGTCGACGACGACGCTGCCGTTCTTCATGGACGCGACCATCTCTTCGGTGATCAACCGAGGGGCGGGCCTTCCCGGGATGAGGGCGGTGGTGACGATGATGTCGACGTCCTTGGCCTGCTCGGCGTACATCGCAGCGGCCTTGGCGTTGAAGTCCTCGGTCGTCTCGGTGGCGTACCCCGTGGCGCTGGGGCCGGTGTCCTCGACGTCGATGCGCAGAAACTCTGCGCCCATCGACTCCACCTGCTCGCCTACCTCGGATCGGGCGTCGAAGGCCCGCACGATCGCACCCAGGCTGTTGGCGGTGCCGATCGCGGCCAGACCGGCCACACCGGCGCCGACGACGAGAACCTTGGCCGGGGGCACCTTGCCGGCGGCGGTGACCTGGCCGGTGAACAGCGAGCCGAACTCGTTGGCGGCCTCGATGACGGCGCGGTAGCCGGCGATGTTGGCCATCGACGACAGGACGTCGAGGGACTGTGCGCGCGAGATACGCGGCACCGCGTCCATCGCCAGGGCGGTCACGCCCCGCGCCGCGAGCGCCTCGACGAGGCCGGGCGAGAGCGCCGGGGCGAGCAGGCTGACGATGGTCTGCCCGGCCTGCAGGCGGGCGAGCTCGGCCTCGTCGGGGGCGTTGATCTTGAAGATGATCTCGGCACCCCAGACCTCCTCGCCGACCACGTCGGCACCGGCGGCCCGGAAGGCGTCGTCGTCGAACGAGGAGGCGACGCCCGCCCCTGACTCGACGAGGACGTCGTACCCGAGCTTCGTGATCTGCTCGACGGTCTTCGGGGTGGCCGCCGCCCGGGTCTCTCCGGGCTTGGACTCGCGTGGTACACCGATGCGCACGGGTGGGGGTCCTTTCGAGCAGCTGACGACTCTGACCTGAACTACGCCGGACGCTACTGGCG
>Ga0316197_10000953_pt1 | contig 20556 bp, 18 predicted proteins | sample OudBiesiAoxic_MG_FD_204939 | JGI IMG/M metagenome (GOLD analysis project Ga0316197, IMG submission 204939) | Coastal sediment microbial communities from Oude Bieten Haven, Netherlands - site A oxic | ecosystem: Environmental > Aquatic > Marine > Coastal > Sediment | place: Netherlands... | reverse complement strand
CCAATCCGGGAAGGCTGCGGCGTCCGATGGCACCGACGAACACGACAGCCATCGTGCCGTAGATCGCGAGCGAGATCGTCGCGACCGGCACGAGCACCCACACCCGTGCGCCGACGCCGTACGCGAGCCACCAGCCGTTGATGGCGACGCTCACCCCGATCCACGATGCGGAGACGCCGTCGACGCTGCGTGTGCGGACCAGGCGGCGAGCCTGGGGGAATGCCATCCACGAGCCGAGTGCGGTCGCGACGATCGCGATCAGCGTCACAGCGAGTTGCATGTCGGGTCGCCTCCTCGGGCTCCTCAGGGTCACTCTGCTGTGACCCTTGGTAATGGGCTAGATGAATATAGCTCCTTACACCACGCTCCGTGTGCCGGATCGAGGGTTACCCTTGTCACGTGTTCGTCCGCTCCGATCACGATGCCGACGTCCGTCTCACGCTCGAGGCCATGATCGACCTGGCCAACTCGCTCGAGGACGGCAGCGCAGACGTGCGAGCCCTGCTCGACCGGCACGACTTCTCCCGCGCCGCCGGCGCATCGGCAGCGTCGGTGAGCCGTGTCGAGCAACGGTTCACGGCGCTGCTCTCCGACTTCCGGTCGCTTCCCGACACGTCGCTCGATCGGACCGTGGCCTGGGTGAACCGCGAGCTCGCCGCTATCGAGGTGGCCCCGTCGCTCACCACCCACGACGACGCCCCACTCCACCTCCACTGGACGCACACCAACGCCACGTTCGACGACCAGGTGATGGCCGACGTGTTGATGGCGCTGGCGCAAGAACTGGCCGAGAACGGCACGAACCGATTCGGCCGTTGCGCAGCCATCGACTGCGACCGCCTCTTCTACGACGCCACGAGGAACCGGTCGCGTCGCTTCTGCGCCGATCCTCGCTGCGCGAGTCGCACGCACACCGCCGATCACCGCGCGCGCCGACGCTCCTGACGGGATCAGCCGAGACGGCCCGCATCGAGGCGCAGTACCCGATCGGCCCGCTCGAACGCCACGGCCCGGTGCGAGACGGCGATGACGGTCATCCCCGCCTCCGCGAGGTTGCGCCAGAGTCCGAGTTCGGTCTCGACATCGAGCGCGCTGGAGAGATCGTCGAGCACGACGAGTTCTGGGTCGTGCACCAGCGCTCGCGCTGTCGCGAGCCGCTGACGCTGTCCACCGGAGAGCCTGAGGCCGCGGGGGCCGATCATGGTGGCCGCACCGTCGGGCATCGCAGCCACGTCGTCAGCGATCGCAGCCAGGCGCAGCGACGTCGACACCTCCGCGTCGCGCATCGGGCCCAGTGCGACATTGTCCGCGACGGAGTCGGAGATCAGCTGCGGCACCTGTGACAGGAACGCCGCGTTCGGTGGGACGAGGAACGCCGACCGATCGGCGATCTCGACCGAGTTCCACCGGACCGAACCCGTCGTGTCGGCCTGCCATGCCAGGCCGAGCAACGCGCGCAACAGCGTGCTCTTGCCGGCACCGACGGGTCCTGCGATCACGACGAACTCACCACGTTCGACCGAGAACGAGACACGATCGACGACGACCTGGTCGCCGTAGCGCACGGTGAGGTCCTCGACGTCGAGGCGGTCCAGCTGCACACGCTCGGGCCGGATCACGTCAGGCCGCACCCGCACATCGTGCGGGCCGATCGGCAACTCACGTCGCCGGACCGTGTTGACCGCGTCGGCGTCGGCCACGAGACGGCGCATCCGGTCGAACGCCACACCCGCTTGTTTGCGCCGGGCGAGCATCCGACCAACCATGCGGGGCAGAAAGCTCAACCAGCCGAGGTAAGCCGTGAACAGCGCGAGTTCGCCCAGCGCGAACGATCCGGAGGCGATCGCTCCTGCGCTCACGAGCAAGACCAGGCCGAGGCCGACGTCGGCCGCGCCCTGGCTGAACGCTTGCACGCCTTCTTCGAGCACACGGTCGCGCACCGCGGTCCGTCGCCGTTCGTCGACCAACTCCCGAAGCCTGCGCAACATCGATTCGGACGCGTCGTTGACCTTCACCGTGGTCGCGGCAGCCATCACGTCGCCGAGCAAGCCGGTGACCGCTGCCGTCGCCGCACGATCGGCAGCCCGATATTCCTTGATGCGCGCGTCGAGCACGCGGGTGCCGACCGCGACGCCGAGCAACGGGATCACCAGCACCGCAGCCGCGGTCGGGTCGGTGGCGCCGAGCACGAACCCGGCGATCACGGTGAAGACCAAGCCTCCCGACACGTCGATCATCCCGTCGACGAAGTTGGCCACGTCCTCGGCATCGTCACGGAAGTGCGTGATCGCCGAGCCGGCCGATCCGACCGGTTGTCCGGCCTCCGGCCCGCCGCTCGCCATCTGGGCTGCGAGCATGTTCGCCCGCAGCAACGACTGCATGTGGATCCAGACGCGCGTCCAGACGAGTGCGCCGTGATGCACCGCCGTCATGCGGATCGTCTCGGTGACGGCAACACCGAACGCCCACCACATGGTTGCGGTGGTCTCGCCGGCGGCGAGCGCGTCGTAGCCGCGACCGAGCAGGTAGCCGGTCGCTGCCGGCATCGAGAAGAACACGACGAACAAGAACCAGCCGAGCCAGAACTCGCGAGGGCGGTGCAGCGCGACACGCCACGCCAGGGCCCAGACGTTGCCCTCGAAGTCGTCGAGGCGCGGTGCGGTCTCGTCGGCATGAGCCGACTGGGTGGGCTCGACCACGATCGAGCTCACGACGTCCACTCCTCAACGCTTCCCGATCCGCCGGCCGCCGGCTCGGCGGCGCTCGGTTCGAGCGCCATCGCGAGCAGCTTCGCGAACCGGCTGTCGTCGTCGCCGACGAGATCGACACGCGGGCCCTGTTCCACGATGCGACCGTCTTCGAACACGACGATGTCGTCGACCGAACGCAGCGTCGACAGGCGGTGTGCGATCACCAACGTGGTCCGACCGTGCATCAGCGCAGCGACCGCGGCCTCGAGGCGGCTCTCGGTCTCGGGGTCGACGCGAGCGGTCGCCTCGTCGAGCACGAGCAGATCGGGATCGCGCAACCAGACGCGGGCGAGTGCGAGCAACTGTGCCTGCCCCGCGGACAGGCCGACACCGGCGGCACCCAGTCGGCGGTCGAGACCGGCATCGACGAGCACGTCGAGGCCGACTCGTCGCAGCGCATCGGCGACCGCGGCATCGGTGGGTTGATCGTCGAACAGCGTCACGTTGTCGCGCACCGATCCGGCGAACAACTCCACCTCCTGGGGCACGAGTGCCACGCGGCGGCGCAACTCGGCCATCGGCACGTCCGCGATCGGCACGCCGCCGAGCTGCACGACACCGTCGGTCGGTTCGACGAGGCGGAGCACGAGTCGAGAGAACGTCGTCTTGCCGCTCCCGGTACGGCCCACGACCCCCACCGAATGACCGGCCGCGACGACGAGGTCGACATCGGCGAGCACCGGCTGATCGTCGCCGTAGTCGAACGACACACCGGACGCATCGACCGACAGTGGACCGGCGGGCGGACTCGTCGTTCCCTCGTCGAGCACCGTCGCCTCGGTGGCCAGCAGGTCGAGCACGCGCACCATGGCACCGTTGGCCTTCTGGACGGTCTCGAGTTCGTGCACCACCTCCTCGAGCGGGCGCGAGACCAGCAGGACGTACTGGAACAGCAAGAACGCCGTCCCGAGCGAGATCGTGCCGGCATCGACGAGGAGTGCGCCGAGGACCAGGGCGATCACCCAGCCGGCGGCGACCGACGCCTGCACGAACCACCACATGACGAGGAACGCCCGCTCGCGGCGGATCGAACTGGCCATCGCTTGCTCGCTGTCCTCGATGAACCGCCAGGCGACGTGTCCGGCGGCTCCGTTCGCTCGCAGATCTTCGGCGGCGGTGAGGCGTTCCTCGATGCCGCCGTACAGCCGGCCGAGCGCCCCCATCTCGTCGGACGATTCGCTGACGGCGCGATGCCGGCTGCGCACGATCACCAGGAGGGCAGCGGCGACGTAGAGCGCCATGCCGAGGCCGAGCCGCCAGTCGAGCACGGTGAGCACCGCGATCATCCCGACGATCACCATCGCCGCACCCGCTGCCTTGGTGACGACCTGTCCGAGGAAGTCCGACACCGAGGTGATGTCACCGTCGACGCGCTGGATCAACTCGCCGGGCGTGTGCGTGCGGTGGAATTCGTGATCGAGGCCGAGCACGTGGCGCGTCATCCGCAGGCGGAGGCCGTTGGTGGTGCGCCATGCGGCAACGGTCGCGAACCACGCAACGAGCACCGCCAGGAGCTGGGTGACGATGGCGATGCCGAGGAAGACGAGGGCGAGCTGGACGATCTCGGAGGTCGCCGCGCCGTCCGCGGCGGTGTCGATCAACCGCCGGATCACGAGCGGGCCGGTGATCGTCAGTGCCGAGCTCACAGCGACCAGGACGCCGAGCGCGACCCAGCGGCGCGCGTCAGGCCGGATCAGTGCACCGAGTGCACCCCAGCGTGACGTTGTTCCGGACATGTACCCAGTGTCGCCCGTCGGCACGCTGCGCCGAGCACGAATTTCGCCTGCCGCCCCCACTGACCACTTCCGTTTGCGTAACGGTCTGGGAGCGCATGCGCTCCCGTTCTGCAACGCAAACGGGGTTCGCGGGGCGACTGCCGGGGAATGCTTGCGGACACAATAAGGTTGCACCGTGGGATGGGAGTACAACGACTCAACCACGCAGTGCTGTATGTGCGTGACACCGAACGGTCGACCGCGTTCTACCGCGAGGTGCTGGGCTTCGGCGTGGTCAGCCAGTTCCCCGGAGCCGTGTTCCTGCAGGCACCCCAGTCGACGAACGACCACGACCTCGGTCTGTTCCAGATCGGCGCCGATGCAGCAGCCTCCGACGCTGGCCGCTCGACGGTGGGGCTGTACCACCTCGCCTGGGAGGTCGACACACTCGGCGAGCTCCAGCGGCTGTCCACCGTGCTGCGCGACCGCGGCGCCCTCGTCGGCGCCAGCGACCACGGAACCACCAAGAGCCTGTACGCGAAGGACCCCGACGGCATCGAGTTCGAGGTGGTCTGGATCATCCCGGCATCGCTGTTGACGGCTCACGACATCTCGGCGCGAGCGTCCGTCCGCCCCCTCGACCTGGCCGCTGAGATCGCCCGCTTCGGGCCCGACGAACGCGGCGGCGTCGGAATCTCGATCGCCGAGCTCCCCTCCACGAACCACAACCCCTCCACGAAAGCGACGTCACCACGATGAGCAACGACACCGACCACCGAACCGCAGTCGACTTCTGGGTCGACCCCGCATGCCCGTTCTGCTGGGCCACGGCTCGATGGGCGGTCGAGGAGGTCGCACCCCACCGGAACATCGACATCACGTGGCGGCCGATCAGCCTGTTGTTCAAGAACCAACCCGAACCAGGCTCCTCGTACCACGAGGCGTCGGTGTTCACCCACGGCCTGTTGCGGGTGATGGAGTCGGTGCGCAGCACCGACGGCAACGACGGCGTGTTCAAGCTCTACTGGGAGTTCGGCTGCCGCATCCACCACGACGGCGACCGTTCCTTCGACCCCGCCAAGGCGCTGGCCGAGGTCGGGCTCGACCAATCGCACGCTGCCGCGTTCGACGACGAGGCCTGGGATGTCGCGATTCGAGAATCGATGGACGAGGCGCTGGCACTCGTCGGTGACGACGTCGGCACGCCGATCATCGCACTCGAGAACTCCGACGGCGTCCGGGCCGGCTACTTCGGACCCGTGATCTCGCGCATCCCCTCGACCGAGAAGAGCGTGAAGATGTGGGATGCACTGGTGGCGATGATCGACGTCGACTCGTTCTTCGAACTCAAACGCACCCGCACCGAGGCCCCTGATCCGGGCGATCGGCCCGCGCCACGCTGACGGTCATGGGGTACAAGCGGTCAGCAATCGACGCTTGAACGCTGCTTCGTCGACAGCCCAGACCACTCGGATGTCGGGGTCGTTCCGCCCGTAGCGGCGATCTGGAATCGTGCAGCCGCGGGTCGGGCCGTCGAGGCCGACCACGAGCGACTCGTCGGTTGCCTCCGTCACGATCGAGTCGTCGAGTGCGACGGCCATCGCCACCGGGTCGGGCAGATCGAAACCGGCGAGCCCGGTGTCGAGGCAGTACTGCTCGACGTCACCGTTGATCTCGACGGCGAATCTCCCCAGCGGGCCCACCGCTGCGAGCTGTTCCTGCTCGGCGGTGGTGACGACCGCGTACCGGCGAGAGATGTTCCACCCGATCATCGTCTTCGTGCCCGGCGCCCCCAAGACCGCTGTGGCAGCCTCAGGATCCGCCCACACGTTGTATTCACCGAGCACATCGACGTTGCCGACCCCGTCGGGCGACCCGGCCATCAAGTAGCAGTGACCGAAGCGGGTCAGGAACTCGGGATCCCGTTCGAGAGCAGCCGCGATGTTGGTGAGTGGTCCGAGCGTGACGAGGTCGTGGCGGCCCGGCTCGTGCGATGCGATGTCGAGCAGTACCTCCACGGCGTCGTCGGAGGTTGCGGCGCGTGACGGCTCCGGCAACGCCACTCCACCCATTCCATCTTGCCCGTGGACGAACTGAGCGGTGTCGAGCGGACGGGTCGACGGCCGCTCGCGGCCGGAGTGAACCTCGATGTCGGCGCCTCCGCAGATGTCGAGGGTGACAATGGCGTTGCGCACCGCGAGGTCGAGCGGCACGTTTCCTGCAACGACCGTGACCGCACGGACGTCGACTCCGGGCTCACGAACCGCGAGCAGCAACGCGACCGCATCGTCCGACGCCGTGTCGGTGTCGATCACGATGCTGCGCCGTCGCCGGCCACCCGTCTTGTCCATCCCGGCAGTCTGCCTCACCCCAACCCCCGAAATCTGGTGCGGAACGAACGCTCTGCGTACGAACCACTCCAGATTTCGGGGGTTGCGGGCGACCCGATCGGATCAGTCGAGGCGTTCGATGATGGTGGCGTTGGCCATGCCGCCGCCCTCGCACATCACCTGCATGCCGTAGCGGCCGCCGGTGCGCTCCAGCTCGTTGAGCAACGTCGACATCAACTTGGTGCCCGAGCTTCCGAGCGGGTGACCGAGAGCGATCGCTCCACCGTTCACGTTCACCTTGCTCATGTCGGCACCGGTCTCCTTCTGCCAGGCGAGCACGACCGAGGCGAACGCCTCGTTGACCTCGAACAGATCGATGTCATCGATCGTCAGGCCGGTCTTCTCGAGGATCTTCTTGGTCGCCGGGATCGGACCCTTGAGCATCGTGACCGGGTCGGTTCCGGCGAGCGCGAACGCGTGGAAACGCGCACGCGGCTTCATGCCCAGCTCCTCAGCCTTCTCCTTGCTCATGATCAGCACCGCCGACGCACCGTCGGAGATCTGCGACGAGTTGCCCGCGGTGATCACGCCGTCTTCTTTGAAGGCAGGCTTGAGCTTCGCGAGTGACTCGGCGGTCGTACCGTCGCGGATTCCTTCGTCGGTCGACATCAGCTCGGTCTGTCCGTCGACCTCGACCTCGACCGGGATGATCTCGCGCTCGAAGCGACCTTCGTCGCGGGCCTTGGCGGCGCGCTGCTGGCTCTCGGCACCGAATGCATCGAGGTCCTCGCGGGTGATGCCGTATTCGGAGGCGATCATGTCGGCGCCGATGCCCTGCGGCGGCAGGCCGGTGTCGGCGTAGCGGTCCAACTGCTCCTGCGGGAACGGGAATCCCATCCCCTGCACGATCGACGCTCCCATCGGGGTGCGGGTCATCACCTCGACACCGGCGGCGACCACCACGTCGTAGGCGCCGGCCATCACGCCCTGCGCGGCGAAGTGCATCGACTGCTGGCTGGAGCCACACTGGCGGTCGACGGTGGTCGACGGCACCTCCTCGGGCCAGCCGGCGGCGAGCACGGCATTGCGGCCGATGTTCAGCGACTGCTCACCGACCTGCATCACGCAGCCCATGATCACGTCGTCGACGAGAGCGGGATCGAGATCGTTGCGCTCCTCGAGTGCTTTGAGCACATGGGCGGCCAGCGACACCGGGTGCTGGTCCTTCAGCTTGCCGTTGCGCTTGCCACCCGGGGTTCGGACGGCATCGACGATCACTGCTTCGGTCATCAGTTTTCTCCTGTGGTTGGGGTTGGGGCGGTACTCGAGGTCGAGTCCGCAGGGGTCTTCGCGATGGCGGTGGCGAGGTTCTGCTGGAGGCGGGTCATCACCCACGCGAGCGCCTGGCGCTCTTCGCGACCGATGCCGTGGCGGAGTTCGGCGCGCAAGACGGTGTCGACCTCGGCCACCTCGCGGGCGAGTTCGGTACCGGCGGGGGTGATGGCGACGAGCCAGACCCGCCGGTCGTCGGGCCGAGGCTGCCGCTCGACGAGGCCGCGGGTCTGGAGGCGATCGATCACCGAGCCGATGGCAGCGCGGCCGATGCCGAGGTGGTCGGCGAGGTCGGTCTGTGTGGTCGCACCGAACTCCGACACGTAGCCGAGCAGGCTCGCCTGGGTGAGGTTGAGGTCGAGTGGGGCGAGTCGGGCGTCGAATGCGGCCCGCACGAGGCGGGCGGTGGACATCAACGTCGATTCGACGCGCAGCCATGGCGGCGAGTCGAGTTCGTGAGTGGTGAGGCCGGTCATGCGATCGAGGGAGGTGCCGGCCGCCGGGAACGACGGCTCGGTCTGGACACATACTGTACGACGCCGTACAGTATTGCAACTGCCAGTTCTCCGACATCGCCCGACCGGGCCGCGCAGAGCAGGCTGTTCGACATCGACATCCACATCGCGAAGGGGTTGCCATGACCGACACCACCACCACGACGGACGACACCGGACTCTCCGCCGAGGATGCTGCGGCGTTCCGCCAGAAATGCGTCGACTTCATGGAGCAGTTCGCCCCCGGAGCGAACGCCAATCTCGACGACCAGAAGGCGTTCCTGGCAGCTGCCGCCGAGGCGGGTCTCGCCGGGCTGCCCGTGCCGACGGAGTACGGCGGCGCAGGGCTGACCCTCGCCCACGAGAAGATCTGGCGCGAGGTGAAGGGCAACTACCCGATGCCCGACAGCGAGTTCATCATCAGCCACGGAATGTGCATGCCGATGCTCGCCGAGTACGGCACCCACGAACAGAAGGAACGCTTCCTCGCCGACAACATCTCCGGCAAGACGATGTGGTGTCAGATGTTCTCCGAACCGGGCGCCGGTTCCGACGTGGCGAGCCTGCAGACCAAGGCGGAGCTCGACGGTGACGAGTGGGTCATCAACGGCCAGAAGGTGTGGACCACGCTCGCTCACAAGTCCGACTACGGGCTCGTCGTCGCCCGCACCGACCCCGATCAGGTCAAGCACGCGGGTATCTCGATGTTCATCCTCGACATGCGCGGTGAGGGCGTCGAGATCCGACCGATCCATCAGATCGATGGCGGCAGTCACTTCAACGAGGTGTTCTTCTCCGATGCCCGCATCCCGAAGGACTGGCTCGTGGGCGACCTCAACAACGGCTGGAACCTGGCCACTGCGATGCTCATGTACGAGCGTGTTGCCATCGGCGGCGCCGGAGCGGGCAAGGTCAACCAGCCCAACTTCAAGATGCTGCGCAAGGCTGCCGAGGCCGCGGGCAAGCTCGACGATCCGGTCGTGCGCGACCAACTGATGCAGATCTGGTCGATGGAGACGTGCAAGTCACTCGTCGCCATGAAGACCCGTGACGAGCTGAAGGCGGGCAAGACACCCGGCCCGGGTGGCTCCCTCGGCAAGCTCTTCGGCTCGAACATCGCCTGGCGAGTGCGAGAGATGGCCCTCGAGTTCGCCGGCCCCGGTTCGGTGGCCTGGGATCCCGACGACGAGAGCGGCGCCGAACTGCAGCGGATCGTGCTGAACAGCTTCCAGTCGAGCATCGCCGGCGGCACCGACGAGATCCAACGCAACATCATCGGCGACCGGGTGCTCGGGCTGCCGCGCGAACCCTCCGTCGACCGCGGTGTGCCCTTCCGCGAGCTCAAGGTCGGCACCCAGACCAACTGAGCGATCACGCGCGATGCGAACGCGTGAATGAATGGCCCCATCAGGGGATCATCTGTTCACGCGTTGCCGACTCGACGGGGGACGCATCGGGCGGCTACGACATGACCATGACGGAAGCGGTCGACCACCGACTGACGACACGCCAGATGGCGTCGTTCGTCGCCAACGGCTTCATCCGATTCGACGAGATCGTGCCGTCCGATCTGAACGAACGGGCCATCGAGGAGATGCGCCACCTCGAAGCCGAACGGTTCGCTCCCGACGGCCTGAAGCCACCCCACACCGGGACGCCACTCGACGACTGCTATCCATCGCCATCAGCGATCGGCGAGTACCTCCGGCTCCCGCAGATCCGCGGCATCATCGAATCGTTCGTGGGTCCGAACCCCACGTTCGATCACGACTGGACCCACCACATCCAACCCCACGCCACGTACGTGCAACCGCTGCACGTCGATGCGATCACCGACTCGCCCGACCTCACGTTCGACGTGCAGCTGTTCTGGTACCCCCACGACGTCGCCCCGGGTGAGGGCGGTACACGGTTCGTGCCGGGCAGTCACCTTCGGCGGGTTCGTTCATCCGGTCTCGACCGGTACCAGCACATCGCGGGTGAGCAGCAGTTCGCCGGGCCGGCCGGCACGGTCGTGGTGTTCCACCACGGACTCTGGCACGCCGGGCAACCGAACCCCGGTGACGGCGACCGGTGGATGCACAAGGTGCGTCTCAACCCGACCGTTCCCCAGGTACGTCGCTGGAACACCCACGATCTGCCCGACCTCCAGAACCCCCCGTCGGATCACATCTTCGCCCGCATCCTGCCCGACAGTGTCGCCCAGATCTTTCGCACGATGCACCCGTGGATGAGCATCACCGAGTACCGCAACGAACAGGTCCAGCGAGCACGGCTCTGGCGCTACATCACCGGTGACACCGCCTACGACGTCGACCACTACCTCACCCGACTCGAGGGGCGCGCGGCGCTCGTCGAGGCATGAGCACTCGAACGACGATGCAGCGCCAACAGGTCCTCTACCTCTGGGCCAACGGCTCCGGCCTCGACTCGGGCACGGTCGCCTGGGCATTCCACGACGGCGCCGGTGGCACGGGGCCGGCCGTTCCCGACGCCAGCCCGCCGTACGCCTCAGGCGTCGACGCGCTCCGCGATGGTTGGATGCTGCTGCAGTCGTCGCAGCTGATCCCACCCGCCCCCGAGCAGGAACATCTCAACAGCTACCTCGAACACGAGTTCGTGTTCGAGCGGCGCATCACGATCGACACCCCGACGCAACAGGACGAGGTTCAGCCATGAGCGGCGACGCACCAACCCACATCACCGAGATGGAACAGTTCGCCCCACACGACGAGACGCTCGGCAAGAAGCACTACGAGCGCCGGCTCCGGTCGCTCCAGGTCGAGCTGCTCAAGCTCCAGCGACACGTGAAGGGCAGCGGCGAACGAATCGTGATCGTGTTCGAGGGCCGCGACGCGGCCGGCAAGGGTGGTTCGATCAAACGCTTCCGAGAGCACCTCAACCCCCGGGGCGGGCGCGTGGTCGCGCTCTCGAAGCCGACCGACGCCGAGCGAACACAGTGGTACTTCCAACGGTACGTTGCGCACCTGCCGTCGGCCGGGGAGATCGTGCTCTTCGACCGGTCCTGGTACAACCGGGCAGGCGTCGAGCGCGTGATGGAGTTCGCCACCCCCAAGGAGTACGCCTTGTTCCTGCGTCAGGTACCCAATTTCGAGCACTCGCTCGTCGGCAGCGGCATCCGTCTGTTCAAGCTGTGGTTCACCGTGTCCCAGCACAACCAACGCGAACGTTTCGCCGAACGGCGTCTCGACCCACTGAAGCAGTGGAAGCTGTCCCCGATCGACGACGCCAGCATCGACCGCTACGACGACTACACGGCAGCACGCAACGACATGCTGCTCGCCAGCGACACGATGATCGCGCCCTGGACCGTGATCAACTCCAACGACAAACGCCGCTCGCGGATCGGCAGCATCAGCGCTGTCCTGCACGCGCTCGACTACGAGCACAAGGACCTCGACGCGATCGGCCCGTTGGACGAGCGCGTGGTCCGCGCTGCCCGCGAACTCACGATCGGCTCCTGAGGGACAACCGATGACCGCACTTGCGTGGATCGTGCTCGGTGTACCGGCGATGGTCGCCGTCACCTTCGTCGCCGGGCGCCTGCTCGGCGCTCGTCGAGGTTGGGTCGCGCTCACGATCTCCGGGATCGTGGGTTGGACCGGCGCGGTGTTGATCGCCGGCGAATTGAGCGACTGGAACTGGGCCAGCCTCGACATGGCGCTCGTGGCCCTCGCACTCGGCACGGTGTTCACGATGGCGGTGGCACTGTTGCTCGATCTCGTCGCACCGGTGGGTTCGCTCGCGGGGCGCGGCCGAGCCGGTCTCGTCACGGTCCGCAATCCGGTGTCGGCGGGCCGCGAGCGGGTGGCGCCGTTCCGCCGCTATCGGGAGGTACTCGCGATCGCCCGCCGCGAAGGGGTGATCGCCCGCGGGGTGTCCCACGACCGACTCCCGTCCGGTGTTCGGCGCACCCTCGAATCTTCCGGTGGCATCTTCGTGAAGCTGGGACAGGTCGCCTCGACCCGCACCGACGTGCTGCCCGTGGCGTGGTGTGAGGAGCTGTCACATTTGCGCAGCGCCGCTGAGCCGCAACCGGTGGAGGTCGTTCGCGAGCGCCTGTCCGACGAGCTCGGTGCCGCACCCGAGGAGGTGTTCTCGTCGTTCGACTGGAACCCGCTGGCGAGTGCATCGATCGCCCAGGTGTATCGAGCGACGCTGACGACCGACGCTGGAGACAACCAGGTCGTCGTGAAGGTGCAACGCACCGGGCTCGACGAGACGTTGGCCCGTGACAGCTCTGCAGTGCGGCAGATCGCCGGGCTGATCGAGCGCCGTACACCACTCGGGCTCTCGGTCCAGCCGGCGGAACTCGCCGACGAGTTCCTCGAGAGCGTGGCCGAGGAACTCGACTTCGACATCGAGGCGAACAACGCCCTCGAACTCACCGAAGGGCTCGCTGCACTCGACCGGATCAGGGTTCCGATCGTGTACCGCGAGCTGTCCACCAACCGGATTCTCGTCGAGGAGTTCGTCGCCGCCCCGAACATCGGAGACGTCGAAGCTCTCGAAGCGGCCGGACTCGATCGAGCTGATGTCGCCGACCGCCTGATCGCCGCGTTTCTCCATCAGATCTTCGACGTCGGTGTGTTCCATGCCGACCCACATCCCGGCAACATCCTGATCGAGGCCGACGGCACGATCGTGCTGATCGATCTCGGCGCGGTCGGCCGCATCGGGCCCGGGCATCGAACCGCGGTGCTCGACATGCTCGCCGCAGCAGCGCTCGGCGACGCCCGCAGCCTGCGGCAGGCGCTCGAGCGAATCGCCATCTTCGACCAGCGTCTCGACACGAGGCAGCTCGATGCGGCACTCGAGAGCTTCCTCGCCCGGCACCTGCGGTCGGGCGGCGGGATCACGGCGACGGCGTTCGAGGACCTGGCCTCGCTGATCGGCACGTTCGGCATCCGCTTGCCCCGTTGGTTCGGCACCCTCAGCCGAACGATGGTGTCGCTCGAGGGCACCCTCACCACGATCGACCCCGAGTTCTCGCTGGTCGACGCCGCCCGACAACATGCCGAACACACCTACGGGCACCCCACCCCCAGCACGGTCAAGGCGGCGGTCGAACACGAGGTCCTCCAGCAACTGCCGAGACTTCGCCGCGTTCCCGAGCGACTCGACGAGCTGTTCGGCAAGGCACTCTCGGGACAGCTCTCGGCCTCGGTGTCGTTCCTCTCCGACGAGCGGGACGCCCGGCTGCTGACACGTCTCGTCGACCGCGTCGTGCTCGCCGTCATCGCCGCAGCCACCGGAATCGGCGCAACCCTCATTCTCGGCGTCGACGCCGGGCCGACGCTCGGTGGAACGGTCACGCTCAACGAGGTACTGGGCTATTTCGGACTCACCGCCGCATCGGTGCTCGCACTCCGCGTGGTCGCCGGGGTGATCCGCGACGGGGAGACCTAGGCACCGTTCACGGGCGGCGGTGCGTCGAGCGACAGTCCGCGCAGCAGTTGGTGATACCCGATCACTTCTCCCACGCCGACCATGAGGATCACCACGCAGACCGCGAGATGGTCGAGCGCGACGTCCACCGTGGTCAGCGCGTCGGCGGTGGATGTCGTGACGAGCGCGACGAGGGCGAGCACCACGACGAGTCCGCCTGCGAGTGCAGCGGCACGAGTGTCGAGACGTTCCTCGACCTCGCCGGTTCGTGCGCTCCGGGGATCTCCGCCCCCGCGCCACCGCAACAGGATGGCCGTCACCGCTGACGCCCACCGCCACCGCTGCGGCGTCACCATCACGAGTCCGAGCGACAGCGACAGGCCGATCGTGGCGTGTCCGCTCGGGAAGCTGTTCTGCACGATCCCGGCGATGTCGTCGAGCGGCGGGCGGGTGAGGATGTGAAGCTTCAACACCTCAGTGGTGGCCACAGCCCCGGTCACCGCCACGCCGACCGCAACGGCGAGCCGAAGCCGCCGACGAGCCAGCGCGACGACCACGAGGGCGAGCGTGAGCAGCACGAGACTCGATCGTGTCACCGAGTGCAGTACCTCGTTCAGCTCCCGCGTCGTCTCGGGATCCTCCACGGCTCGTCCCGCGAACGCGATGTCGTCGAACTCCTGCCCGAACGGGTGCGCACCGCAACCAGGTACAGCACGACGAACAACAGGATGCTGACGAGCGCCGCACCGAGCAGCTCACGCGCGCGACGAGCGGCCACGTCCGACGGGTCGACCACCGTCACGACCCGGTTTCCAGGAGGTCGATCAGGAACGGGTACACCGCGTCCGGATCTCCATCCGGCTGCCCGGGATCGATCACGTCATGCGGCAGACCTCGCACCGGGAGCTGCTCGAGGGCGACCGCGCCCGGTTCGCCCCACGACTCGACGAAACCGGTCACATAGTCGCCGTCGACCTGGTTGTCGTCGGGGTTGATCACGACGATCACCTCGCCTGCGGCCGGTCCATCGTCGGAGGCAGACCGCTCGACAGCACGAGAGAGATTGAACGTGGCGACGAGGCCCCTCGTCGACTCGCCGACGTAGGCGTGGTCGAGTTTGCTCTCGCCCGGCAGGTCGACCGGGGGGATCTTGTCGAACAGGTTGACGAATCCGGTGGTCAGGAACCGCGGTACTCCGGGGATCGACATCGCCGGCGCCATCACCACCACACGATCGACGTCGGACCGTTCCTGCGCCGTCCAGTTCGACAGCACGCCCCCCATCGACAAGCCGAGCACCCGCACCTCGTCGCCGAGGCCGACGGCGATGTCGACGGCGTCGTCGGCGTAGTCGACGAGCTCCCCGGATGTGAGCCCGTCGACGTTCGACAGCGAACCGATCGCATCCCCGTCGGCGCTGGCGATGCCGTGCCGAGGCGCGCGGAGGATCAACACGTTCGCGCCGCCCTCGTGCAGCTCCATCGCGAACTCGACGAACTGTGCCGGACAGTTGGTGAGGCCGTGGAACAGCACGACCGACACGTCGGTGCGCTCACCGTGGTCGAGCAGCACCGACTCGCACGGTTCGTAGACCAACCCCGGTTCGTCGGCGGTCACCAGCTCGAATCGCGCGACCGCGTCGTCGTAGGTGGTCGTCGGATCGGGTTCGGCACCGAGCCCGCCCGTCGAGGTGGGCCAGATGGCGAGCACGGCAACGACGGCGACGACGGCGGCCACCACGATCCCCACCCACCGGAACACACCGAACAGCGCCGGTCGAATCCTGCTCGACGCGGTGCCAGCGTCATCAGAGATAGTCATTGCGCTGGAGCCATTGGAACGACATCCAACCCGGCAGTATCGGCAGCCAGAACGTGAACAGCCGATAGAGGAAGACGGCCGGCACCGCAATGGTGTTGTCGAGCCCGGCAGCGACGAGCCCGGCGATCAGCGCAGCTTCCATCGCTCCGAGCCCGCCAGGTGTGGGCGCTGCCTGGGCCACGGCCGAACCGACGAGGAACACTGCCCCGACCGTGGCGAAGGGCAGTCCACCGCCGAATGCTTCGATGCTGAAGTAGAGCGTCGCGAGGTACGAGAACGTCACCATGGCCGACCCACCGATCAGCATCACGACCTTTCCGGGCCGACGCAGTACTGCACCGACACCGTCGAGCGAACGGGCGATGATCGGCAACAGCTTGTCGAGCACCATCCTGCGCGTCGTCGGAATGGCCATCGCGAGTGCCCCGAGCGCCACGGCGATGCCCAGGCCGACCACGAACCACTTCGGATCGGGCAACGAGAAGCTCCCGAACGCATCACGCCCCGCCCACAGCAGGAACACGCCGACCAGCGAGAGGTGGCCGACGAGACCGCCGACCGTGTTGAGTCCCACGCCCGACACCGCGACCGCTTTGTCGACACCCTGCTTCTGGAAGAAGCGCACGTTGAGCGCCATCCCGCCGAGACCGGCAGGAGCAAGCTTGCTGGCGAACGACGAGCCGACGCTCGCCATGAACAACGGGCCCATCGGGAGGCGAGGCGGAATCGAGCCGGCGATGCTCGCCGTCGCCGCCACGTAGGTGATCGCCGACGTCAAGAGGATCAGCGGTGTCCACGCCCAGTTGGCAGCGCGCACCTGGTCGACGATGCCGGGCAGGTCGGCGAACTGCGGGAACAGGAAGTAGGTCGCCAGTGCGAGCGCGGCGATGGTGATGATCGTGTTGCGATTCGCTCGCTCGAGATCGACGAAGTCGACCTGCTCGACGCTGCAGCGTTCGATGACCTCCTGCTGCAGGCTGTCGAGCAGGCCCTTCTGCTGCTTGAGCGACTCCTGGGTGGCCCCGCTCAGCGCCTTGACCTGGAGACGCGGAAGGGCCTCACCGACCGCCTCGGCGCCCAGCACGTCGATGGCAGCGTCGACGGCGCGCTCGGCGCCGACCACCACCGCCAGCGACGCAAGCATCTGAGCGACATCGGCGTCGAGGATGGTCTGCGGGACGGCGACCTCGGAGAAGCCGAAGTCGATCACCCACGGCACCTGGTCGGCCCCGACGAAGACGTTGGCCCGACGGAGGTCGCGGTGAGCGATCCGATGCGTGCGCAGGTCGGCGATCTGCGACCAGATCGATCGCATCAGATCGTCGGTGACCGTTTCGTCCGGCACGCCGTCGAGCGACGAACCATCGATCATGTCGTAGGCGAGCAGCATCGAATCGGAACCGACGTCGACGATGCCACGCAACCGTGGTGTGCGGATGCCCACATCGCGTGCGAGCAACGCGATCAGCGCCTCGTGTTCGATCGTTCTCCGCAGCGACGAGAAGGGCCGGTCGTCGCCCACGTTCTTGAACCGCAGGAATCGGTAGACCCGGAACAGCAGGTCGGCGGCGCGCTCCTCGGAGCCGAGCACCTTGACGAACAGGCCCGTGCCATCCGCGGTCGTGGCGAAGTACGGCGTCGAGCCGCGCGCGTCGACCGACGCGGCGTGCACCTCTACGACCGGCAGGCCCGCGTCGGCGAGCGCCGCTCGGATCGCTGGCAGCGTCGGCCGCCGATCGGGACGGCCGAGAGCAAGCAACACCGTGGTGCCGCAGAACGCTCCCAAGGGAATGGACAGGAAGACTTCGGCGGGCAGCCGGACCGACACGAGGAGCCGCACGATGAACATCACCGCGAGGGTGATCACGCCGGCACGACGCCACCGGCGTGTGACGAAGGGGCCGACGACGATGAACACCGCCGCCATCTGGGCGAGGCCCACGGCACCGGACGCAGTGCCACCGTCGGTGATACCCGCACGTAGCGCGAGCTCGTTGATGACCCCGGGGGCCGTCTCGCGGTCGACCAGCCATTGCGCCAACGACATCACCGCGAAGGCCGACATCGAGGCCAACGCGATGTAGCCGAACAGCCGATACCTGCGGGTGACGATCGGGACGAGATACACCACCACACCGATGAGTGCTGCAACGATCTCGATGCCGCCGTGGAGCACACGTTCGATCGACGAGCTGAGGAACCCGAACAGCTCGACGATGTCTTCCTCGACTCCGATCACGGCATCCTCGAGCCAGATCGTGATCCCGATGAACACGAGCGTGAGCACCCCGAACGTCACCAGGCGCAGCACGTCCTGCGGCGAACGCACGTAGCGACGTGTCACCTCCTCGCGGGCACCGGTTCCGGTCAGATCAGTTCCCTCCGACTCGGCGGGCGCGAGCGCTGTTGCAGCAGACATACGAATCGTGGTTCTCTCCGGAGACAGGGTATGGGTACAGCCCGAACACCCTGGGGCGATCTGGCGTGGTGCCATTATTGCCAGGAGAAGTTTCTCGTGAGTGGATCGAGATGATGGAATGATCGGATGGAACGGCCCGCTGCAACCCCGTGGGGTGGATTCCGACACCCGGCGCTCATCGCCGGAACGTGTGCCGGAGCGCTGGTGGCGTCGTATTCGATCGCTGTGCAACGCCCGGTCCCCGAGTGGGAACTGCGGCTGACCGAACGGATCAACGACGTTCCCGAGGCTGTGGCGACGTTGTTGTACCCGGTGATGCAGCTCGGCACGCTCGCCGGTCCGCTGATCGTGGCGGCAGGAATCGCGCTGTTCCGCCGTGACTGGCTCCTCAGCGCGGCCACCGTCGCAGCCGGACTCACCGCGTGGTTCGGCGCCAAGGGCGTCAAGCGGCTCGTCGAACGTGACCGGCCTCGCACCTACCTTCCCGAGATCATCATCCGTGAAGGTGACGGCACCGGTCTCGGGTTCATCTCCGGGCACAGCGCCGTCGCTGCCACCGCTGCGGTGATGGCGATGGCAGCACTCCCGCGACGATGGCGTTGGGTCCCCCCGGTGCTTGCCGGGCTGGTCGGCCTGGCGCGGATCGTACACGGCGTCCACCTGCCCGCTGACGTCATCGGCGGCTGGTCGTTCGGCATCCTCATCGCACTCGGGACGCTCGGCCTCGTCGACCTGGTCAGGACGCGTTCCCAACCGGCCAACGGAGCAGCAGGATGAGTTCGCCGACCCCGACCCCGACTCCGACGCCGACAACCGCAGCTCCCGCTCGTCGCGGGTGGTATCTCACGCTCGGCGTCGCCGTCGCCGTGGCGATCACGTCCGGCATGATCGCTGCCGGGGGTACGGTCCCGGCGTGGGAAGCGGAGATCTTCCATGCGATCAACAACCTCCCCGACTGGCTCGAAGCGCCGATGTGGGTCTTCCAGCTCGCAGGGCTGCTGTTGGTGCCGCTCGGCGTCGCCGCCGTGGCGGCGGTGTTCAAGAAGTGGCGGCTCGCCGCGGCCCTGGTCGTGTTCGTCCCGCTCAAGCTCGTCGTCGAGAAGCTCGTGGTGAAGCAGCTCGTCGAGCGCGAACGTCCTGGTACCACGATCTGTGGTGCCCCCGACGACTTCGATCCCGAGTGCGCCAACTTCCGTGGCGACGTCCCCCTCGAGGGTCTCTCGTTCGTGTCGGGCCACGCGATCATCGCCTGGGGCGTGGCCACCCTGCTGTGGGCGGCGCTCCCGGGACGGTGGCGGTGGCTGCCGGTTGCTGTCGCCATGCTGAACGCGATCGCACGCGTCTACCTCGGAGCCCACAACCCGCTCGACGTGATCGGCGGTGGTGCGATCGGGGTCTCGATCGGGGTCGTCCTCGTCCTGGCATTCGGTCTGGCCGACGATCGACGCTCGTCGAGCGCCTCCCCCGATCCGGACCTTCGGCACCGCTAGCGTTCCGGCGATGACGACAGGCCGTGCACCGCAGGCGCCGGTCGAGATGATCGGCAGCTGGCTCGGATCGATCCGGATCCGCACGCCCGACGCCGACGAGTCCGCCGCCCTCGATGAACTCCTTCCAGAGGGTGCCGAACTCACGCGGTACCTCCGGCAGTTCACGGTGCTCACTGCGCTGTCCGCGGCGATCGCCGCGTTCGGTCTGCTCGCCGACTCCGGCGCGGTGGTGATCGGTGCGATGCTGGTCGCGCCGCTCATGACGCCGATCGTCGCTGCGGCCGGGGCGACGGTGACGGCGCACAACGACCGTCTGGTGAAGGCGATCGCCATCATCGCCGTCGGCACGCTCCTCGCAGTCGCCGTCGGCTGGTTGGTCTCGCTGTTCGCCGCAGGCCGAGTGATCGACGTGAGCGCACTGCCAGGCGAGATCCAGGGCCGGACGTTCCCCGGCCTGCTCGATCTGGGGATCGCGATCACCGCCGGGGCCGCCGCCGGCTATGTCCAACCACGCCGGTCCACGATCGCCGCGCTGCCCGGTGTGGGCATCGCTGTTGCCCTGGTCCCGCCGCTGGCGACCGTCGGCATCACGATGCAGCTCGGGCTCTCCACCGAAGCACGCAACGCGATGCTGCTGTATCTCACCAACCTCGCTGCCATCGTGTTCTCTGCAGCGATCGTGCTGATCCTGTCCGGCTTCCGGCCGAGTGACGAGACGGGTCGACGGGCGCTCGGTGTTCGGCTCACCGTGACGTTGCTGGCGGTGGTGGCCGTCGCCGTGCCACTCACGCTCCAC